>Ga0265297_10003382_pt1 | contig 29028 bp, 26 predicted proteins | sample Munlanlwell13791_FD_192502 | JGI IMG/M metagenome (GOLD analysis project Ga0265297, IMG submission 192502) | Leachate microbial communities from a municipal landfill in Southern Ontario, Canada - Leachate well 137-91 | ecosystem: Engineered > Solid waste > Landfill > Unclassified | place...
AGATTGAGAATAAGTTTGATTTTCTCTTTAAGCAGTTAGACGCCGTGAATAACCGGGAATTGACGGATAAATATGTGCTTTTAAGGCGCGTAATTGTCAGGAAGCATAAAGCCGGAAAAGAAGTTGTCCATGACGGAGAAGGCGCCGATTAAAAAAGCGAGGATAAATATGCGTTCGGATAAAATCAAGAAAGGCTTAGAGAGAGTACCGCACCGCGCACTTTTGCATGCTACGGGATTGTCCAGGAAGGATCTGCATAGGCCGTTTATCGGGCTGGCTACGTCTTTTACCGACCTTATCCCCGGCCATATCGGTATGCATGATTTGGAACGTTTTATTGAACGGGGTATCTGTTACGGCCAGGGCGTGCCCTTTTTATTCGGAGTGCCGGGGATTTGTGACGGTATTGCCATGGGCCATTTAGGGATGTGTTATCCTTTGGCCTTGCGCGAGATTGTTGCCGATACTATTGAAACAGTTTGTAACGCCCATCAATTAGACGGGATTATCTGTTTGACGAACTGCGATAAGATCACTCCCGGCATGCTCATGGGAGTGGCACGTTTGAATATTCCAGCAATTGTCGTAACTGCCGGGCCGATGTTATCCGGACGTTATAACCAGCGTAAATTAGCTTTTGTGCACGATACTTATGAAGGGATGGCCCGGGCAAAAAAAGGGGAGATCTCTGCGGAAGAATTATCCTGTTTAGAAATGGAGGCTTGTCCAGGCGCTGGTTCCTGCCAGGGCCTGTATACGGCTAATACCATGGCTTGCCTAACCGAAGCAATGGGCATGTCTTTACCCGGCAGCGGTACTGCCTTGGCCGTATCCGCAAAGAAACGCAGGCTTGCCCAAAGCTCCGGCGAGCGTATCGTGGAATTAGTGAAAAAAGGTATTAAACCCCGCGATATTATTACTAAAAAATCTTTGGAAAACGCTATCCTGGTGGATATGGCTTTGGGCGGCTCAAGCAATACTGTTTTACACCTGATGGCGATTGCCCATGAAGCGGGGATCGAGCTGGATTTAAAAACTTTTGATAAAATCAGTAAAACTACGCCGCACATTACCAGCCTGGAGCCGGCAGGGACGCATTTTATGGAAGACCTGGAATATGCCGGAGGTATCCCTGCGGTCTTAAAGAGATTAAAGCCGAAGCTGAATAATATTTTGAATGTTAGCGGTGAAAAAACTTTTGCTATTGCCGATAAGGCCAAAATATCCGATGAAGACGTAATCCGGCCATTAAATAAAGCTTATCATAAGCAGGGCGGCATTGCGGTGCTCTATGGGAATATTGCGCCCAACGGCGCCGTAGTTAAACAATCCGGGGTGAGTGAAAAAATAATGAAGTTTACCGGAAAGTGCCGCGTATTTAACCGCGAAGAAGAGGCGCTGCAGGCGATTATGAATAATAAGATTAAGAAAGGCGATTGTGTGGTGATTCGCTATGAGGGCCCGGCAGGCGGCCCGGGAATGCGTGAGATGCTCGCTCCGACTGCCGCGATTGTCGGACTGGGCCTGGCGGATTCAGTAGCGTTGATTACCGACGGCCGTTTTTCCGGCGGGACAAAAGGCCCGTGCATCGGGCACATTTCGCCCGAGGCCTCAAGCGCCGGCCCGCTTGCGATTTTAAAAGACGCAGATATAATTACTATTGATATTCCAAATAGAAAAATAGAGGCCAGGTTAAGTAAAGAAGAAATCAAGAAAAGATTCAAGAACTGGAAACCCGTAGCGCCGAAGATTAAGACGGGTTATCTATCCAGGTACTCAAGGTTAGTCAGTTCGGCGGATAAAGGAGCAATACTAAAGTGAAGGGTTCACGCATACTTTTGGAGTCTTTGAAGCGCGAAGGAGTAGAGGTGATGTTTGGCTATCCCGGCGGACAGGTCCTGCCTATTTTTGATAGCCTTTATGATTCCGATATCAAATTTGTCCTTACGCGCCATGAACAGGGAGCAGCGCATGCTGCCGACGGCTATGCCCGGGCAACCGGCAAAGCCGGGGTGTGCCTGGCTACTTCAGGGCCGGGCGCAACGAATCTGGTTACCGGTATTGCCAACGCCTATATGGATTCCATACCCATGGTGGCGATTACCGGGCAGGTCAAGAGTTTCTTAATCGGTAACGACGCTTTTCAGGAAGCTGATGTTACCGGCATTACCCGTCCGATCACTAAACATAATTATTTAGTTAAAGATATTAAGGACTTGGCTCGTATAATCCGGGAAGCTTTTTATATTGCTTCTACCGGCAGGCCGGGGCCGGTGTTAATCGATATCCCGTCGGATATTCAGTTAATGGATGCGGAATTTATCTGGCCACAGGACGTACAGATCCGTAGTTATAACCCGAATCTTTTTGGCCATCCAGGCCAGATTAAAAAAGCCGCTAAGCTTATCGCAGCTGCCAAAAAACCGATTATCTATGCCGGAGGCGGAGTGATTACTTCCGGAGCGCATAAAGAATTAAAGATGCTGGCGGAAAAAATCAATGCACCTTTAACCTGGACCCTCATGGGTATAGGGGCATTTGCGTCAACGCATGAGCTTGCCTTAGGTATGCTGGGTATGCACGGGACTGCCTATGCGAACCATGCGATTATGGAGAGTGATTTAATTATCACGGTGGGCGCGCGTTTTGATGACCGGGTGACCGGCAGGTTGGATGCTTTTGCGCCTTATGCAAAAATCATCCATATTGATATTGACCCGTCTTCGATCAGCAAGAATGTAAACGTGCATATCCCGATAGTAGGGGATGCCAAAAATATTTTGATTGAACTCTTAAAAGAAATCAAGAAGACTCCTGATACGGGCGATTGGCTGAAAACCGTAGAGGGCTGGAAGAAAAAGTATCCTTTAAACTATAAAGACGACGGCAGGCTTAAGCCGCAGTTTGTCATTGAGCAACTTTATGAGGCAACTGAAGGAGAAGCGATTATTACTACCGAGGTCGGGCAGAACCAGATGTGGGCGGCACAATGGTATAAATACAGCGCGCCGCGCACCTTTATTTCTTCCGGCGGTTTAGGAACAATGGGCTTTGGGTTACCGGCGGCAATAGGTGCAAAGGTGGGCTGTCCGGAAAGGGTAGTTTTTGATATTGCCGGCGACGGGTCGATCCAGATGAATATCCAGGAATTAATGACTTGTACAGCCAATAAAATAAACGTGAAGGTCGCTATTTTAAATAACGGTTATTTGGGAATGGTGCGCCAGTGGCAGGAGCTTTTTTACAAGAAGCGTTATTCGCAGGTTGGCATAACCAGTCCCGACTTTGTAAAGTTAGCGGAGAGTTACGGTTGCCTGGGGATCCTAGTAACTAAGAAAGAAGAGGTACGTCCGGCGTTAGAAAAGGCGATTAATACAGATAATACGGTGTTGATTGATTTTCGCGTTGAGCCTGAAGAGAACGTATTCCCTATGGTGCCGGCAGGTCAGGCGATCAACCAGTTTATCGGCGGGTTAGCTTAAAATGAAACATACTATTTCACTCTTGGTAGAAAATAAGTTCGGCGTTTTAGCGCGCATCGCCGGCCTCTTTAGCGCGCGCGGCTATAATATCGCTTCTCTGGCGGTTTCCGAGACACTTGACCCGAAGGTTTCTTATATGACTATCGTGGTGGAGGCCAAGGATGAGAAAATCTTAGAGCAGGTCAAGAAACAGCTGAACAAACTTATTGATGTTATAACCGTAACGGATTTTACCAAGAAGGAACATGTTACCCGCGAGCTTATTCTAGCCAAAGTAAACTTTTCGGCGAAGGATAGGAATAAATTAGAGAACATTTTTAATAAATACGTGGGCAAGATTGTGCAGCATAAAGGGGATGTCGCGATTATTGAAGCGGTAGGGGATCAGGAGCAGATAAAGGCGCTGCTGGAAGAATTGGATAAATTCGGAGTGAAAGAATTGATCCGGACAGGAAAATTAGCAATCAGCAATTAGAAAGGGAGGAAGTGTTAAAATGGCCAAGATTTATTATGATCAGGATGCGGATTTAAACCTTCTTAAAAATAAAACAATTGCGATTATCGGTTACGGTATCCAGGGCCGCGGCCAATCGCTTTGTTTAAGGGATTCCGGGATGCATGTGGTGGTTTCGGAGATGTCCGGCACCCCTAATTACGAGCAGGCTAAGGCTGACGGTTTTACTCCGGTTGACGCAGCTGAAGCAGCGAAAGCCGCCGATATCATCCAGATTTTAACCCAGGACCATGTGCAGGCTAAAGTCTATAAAGAAGCGATCAAACCTAACTTAAAAAAAGGCAAGGCGCTCTGTTTTTCACACGGTTTTAATATCCGTTTTAAACAGATTAAACCACCGAAGAATGTGGATGTGTTTATGGTCGCGCCTAAGGGCCCGGGAGCCTTAGTAAGAAAAATGTATGAAGAGGGTAAAGGCGTACCCTCCTTAATCGCTATTTATCAAGATGCGACCGGCCAGGCAAAAAGTTTGGCGTTAGCTTACGCTAAAGCCATCAAGGCGACTTGCGCCGGCGTGATTGAAACGACTTTTGAAGAAGAGACCGAGACCGACCTTTTTGGCGAGCAGGCAGTACTTTGCGGGGGAGTTTCCGAGTTAATCAAGGCGGGTTTTGATACTCTGCTTGAAGCTGGGTATCAGCCGGAGATCGCTTATTTTGAAGTTTTACACGAGCTAAAGTTGATCACGGACCTGATCCAGGAAAGGGGGATTTCCGGGATGCGCCGGGGCGTTTCCAACACCGCCTGCTACGGAGATTTGAGCCGCGGGCCGCGGATTATCACGCAAAAAACGCGTAAAGAGATGAAGAAGATCTTAAAAGAAATAAAAACCGGAAAATTCGCCCGCGAATGGATTAAAGAAAATGAACTTGGCCGGCCGAATTTCAATAAGCTGTTATCCGAGGGAGATAACCATTTGATTGAGAAAGTGGGCAAAGAGTTAAGGGAAATGATGCCCTGGATGAAGAAATAGTGGAAAAGATAATTATATTTGATACGACATTAAGGGATGGAGAACAGGCCCCGGGCGCGTCAATGAACAGCTTTCAGAAGCTGGAAGTAGCAGCTCAACTTGAAAAGCTGGGAGTGGATATTATTGAGGCGGGATTCCCGGTTGCCTCGCCTGGTGATTTTGCGGCGGTAAGCGCTATTGCCAAATTAATCAAGAAGGCAGGAGTTTGCGGCTTGGCCCGCTGTATTTATAAAGACATTGAATATGCCGGCAGAGCGGTAAAAAAAGCCAGGCATCCGCGCATCCACCTATTTTTAGCTACCTCCAGGATACACCTAAAGTATAAATTTAAGAAAGCCGAAGATGAAATAGCCTCGATTGCCAGAGGTTCTATCCGGCAAGCCAGGAAGTTCTGCCGGGATATTGAATTTTCTCCGGAAGACGCTACTCGTACCGAAAAAGATTTTCTCTACCGTATGATTGAGCTGGCGATTGATGAAGGTTGCCGTACGATCAATATTCCGGATACCGTAGGCTACAGCTATCCGCAAGAGGTATATTCATTGATTACCGATATCCGGAACAATGTCTCTAATATCGACAAGGCAATCCTGGCCATCCATTGCCATAATGACTTGGGGTTAGCTACAGCTAATTCGCTTTCTGCGGTTTTAGCCGGAGTGCGCCAGGTGCATTGCACGGTTAACGGGATCGGCGAGCGCGCGGGAAATGCCTCATTGGAGGAAGTGGTAATGGCGATGAAGACCCGCAGGGATGTCTTCGGCGATTTTTATACGGATATTCATACCAAAGAAATATCCCGCACCTCGCGCCTGGTGAGCAAGCTTACTGATTTTATTGTGCCTCCCAACAAGGCCATTGTCGGCGCGAATGCCTTTGCCCATGAATCCGGAATCCATCAGGACGCGGTTTTGAAAAAGAGGATTACCTATGAGATTATGGATCCGCACGATGTCGGCATCGCCGAGAGCCAGCTGATTCTCGGTAAGCACTCCGGCCGGCACGCTTTCCGGGAGAGGCTTAAGTCACTGGGTTTTCGGCTTAATGAAGAACAGTTAAATAAAGCGTTTGTCCGCTTTAAAGAAGTCGCGGATAAAAAGAAAGCTATCTTTGACGATGACCTCCGGGCTATCGTTGAAGACGAAATCCGCCTGGCTAAGCCGCTTTGGCAACTAAACAGCTTTGAAGTAACTTCCGGGACCAAGATTAAGCCGGAAGCGACAGTGGTTTTGATTAAAAGATCAAAAAACCTGCCTGCCGGCAAGCAGGGGATATCCGGAATTTCCTCGGGAGACGGACCGGTGGATGCCTGTTTTAAGGCCATAGATAAAATTACCGGCTACAAGGCAAAATTAGAAGATTTCCGCCTGGAAGCGGTTACTTCCGGTAAAGACGCCCTGGGCAGAGCGAGCCTTAAGCTGAAAATAAAAAATTCCATTATCAGCGGGCGCGGGGCGAGCACGGATATTATTGAAGCTGCCGTACGGGCATACCTGGATGCCGTAAATAAATTAAAAATCAAATGAATAAAAGCCGAGCCTACGGTTTAATCGGTAATCCGCTCAAGCATAGCCTTTCGCCATTAATGCATAACGCCGCATTAACCCGCCTGAAAATAAAAGCCAGATATAAATTATTTCCCTTGGAGGAGAAAGAACTCCCGGCTTTTTTAGCTGACCTTAAAAATAGAAATATCCGCGGGTTGAATATTACTATTCCCTATAAAGAAAAAATCCTCCGGCTTATAGATGCTCATCAGACCAGCGCAGTCAGGGTAATCGGGGCAGCCAATACCCTGGTCATAGATAAAAAAGGCAAGCCGAAATTATTTAATACCGATTATCTGGGTTTTATCCGGCAGATGAAAGAATTAAAAGTAAAGCCTAAGCGGGCCGCTATTATCGGGGCGGGAGGCGCTTGCCGGGCTATCTGTTTTGCTCTCTGGAAAATGAAGGCGCAAGAAGTAGTTATTTACGATATTGATAAATTCCGTTCTTTAAGCCTGATGAAAAATTTTAATCAGGTGTTTACGCATACTCAAGTTTTAGCCGCAGGAAGCATGGAAGGGTTAAACCTGAAAGATAAGGACCTTTTAGTCAATGCCTCGCCGGTAGGGATGAAAAAAGAGGATCCTCTTTTAGTGAACCCGGCGATGCTGCATCCCGGATTATTCATCTACGATTTAATTTATAATCCCCAAGAGACAAGACTATTAAGGCTGGCTAGGGAGAGTAATCTTTCTTATACCAACGGGTTAGGCATGCTTCTTTATCAGGGGGTAGAGGCGCTGGATCTGTGGCTAGCGCCTAAAAAAGCGCCCGTGGAAGTAATGCGCAGCGTACTAGAAAAAGCCTGCCTGTCTACCGACAGGTAGACCTGACGGCAGGCAGGGAGCGAGGAGAAAAATGATCGGGAATATCATCGTATTTATTTTCGGGTCTGTCATGGGAAGTTTTCTGAATGTCTGTATCCACCGCATGCCTAAATCCGAATCGGTCGTCTGGCCGCGTTCGCATTGCCCTAAGTGCGCTAAGCGTATCCCGGGCTACGACAATATACCGTTTATAAGCTTTATCCTCCTAAAAGGCAGGTGCCGTTTTTGTAAAGAAAAGATATCCCTGCGCTATCCCCTCGTCGAGCTAATCACCGGGCTCCTCTTTTTGGCTTTCTTTATGCGCTATGGCTTAAGTTATAACTTTTTCTTTTATGTAGTCCTGGCATCCGCGTTGATTATCGCTACGTTCATTGATATAAAGCACAGGATCATTCCGGATGAGATCTCTATCGGCGGACTGATTATCGGGTTTATCTTAAGCTCTGTCCGGGGCGTAAATTTGAATCCGCTCTCTTTTAGTTTTAAGCCGATGTTGAGTTCATTTTTTGGCATCTTTATCGGAGCGGGCATAATTTATCTGACCGGCTGGTTATTTGACCTGGTTTATTTTAAGCTGCTGAAAAACCCTCCCATAAACGGGGAGACCGAATCTATGGGCATAGGGGATGTAAAACTCTTAGCCATGATCGGAGCGTTTTTAGGCGTGCCGCGGACAGTGCTTACTTTTTTCATTGCGCCTTTTTTTGGCGCAGTCATCGGGATCATCACGCTGATCACCAAAAAAGATCACACTATCCCTTACGGCCCGTTTTTATCTTTGGCAGCGTTGATTTCCATATTCTGGTGGGAGAAGATATTACGCTTTTTAATTCCTTAAATAAACCTTAAGAGCATATGCCGCAATCCACCCAGCTACAATCTTTTCTGGCCAGGAAAAGAGCGGGAGTCCTCGCCCCCTTATTCTCCGTATATTCAAAAAAAAGTTTTGGAGCCGCAGATTTAGCCGATCTCAAAACACTGATTGATTGGGCGCTGAAGACGGATAATTCTGTAATCCAGCTTTTGCCGATGAATGATATGCCGGGGATCTTTTGTCCCTATGATGCCTTAAGCGGTTTTGCCTTAGAGCCGCTCTATATTTCGCTCTTAGCTTTACCCCTGCCTAAAGATAAATCCCTGAAAAGACAGATTGAAAATGTGCGTAAGAACCTCTCCCCAAATAAGGGTTGGGTGGATTACGCCTTGAAGAAAGAAAAACTGCGCCTTTGCCGGGAGATTTTTCTTTTTAATCCTCCGGATGATCTGCGGGACTTTCAGCGTTTTAAAAGTGAAAATGCCTATTGGCTGGCGGATTTTTCTTTGTTTAAAGCGCTGAAGCAGGAATTTCAGGATGCCGCCTGGTATGACTGGCCGGATGAGTTTAAAAAGCGCGATGAGGATGCTTTAGAAAGATTCCGTCAAGAGCACGTTGAGGAGATCAATTTCCAGGAGTGGCTGCAGTGGCAGCTTTATGAACAATTTAAACAGGCCAGGAATTACGCGCGGAGAAAGAAAGTTTTCTTAAAGGGCGATTTGCCGATTCTGGTTTCGCGGGATTCCAGCGATGTCTGGCAGCACCAGGAGTTCTTTAAATTAGAGTTTGCCGCTGGAGCGCCGCCGGATATGTATTGCGCCAAGGGGCAGCGTTGGGGCATGCCTACCTATAACTGGGAAAAGATCGCGGCTGACGGCTACCGGTATTTAAAAGAAAAGTTAAAATACGCCGAAAATTTTTACGATATTATCAGGGTTGACCATGTAGTCGGGTTATTCCGCATCTGGAGCATTCCTTATAATGAACCGTTGAAAAATCAGGGTTTAAACGGTTTTTTTGACCCTCTTAATGAAGCTGAATGGGAGCTGCATGGCCGCAGGATTTTAGAAGTTATGCTGGATTCCACAGGAATGTTTTTATGCGCCGAGGATTTAGGGGTTATTCCGGAAGTATGTCCGAAGATTTTAAAGGAATTAAAGATACCGGGTAATGACGTCCAGCGCTGGGTTAAGGACTGGAAGTTCCAGCACGATTTTCTTGAAGCCTCCGCATACCGCGCTCTCTCCGTTACTATGCTTTCTACGCACGATACGACTAACTGGCCGGCCTGGTGGGAGAATGAAGCCGGGACCGTGGATGGGGATCTATTCCAGCGCAAGTGCGCTGAGGCAGGAATTGATTTTAGCGCTGTCAAGCCGTGGTTATTTGATTCCATCCGCTCTAAGCATGCCAGGTTACGCTGGAAAGAGGGGATTGATTCAGTAGATAAGTTGATCAAGGAATTTTCTTCGCCGGGGTCTGTTCCCCAGGAAAGATTACAGGCCTTGATCGGTTTATATCAGGATACCTACGGAGAAAAGGAGAAGCTTTGGAAGCAGTTGGGCTTATCCGGGGCAATGCGCGAGGACTGCGACAAGGAGATATTCAGCGCGGTCTTAAAAGCAAATTTACAGGCAAATTCTTTATTCTGCATTAATACGCTGGTTGACCTTTTGTATCTGGATGATTTATGGCAGGGTGATCCTTATCAATACCGGACTAACACTCCCGGCACAATCAGCCCTAAGAACTGGTCACTCAAAATCCCGCTCTCGCTGGAAGATTTAATGAAGCATCCGGTCACTAAAGAAATACGCAAGCTCGTCGCTGATTCTGAAAGAACATAATTCTTAGCGTCTGGTTTGTCTTGTTCCTCGCAGGAACGCGTGATTTTCCCCGGCGAGGAAAATCACGCTCGGCTACTCGGCTTCGCTCGTCCCAAAACTCTATTATTACGGGGACACCCTGCCCGCTCAGCCTGCGTACGTCCTGCTCCGGAACAATCCAACCCATCCGCTAGAGTATGTCTGTGGATATTAGTGCCGAAAATTTTCTAATGTGCGCTCCCAACACCCTTCGGCAAAATATCAATATTCAACCAACACAGAAACATTGGGTTAATTAACATGCAGAAATACAAGGACATAGAGGCCTTCTATAGGATAGAATGGAAGAAGTTATTACGTAAATTCTATCTAATTAAAAGAATGTCTTCTTATGAAATAGCAGAAAAGATACAGGATGATATGGGGATGAACTATACATATCGGGCAGTTGAGTTATGGCTTGAGAAATTTGGTTTTATAAGAACGCATGCAGAGGCCTTAAAGAATAGTCTCTTAATGGGGAGAAAGGATTATTCAAATAGGAAAATTGATTATGAAGTGAGATTTGTTGATTATGCCGCGAGAGATAAAAAAAGAGGCTATCTTTGGGCTATAGGCTTAAAAAAGCTTTTAACTAATAAAGGAGATACTTTGAGTTTAGCAAGAGCATTGGGTTCAGAGAATATAGATATTTCTGATTGGAAAAATTTAAGACATAGAGTATCTCCAGAATATCAGGAAAAAATTTGTGCATATTTTGGATTCAATAAATTGCAGATATTTTCTGAAAATAAAGTTTTCGATATACCTAAAATTTATTTTGGTTCTGGTATTAATAAGAAATATAAGCTTAGGGAGCAAGGGTATAGATATGCTACAAATCTCAAAAAAATAATATATGGAAAGCATCTTTCAATAAACGATTTAGCAGATAAATTAGGGAAACCTTATACTTCTGTTTCTAGATGGATTTCGGGGAAGCATTTAGTCGCACCTACTGAGCAAGCCAGAATAGAAAATATTTTACGAGTTTCAGCAGACCAAATTTTTAGTTAACAAATGTTAAGTAGTAAAAAGATATTTTAGATGCAAGTTGATATATAGCGGATGGGTTGGATTGGTCCGGAGCAGGACGTACGCAGGCCGAGCGGGCAACCTTGCCCGCTAAAAACATCCCGGCAGAGCGAAGCCGAGTAGCCGAGCGTGATTTTCCACGCTGGGGAAAATCACGCGTTCCTGCGAGGAACAAGACAAGCCAGCCGCGATAAGAAAATTAAGGAAAATATAATGGGAGTATTACAGGGGCCGGAATTCTATATCTCAAAGCGAATTGGCAGAGCGATCATGGATTATAAGATGCTCTCCGAAGGCGATAAGATTGCCGTGGCGGTTTCAGGCGGCAAGGACAGCCTGAGTTTGTTGCGTATTCTTCATGACCGCCGGAAATTCGTGCCGATAAAATACAGCCTGGTAGCAGTGCATATTGATTTGGGGTACCCTAAGTCCATCGCTAAGAAGCTGGAGAAATATTTGCAACAGGAAGGCCTGGAATACCATATTGAAAAAGTAGATACCCTGCGTAAAACCAAGAATAAGGATATAAATTGTTTCTGGTGTTCCTGGAACAGAAGAAAAGCGCTTTTTGAAGTGGCTAACCGGCTTGACTGCACTAAAGTTGCCCTGGGTCACCATCTGGATGATATTGTTGAGACGATTTTATTGAATTTGTTCTTCCAGGGCGAGATTTCAGCGATGAGCCCGAAACAAGAGTTGTTTAAGGGTAAGATCACCCTGATTCGGCCACTGGCTTATGTAGAAGAATATATGATCAAGCGTTTTGCCAAAGAAGAGAAGATTCCACACACTACCTGCGCTTGCCCGCATTCAATTACTTCTAACCGCACCAAAATGGGTAAGATTATCCAGGAGCTAAAAAGGACCTGCCCGGAGATAAAAAAGAATATTTTCAGGAGCGTAAAAAGAATAAAAAAAGATTATTTGCTTTAAGACCAGTAAGAGAAGTGCTATAATAAAAATATGATCTGGATTATCGGTTTAGCCTTTTTAGCCTTATCCGTGGTTATCATTATGCTGGTGCTAAAGATTTCGTCGCAGGTGAACGAGCGGCTTAATCAGATGAACCAGTCTCTTCAGGAGGCCAATAAAGTCATCGGCGCGAACCTGGGCAATGCCACGAGCGTATTCGGCAATGTCAAAGAACAATTGGGCAGGCTGCAAGAGACTAATAAGCAGATTGTGGATATCAGCAAGGATATTTCCAGCCTCCAGGAACTCCTGCGCGCGCCCAAGTTCCGCGGGGCAATGGGCGAAATGCTCCTGACGAATTTATTATCGCAAGTCTTGCCTAAAGACCATTATTTAACGCAACACCGTTTTAAATCCGGAGAAGCGGTGGATGCGGTGATTAAGCTTGGCGAGCGCCTGGTGCCGGTAGATGCCAAATTCAGCCTGGAAAATTTTCAGAAGATGCTTGAGGCCCAGGACGAACAGCTCAAAGTTTCCTTGCGCAAAAAATTCATCCAGGATGTAAAGAACAGGATTGACGAAATTTCTTCTAAATATATCCTGCCGCAGGAGAATACCTATGACTTTGCGCTGATGTATATCCCGGCGGAGAATGTCTATTACGAAGTGATTATCAAGGAGGATATTTTCTCTTACAGCATGTCCAAGAAAGTGATTCCGGTTTCTCCGAATACCTTTTACGCCTATCTGGAGGTAATCTGCCTGGGCTTAAAAGGCCTCAAAGTTGAAGAAAACGCCAAGAATATCCTCAAGTCTTTAAGCGCCCTGGGGATTGAAATAGACAGGTTCAAGGAAGAATTTAACGTGCTCGGCAGCCACCTGAATAATGCCAGCACTAAATATACGGATTCGCAAAAGCGCCTGGAAAAGGTCAGCGATAAACTGATCCATATCCAGGATACCAGGCAGATCGGCATAAAGTAATTCTTTAGCTAATGATTTTTAATCTCCGGGTTATTCCTAAGGCCAGCAGGAATCTGGTTAAAGAAGAGGGTAAAGGGTTTAAGGTCTACTTGACCAAGCCCGCGCAGGACGGCCAGGCCAATGAACAGCTCATAGAGCTATTATCCGAACATCTGAAAACCAAAAAATATAAAATAAAAATAATCCAGGGACATAAATCCAGGAATAAACTTGTTGCAATTAGCCCCTAAAATACTTAATCCGCTGGAGAGTTTAAAGGATTCCCGGCTGGAAAGCGCTTTTAGCTGCCGCGCTCACGGGAATATGTCTTTATCCTATGGTAACACAGAAGGTGCCTTAGTTAACCGGGAAAACTTCTTAAGCCGCCTGGATATAGATTATCGGGATTTAGTCTGCGCTCAACAGCAGCACGGGAATAATGTCCGGTATGTTAACATGGAAAATAAGGGCCGGGGAGCGCTGGACTATGCAACAGCCATAGCGGATACCGACGGTTTTGCTACCGACGTTAAAGGTCTGCCTTTAGCTATATTCACCGCGGATTGTTTATCTATATTCCTTTATGATCCGCACCGGCCCGCCATCGGCTTACTCCACGCGGGCTGGCGCAGTTCCAAGGAAAATATTGCTCTCTGTGCGGTGGAATTAATGCGCAGCAGATTTCAGGCTAAAGCCAGTGAATTACGGGTAGGTTTTGGCCCGCGCATAGGAGGTTGCTGTTATGCGGTATCCGCGGAATTTAAGAATTATTTTTCTACGGGATTAACTGAAAAAGCCGGCCGTTTATACCTGGATTTGGCTGCGGTAAATAAAAAGCAGCTAGTTGGTGCAGGCGTGCGGGAAGAAAATATATTGGATAGCCATTATTGCACCTGTTGCGCTAATACCGATTTTTTCTCCTTTCGCAAGGAAGGCCGGGCCAGCGCCAGGATGCTTTCGGTAGCGATGTTAAGATGATCTTCCAGCCAGTATATAAGCTCGGGTTTATTCTGCATACCTATAACACTACCCTGGAGGCAGTTAAAAATTCCCTGGCTGAATTCGGGGAGAGTTTGGAAATTTCCGAGGTTTTAGGCCCTGCGCAAAAGGGTAATAATTTTAAAATCCACCTTAATACGCAGGACCCCACGCTTGTTTTTGATGTCTGTTCGCAATTCGGCAGGATCAGGTCGATCAAAGTTGAAGAGGAAGGGAGGCGGTCATGAAAGGCGCGCTTATTATTTATTATTCCCGCGGCGGCAATACTAAAAAAATGGCCGAGCTTATCGCCGATGGGATAAGAAAAGAAAAAGTGGAGGCGCTGGTTAAAGATATTAAGGATGTTGGCGCGGAGGACTTATTAAAATACGACGGCCTGGTTATCGGTTCGCCTACTTATTACGGCTCGATGTCTGCGGAGATCAAGAAGCTTTTTGACGATTCAGTCAAGTTTCACGGGAAATTAGACGGTAAGGCCGGCGCGGCATTTTCTTCCAGCCGCAATGTCGCCGGAGGCAATGAAACCGCTATCCTGGATATCTTGCATGCCATGCTCATACATGGTATGATTATCCAGGGCGATTGGCAGGGCGATCATTACGGGCCGGCAGCCATAGACGCTCCGGATGAACGCTCAACTAAAGAATGCCTAAGGATGGGCTCCCGGTTTGCCCAACTGCTTAAAAAATGCATAGCATAGTATTGATAACCGCGGCAAATAAAAAAGAAGCGGAGATAATCGCAAAAAAGCTTATTCAGGATAAACTGGCAGCTTGTGTCAGTATCGTAAGCGGTATAAAATCTCTTTTTTGGTGGCAAGGCAAGGTTGACCGGGCCAAAGAAACGCTGCTCATCGTAAAATCCCGGAAGGAAAAATTTACCAAGATCGTAAAGTCAGTTAAGGCCAGGCATAGCTATACAGTTCCGGAGATAATCGCTATACCTATAGCCAGCGGTTTTAAGCCATACCTGCAATGGATCGATGAATCTCTCAGGTAGCCCTATGGATTATATTTTTGCTTTTGGCGGCGGAGTACTGGTAAGCCTGACGCCTTGCGTTTACGCGCTTATTCCCGTGACTGTATTTTATATCAGCGCTAATAGCGGCAGATCGAAAATAAAAAGTTTTACTTTAAGCCTGATTTTTGTCACGGGTTTAGCCGTTACTTATTCCATATTAGGCCTGATTGCTTCGCTGGGCGGGATACTTTTTGGTAAAATAAGCAATCATCCGCTTACGCTTATCGCGGTAGGCCTGATCATTATCCTGTTTGCGGTCTCCATGTGGTTAGATTTATTTAATTTTGCCTGGCCGGGGCTGCGGGTTAATACTAAGAAAAAAGGTTATTTTCCCACTTTCTTGCTGGGCCTGAGTTCCGGGTTAGTCGCCTCGCCCTGCCTTACTCCGGCGTTAGCTTCGATTCTGGCTTATTTAGCGGCTAAAAAAAATATTCTCTACGGAATGAGCCTTTTAATGGCCTTTGCTTACGGGATGGGCATAATTTTAATCCTTGCCGGCACTTTCAGCAGTATATTGATCAACCTGCCTAAATCGGGTAAATGGATGGTTTACGTTAAGAAAACCGGAGCGCTGCTGCTTTTATTTATCGGCTTCTATTTTATTTACAACGGGATAAGGAGATTTTAAAATGAAGAAATATTCCGGTTTTTTAGTTGCCTTAATTGCTTTTTTTTGCTTTACCTGCGGCACTTACGCTGCCCAAGGATATACAGCCGCTGATTTAAAAAAAGCGCCGGATTTTCAATTATTCGACTTAAAAGCTAAGGAAGTTTCCTTAAGTGATTATAAGGATAAACAAGCAGTAGTTTTGTTTTTTTGGACGACCTGGTGCCCTTATTGCCGGGCAGAGTTAAAAAGATTGAACGCCGAATGCGCGGGCCTGGCAAAAGCATCCGTAGCGGTCTTAGCCATAAATGTAGGAGAGCCTAAATATAAAGTAGAGAGTTTTGTGCAGAGCCACAATTTATTAGGTTTTACGGTGCTTTTGGATAGAGACAGCCTGGCTGCGGAAACCTATGACCTTTTAGGAGTCCCGGCTTATTTTGTGATAGACAGCTCCGGCCGGATAGTTTCTATGGGGAATCGCTTCCCCGGGGATATTCTGAAAGAATTAGCCGGTAAACATTCAAAGTAGATGAATAAAAAAATAGTTGGACTGCTCGGGTCCCGCGCATTTGTCAGCGTGGCTATTTGCTGCACCCTAAAAAGAGAGAAAATATGCGCATAACCCGGGGATTAGCAACGGGAACAGGCAGCCTTCCGCATTTAGATGCGGAGGAGGCATTGGACCTCGTCTTTAAATATGTGCCGAATGCCCCTTTCTGGCCGCAGCTTCCCAAAAGGGATTTTCGCGAAGGGATGGTCGTGCAATTCAGCGAGAACCTGCCCTGCCTTAAGATAAAAGAAAAGAGCCTGGTTTTTGAGCCTCAAGAGAAAGAAAAGGAGCTGGAGATTTTCTACGAGAAAATCATCAGCGATGACCTGGAGTATTTCAAAATAAGCGCTGAGTTTGCCGCAGGTTTACACAGATTCTCTGAGAGGCTGAATAACGCGGATCTAAAGCATGTAGATTTCATTAAAGTCCAGGTTACCGGGCCGTTTACTTTCCTGGCTAGCGTAAAAGATGAAAACGGCCGTTTACTTTTATACGACCCAGTTTTTAAACAGGCCGCGATCAAGGCCCTGGCGATGAAGCTGCGCTGGCAGATTAACTTATTCAGGAAATTCGCTAAGCCGATCATCGCTTTTATCGACGAGCCGTACCTGGGCACTTTAGGTTCGGCCTATACTCCGGTGAGCAGGGAGGATGTCCTGGGGGTTTTGAGCGAATTTGCGGAGAATATCAAGGAAAACGATGTCTTACTGGGCGTGCATTGCTGCGGCAACACGGATTGGTCGGTATTTACGGATTTACCCTGTATCGGCCTGATTAATTTCGATGCCTTTAGCTTCCAGGAGAAATTCGTCCTCTATAGCCAGGGCCTGAAAGGTTTTCTGGAAAGAGGAGGAGTGATTTGTTGGGGGATTGTGCCCACGCAAGAGTTTAGCGCCAAGGAGAATGCGCAGCTTTTAACCGGTAAGCTACGCCAGGGTATTGCTAGCCTGTTGAAAAAAGGCATCGCCGAGAAATTATTGCTAGAGCGCTTGATGATTTCGCCTGCCTGCGGGCTGGGGACGTTTAATCCGCAGAAAGCCGAGCAGATCCTTAATCTCCTTAGCGAAACCTCTGCTTTTATCCGGGAGAATCCCCGCCTGACCGGCAGGCAGGTTTAAAAAATAAATTATTTGACAAAATACCGGAAAGGTTATATTATACTTAGACATTTTTACCGGGAGCTTGAATAGATGAAGGAAATAAGAATCCATGCCCGCGCAGGCCAGGGCGCAATCACTACCGCAGCATTATTAGGCTATGCCTACTTTTTGAAAGGCTTATGCCCTTATGCCTTTCCCAGTTTTGGCGCTGCCCGTATGGGCGCTCCGATGAACGCATTTGTGCGCGTGGACTCTAAGCCGGTGCGTTTACGCAGCCAGATATACGAGCCGGATTACGTCATTATCGTAGACCATACCATTATGCGTGGCTATAACTGTTTCTCCGGGCTTAAAGAAGACGGAGTTGCCATTATTAACGGCAAGGAGGGGCAGGTTCAGGTTCCTAAAGTTAAGCCTAAGCAAAAAGTTTTTTTAGTTCCGGCCAATGATATCGCCTTAAAATATATAGGGAGGCCGTTAGGGAATACCACTCTCTTAGGTGCTTTTTGCGCGGCTACCGCAGAGCTGGCCCTGGAGGATTTGATCGCGGCTATCAAGCATAGATTTAGCGCTAAGCTTCAGGAAGGAAATATTCAGGCGGCCAGGGAAGGTTTTGATTTAGTAAAGAATAAAATTAAGGGGTAAGTTATGTTTGGTCCATTGATTTGCAAACCGGGTTCCAGTAAAAGCAATAAGACCGGGCCCTGGCGTACCGAAAGCCGGCCAAAGTTCTTAAAGAAAGACTGCATTGCCTGCAATATGTGCGTGCTGGTCTGCCCGGAGTCCTGTATCAGCGGCCAAGGCAAGAATACTTATGATTTTGATCCAGATTACTGCAAAGGCTGCGGCAATTGCGCAGCAATTTGCCCCAAGAAAGATATTGCAATGGTTAAAGAAAAGGGAGAGGAATGAAAGAATTATTAGAAGGCTCAAAGGCGGTAGCCGAAGTTGTCCGGCTTTGTAAGCCTGGAGTAGTTTCTGCTTATCCGATCACTCCCCAGACGCATATAGTGGAAGAATTGGCCCAGATAGTTGCCGACGGCCGCTTGGATGCCCAGTTCGTCAATGTGGAGAGCGAACATTCCGCAGCTTCGGTAGTTTTAGGCGCCGTAGCCGCAGGCGTGCGTGCCTACACAGCTACCAGTTCACAAGGCCTGTTTTATATGGCGGAAGTGCTGTATAATATCGCCGGTATGCGTTTGCCTGTAATTATGACTACCGCTGCCCGTTCAATCTCTGCCCCGATAAATATCTGGAACGACCATCAGGACGTAGTTTCCTTACGCGATTCCGGCTGGATCCAGTTTCACGCCGAAGATATACAGGAAGTGGTGGACCTGCATTTAATCGCTTACAGGTTAGGCGAAGATAAATCTATAATGCTTCCGGTAATGGTCTGTATGGACGGTTTTATTCTCACTCACGGCCTGGAAACCGTGGATATACCTTCGCCGGAGCAGGTAGATAAATTTCTTCCCTCCTATAAAGCTCCTTATAAATTAGACGTTGAGAATCCGCTGACCTTAGGCCCACTGGTCGACCCGGAATATTATATGGAGGCCAGGTACGCTTTGAACAAAACACACGAAGAAGCCCTGGCTTTGATTCCTAAACTGACCGCGGAGTTCGCCAAGATATTCGGCAGGACTTACAATGGCCTGGTGGAAGGTTACCAGTTAAAAGATGCTGAAAAGGTGATTGTAGCGATGGGTTCGGTTTGCGGGACAATTAAGGAAGTCATTGATGAATTAAGGGCCAAGGACAAGAAAGTCGGCTTACTTAAAATTACATCTTTAAGGCCGTTTCCGGCTAGCGCCATTTATGACGCATTAAAGAATACGCCTAAGTTAGCGGTTATTGACCGGGCTTTATCTTTAGGGTCCTTTACCCCGTTATCCGCGGAGGTCAAAGCGCTATTCTTTGGCAAGCCTAAGCAGCCCAAGAATATAAGCAGTTTTGTAGTGGGTATGGGCGGACGTGACATTACTAAAGATTCCATTAAGGAGATTTTTCGCCTGATGAACGGCAAGGATAAGCAGGCGGAGTTTATCGATTTAAAGCCAGAATTGCTTAAGGAGTCCTATGACTAATCACTTTTGGTCATTAGAAATCCCGAGCGACCGAAGGGAGTCGAGGGATGAGTAAGACCTTATTTGCTCCGGGCCATACTGCCTGCGCAGGCTGCGGCCAGTCTATGGCAGCACGGCTGGTGCTGGATGCGGCCGGGCCAAATACTATTATCGTAAATAATACCGGATGCCTGGAAGTTTTTTCAACCAAGTACCCTGAATCCTGCTGGGAGGTTCCTTTTATCCACTCGCTTTTTGAGAATGCGGCAGCAGTTGCTTCGGGAGTTGAGTCTGCGGTAAAATATTTAGGCAAGGCCGATAGCATAAATGTGATTGCCCAGGGAGGAGACGGCGGTACCGCCGATATAGGTTTACAGGCCTTATCGGGGATGCTTGAGCGCGGGCATAATATTCTGTATGTTTGCTATGATAACGAAGCGTATATGAATACTGGGGTGCAAAGAAGCGGGCTTACTCCTTTTGATACCAATACTACGACTAGCCCGGCGGGTAGCGTTTCTATCGGAAACCTGCGGCCCAAAAAACCTATGCCTGAAATTGCCAATGCCCACGGTATTCCTTATGTAGCTGTAGCTTCCAGCGGTTTTGGCCAGGACTTACAAAGAAAGGTAAAAAAGGCCCTTTCCCTAAAAGGGCCGAAATATATTCAGGTGCATGTACCTTGCCCCTTAGGCTGGAGGCATGAAACTAATATGACCATACAAGTCGCTAAGACAGCCGTGGAAACAGGTCTTTATCCTTTAATAGAGTATGAAAACGGCGTTTTAAGTAATCGCCGGCAGATCACGCCTAAGCCGGTTGAAGAATATTTAAAGCTGCAAGGCAGGTTTAAGCACCTGTTGAATAAGCCGGAAGAGATTAAAAAAATCCAGGCAATAGCGGATAATAATATAAAGAAATACGGATTAAAGGCCGAAGTTCAACCGGCTTAAGGAGAAAAGGAGGTAGGAATGGGAAAACAGGCAAGGGCGATTGTGGAGTTAAGCTTAAAAGACCTGGTTAAGGATTTGAACAAGGCCTATTGCGACGAATGGTTAGCTTTTTATCTTTATTGGTATATGGCCCAGATTGTTTCCGGTAAGGCTTATGAGGATACGAAGGAGATGTTAGAGAAGATAGCTAAAGATGAATTAGAGCATGCTGGGGAACTAGCGGATTTGATCACGAAATTAGGTGACCAGCCTATCGCTAACCCGATGGATCTGGAAAAGAACGCGAATAACCCGTACCTTATGCCTCCGAAGAATACCGCGGATATTAATAGGATTATTCGTATCGTCGCCGAAGCAGAGGCAGACGCGATTGAAGTTTATAACAAGCTCGCCAAGAAAACATTCGGTAAGGACAATGTTACCTATCAGTTAGTTACGCATATCCTGGCGGAAGAAGTTAACCACGAAGAGATGTTTGAAAACCTGTTAGAAAGGTAAAAGGAGAGAAGCTATGGCTAAAGTTTCAATTGATGCTTCTACATGTGTAGGGTGTGGTTTATGCGAGCAGTCCTGTCCGGAGGTTTTTGAAGTACAGGGCGACGGAATTGCCCATGTAAAAAGTCAGAATTGCGGAAGTTGCAATTTACAGGAAATAGCTGATTCCTGCCCGGTTAATTGCATTAAAGTAAGTTAGTTTTTAAAAATATAAGGGACGCTTCTATTTTTAGAAGCGTCCCTTTTTTATTGCGCTTTTTTATTTAACTCAATAATAAAATCCCGGAATTTTTCTTCCTTTCCTTGGTCATCAAGGTTTAAGGAACCGGTAACTTGCTGATAAAGCTTATTCAGGGTAAGGTTTGCGCGCATCTGTTCTTCAAATTCGCGCGCCTTAAGCCGGAAAACGTACTGGAGCGTTTGGTTATATAGCTTATTGTCAAACCTGCCTTTATACTGGAAATAAGGGAGGTTTTCGATCGTCTGAATAACTTCCTTATCGCTGGTTTTAATCCCGCGTTTTTTGGCTTCGTATAGCAAGATAAGCCGCTCCCAGGCTTGGGCTTCCAGGTTTAGGTTTTTAGCTACCTCCGGGAACTTGTCTCCGTATTGCATGATTGCGGCGGTGGTTACGGCGCTGACGGAATCCCTAAATTCCAAATTTGATACTGCCTGGCCGAAGATTTTACCCAGCGGCCGGTTTTCTTGGTGGCTACAGGATGCTCCGCCAAAACCCCAGAGGGCAAAGGCCGGTATAATAATTAAGGCTAATCCTATCCAAATCTTCTTGGCTGTCTTTTTATGGCGTAAAATTTTAAGCATGGCTTCTCCTTTTAATTTTAGGATTATTATAATCTAAACTCATGATATTGCAACCATAAATTGCCCTATTTTGTAAGGTAAAAAACTTGACAAAACCCGTTTAATATGTTATATTTTTAAAGTTAATTGAAGCTGAATAAATTCCCGGTTATTGGAGAATAGCCGGGAAAATGCCACGTAATAAAATAAATCAAGCCGAACTGAGAAGGGTCAGTCCGGCTTTCTTTTTTGTAGATATTAAAGGGATTTAATAAAGTATTTAGTAATCATATTAAATAGGAGGATGTAAAAATGTGGCGTAAAGTCTCTGCTGTCTTAGTCTCCCTGTGTTTAGTCTTCCAACAGCTTTCTTTTGCCAGCGTAGCAACAGAGCTTAATCTGGCCGGGCATTTAAGTAAGATGTCCAGTGCCTTTACGCCTGAAAGGTTTCGGCCGGTGCACATCCGGTTTTTTTCTTATGATGCCCTGAATGATAATATTAAGGTAATGCTGGATAAGGGCGATGTCAAAAACCTTAAAGAGAGCCAGATTAGTGCCTCGACTCAGGAATTATTAAATTATTTTTTAGTAGGAGTAAATCTTCCTAACGATAAGTTCTGGGTAAATCTACGCCCGGATTCCGAAGATGGTATTATAGATGATTACTTGGCTAGGACTGACGTAGGCAAGGTTATGCTGGAAGCAGACTTGCAGTTAAAGAAAGATACCGCGCAATTTACTTCACCGCAAACTCCCGAAGGCAGGGAATATTGGAGTAAGCTTTACCAGAAAGCCGAAGAACTCTACGGTTATCAGGAGGTCAGTATTCCTACTTTGACCCGTCCCTGGATAGTCCCCAATGAAATAATTGTTCGTGAGTCCAAAGAGAGCGCTTATATCTATAAAGCCACCTTAAAAGTAATGTTGGAGCAGGACTTCCTGAAGGATTCAAGCGTTTATAATTTTAAAGATGCGCGCTCTAAGGCCCTGAATGAATATTCTTCTCAATTAATCCGTGAACTTATCCTACCTAAATTAACTAAAGAAGTTAATCTCTCTCAGCGTTACGCTGCTTTAAGGCAGGTATATTACTCTCTGGTCCTTGCGCGTTGGTTTAAATCCAGGTTTAACGGCCAAGCCGGTAAATATGCTTCGCGCATTGACAGGAAAGACCTTAGCGGTTTGCTTTCAGCGACAGCCTGGTCCAAGTCCTCGTATTTTGAGGCTTACAAGAAGTCCTTCGCCCAAGGCGAGTATAATATCAAGGAAACAGTGCGTACTCCGACAGGGCAGGTAATCCGTGCATATTTCTCCGGCGGTATGGATTTTGCGACTTTGACCATCAACGGGGCCAAGACCACCAGCAGCCCTATGACCACCGCCCTGATGAAAGCCGGATTGGTTGCTCCGGGTATGCCTGAATCAACAAGCAGCCCTGTATCTATACAGGTAAGGCGGGTTAGCGATTTAAAGGATGTAGTGGCAGCTCAGGGGATTGATACAGGGATATGTGTTGTTGACTGGAATATTCCACGTAAGGACCTGGCTAAGAATAAAACTGACCGCATTGATCAGTCTGTCGAGGCCATAAAAAGCGCGTTTAACGATATTAATCTGCAATATCTTTTTGTGTTGACTCATTTAGGCCGGCCGGCAGACGAGAAAGATGCCCAAAAGAGATTTGATGATTTTAATCTGAAGCCAACTGTAGATAAGGCTAGGGGAATTTTAGCTAAAAATGGCCTTAATGATGTTGAGATTGTGTTGCTTCCTTATGATTTATCCGAAGCCCGGGGAGTAATTCGTGGATATAAAGCAAAATCAAACGGCAAGCGGGTTATGTTCGTTTTGGATAATATCAGGCTTTACCCCGAAGAACAACTTAAGGTGGATAAAAAAGCCGGTGATAAGGAGAAGGCTGCTGTCTTGGCTCTAAGGAAGGCCTTTGAAGAGAAGATTATAGGATTAACAGATAGGACTGTTGAAAAATTAGTTTATCTTTCTGAGGCATTTGATAAAGCGCATCGCGGGGAAGAGGCATCAATGGAGTTAGCCTGGCTAATCCCGGAACAGAATCGCGCGGCAGGTCCTCAACTTGCCAAAGATATACAGGCGGTCATTGATTTTCAAGTCCAGGTCAGTAAAGGTGTAAGTTTCATGGCTGGCGGCGCAAAGTTTGATAAGTATAAGAATTTTGGCGACTTGGCAGAGTCAATAGCCCAGTCAGGCGGCAAACTGATGATAGTTGGGGCGCAGGCCAATCCCTACCTTAAAGCTCAGGGAAAAGAGATAGGCAGGTCTTTATTGCCTAAAGAAAAAGAGCAAAAGGACGTGGACAACGGCATAGAAAAGATTAAAAAATCCGGGGTAGAAATAATCCTGCCTAAGGATTTTGTGGTTGCGGGAAAAGGTTCTTCAGTAGCTTTGGAGGAGTTAAGCCTGGAGGACGTTCAGATAGATATAGGTGACCAGGCGATAGAAGAAATAACCGATTATATCAACTCACTTAAGAAGGGCGACGGGCTTATACTGAACGGTGGGGCCGGGATCTTTGATAAGAGTGAAGAAGAAGGTGGTTCCAGGAAAGGGACTATTGCTATTGTAGCCGCGGCCAATGAAGCGGCAGAGCGGGGCGTGGCTGTGTTTTTTGCCGGTGGCGATATGAATAATGCGGTGAATACGGCAGTAGATAAAATGAGAAAGGTTGATCCTCATTGGCAATTGAGTCCGAATGTCCGGTCTTCCACCGGCGGAGGCGCTTTGCTGACAGCATTAGCTAAGGGCGTAACCAGCCTGCCTCCTGTGCGGGCTATCCTTAAAATGGATACAGGCGAGTCTCTTTATATGTTCCACGGTTCTATTAAGAACACTTTCCCTGGGGGGATGATTTTGCCTACTTTTAGCACTCTTTCCGAAGATACATCTATAGGCGGGAACGACGCCAATAGGCAGGCAGCCCTGGATTTATTCAAAGAGAAAGGTATTTATGTAGCAGTATCAGATGGCCCATTTGCGGATAGATCAAAATTATTCTATGATTATGTCATTGTCCCGGTAGTTGTTTTGGAGGAAAATCTTCCGGCTGATTTTAAGGAAAAATTAGTTTCTGCCAAGGATGAGAAGGCAGTGACTGCCCTTGTCCAGGGATATTTAAGAGAGTATTTAAGCAATGATGGGGTAAATATTACTGAAAAGCAGGAGCGTTCGCACAAACTTGATATTGGTAAATTAGGCGTTTTATCTGTAGATATGCCTTCCTTAATTGCCGTGAAGACCAGCAGCAACGATCTTTTTGTTCATATCCCGGTCTGGCTAAAACGCGATCATACGGCGGTTGAAGATCTTAATGCTAAGATTATCACTGAACTTGCAGAGCAAAAACCAATCTTAGCCCGGGCCTTAAAAACTCCTTTATCCTGGCCTAAGGAAATGCCGGATCTTTCTACTCCTCAGGCCTCGCTTAACGTTTTAGCTAAATACGCGCCGTTATTCTTTGCCGAATTTTCGCAAAGTGATACTTCTCATAGCGGCCTTTTAACTAAAACAGTCAATAATATTCAACCGCAGGTTCTTATTGATGGCCAGGGCATTAAATATGATGCCCGACTAGGTGTTTTTACCTCTATTAAGGACCAGGATGCAAAGGTCCCGGGTTTTGGCAAGAATCTGGAGCGCTTTTTATCCGATATCAACAATATTCAACAACTATCTTTCTTGTTATATCTTTTAGCAACTCCGGGGATCGATAAGGTTAATCAGTCCGGGATCGTCCTGGAGAACAAACAGATGCAGGATGCCATAATCAGTTTTTATAGCCGTACCTACAGGCATCTTCTTAGGATGGCTCAGGATGATTTTAACGATATCCGGGTATTTGAACCTTTAAGGGCAGAGATCGGTAGCTACGTACAGAAATTAAATAAGGCTGTGCGCAATAATGATGCTCTAGAGCTGAACGGCGCGACAGCTGAGACAGTGATTAAACATCTTGAGTCTAAGGGAGTTATGCTTTCTCAATCGGAAAAAGATAATCTTGATAAGGTGTATGCCCGCTATGCTGATTCTTCCAGGGTGTTTGCTTATGATATATTGCAGATTGCCGGCATATTAAGCGAAAACAATTTTGTTGCCGGTTTTAGAAATCTTAAAGTTGATGCCGAGAAGACAGTCTTACCGTCTCAGAAGCCGTATGAGGCGTATGACGGGACAGGCCGTATCGGAAGACTTGCTTTAGCTTTGCGTCTGGCCGGGGATGTTAATGCCCAGGAAGCAGGATATACGGGTAGATATTTAGTCCGTACCCGGTCGCTCAAAGGCAGTACGCAGGAAGAAAAGTTCTCTACTGCTTTATCATCTGCCCGGGATATGTTCGGTGATTCGGTTATCCGGGAATCCGGGCTAGAGATCATGACCAAAGAGGGCAAATTACTCCCTATGGCTGATCTTATCGCGGATAAGCGTATCTCTTTTGAAACGAACCGGGAAGTTTTATCTGTCCAGCTTGATTTTCAAACTAAGGCTTTAGTTCCCAGTGCTTATTCGGTAAGTATACTTTTAGATAATCAAAAAATCGGCGTGGTCTATTTTGCGGATGTCAACCAATTTAACTCAGGGATTAAAGAAGAGCTTCAAAAAGAAGGGAACAGTCTGGTGAATATCCCCCGTCCGACTATTGTGTACGAAGACGGAAAACAGTATTATTTCGGATTATTAACTGACGCTACTCCCGGTGGCGTAGAAATGGGGGATCAGGCTTTGATCAAAAGCGGTGAAAAACTATCCGGGCCTACTGTTTGGGAGCTGGCAGCTAAAGATAACCTGGAATATACTAATGAAAAGTTAGGAGATGCGGCTGAAGAATTACTGCGCTTAAGGGAGATCTTGGGCCAGATTGAAAATGCCCGCCTGCCTAAAGACCAGGAGCAGCTATTTATATACATAAAAGCCCAGATTGCTAAGAAGCTCCTTCTTTCTATGGGCGGCGGTATTCATTTTATGGGCAGGTATTTGCAGAAGCTTCCTTTTGTAAAGCCTAGCGGAGCGATGTATTTTACTCCTACATCATGTTCTACTAATGGCGCCAGCTATGTTACTATGGCCTTATCCACCCTCTTTGGAGGTTTTGGGAACAGGCCGCTTACTATCCTGGGGACTACTTTTCATATGTATACTTCAGGCAGTGATGCTAAAGGAGTATTTGGGCATTTTAATCCCAAATCAACCGGGGCAGCTAAAGGAGTTAAGCAGCATTTGGCGGTTACCGCTTTATTTACCGCTTTACGTACTCCTACTGCATATAAAGACGGAACAGTAGATGTTGTGGGAGGTTCGCTATTTGATTTTCTGGTGCAGCTTCCTGAGAATGTTTCCGAGGACCTAGTGCGCAGCTATCTTGCCAGGGTCGGTTTGGAGTTCCCGGAAGTATTAAGGATATTTAATGAAACTGATAAAGTCAATTCCCGCTACCGTTGGCAGGATACTATTGCGGGCTTACGCACCGGTTCTATTGTTTATGACGATTATATCCAGCAGGTATTGGGGAATATTTATCGTATGCCGGTTGGCTATGATAATGAAATGAGTTATTCGTTCAAGATGGCTGAGTTTATAGCTCAACTTTTATTGATTAGGAACCGCCAGGAAGATACCCGCATATTAGCACAGATAGCTCCTTTGGCGAATACTGAAGGAGAATCAGCAAGCTCGCCGGTAGAGGGGATTGCCGCAGTTTTGGCCAGAGGAAGAATAGCAGAACTCGAAAAAGATATAGCTGGCCGTTATGCGGAGATTAAGGCAATTAACGCAAACACGCACGCTAACGATAGAGAGATTCAGGATTTTAGGAATAAACTTGGGATGCCTTTTTCAACATTATCCACAATAATAAGAGAACTGCAGGAGAAAAATTTAAGAAATAGTGAAGCAGTTTTGCGCATTCTGGATGATATCCGTGGCATGGCGAATGAATTGGCTAGGCTACAGAAAGAACCAGCTGCTAGCTCAGCGATTGCGGATAACGCTAAGAAGGGCGGAATTGATTTCAGGCCTGCGGCGACGGTAATTAATTACCAGCCAATGGGTAATTTTAGCAGGCTAAACCCAAAGCTTCCGGTTTTAAGCAAGGCGGAGCTGGCTGCTCTCGATATTGATCAAGAGCTTTCCGGAATGGAGAGGCTCGTGAATAATCAGGTGGTCCCTTCCGGGGAGAGGATTAAGGAAGTTTTGGCCGCCTGTTCGCAAAAAGGGATATTTGGAGCTAATAAGGAGCGCCTGATGGTATTACTGGTAAGGATCGGAATAGTGGAAGAGACCCAGTGCTGCCTGCAGGAAGCAAGCAACGAATATAAAGAAGCGCTGGTGCTGGCGGATTCTTTAGCTTAAGAGCTCAGTAAAGGCTAAAGGGGACGCTTCTATTTTCCTCTACGAATCTCAAGATTAAAAAATAGAAGCGCCCCCCTTTTATTTTTTCTTTACAAAGGCGGATTAAGCCGTTATAATAAATGACCGTGTTAAAAAGAACGGTCAAATTGAGGAGAGGCTGGGTTATCAACCCTCGCACGCGGGTGAAATCGAGCAAAAAAGTTTATTCCCGCCAGAAAGCCAAGCGGGAAGTAAAGAGGATAATCAATGGAAAAGAATAAGCTTTTAAAATTAGGCTTACCTAAGGGCAGCCTGCAGGAATCTACCTTTAAAATGTTCCGCAAGGCCGGGTTTAATGTCAGTCTGCCTAACGAGCGCTCATATTTTCCGTCGGTAAACGACGTTGAAATAAAACCTGTACTGCTACGCGCCCAGGAGATGTCCCGCTATGTCCAGGATGGCGCGCTGGATTGCGGAATTACCGGCAATGACTGGGTATTAGAAAACGGCTCAAGCGTAATCCGGGTTACGGATTTGGCCTATGCCAAACAGAGCTTAAATAAAGTGAGATGGGTTTTGGCTGTGCCTCTTGATTCAGGGATAAAGAGAATTAAAGATTTAGAAGGTAAGCGCGTGGCTACCGAACTGGTCAATGTTACCAAGGATTACTTTAAGAAGAATAAGGTCAAGGTAGAAGTGGAATTCAGCTGGGGCGCGACCGAAGTCAAGGTAAGCGCAGGATTAGTAGATGCTATAGTAGAGCTGACTGAAACCGGCTCAAGCCTGAAAGCCAATAAATTAGCTGAAATCGCTACGCTCTGCGCATCCACTACGCAGTTTATCGCTAATGAAAAATCTTACGCGGATAAATGGAAAAAGGCAAAAATGGAGCAAATCGCTCTTCTCTTAAAAGGTGCGATTGCCGCCGAAGAAAAAGTCGGGCTTAAAATGAATGTCCGGAAGGAAAATTTAAAGAAGGTCCTCTCCAGGCTTCCGGCTTTAAAAAAACCCACTATTTCTGGATTATCCGACGATGGATGGTTTGCCATTGAGACCATTATAGATGAGAGGGTAGTGCGGGTATTGATCCCGGCGTTAAAGAATGCCGGAGCTCAAGGAATAATTGAGTATCCGTTGAATAA
>Ga0265297_10003383_pt1 | contig 28990 bp, 23 predicted proteins | sample Munlanlwell13791_FD_192502 | JGI IMG/M metagenome (GOLD analysis project Ga0265297, IMG submission 192502) | Leachate microbial communities from a municipal landfill in Southern Ontario, Canada - Leachate well 137-91 | ecosystem: Engineered > Solid waste > Landfill > Unclassified | place...
GTCATAGTTGAAATCAGATACGTCCGCTCCGATCCGTATTATTTCTTTCGCCATTTTTTTTTACCTCCTTTTTTTTTTTTATTCTACGGGTCCTGCATCTTCGAATCCCTCTCGAAGACCCTGACCCGCGTGTTTGGTAAGATTCTCAGGATGGAACAACAGGTCAATGACATTTCGCGCATGCTCGCGTGTTCGTTGGTTTGCGAGTATTGCAAGGTCTTTTTCGTTTTGTGTCTCATCCTCGTACACAAAGACTTCGATGATATGCTTGTTGCACAACAATTGAGTATGGATCAGTCCGGTGCTTGCCTCATGGGCGCATTGTTTGTCGATAGGTTTTGGTCCGGGCATGCCAAGTGCCATGATGATATCGCAGGAGTGTTCCTCGAACAATTTTTTACAGGCTACCGGGAGGTCCTTTATCCCTGGGACGGTGTATCTGCTGATTTGAAATCCTGTAGCAAGATTGTGGAGCTCGTCGATTGCTGCGTGCGCCATGTCATAGCGAGCGAAGGTGGTGTCTGCGATGCCGATTCGCTTCATGGTTCTCCTTCGATGCGTTGCATCTTCTTTTGAAACTCGTGAGCTGCGATGACTTTTTGGATGATTCGACGGGTGCCTTCTAGGTCGCTTTCCCCTTGGTATTTTGTGAGTCGAACAACCTGTACGGTAAGTTTTCTTTTGTTCAACTCGTTTTTTATCGTCTCTATGTCGTGAATCTGGTCAAATCCAAGGGCGATGATATCTGGTTTGATTTCTTCGACGATTGCATACATGTCCTGCTCGTGACCAAGGTATGCTTCATCGACGATTTTCAGTTCTTTGATGAGATTGACTCGTATGTCCTGGGGAGTGATGGGGTCGTGTTTGAGTTTGCGTACCGTTGCATCGGTCGCGACCACCACAACAAGGACGTCGCCGAGTTTTTTTGCTTCTTTCAGGTAATGAATATGTCCCATGTGAAGTAAATCAAAGGTCCCGGTTGCCATTACTTTAACCATTGTTTCCACGCTTTGATAATATCATTTCCTTCAAGGAATACCAGGTTGTTTTTTTCCGCGTAGTTTCGTGCCTCTTCTTTTGGGAGTGCCTTTCCGTGTTCTCCCATGATTTCACAGCCGCTTCCGACCGGGGTGAGTCCTGCCATCTCCAGTAATGATATCACTAGCTCCGTATGACCTTTTCGCTCGTTGAGGAGTTTTTCTGAGGCGATACAGATGGGGATATGCCCCGGGGATCGGAATTCCTTTCCGAGTTCTTGAACCGCGACTTTGCTGTCTTTTTCTTTTGTTCGCTTTACAAGGTCTGCGAATTTTTTCATGGTGAGGCTTCGATCGTTGTCCGTAATCCCGGTGAAAGTCTTCCGATGGTTGATGTACAGGGAGAAGGAGGATTTGGTGTCGTACGGGATGTCGTTTGGAACGAGTGCTCTGAGGACAGGGTAGGAAGGACTGACCTGGGAAAAGAGGTCAGAGAGAAAGGGGAGCTGCAGGGTTTGCGCAGCAGCATGGGACATCATAAGGAAGATGAGCCCGCCGCCGTCCTTTCGCATGCGTTTGATTGCATCAGGGGTGACGAACTGGGAGGCGATGACGAGGTCTGTTTCGCTTTCCCTTGAATCGTTATCATAAATCAAAATGAACTGTCCCTTCTGCAGGGATTCGATTGCGTTTTGTACGGAAATATAAATTCACCTGGGAGGAAGATTTCACAGTATAAAATAAATATTGGGATGTTACTCAGAAATGGGTCGACTTGGTTTGGATTTACTCCGAGAAACCACATACCGAGTAATATACCCAGCAATCCTATTTCTCAAAAGGTTACTACTCACGGTTATGAGGGAATCAACTTGTTCTTTATTATTCTGAAAATCGCCAGAAAATTGTTCTGGATACTTCTTTACTAAATCAATTGCCACGCTCTTGATATGTGTCTGTCGTATATTGCCCAGAGGAATCACCCTTAAGATATAGGCTTCCGGAATACCGTTTGGTTATTTAAAGTTAGTGCGAGGAGGACTCCTGATTCTTTTTTTATGTTCTCTGACCGTAAACATATGAGAAAAAAGGGAAAAACGAAGATTATACTCCGCTTACATACTCATCTTTATCATACGGGGTGACCATCTCTTCTTTAATGACCTCTGAGAGACGCTTAATTCCTTCTCGAATCACCTCGTCATCAGAGTACGAAAAATTTAGTCTCATGGAATTATAATTACTGCTATCCGGATAGAACGCATCACCAACCACATACGCCACCTTCTTTGCAACCGCTCGTTTAAACATCACGCGAGTGTTAACATTTTTTGGCAAGGTGACCCAGAGGAACATCCCACCACCAGGGACTGTCCATTTCGCCTCTTTTGGGAAATATTCCTTCAATGCTTGTATCATCACATCCCGTTTATGTCGATAGAGCTGTTTAATATGTTTAATTTGAATGTCAAGGTACCCACCTTTGATGTACTCATAGGCGACGTATTGTACGAACATATTCGAACAGAGATCAGCGGATTGTTTTGTAAGAGCAAACTTATTGATAATCTCTTCAGATGCGATTATCCATGCAAGTCTAAATCCGGGAGCGAGTACCTTTGAGAACGTCCCAATATAAATAACGCGCCCTTTGGTGTCTAATGATTTTATCGAAGGGATTGGTTCTCCTTCAAAGACCAGTTCTCCATACGGGTCATCCTCAACAATGACAAAATCATACTCCGATGCGATTTCAAGCAGCTCTTTTCGATGTTCAAGCGAGATGCTTTCTCCAGAGGGGTTCTGAAACGTTGCGACCGCATACAGGAACTTCGGGGTAATGCCCGTTCGGTGAAGCCGCTTCAGGTTCCGCCGAAGGGAATCGATGTCAATTCCCTCATCATTCATCGGGATGCATTCGCAGTTCCCTAGATACGCGTGAAACGCCTGAATGGCACCAAGGTAGGTTGGTGCGCTCGTGATATAGGTGTCACCAGGATCTAATAAGTTATATGCGACAAACGACAGCGCCTGCTGAGCACCACTCGTTATGAGGATATCATGAAGTTCACAATCGATTCCCTTTCGTTCTCTCATCCTCTGCGCAAGGACATTTCTGAGCTGCGTTAACCCTTCGGTCGTCCCATATTGAAGGGCGTTATGGATGTTGGTCTTAAACACCTTCTCGATACATTCATGGATGACGTCAACCGGGAACGCCTGAGGATTTGGTAACCCCCCCGCAAGAGAAATGAATCCTGGGCTCTGCGTGAGTTTCAATAACTCTCGTATCTCCGAGGATTTCAGGTTTTTTGAACGTGTTGAGAACAAACGGTCGTAATTAACTACCATAAAAATGCCCCGTGCCTGTAATCAGTTCTCTTATTTTAAAATTTGGGATTGGCTAAAAACGTCTCTTTCCATGCAATTATTGGTGCTACGACACAGAGAACTCAGGACAACTACCACAAAAGAAAGAAGGTGGGCCCGGCCGGATTTGAACCGACGACCAACTGGTTATGAGCCAGTCGCTCCACCAGTCTAAGCTACGAGCCCACACAACGGTACAGCCCTTATCAGCGTACTACTACTTAAAATTTAAAGACACCAACAAAGAGGAAGGTTCTTTAAACAAGAGAAATATCCGGCTTTGTCATGCGGGAGCTAGTGACATTAGCAAAATATCCATTCTTACAAGACACACGACGATTCATCAAAGAGAACGGACCATCGATCCATGAATTACTCCATGAACCTCCGTACGAGCGAGCACGGATCATCAGCATCGAACGCTTAGACAATGCCTTGAAAAACCGAGACGTAGGCAAACGCAGTCTTGCCAACGAGTCCGACTGTATCATGGAAATCTTATCCTATCCCTTAGCCCGCATGGTCGCAGTCTGCATCGGTGATCCCTTTTTTAAAAAACGATACGCTCTCGGAGAAGCAGCCCATGCGTATAAGTATCTTCTTACTGAGTCCACCTCGTTCCTTCTTACCGTCGCCCAGGAACTCGACGTCACGGTTCAATACAACCAAGAGACAACCATCATGAAGATATATTTCAAAGATTATCTCCGGAACGCACCAACGCGATACAAGGAATGGAAAATGGTTAATCGTGGGATTCACGGAGGGTTTCTCACCATCACCCAGAAGGACCTTGCGAGAATCCTTCTAGAAGCGCTTCGGGAACGCATCAACAAAGAACTCGTTGCACGGGAGTGCGATACAAGCGTCTCCACGACCTTTTCTACCGATATTCAGCGGTTCCAGAACATGCTTGCCCTTCAGAAGAAAAAAATGGAAACAACACCAGTCGGGAAGGTCAGCATCGAGAAACTCCCACCGTGCATGAAAGAGATCCTCTCCGCGATTCAATCTGGGGAAAATGTACCACATATGGGAAGGTTTGCCTTGGTCGCATTCTTAAGCTCGTTGAAACTCGGAACCAATGACATTCTGAAGCTTTTCAGTACCGCCCCTGATTATCAGGAGGATAAAACCCGATATCAAGTTGAGCATATCACCGGGGCGTCCTCGTCAACAGAATATAAATGCCCCGGGTGCGAAAAAATGCGGACCTATGGGATATGTCCTGTCGATAAAATGGATGAGCTGTGTAAAAAAATACGTCATCCACTCAGTTATTATAGCTATAAATGGAAACAGGAGAAGAAGAACCAATGAAACACTTCGTTACCTTTGAAGGCATTGACGGTTCAGGAAAATCGACTATCTCAAAACTGGTGTTTGAAAAACTACGGACGGCTGGGTACGATGCCATCTGGACCTATGAACCAACTGATTCAACGGTAGGTAAATTTGTCCAAGAATGCATCCGGTCGCAGTCTGATCCGTTCATCACATCGTTTACCTTTATCGCTGATCGTATCCTTCATTGCAAACAAATCCAGCAATGGGTGGATGCAGGAAACATCGTCTTATGCGATCGGTACGCCGAATCGACCTACGCGTATCAGGCTGCTCAATTGGAATCAGAACTGAAGAATCCAATACAATGGCTTCAAGAGCTCTCAAAAGATAGGATCCTCCTGCCGGACAGAACGTTCCTGTTCGTGATCGACCCGAAAGCATCCCTTGCACGTATTCAACATCGAACAGAATTAATCCCCTTTGAACGACTCGTATTTTTAGAAAAAGTCCATGCGAATTACCTGAAGGTGTCAAAGGGAGGCCGGTTTCTCCATCTGGATGCGACCCAACCGATCGAAACCCTCGTCCAACTCTGTTACGACGACATCCTGAGATAAAAAGAGATGAACGCTACTGTTCTTCTTCGTCCTCAGTGTCATCCTCGTCCGCAGCACAGGCCGCCTGTGGGTTTGACGCAAGAAACCGTGCTCGTTGACCAACGATAAACAGCTTTGCGATGAAGGTGATTTCGTTTGCCTCTTCTTTGCTTGACACTTGTCCGACGATTAACATAGTTCTCAATCATAGGTGTTGTCCTCTTCTTTTAAAGGGTTTGTTGTACAACTGATACCAGGTGTCATTATTATGAGTGCTAAAAAAAGAAAAATCACTACATCCAAGCATCCAGACCTTTCTGTTCGGTCGCAGCAATATCGGACAACCCAAAGGCACCCTGTACGTAGTTTTCGATCATCTTCTTATACCAGTCAAGATCGATTTCTTCCCGCTTCTTGACCAGATCAACGGGATACATATAATCAATCGGTTTCACCCCGCTTTTCGAAGGTTTTGCGATACCGGGGAGTGGTTTTTTTGTGATGACAAACTTCATCTTGACCCTACTTCGAATCGGATGGCCCAGCAGTTTTTCGAGTGCTTCTGCCCGCTTGCCAAACGTCGATGCCGATCCATCTTGGTTCAACTTATACCGTTTCTCTGGTTGAACCGATTGAATCAGAGTCAAATCATTCAGATCCACGCTTGCAAGATCCAGCTGGGAGACAATCTCTCTTGTGATTGTTTTAATACTCTCCTTGACCTTTACACGCGCATCCTCTTCTTTTTCCCAACAGGGGTTTTCCTGCAGCACTCGCATCATGATTTCCGCCAGCACCTTCCGCGCGATGTTTGCTTTATCAGATCCCTTGAAATTATTGCCTTTCGTGGTCATCTCGACTTTTCCATTTTTCTCATCAAAAATCAAATAGTTCTTATGCTTGACAAAAATCATCCCATCATGCTGCTCTGCTTCTAACTCAAACTCTGGATATCGTAACTCGCTCTGCCATTTCTCGTTACATCGTTTGATAGCAGCAGTCGCAACCTCTGGTTTGGTAATCCATTTTTCCTCTTCGGAGGGGAGCGTGACTCCTAAGGCTTTGGAAAAGCCTGGGAGGTTGCCCATTGAACGCGAACAACCCATGTATATCCCATCGGTATCACCATAGACCACCCGGATATCCTGGTTATTGAGTTGCTCCAACGTGTCTGCAAGGATCATCTGCCCTTTCGTAGTGATCGCAGCAGCGCCCCAGAGGTTGAACTGCCGTCCAGTCACCGTGGGGGCTGCAAGGATTCCATGGGTCCCTGCGTTCCGGGCGCCCTTCATGCTCTGATACATCATCTTCAGACTCTCAAGCTCAGAGGTTGGTACCTTGGATTTTGTCTCTTTTAATTCTTTTTTTATCTTACTAATGATGTTCATGATGCCTGTCATCGCACAGTTCACGACCCCGGGGTGCGTATCAATGCGTATCCCAACCATATAGCCTTTATCAGCATAGGTGTCCTGCTTCGTGATCTCTCGCCAGTTGACATCCCTATTTTTCAGGAACTCCTCAGAAAGCTTCTTCAACCATACCCACGCATCCGGTTTTTCATCTCTGGTCGCAAGACGAACGGTATCTGCCCCGATGTTCATCGCCTTTAAAATGGTCGGGTACATCGCCCCGACATCAGCGACCACCACATGGTACCAGGGGATGAAATGCGAATGTGCTTCTTTGTCTGGTTTGATGGTCATCCCCCCCGGCATATGGTAATTGACGATCTCCTCGTCATCATCAGCGCTGGTCTGTTCTTTATAAATTACCTGCGGGTATTGCACCCAGTCAGGCATCTCTTCACCATATTTCAATACCCGGATGAAATCCTTTGACAACTGTTCCCGTCGTTGTTTTGCGAGCCGTATGATCTTCTCTTTCGTAGGGAGACTGCCGAAATCTTTCGCGAGCATCTGTGCAATGGATTTAACCCGGCAGATCGGTGGGATGATTTTTTTCTGTGACGCACCACGAAGCAGCGCCATGTGATCCCACATATTCACCGCTCCTGAAGAAAGCAGCATATCAAAGGGCATACAGGTGGTAAACGACAGGGGGAGCGCTTGTTGGAGAAAATGTAACGACACCCCGATCTGCTCTTGAACATCCTGCTTGTTATAGGTCATGGTCCGGTCATCGAGTTTGATCTGGGATGGGGCTAAGTACACCCGATTCTCAACAACGATATTCAGAAACGGAGCTAAGGATTTTAACCGATAATCATCCAGCCACGGGTAAAACTTCCGTGCAGCAAGATACGTATCGAAACTACAGGGATACACCTGAACAATCTCCGCTCCCATGATACCAAAATGAAAGGATTTATCCTGCCGGCAATACAGGGAAGTAAAATTCTGAAACGTTTTTTTCTCATCCTCTGATAACTGATCCTGTTTCGTTTTTAACAACCAGGTTATTCGACTATGGACATGGACGTTATCGAAACCAAGGATGTTATGTCCTGAGATGATATCCGCAGTTTTCGCTTGTTTGCAGAACAGGAAAAGATTCGCGATTTCCTCATCGACGCTCCGAGCGAGGTGTTGGTGGACCTCCACGTCCTTCCAATGCACTGGGGCATCCCGGAATTCAAAGCTGAATTCTTCAGTCTGCAGGTTCTTCTCTGATTCTATGGTAAGATCACAACAAGCGTATCCGAGAATGTCGATGGGGATCTGTGGTTTTCCTTCCTCAAACTGAGTCGTCTCAATATCGTAGATGAGTACCTTCAGTTTTTTCCTCTCCCCCTCTGTATCGAACAACCATGTTTTCCCTTCTGCAGCAAGATCGACTAAGGCACGCTGATGGTACGGGATATCATGCTCAGCGGTGAATAATTCATGTTCGAAAAACAGATAATCACTGAGTTCAGGGACCAGGTAGGATTCTTTTGTATAGACTTTGAACACCTGTCGTGTTTTCGTAAAATCACAAAAACTCCGGTAGGTCTCCAGCTCACCAATATCAGTGATTTTCGATAACTTCGGATGGTCTGCTCTGTTTTGTTCCCATTGTTTCAGAAGGTGGTTCCGAGCTGTTGCCGCGTCGACGGTGGCTGGGGGGAACGCGAGAAAATACGGGCGGTGCAGCTCAGAGACAAGTTGTGGTGTTTTTCCTTGACAGTACAGGTAATTTGGTGAGAGACCTAAAAGCATATTACGCATGACCTCGTTTCCCCCGTTTTGATTTTATCCGGTAATACATTAGATGTACTATAAAGCTTCGAAGGAATAATTATAAGAGAGTTCCTTGATGTTACGCTTGGATTTCATGACCACACAGATAGTGTTTTCCGATGAATTCAATAAACATGATACCGCGGATCACCCGGAGAATGCAGACCGTCTGTACGTGATGCTGGATGCTTTGGAACAAACACCATTTTACAAAGAGCTTCAATTCATCAAACCAAAAATGATCTCTGAAGAACTGTTACATGAGGTGCATTCTAAAGAGATGATCGAACGGATAAAAGAAATCAGTGAGCATGGGGATTCCTGGATTGATCTCGACACGTACGTCTGTAAATCTGATTATGAGACAGCACGGCTTGCTGCAGGCGGTGTTCTTCAGGTATGCAGAAACGTTGTCAAAGGTGATGCGCAGAACGCGTACGCCTTAGTCAGACCACCCGGTCATCATGCCTCAGCGGAGCGGTCCATGGGGTTTTGTTTGTTTAACAATGCCGGGCTCGCTGCTCATGAATTATCGAAAAAGAAAAAACGAGTTCTTATCTTTGACCATGACATTCATCACGGGAACGGGACGCAATCGATTTTCTATGAACGAAGCGATGTGATGTATCAGTCGTTCCATTTATCACCACATTATCCAGGGACCGGTGCGGTGTCTGAGATTGGCGAGGGTGATGGGAAAGGGTATACGGTGAACGCCCCACTGGGGTTTGGGCATGGTGATGGGGCAGTCTCACAGCTTTTTGATGAAATATTTCTGCCGATTACCGCACAATTCAAACCGCATCTCATCATAATCTCCGCGGGATATGACTCGCATCATGCGGATCAACTCGGTGGTTTGAAGCTCTCCGCGAATTTTTTCGGTGAAATGATACGACGATTTCAGGGTATCCAGCCAAGGATCGTGATTACCCTGGAGGGTGGGTACAACTTCCAGTGGCTTGGGAAATGCTTCCTCTCTCAACTGGGACAATTAGCCTCTCATCCCCTTCGGTTTGAGGACAAGATAAAAGGAAATGACGACGCAACTGCAGTCATCAAAGCAATGAAAAAAGAATTACAGGAGTACTGGGGCCTCTAAGGTGTTTAATCAAAGATCATGCCCATGCCTGTCGCGGCGGAATCCTCTTGTTCTTTAATTTTCTCTTCGATTTTTTTTGCTTTTTTTTCTGCCAGCTTTTTCATCCCGAGTTCCTTGGCAAGCTCTTCAGCGCGTTTGAGTCCTTCGGCGCTTCCCTCGACTTTCAAATACGAGACCGCTTCTTTCATGTCCAAGGAATTCGCGTCACGTATCACGATGCTTTGTCTGTTGACAATATCGTCCTGCAGAATGGTTTGGATTTTCGCTGCTTCTGCTGATTTCACTTCGAAGATCACATAGGCCATGTACAGTCACCTTGCTGTTGCGGATAGAATTATTCTATTTAAATCTACTCTTGTTTCAACACCTTTCCGTTTTCATCGATTTCCTTCTGTCGTATTCTCGATGAACGGATCGGGGTCCCATCTTCGGAAAGAACAAAGGGGATCACAATGATTTGTAACGGTGGTTTTCCACGTTGTGATCGTTTTCGGTTGATTTCTTCAGCGGTCGGTGCGGTTTCAGAGGTGACGATAATCACATCAAACTCCCCGGTGACCGCAGGGCCAAATTTGGTTCGGATCGGTTGAATAGTAGTTTTTATTAGGATTTTTTCTTCTGTCAAGAACTGCAGGATCGCTTGTTTTCTCTTTTGAAACGACGCGATTGTCCCTTTCTTTTTTGTCATTGCTGGTGACGTCACTCCAATAAAAACAGAGCCGGTGGGTCCTGCGGTCTGATACGCGGTCCGGAGAAGTTCTTTGTGTCCTTTATGTAACGGAGAAAACGTCCCACCAAGGCAGACATTCATACCAGAAACAATACGCAGCGAATCTTTAAATCTATGTTTTCGGAAAACTATTTAATTCTGTGACATGATGCATCTTCTGGTAAAAGGATGGGATTATGAGGATGAAACATTCGATGGTTCTTGTGGTAAGCCTTAGTTTTTTGGTATTGAACGGTCTTTCGCTCTTCTGTTTTAGTGATCCTGCGACCGCTGCAGGACGAGAAATCTATGTTGATGATAGTTTCTCATTCCCCAGAGATGGCACCGCGGAACATCCGTATCAAACCATCACCGAGGCAATTACTCTTGCCAACGATGGGGACACCGTGTATGTCTTTAGCGGGACGTACAATGAAACACTGGTCATCACTAAACGCATCTCTCTTATCGGTGGAATCGATGATCAACCAAGTATTCTCTTTCGTGGGATGGAACACAAATACCTCATCGAAATTTCTGCTGATTTTGTCACGGTAGAAAACTTTGTTCTCCAGGACCCAGGGCGTTTTATTTCCTCCATATCAGGTGCGCTTATCCATGTGACATCAAACAATGTAGTCTTACAAAAGAACAATTTTTCACAATGTAACCTCTGGGGAATTTATCTTGATTCCTCCAATGATAACACCATTAGTGGAAATATAATCAACGACACCAAGGGAGTGTTTGTTTCTTCCTCAAACAACAACGTGTTTTCCAATAATAATATCTCCAACTCAAGTGATGCAGGGCTGAATGTGCGTTCTTCCATACGAAATATCTTCTATCAAAATTCTCTGACCAAGAACCGGTACGGGATGTATGTAAAGGATTGTTCGAACATGAATATCACTCAGAATTGGTTTAATGAAAACCTTTTTCATGGTATCTATTCGACAGCAGATACCACGGATGTGATTCGTGGTAATTCTTTTGAAAAGAACGCAGGGAATGGCATTACTCTTGATTCATATGATTGTATTGTTTCACAAAACCTGTTCAACCATGGTCAAGTCGGTATCAGTCTACAAAGAACCGGTTGCCGGATTAGCAATAATTCATTCCAAAACATCAGCTCCACAGCGCTTTCTGCTATTCAAACAAGCTCCAATAACATCATCTCCCTCAATCATTTTACCCAGAATACACTCAATGCACGAGAGCAAGGCAGGAATCACTGGGATGATGGGGCCCAAGGGAATTACTGGGATGACTATAACTACGTCGACCGAGATTACGACGGCATCGGGGATAGACCCTATGTGATTGCGACCGGTGGATATGACCACTATCCGCTAGGAATGTTCTTACAACCACCAGATAAACCTTCAAATCCATCACCTGTGGATGATAAAGAGAATGTCGGCTTGTCGGTCACCCTATGGGTGACGGTGACGGATCCAGATAGTGCTATCATCTCGGAAGTCTCCTTCTATAATGCGGCGAATAACGTCAGGATCGGCTATGTTCGGAACGTGGTGAACGGCAAGAACGCCTCCTGTAGCTTCACGTTACCGTTTGATACGACCTATGCATGGTATGTGATCGCGAATGACAGTTTGCAGCAAAACCAGTCAGATATTTGGTTTTTTACCACAAAACAACGTCCCCCTGAGAATCAAAAACCAGTCGCGAACCCTGGCGGCCCCTATATCACGAAACTGAATCAATCAATCTCCTTTGACGGCTCTCAGAGCATCGATCCTGATGGGAATATCACGTTTTATCGATGGAATTTTGGTGATGGAAGCAGTCAGATCCTTAGCATTTCACCGGAGCATACCTATGCAGATCCCGGGGTATATATCGTGACGTTAACCGTGGTCGATGATGATGGACGGAGCAGTATGGCAAATACGACCGCGACCATACAAAGTGATATTTTCATTAATACCCCTCCAGTAGCGACCTGTGTTGCTCCCTCAACTGCGACCGTAGACCAGGTGGTGACGTTCGATGCTTCATTGAGCAATGACAGCGATGGGACCATTGTCGGATACCGTTGGGATTTCAACGGTGATGGAACGTTCGATACCGACTGGGTGACAACCTCGGTGACCAACACCACGTTTTCTTCTCCTGGGTCCTTCGTCGTCACCGTGGAAGTCATCGATAATAACGATGCAGTGAGTTCCTATTCAACCACTGTTGCTGTCACCGAGGCTCAAAAAGGCCTCCCTGGCTTTGAGACCCTCGCAGTCTTGGTTGCTCTTCTAATCGGCCTCTTCGTATATACTAAATATAGATAAGTATCGTATTATAAGGCCAAACCATTTTTTTTTCTTTGAAGAGCATTACGATATATGAAATCTTCTCCTGTTTCCCTCCGTTGAGGTAGTGGTTGATGGTCAAAAAAAAATGATCCACTTAATGCTTTATAGCATCAGGAAGAGTGTCAGACAACCCCCGATAATCGGTTGATGTATCAGATAAATCGCTAAGGAATGCTGCCCTAACCAGGAAAAGAGTTTCGTTGGGGTGTATCTTGAGAGATCTGGGAGGAGGTATCTCCTCTTGTTATCCTTATACAGGATATTCCCAAGGGCGATGCCAAGCAGACAGACTCCAAACCACGGTAAGATGGGGAAATAATCAATCGTATGGGCTGCAATCTCTGGTTCATGGATTCCAGCAGCAAGTTCCGCCATATTTGGATTTTCAGCATTAAAGAAAAACCCCACAGCCAAACCTGTGACAATGACCAGCGTCGCTAAAATAACATTCATGGATTTCAATCTCAGCAGAACCGAACTCAAGATGATGCAGCAACCAATGCAATGAAGTACTCCGAAGAGAATCGGTCGATCAGGGAGAAACACTGCGGTAAGAAGGGTAAGTAGCATTCCGAGGTTCAGGATCCATAGCCCACGTTGTATCGTTCGAAAAAACATCTTTCTCGGTTGGTCTTGGTATTTGTTATGGTTCACCGCTTGGCAGACTCCAACGAGCAAGAAGAAAATAACTGGCACGATAATATTAAAGGAATAGAGCACCTCGTTGAGCGGCAGGATTCCAAAGTAATCCAAGTCCCAGAAAAAGTGAAGGATGATCATGAAAAGCAAAGCAAATCCTCTCAGGATGTCAAGCTCAATGAAACGTTGAGAATGCAGACTATATCCTATTCTTTCTGGATTCATTGGTGTTCCTTCTCCTTCTCTCATCTATCGATTTCTTCTCTGTGTCATCTTCTTTTGTCTACTGATTCTATTTAAAGATATCCTGGAAAAATACCACTCTTCCTCATAGGAATAAGAAAATTGAGGGGAATCTTTCGATGTCTCAGCATAGTAGGTCCTCATGAGTCGTGGATTATATGAACGGAGGCTTTAGACGTTTACTGTCCAATTTCCAAGCAGTTCGCTCGTCGGGAGATAGGTCAACGTCACGGTAATATCACCAGGAACATCCCAGACAAAGATATTGTCACCGACCGAGACATACGCAGAAATTGTAGTGGTCGTCCCGATTCTGGCAAGACCGTTGTAATTCGAGTCTTGCACCTGCCAGCTCGCTGGGGGCGTCGTGGTAATTGCGATGTCGCTCCATTTGACGTTGGCATCTATCGATCGAATAACGACTCGATTTAATGCTGAATCGGTTGTACACTCGATATCCGGTGTTTCTGGTGTGCCCTGTTGACCTTTCTTTGTCAGAATGATGTCACTTGTTCCTGCTTTTGTTAACGTGACGGTGTTTCCATTATTTGAAAATTCGTAGGTATAACACTGTGTGTTGTTATAGAGGCAGATCTGAGTATCTTGAACCATCCATGTCCCCTTATTCGTCGTATCTTCCTCAAGTGTGCTGTTGCTGTTAAATTTCCACAGAACGACGCCTGCCTGTGTATTGCGTTCCCATTCTCCGACAAATCGACTATCAGCACCGCCAAGCGGGCTCGTACCATCGAGAAGATAGACTAAAACGATTGCGATAATGACCACTGCTATGATAACTGCCAAAATACCAAGGAGCATTTTTTTGTTTGGTTTCTTTTTTGGTTTTGGTTGTTCTGTGGCTTTCGGTTGTTCCTCCTGTTTTTGTGGTTCAGGTGGCATCGGATTGACCGGTTGTTCTTCAACTTTTTTTCCGCATTGTAAACAATATTTCGCATCGTCTCGTAGTTCAGCTCCACACTCAGAACAATGGTTTGTCATGTTTTTAGTCCCACTCCTATATTAAAACATCATAACAATTTTTTCTTTAAAAATCTATGCTCGTCTATGAAATTAAACACAATCATTTTGAAATCATTTTCTTTAAGAAGCCGACGGGAGGCTACGGAAAAAAAGTCATGAGCACTACCTTAAAAACAAGGAGAAAATGCATGATTTTTCATACTCTATTCATAGTATTTAAAATTCATGACAGTTTGTTTGTTTTTGATGAATAATAAATCTTGTTGAAGTATTCTTAGGGTTCACATCCCTCCTCTGCACAAAAAAATATTATCCGTAATAGTAGCTTTGAAACAAACAGTTTCAAGACCTCGATGATTTCGTTCTACTGCCCTCAAGATACAGATTCAAACAAATAAGAAGATTATTTCAACCATCAACCTTTTTTTCAAATAATTAGCACGTATCATTTCTCAGATTCGGACACGTAACGTTTAATCCGTTGATACACGTCAAAACAGAAACTTATGGCTCAAAACCAACGAAGAGCAAGGGAATATAGACGCCCTGTTCTTTTGTATATAAACGTACGATCGGAATATCTGGTTTATTCCAAGCAACTTCATCGGTAATTTTCCAGCCATAATTAAGAGAGGTCCCACTACAGAACGCTTGAACATCTGCAGTGACATCCCATTCCATCCAGACCCCTGTTGATGAAGGAACGATCGCAGAGGACGTCGACTGAGGCGCATAGGTTGGTTGCGTATTCCAGGTCACGACCTCTTCGTCCCATATGTTGGTGACCGGGTGGAGTCGTAATGTTCTCCCCGCAGGATTGGTATCCTTCCATGCATAATAATACATCTGCAAATATGAGTATTGTATTGAAGCGTTCGTTGGCAAGGCTGAAATATCAAAGTAAATCAAGCCATCATATGCCCACCCCGAACCTGAACCATATTCATTTCTTAAGGTCATTTCAAGTTTATCGCCAAAATTATTATTCGGGTCATTATGTCGTATCCCTGTATCATCATTCGGCTCAAAAACCAATGTACCTTCACTTGTTGTCCGAAAAACAAAGGCTCTTCTCATCCAGTACACACCATCGGTCACGTTTACAAACCATATATAATTCGTAAAATACTCTAATCCGCTGATAACAACACTGTATCGACCATTAGCGACCCCCGTCATCGCCCCTGATCCAACATCTGGTTGTGTCTCAACCGTCCAGTTCATGAGATCACCTTGATAGTCCATCAAATCGAAACTCACATTCAACGTCCAGATAGGTACAAATTGTGCGTTGTTTTTTGGTAACGGATTTGAAATAATTGGAGCTGCAAGCACCGTTGTAAATGTGTATTCCCTAATAGTTGTATCCTTGCCATCTGATACTTCGACTCTCCAGGTGTAATTGGTGCTGGTTTCCAACCCTTGAATCGGAATACTATAGATACCATTCATTTTGAGTGTTCCACTCCCGCTACCAATGAACGGGGAAGTAGTGACCTGATACATCATGAGATCAAGATCGGCATCCTGAATACGAAACTGTAACTCAGATACGCTCAAAGGAACATTTTGTTGTCCATCAGCAGGTGAGATATCAGAAATTATAGGAGCTGTATTTAATGGATAATATTGGATATATTCAGCGGAAGTTAGTGCAAACAGTGCATACCCGATATATGCATAATATGTGTACCCGGGGATGGCATAGGAAAGACCAATTCCCATGAAGCCCGCCGTCAACCCTGTTTGCGCTCCTTGGGCAGCATACCCTCTCCCAGTGACCAGATTTGCTGCCATTGTCACTCCGTTTCCCAACCAGAGCATCGCGAGACGTGGTCGTGGGAGAAGAAATAACGGTAGGAGCATGCCTCTGCCTGAGCTTCCTATGCTGCATAGCGCACAGGTCCCCAGATTAGAAGAGGATCGCGGTACAGATTTATTGTTTCCTGAATGTTGCAGCGGCTTAGACCAGGGAGGTGAAAGAATGGAAAGATAGGTTTCTTTTGAAATCCCCTTTGGGATGAGCCCTTTTTGATCTAGCAAATCAACAAACGCGTTTTTTAAAACTTGGGTTCTCTCGCTAAGAGGATGTTGAGTCATCTCAGATTTCAGTTCTTCTACCATGTCAAAAATCATAGTCGCCTCCTCTTGGGCTAAAGTGACTTCTTGTGTGATTTCACGAGTCTTCCCAAATGCAACACAGGTGAGTACCGACTTTTCCACTGATTCATAGTTCCTCAGCTGAAGAGAGATTGGTTGATTGTTTTTCATCAGGGACATGCCAGTAAGACTTGGCAGACAATATCCAACGATAAAAAGAGTAATAATTCCAAGGACAATCCCTCTTTTAATCAAATATAATTCCAACATTTTTTTGCCTCCCTTTTTCAATGATTGTACAATAAAACTCCTCTATAAAAACGTATCCCCCAAAACAGAAGTTATGACGCGATTTATAGAGGGTCAATGATTTTTTTTTTTTTTTTTTTGCGACATTAAAAGAAAAAAATAAGAAAAAAATTGGGGTTTAGTAACCAAATAAATTTCGTAGTAGTGGAAATGCTTGTGGGAACCGCTCAAGCAATCTCATCCAGAATTGTAGGACTGGTATCTCGTAAGAGAATGGCATCGTTACTGTAAGAGTCGCCCATTCGCTCTCTGCGTCATACTTGTCCTTCGCTTTCACTTGTATCTTATAGATTCCTTGTTTGTCCCAATCGTGGTTCATGGTTTGTTCTTGGCCCGAAGGAAATGGACCTATCCATCCCGTGTTTGAATCATCGCCCCAGTCAATAAAATATCGAACATCATGAGACTCTGGATCTGTGGTAACAAATGAGTAATTATAGAGACAGTTTGCCTTACCCCTTCTTGGACCAGTGATGATTGGTTGTTGAGGGGGTTCTTGAGAGATTACAATTGTACATGGATCTGACCACGCACTCTCCTCATTAAAAATATCTTTTACTTTCGCTTTAATAAGAAATGATCCTATATCATACCAAGTATGATTTACGTGTAATACCTCACCAGTTGTATATGGTCCAACCCATTTTTCATGGGTACCATCACCCCAATCAATATAATAATAGAGACATTCAAATCTGGAGTTTTGTAAAATAATCGTGAAATCGTATTTCTGCTCGATTTTTCCAGACGTAGGGCCACTAATCAAAGGGGCATCTGGTGGATTGTGTGTACCGTTGTAATAATGATACATGAGAGGATAATGATCTTGATTGCTACCACCTGCAATTTCTTTGGGAGTATCGCCAATGCCATCTGATCCAGGAATATTCTGCTCGGGGCCATGATAGTAATCATGACCGGTATAATCAGTCCAGTAGTTACCGCCATCAATCAAGGGATCGAAAGGATCAACGTATCCGTTATCCCAGATATTGGTATTTTCATCATAAGCATTTGCTGTATTATACATGAAATTATTATGATGGATTAAATTATTTTCACAGGAATGTCCAGGTGGGTAGCTCGGACATTTTATGTATATACCATAGCTATTGTGGAGAAAGTGGTTCCCCTGAATGATATTATAGTCAGTGTATGATGCCTCGGCTTCAGTGAGACAAATCCCATAATTAACGTTGTTCAGAAGAGTATTTCCAGTTATTTTATTGTAAGATCCTTTAATAAGAATCCCATGACCGCCATTACCCAGGATGATATTATTAGAAACAGTCACATTCTCATTTGTATTATACGCGTTTTCTAACATAATCCCTTCTGCACCGTTGGAGCGTATCGTATTATTAGAGTATATAATATTGGAGGAATACATCATATAGAGTCCTTTCTGTTTGTTAGAATGAATTGTATTTTTTTTAATGAGGGAATTTGATGCATGATACGCGTAAATGCCATGACGACCTTGGAAGATTATGTTATCCGTGATGATAAGAGAGTGTGACCAGGAAATTCTGACAGCGTCATTCAAACCGTTATTCGTAAGGGTAAATCCACTAATATTTGTTTGACTACCGCTTTGAATGAACACAGCAGTACCCGTAGAACCATAAATCATTGTTGTATCTTTGTTTTCACCAACCAAATTAATACTTTTATTAATCAGAACTCGTTCGATATAAGGTGAGCTATCATCATAGACAAAAATTGTATCTCCGCTTGTCGCATTATCGATTGCATCCTGAATCTTCGTATAGTTACCTGGGCCACTTCCACCGACATAGAGAATAGTTACCCGTGACCTTTGTGTTGGTATTGTATTGTTAGCATGTGCTGACAGGACAGGACATACGATAAGAATTATGAGGATAATCCCAAACGTAAACTCTTTTTTTATTAATAGATTTTTCTTCATAGCTTTTCCTGCATTTTACAGCTTTATTACGATGTTCTCTTGTGATATACATTTATTTTCTTACTGGGTACTCCCAAGAAGGTGACGAAGTATCGGAAACGTATGAGAGAGATGTCCAAGGATTTTCATCCAGAACTGCATGAATGGTACATCATACGAATGGGGCATGGTCACTGTAAGGGTGCCCCAGTCACTTTCTGAATAGATGACATCCTTTGCTTTGCACGTGATGGAAAACGTTCCTTTTTCTGACCAAGAGTGCTCCCTCGTTATCTCTTCCCCTGAAAGATAGGGACCAATCCACCCAGTGTTCGTGCCGTCCCCCCAGTCGATATAATAGAATACGCTGTCTTCTTCAGGGTCGTTTGCGACAAAGGTATAGGGATATAAGGTACCTGCTTTCCCCGCCTCTGACCCCTCAATGCTTGGTGTATTTGGTGGTTCGGTGAAAAACCCCTCTGCGTCCAAGGCGTGGTTCAACCCTGTTTTTTCCCAGACGATCGACCCTGCGGGATTCACTTCAATCACGCGTTCATATTCTGTAATTAGGGTATTCCCATTGGGTAGGCGTTCCGCATCCAAAGGGTAGTTCAACCCTGTTTTTTCCCAGACGATCGTTCCAGCGGAATTCACTTCAATCACACGATTAACGATAATTTCAGTGATAAGAGTGTTTCCATTAGCGAGTCTCTCTGCATCACTAAACGCAACCAGCTCTGGTACGACTGGGTATTGCCAGACGATGGTTCCTGCCGTGTTCACTTCGATGACTCGCCCACCGTAATAGCCTGGGCCTTCAACAATCATGGTATTTCCATTCTCCAGACGTTCCCCGTCCACGGGTTCATATACTCCTGTTTTTTCCCAGACAATCGTTCCTGATGGATCGACTTCGATCACTCTATCATATTCTGTGATCAGGGTGTTCCCATTTGAGAGACGTTCTGCGTCAAAAGGTTCAGAGCTTGTCATCTTTTGCCAGACGATCGTCCCGGTAATATCAACTTCGATGACATTGTATTGATTCGTCATCAGGACATTACCGTTCTCAAGTTTCTCAGCATCAGTAGGGATGATGCCCGTTTTCTCCCAGATGATGGCCCCGGTCGTGTCTATTAACGTAACGCGAAGTCCATGTTCTTCGGCGATTAAGACATACCGTTCTGATTGATTAGTATTCATCGGAGATTGAGAAGTTGGGCTTTCTTTTTTTATTTCGATTGCACCGGCAAAAACGATTGTTCCAACCATCAGCATGCAAACAAGACCGCTTACTATTCTCGTTATCATCATTTTTATTCCTCCTTTTAGAATTATAAAGGTTACCATGTATATAAATTTATATACATAACGGAGAGTAACAGATAATTACACAACTCTTTTCTGTTTTTCAAAGAGGGGAATTGTCATCTCGATATCTGGGTTTTTCTTCTATTCGGAGCATTTTACATTCTAATTCGTTAATGAATATTGATAATGTGCATATTCATCCCTGCTTAGAGAGCCTTTCGAAGGAGCACGGAGTAAAAGTGAAAAAACCACAAGAAGATATTACTTACTAATTCAGAATCCTCAAAAGGTATCCATTACGAGTGTATTTTGCTATAGACGAACGAAAAATAAAAATATATTTCCCGTTATGTTTTTGTGTAAATATCCAACATTAACTTTTATTGTTACTTCTTTACCGAACCCAAGGATGAATGTTCTTATGTTGATTGACTCACCAGCAGGTATATCAATATGTCCATTCTTTGGTCCGATGAAAATTATACCACCTGTAAAATCGATGTACCATGCGGTATCTTTGAGATCGTATGTCCCAGTGTTTCTGAGCGTAGCGATGACTCCAAACCCCCCAGTAATGTTGATTTTCAGATGCATGATGGTGAAATTAATTGTTTTTGGATCTTCTCCATTGTCCAGAACATCTCGGGAATAATATTGTAAGGTATGCTGTCCATCTGTCGAAACATTAAATGGCACGGTATATGTTTTCCAAGAATCTGTATCAAGTTTGTAATACGTTGTTTTGATACCAGACCAGTAGTCGGTCGCGTTCAGGGTTACACACACATCGCTTACATAGACGTCATCGTTTTTTTCCCCAGAAAGTTCATAGGTTGTCACCGGGGGATACACATCCTCTCCACCAGAAACCTTAAAATCATCGATCATTAGTAACCAAGAGTCATAGGACACACAATGGATTCCGATATAGATTTTTTTTCCATGATAGTCGTTGAGGAAATATTTGTACTGGGTCCAGGTGTTATAGGGGGGGATGACATAGGGTGCTGGTGAGATAATAGTAAAATTCGCAGGATCCGTATCATTCGTAGAGACACCGACTTCGAACCTCTCTAGATTATACTGGTTATTGTAGGATTTCGCCCAAAATTCGACATAGGAAAAATCACCCCAGAGCTGAGGTGTGATTAACCAATCGTCATTTTGTTTATCTGGGTTATTCGCTGCAAAACACGCAACAAATTGCGCTCCTTTATGAGGTTGAATATCCCCTCCTGTCCATGGTGGGATGGTCATCGCAGGATTGAATATCACGAAGGCCTGAGGTTGATTCTCAGTTGGCCAATCGTAAATACTATGCCCGTATGTTGGGGATCCATCCACATCGATGTTAATCCATGGTGGAAAATACAATGAGAAGTACTCGTAGGTTTCAAAATCATCAATGAAATAGTCACTGCGCGTTTCTTTGTTAGGCAAGGTATGTCGGTCCGAAGATAGTGTTGCTTTTGGGAGCAGGACCCCGGGAGATATTGGAATGATAAGGAATAGCGCGATAACTAAAGTGGCGAGAAGCAAAGTTTTTCTTTTTTTATATATATCCATAAATTTTCCTCGATATAGAGCAGTGAGTTCCTTCTATATAAATTTTTATTAATAATATTTTGAAGATTTTCATCATTTTCTGGCCTTCTGTGGTTTTGTAAAACTACATCGCTTGCTCAGTTATTGTTTTTGTTTTCGCAGGGATTTTTTATTTGTGGATTTAATTTTTATTAGTGGAACACAAGTTATATAAAACCATTCGAGTTTATTTATATTTAAACATTCTAATAAAGAGGATATGATGAAGAAGAAATCTTCAAATAATGCTCTTGTAGTTCTCATAATTTTTACTTTTATGTTCAACATAGTGGCTCTCGCTCAAGCCTCTTTTACATATGAACCCATCCAAGAATTAACGATTCCAAGTATTGAGACATTCTTCCCAACAGATGATACCTACATCTCTCATTACGACAAAAACATCGTTTTTGGTGATTCAGTAGAGATGCTTGTCCGGAATGAGTACGATCATATGGGGGGTGGTCGTTCACTGGATATATTGATTCGCTTTGATCTTTCTTCTCTTCAACAAAATGAAACAATACGATCTGCAGCTCTCAATCTTTATTATTGCCGGTATCAGCATGCCCCTGCGTATCGACTCTTGAATTGTTCTCGGGTAACCTCTATTTGGAATGAATCTTCTGTCACCTGGAACACCCAACCTTCTTATGCATCCCTTCCAACATGCAATGCCACCGTGCCTGTAAACCCTGGTCATTGGGTAAAATGGGATGTGACACATGACGTCCAGGGTTTCTTAAACGGGGTGTATGATAATTATGGGTGGAGAATTATCGATGACGTCTACTGGGGGACCGTCAATTTACCTATCACCATTTTTTACTCTAAGGAGTTTGGGAATTTTACACCTTATCTAGCGATTGAAAGAGACCAGGCGCCCGATGCACCAATAATTTCAGGTCCTGGTTTAGTGAAGGTCAATACTTCCGTTCCGTATGATTTCTCTATTTCAGATCCCGATGAAGATATGGTGTTCTTGCTCGTCGATTGGGGAGATGGAATGCAGTCTGAGTGGGGGGGTCCATACGCATCTGGCGGTGTCTACCATCTCTCTCATGCATGGGCGGAACAGGGAAACTATGAAATCAAAGCAAAAGCAAAGGACATGTTCGGTATGGAAAGCAACTGGTCAGATCCCTTCTGGGTAAATGTGACGAATCCAGCCCTTGACATCGACATGAACGGCGGTGTAGGTGTATCCATCATCTTACGAAGTACTGGAGATGATACCACAACAAACATTTCCTGGAGTGCAAGTCTGGAAGGTGGTTTTGTCATCCCTGGAAAAACTCAATCTGGTAGTATTGATCGCATTCATGCCGGGAATTCACGAACGGTACGTATTTTTATGGTTGGTTTCGGAAAAATAAAAGTGACTGTTGAAACTTTATATAATGATGCTTATTATGTAGAAAAAACATCGGATTTTTTCCTCATTTTTATGATCACTTTCGCCATCCAGTAAACTTATTTTTTTTGTGTTATTAGTTGTAAAATGAATTTTTTAACTTTTAATGAAACATTAAAATAAAAAAATTCTCTTTACTAATATTTAGGGGTTATCTTCCTTAAAAAATACCACATCTCCATTGGATGTATTATCACTAGTGTACCTTTTGTAGTATTGTTTTTTCATTTCCTCGATTTAAATCTACAATTTCAAATGTTCTCGTTTTAGGTTATCCCAGGAATATCATAGGGTTCTTGTGCAGGATGCCAGTCGAAAAGAGGTATTGGTAATTGAAATGTTACTGGTTGTTCTAAATTTAAAAAGTCTGAAAGACGTAACGTTATGATTGTTGGAACAAGCAACAACATTCTGTATACGATTAGTTTAGGACCAAGATAAGGTCGACCCCAATAGTTACCATTCCACGAGTGAGATAACTCCTTATCCTGGTGGAGTATTTTGCCGAGAATAAAATTCGGTAAATCAGAATAGATCGCAGCGTTATATCTATTCTGATAAATGTTGTTCTGAATAATGGTGTTCAAACTTGAATGACTGATGGCTATTCCTTCTCCATTTCCTACAATATGATTTCCCATGATTGTAATGTTAGAACCTCCATTTACCCAAACACCGACTCCACTGTGATCAGAGATAATGTTCTGTTGGATTTGACTTTGACTACCGATTATCAGAAAAACTCCATGGTATTTATTTTCAGATATACTGTTTCCTACAACGATGTTTTCAACAGATGTGATAATGTAAATCCCTGCAAAACCATTATTGACTATATCATTTCCCTCGATCATATTGAAGTGAGAATGATTATTCTCATGGCCTTGATATTTTACCTCTTCGCCAAGCTGTATTCCCATCGTACTGTTTCTGATAATGTTATCTCGAATGGTGTTATTATTTGACCATACCTCAATGCCATTATTATAATCTGGATAATTACTGTTTATGTTTGCATTCTGAATCGTGAACCCTTGAACTGTCACCTTCTCTGCCATGATGAGAATCACATCTGCATCATCCTGTTCATGCCCATCGACGATGGTGGTATTTTTTGTTTCGCCTATCAGTTTAATTGATTTTTCAATCATGAGATTTTCATAATACGTTCCACTGTAGACAAACACCATATCATCATCTGATGCATCATTGATGGCATCCTGAATCTTGGTATAGTTGTTCGGTCCGGTTCCTCCTACATACAAGATATTTCCATCGGCTAACAGTTGAGATATCATTTTCGAATCTCTTGTTGCAGATATAGGAACAGCAGATGCAAGTATCATCAGCATACAAATAACAATACAAAGTATCCCTCTTTTCATAATACTTCATTCCTCCTTTACAATTAAATAACAATGTTCTCCTATAAATAGAATACTATTTAAGATAAAGTGGTGGGCAAAGCAGTGACACGATTTGTAACAAAATTTTTCGTTTAACTAGTAAATCACGATTATTGGATTAAAGGGGGTCAAAAGCCGATATCTGAGATCGTGGTTTTCAACATGTTTAACAGGAGAAAAAATAGAAAATGGAGCCGACGGAGGGAATACAACGAAAGGTTGCATTTAGGAACTAAAAAACGACCTCTTTCCTTAACGGGAAATGTATTTATAGAGCAACGTTATTAAAAAATATGGGAAAGAGGTAGGATATCTATGATAATAATATTAACCATGGGGGGAATAATATGAAACAATGTCGCATACGGTTTTTTTTAACTACTTGTGTTGTCATGCTTTTTTTCCTCAGCGGTCTGATCTCTGGAGTCGTAGGAATTAAGCAAATAGCACGACAGGATTTATCATCAAAAATAAACTTGTCACCAAGAAATGAAGTAATGGTGAACTGCGTCACGGGTAGTATATCAACACAGAAACGTATGTCTATTGAAGCTTGTGAGAGTTTGCAACAGTTGTTCTCTGCCGTGGTGGAGGCAAATGCTATTGATCCGTGTAGCGAGAAGACGCGGATGTTGAAGGCTCACTTCATCGAGGTGCTTCTCGATTTCGGGTTACTTCCTCGGACATATTCAGTCGAGACGATCGGTTCGCTTCTTGAGCCACCCTGGCAGAATACCGATTTCTCACCGCGCTGGAGTAAGCTTCTATCCTCCAGACCGTTGGATGATGAGAACAACGCGACGCTCTTGTTCTGCAGCATGGCTGGTACTGGGTGGGGGTTTGTCATCCCACCGTTTTTGCTCCCGCGGCCCCGCCTCTTGATGCAATGGCGAGGATTTTACCCGGATAGTTCCGTGGTCTCAATCGCGGAGATGGCGACTGGTCGTGGGGTGATCGCCCGAGGGACACAGGTTGGTACTGCGTTCGGATTCATTGGTATTGGTTTTGCGTTTGCGTTGCCTGGTGCTCCAGCCAAGTTCGGTTTTTTAGGGTATTCGTTGATGACCAGCCTTCAAGCGGCAGATATCAGCTGGTATTATGCGAATTTCCCGCCATTGGTAATGGACGTGTCTCCAGAGGATGGGGCGTTGGAGGTACCAGTGTCGTTATCAGAGCTGCGTTTCACCTTGAATGATTACGATCGGGATACGATGACGTATAGTGTGGTAACGTCACCAGATATCGGCTCAGGCTCTGAGGTGAATGTTGGGAATGGTGGGTATAGCATCCCGGTGAGTGGGTTGGATGGTGGGACGACGTACACCTGGACGGTGACGGTTTCCGATGGGACTGACACGGTTGAGAACGCGTTTACGTTTACCACTGCGGCGGTCGCACCAGTGATCACGAACCCACAGCCAGCAAACAATGCTCAATATGTGTCGATCTGGAGGTCAAATATGAGTTTTGATCTGAAGGATTATCAAGGGGAGTTAATGGATTGGACGGTTGAGACGCAACCAGATATCGGATCTGGGGCTGCGATGGGGGTTGGTGACGGTCGGTATACGGTTGCTATCAGTGGTCTTGAGTATCTTACAGAATATCGGTGGTTTGTGAACGCAACTGATGGAACGTATTGGACGAGAAAAATATTTGTATTTCGGACCACTCCGGAAGGATTATTTGTGTTGGAACCAAGTGCAGATACTTTTGTTGGAGAGTATTCCCCGAATACCAATTATGGGAGTAATGGTTATATGGTTGTTTCTGATAAGTATGGTGCGACCTCAAACTATGATGATAGAGCCATGGTTCTCTTTGATTTGTCAGAGATTCCTTCAGGGTCAACCATTATTTCTGCGAATTTCAGTCTCTACTATTACGGGTATTGGGATACGAACCCTGTTGGTCGCGAGATCACCTGTCATCGGATTTTGGAAAACTGGGATGAGATGACCGTGACGTATACTTCTATGCCAGATTCCAATCCTATTGAATGTGCAAGCACAATCCTCCCTGGACACTTCACCTGGGTCGACTGGGATGTCACCGCGGAGGTTGATGATTTTATCAACAGTGGCGTCAATAACTACGGGTGGATGATTCGCGACTATAAATCCCCCTGGGGTGGTCCGAATCTTCCTCAGCAGTTATATTACTCCTCTGATGCTGTGGATCTCCATCCAATGCTTTTCATAGAGTTTACCCCTCCGTAGTATCTCATCTTAGGTATCCATAATCACCGTGATACAAATATCACCCAGCCGTCTGAGGAAAACCTCAACCTGAACCCTTATTTCAACAGATATGTTTTTAAAGGAGAGAATTGTACGAATATTGTTATATTATACTGGGGGAAAGCACGATGGATAAGAAGCCTTTGATACTGATTAGTCTCGGTGTTGTGGTTCTGCTTGTGATGGGTTCAAGCGTTCCTGCTTTAGCTAAAACCCACTTTTCTTTAACTAAGACAATACCCTCAATTTCCACTTCATCAGTTGTGAACTATAAAACGTACATTGGCGCAGAATCACAATATTTTATATTATTATTTGGAAGATGCAAAAAAATCACTCTTAACAACCAAACAGATGATTTTGGAATACTTAAGGGAGATTTATTCATATATAATGAACGGGTCTTTGGAACAATCGAAAACTACTGGATATTTGCATTAGACAAATACAACAAAGATACACATACAAAACATTCCTTACCAAAGACATTCACTCTTGTTGAATTTACAGGATATGGATTTATGCGTTGGATAGCATTTCCACATTCGCCATGTTCACAATTTTATATAATTGGGGAAGCGCAATTTATTGTTATACATGAGTGATTATTATCCCCTGTGGGGAATTTTACCGGTAATTGGGCGTTCAAATCCCTTCCCTTCATAATTTTCCCTTGACAAAGATTTAAATAACCAGGGATTGTTTATTTTTCTATAGAGGGAAGGAATTGAAAAAGAAATGGTTCGCGGTTGGAATCATTCTCTTGTTCGTTGGTGTGATAATAGCACCAACTATCAATTTTAACACCGTGAAGGCACAAGATACTGAGAATCCACTACCAACACGGAAAGAGAATAGGTTGTGTTTTGATGTGAGTACACCTGGGAATGATCATAGAATCCTTGGTAGATTCTCTCCTGTTAGTCAGAGATGGATTTCTAAAACACACACGGGGGTAATCCCGGACCCAGCAAAATCGTCCCTAGCCACTGAACCTCCCATCTTAAAGGTGTCGAATTATGATGGAAAAACCCTTTACGTCGGCGGCAATGGCCCGGGGAATTACAGTCTGATTCAGCGTGCAATTAACGCCGCTTCACCCGGTGATACGGTGTTTGTGTATACAGGGACATATCGTCAAAACCCGATCTTTATAAATAAATCGATTCGGCTGCTTGGGGAGAATCCTAATACCACGATTCTTGAGAATCGTAAACAGGTGTTTTCTAACCTGCCGATTATCGATATTAGTGAGTCTGACGGGGTGACAGTACAAGGATTTACCATTCGGAATAGACTGGAGATGACATCAATTTTTGATTATGTCAACGGAATAGAAATTAGCACCCATCACAATAATATTTCTACCAACAAGTTCGAGAATTGTACGTCCGGAATCCACTCTTCTGGCAACTATAACACCTTTTCTGATAATATGTTCAAGAATGATTCCAGAACAGGGCTCTACGTCATTGGAGCAGAATACAATCATATCGCTCACAATCGTTTTTACGGGGAAGGACTGGTTCTCCTCGACTCGTTTCAAAGCATCATTGAAGACAATTTCGTCAACGACAAACCCCTTGTCGTATTGGAGGATGCCTCAGACACAGTCATCAACGAGGCAGGCCAAGTACTTTTACTCAATTGTCAGAACATCACGGTCCGTGGTGTGAATGTTTCAAACACAACCATTGGTATTTACCTGAGGAATTCAAAAGACTGCAAAATAGAAGAAAACATCGTTAACGGAGAAACGGAGATCGGAGTCTTCCTTGAATACTCATCACACAACACCTTCTCCCGAAATCATATCCAGAACTCGGATTATGGGATGCTGCTTGGAGCCTCGCTTGATAACATCATTACGTCAAATGATATCGCACAAAATAACCAAGCGAGCTTGTTTCTGTCTTATTCGACAGACAATATTATTACAAACAACACTTTCAGAGACAATGCGTACTGGTCGAACTACATGGGGCTTGTTCTGACCTCCTATTCGGATTTTACCATCGTCGCTAACAATACATTCATCCATGATTGCGTATTTGTATATGGCTCACGAGGAAATCAATTTTCCAACAACACCGTTAATGGCTATGCTTTAATTTACCTTGAAGGTGCCTCAGAACGGGTCGTCGATGAGGTAGCCGGCCAGGTCATCCTAAATGAGTGCAACAATATCGATGTTCGAGGTCAAAAAAACCTCACGAAGACAGATGTGCTGATAGTCTCTTGCCTCGACTGCAGCATCTCGAACATCTCTACCCCGTCACGGTTTTACGGTATGTA
>Ga0265297_10003384_pt1 | contig 28986 bp, 33 predicted proteins | sample Munlanlwell13791_FD_192502 | JGI IMG/M metagenome (GOLD analysis project Ga0265297, IMG submission 192502) | Leachate microbial communities from a municipal landfill in Southern Ontario, Canada - Leachate well 137-91 | ecosystem: Engineered > Solid waste > Landfill > Unclassified | place...
AAAAGACCAGCACGGAGAAGATACGCCCGGAATGTATGTTTTTGATACGTGCAGGGATTTTATACGGACTGTTCCCTTGATGATTAAGAACAAGACCAGACCGGAGGATTTAGATACAACGTTAGAAGACCATATCGCAGATGAAACCAGATTGTTCTTGATGAGCCGTCCGATTGCTCCAACAATGATTATACCGGAGCGCAGATTAACAAGGGATGAGGAAATATGGAAAAATCTGGATAAGATACGCAAGGGTGTAAAACAGCGCAGTAATTACGATATGGATTATTTGGGTAGCGAAGGATAGGAGGGATAATGGTTGAGATAATATTGGGTTCGATAATCCTGATTCTGGTAGCAGACCGCATCTTTACACAGCGTCATTACAACGTTCTGATTGACCGTATGACGGATAAGATTCTCTCCCGCGATTACTCTGATTACCAGACCGGTCAGGCGATAAAGAAGGAAGAGGCGAACGAAGAGGTTATATTGCCTCATACCGATGAAGCGGAGGCGGTTATCGAGGAAAATAGAAATCAGGGGTTGTTGAAGCACATCAAGGAGATAGACAAAGAATTTGAGGGGACGATGTTACAGTAACTTGACAAACTAAAATAATGGCGGTAAAATAAATTAAACAATTAAACAATAACACAATGAATAAAACGCTGATATTGGTTTGTGTCTGCTTTCCAAACATCAATAAGCAGGGAAATATGTCGGCGTGTAGTACCATTCTTGCGGCAACGGTTGGGGACTTTACGACCGCAAGCCAAGACACCCGGAAGGGACTTGACAATTTAGGCATTGGGGAAATGGCAAAGAATTGCCTTGCCTAATCTTAAAAAACAACCCTCGCTCTTGCGATTTTAGAGTCAACAGAGCGACCGTTTTATCTAATTCTCTCTCAAGAGAAGGATTTTATCAGGCCAGACCCAATGCTGTCTTGGTAAAAAAAGTCCCCTATTGCTTGGGAGAGAAAATAATTACGCCCGGCGGTTAATACGTCGGGCTTTTTTTATGGCAAACAAAGGAATTATCGGCAAGCACAGTAACAACGGAGTAAGTGAGGACTTGACATCTGATTGGCTAAAAAGGGAGAAGAACAAGAAACCAAAGAAAATATCCCCTCATTCTCTCCAGCAGATGGCGAAGTTTCAGGAGATAACCAATGGCTCTTAAAAATATCTTTGCTTTCAAAAAAGAAGATACCCAGCACTTGACGCCGGAAGAACAACAGGAAGTCAAGTTTGTTGAGGATTTTTACACAAACGGAGTCAACCGCAGACGTGCTTATGAGAAACAATGGTATTTCAATATGGCCTTCTTTCTCGGCCATCAATGGGTTGTTTGGAATAAGACCAAGAACTCGCTTGAAAAGCCCGTAGTTCCCTCCTGGCGTGTTAGATTGACCGCAAATAAGATAATGCCTACCGTGCTTCATTCCGTAGCCCGTATGACGCAATCACGGCCTAATTACGTGGTAATTCCGGGTACTACGGATGATGAGGCGGTAAATGCCGCAGAGGTATCACGCAAAGCCCTTGAATATATCCACCGGATTTCCCAGATGGATATGCTTAACCAGCGTCTTATACTCTGGATGATAGTTTACGGCACGGCGTTTAAAGACCCGTATTTCGACACTACGGCGGGAATTAGAAAGAGCGAGCCGAAAACGACCACGCAGATTAACCCCGAAACCGGAGAGTCAGAGGAAATCCCTATTATCGGCAATGACGACCAGCCGGAAATGTATGATATTGCCACCGGAGAGATTGATACCGATATTCTCTCCCCGTTTTCCGTAATACCGGAGGCGGGTGCGACCAATCTTGAGAAGTCATTCAGAGTAATGAAAGTGGTTTCCGCTTCCCTCGAATGGATACGGAACGCTTATCCCGAAAACGGTAAGTATGTCAAGGCGGAGGTTGATTCCAATGTTTCTTCTATGGAGAAACAATTACAGCACTTGATGGGCGAACAGTTTCAGAACGAGAAGATAGAGGAGAAGGACAAGAAGAGCGAACACGGTTATGCGACCATCAAGGAATTGCGGGAGAAACCAAGCAAGAAACACCCCAACGGTAGATGTATCAGGGTAGCCAACGGCGTGTTACTTGAATCCGGCGACCTGCCCTACAAGTATATGATTAAACGCAATACTCTTGGTATGGTCAAATATGACTATATCGCCTTGGGCGAGAGATTTTGGGGCAAGAGTCCGGTTGAGGATATGATACCCTTGCAGATTGACCGGAATAAATCTTTGTCTCAAATCATAGAAAACCGCAATATGATGTCAAAGCCGAAGTGGATAGTTCACGTTCAAAGTAGGGTTTCTAAAACAGCAATTACCAGTGAACCCGGAGAAGTAATACAACATTCTACTCCTGCCGGAGTTGCAGAACCGCATCCCGTTACCCCTCCGTCTATGCCGAATTATGTCTTTAATCTCCTTGACGTTGGAGGCGGTGATTTGGATGATGTCGGTTTGATAGCCCGTGTTTCACGTGGAGAAGCCCCGCCGGGCGTATCTTCCGGTATCGCCATTAATTATCTGCAAGAGAAGGATAACAGCGTATTCGGCCCGTTTATGACCCGCTTTGAATGCAAGGAAGGGATAGCCGGAACTTATACGCTTGAAATCGCCAAAGAGAAGTACAGAGAACCACGGATTTTAAAGATAATCGGACAGAATAATGAAATCGAGGTATTGGACTTCGAGGCAACGGAAGATATGCCGACAGACGTATGGGTGCAGTCCGGTTCGTCTCTGCCTTCATCTCTGGTAGCCAAGCAGAATTTGATACTGGAATACGCAAAGGGCGGACTGTTCGGCGATATAACGGATGATAAAACACGGATGAGGGCTTTACGGCTTGCGGAAATCGGCGGAATTGATACTCTCTACGAAGAAAACGCCATTGACGAACGTGAAGCAAAGAGAGAAAACCGCCTGTTTGAACACGGCGAAAAATGCGACGTCAACGTATTTGACAATCACGCTATGCATATTTATTACCACGATTTTTGGCGCAAATCAGACCGCTACCGCCAACTGGTAAAAGAGAATCCAAATGTGGCAACATACGCCGAAGCACACATAACTTTTCATATGCAGAAAGACCCGCAGGCACAGGCACAGGCGGCTATGGCGGCGCAACAGGAAGCAATGATTAAGGCGCAACAGGAACAGGCGAAAGTATCAACGGAAAATGCGCAGGCGCAGGCAACTTCAAAAATGATAGATGATGTCCGCAGAAGGGAAATTGAAGATAAGCAAGCGGTAACGCCGGGAAAAGGGAGGGGGAAAAATGCCACTTAATGAAAAAGGAAAGTCAATAATGGCGTCAATGAGAAAACATTATGGCGCAAAGAAGGCAAAACAGGTATTCTATGCGTCTCGAAACAAGGGAACTATCACCGGGGTTGACCCGGAAAGCAGAAAGCGAGCGATTTTGCGTTATCGTAACAGAATGAGCAAGTGAAATCTGCAATCAGCCAATTCCGGCTGAACAGAGAGTAGCACTCAACGGAGGATTTGTGGAAGATATAATTGTTAAAAGCGGGGAAGAAAAGACAGACGGACAACCAGGTGTTGACGACCCGTCTAAAATCAATTCTCCCAAAACGGACGCCGGAGATAAACCGTCTTTCTCCGATGATACCGAGGTCGAACTGGAAATAGACGGCAAGGTTGAAAAAATTCCCCTAAAGGAATTGAAAGCAGGACACCTTCGGCAAAGCGATTACACCAAGAAAACTCAGGCCTTAGCCCAAGAAAAGGAGAGGTTAGCGGATTTCGAAGCCCTTTCCAATTGGATTAATGACCCTGCGAACAAGGACAAAGCGGAACAAGTTCTTGCCATTCTTGAAGGCAAAGAACCTCCGAAACAGTCCTCTACGGTGGAGGGTTTAGACCCGGACGACCCGAAGGACAGGATAATCATCGACCTGATGAAAAAGGTTGATGGTTTCACGAACGAAACGAAGAAAGACAGGGAGTCACGTGCTTTGAGAGAAGTAACGGCGGAAATCGACCAGACGAAGGAAAAATATCACCTTCAGGATGGCGACGAGGAGTTGAGCGATATTATCGCAATAGCCAGAGGAAAGGATGGAAAAGAGAATATCGTTAAGATTGCCGACAGATACTTTGACCGTCTTGCCAAGAGAGATAAGACGACAATCAAAAAATATCTGGAAGAAAAGGATAAGGACGGAAAACGGCCTATCCTGCCAAGCGGCAACGCTCCCGCCGGACAAACAAAGAAACTCTCTTTAGGGGATGGAAGTGCAAAAAAAGCGCTGGTTGAATCCCTGAAAGCGGGATTATCGGCGGCTAACGACTAACTAAAGGAGAATATCAATGGCAGGACAATTACTATCTACTTTAGCCGAAGGGCTAAAAAAGAATTACACCGGGCCGGTTGTTGATGCGCTTAACAACCAGAACGCTCTTTATTCGCTTCTTGAAAAGAGCGAAGAGGATATATCCGGTGAAAACCTTCAGGCGGTTGTTTCGCTGAAGACCGGAAGAAACCAGGGCGTAGGTTCACGGGCGGAAGATGCGGCTTTGCCTACTGCAAGGTACATCAAGAGGCAAAAACTGTCTATCCCGTTGACCCATTCCTACGGCGCAATCCGGTTTACTGGACAAGCCTTGAAAGCCGGAACGAAATCACCTACGGCTTTCGGTAATTTGATTCAGGCGGAAATCGACGGTATGGTGGAATCGATGAAAATTGATACCAACCGTCAGATGTTCGGTCAGGGAGACGGACACCTTTGCATGACCAACGGTTCGGGTACAACCGAAGCAGTTGTTACGGTGGATAAACCCGGCACAACGTGGTTGGAGGAAGGTATGCCGATTCAGTCTTTCGCAGACCTTTCTTCCCCGTCAATGGATTCCAGCGACCTTTCCTACGGTCTGACTGAATCCACCTGTTACACGGTATGGAATATCCTTTCGGAAACCACCTTTACTTTGGGTAATGCCGCTTGGACTGCGGCTCTTACCACAGAGGAATCGTGGGCGAACGACAGGTATATCTGCCGATGGGGGTCTGCCGGTAATGAAATGATGGGTCTGCGGGGTATTATAGCAGACGCCAACGTTTCGACCGGTTCTGGTTCGTGGCTCGGACTTGCCGAACTTGCCAGTATTTACTACACCGGGGACGGTTCGACGGCGGCGGCAAGGGCTACATATCCGATTCTGAACGCTACGATTAACCATAATAGCGGAACGAACCGGGCTATCTCTGAGAAGTTGATTCAGGGCTTGCTGGACGACATCGACAAAAAGGCCGGGAAGAAATCGGACAATAAGAGTCTGGTTTTTGTAACCAACCACGCCATCAACAGGAATTTCGTTGATTTGCTGCAGGCGGACAGGCGTTACGTAACAAAACCACTCGTATTGACCGGCGGATGGGAATCGTTAGGGTATCAGTCCGGGAGCAGTTTTATCCCGATTATTGTGGATAAGATGTCCCTTCCTAATGCGCTGTTGGTTCTCGACCGGCGTTTCCTTAAAATCTATCGTGCCAGTGATTACGACTGGATGGAAAAAGACGGGTCTATGTTTGCCCGTGTAGATAATAAGGACGCTTACACAGCCCAGATGTACTGCTACCAGAATCTTGGTTGCACAAGTTTCCGCAATCAAGGTGCGCTTCGTGACCTTACGGAATAACAGTATCTGCATAAAGGGGGGTAGGCAATTCCGCTTACCCCCCGGTGCAGGGAAAACTATGGAGATAAAAAATGATAAGGAATCGTAATGTCAAATCGCCGGTTGAAGTAGCCGACGCTATTGACATAAGCAAGATAGATTTAGAGGCCGACCCCAATACTACATTAGGGGTTACGGCCAACAGGTACTTACAAGTACCTACGCTGACTACGGCGCAGTTGGTAGCCGCCGGAACTGCCGGAAACGGTGTTTTGGTCTATGATACCACGACCAATTCGCTAAAAGCGTCCATTGACGGTTCTTACGTTGAATTGGGTGCGGCCGGAACGGTTTCGCTGGCGTTCAAGACCATTGACTGCGAATCTGGAAGCGACCCGGTTGCCGACACGGCCACCGATACCCTGATACTTACCGGTGGTTCGGGTGCGATTACCGTTACGGGTGATTCCTCGACCGACACGGTTACTTTTACCATCGGTTCTGGAACAGTTACGGCAACTATGTTAGCGGCTACTTTGGATATTTCAGCAAAGACCTTGACACTTCCGACCAGTCAGACGCTTACAACTCCTACCATCGGCGATTTCACCAACGCAAATCATACTCACGCTGATGCGGCCAATGGCGGTGCTATTACCTACGTAGGCAACGTGCTTTCTACTGGAGCATTGACCATCAATGCCGCCGCCGGAGCGAATACAATTACCATTGGTAACTTGTCAACCGGCGGGATAATTGTCAGCGACAATATGACAATCGGCGCACCTGTATTTCTTTCAGGAACAAATGACATCAGTTTCTATGATTCAGCCCTGAAAGTATGGTCAAGCACCGACGGACAACTCGATATAGCCGGAGACGTTGAGGTTCAGGTTGCGACTGCTACGCTGGACGTAAATGCAAGCACTGCGGCGTTAATTGACACGGCGGCTTTCTCTATTGACGCCACCGCTTCGTCAAACGTAAGCGTAACCGGAGCGCAACTTCAAATTGCAACATTAACCTCCGGGGAGTTGGATTTAACCTCTGCGGGATTGATTGACATAAACGCAGGTGCGAATATTGACGTGGATATTACCGGAACGCTGGATATACTCGCTTCCACAACATTTTCCATAGATGGAACTGGCGCATCCAATGTAACGGCAACTTCCGGCAACTTAACGGTAAGCACACTTACAACCGGAACATTGATACTTGACAGTGTGGCTTTGCTTGATATGAATGCCGGGGCGAATTTAGATGTAGATGTTACCGGTTCGGTTGACATCTTGGCTACCGGGGCTATGTCTATTGACGCTACGGGTGCGTCCAACGTATCTGCGACATCAGGTAATCTGACCGTTTCCACTCTAACCACGGGAACTCTCATACTTGATTCGGTTGCGTTGCTTGATATAAACGCCGGGGCAAACCTTGATGTTGACGTAACCGGAACAGTTGATATTCTTTGCGACGGGGTATTGTCCATTGATTCTACCGGTGCTTCCAATATATCGGCAACCACAGGTGGTTTGACCGTCAGCACGATTACAAGCGGAACGCTGACCCTCTTATCAGCCGGAATTGTTGATATTGATGCAAGTGGAACTTCGGACGTAACAATCAACACCGCAGATGATGCCACCGTGGACGCAACGGCGACCGGTTCTATTTCTCTGGTAGCCGGTGATAAGGGGGCTGGTACAGGCGACGGCGGTTCTATTAACCTGACCGCCGGTGCAACCACAGGCGGTTCAGCCGGAGTAATCAACCTGAATAGCGACGTTGTTATTGCGTCAGGTAAAGACCTCTCCGCAACCGGGGCTGGAACAATATCTACCGGAACAGGGGCTATTTCCCTAAACGGTGATACCACGGTAACAACCGGCAAGGATTTTGCGGTTGTGGACGGAACGGTGGGCTTGGGTTCGGGTGCTATCAGCACGACCTACACCACGATAGTAACAAACCTGAACGCCGATAAACTTGACGGCTCACACTTAACTGACATCACCGCTCCTTCGTATATCAATATGGGTATTTCCGGTGTATTGGGTGCGGCAACGTCTTATATGCACCCGGGAATTGAAGCGGCAGACGCAACCGAGGATGGGTTCTTTATCGCCCCTACTGCCGGAACGATTACCAAAATGTACACCCATCTCGGAACTGCTCCGGGTGGTGCGGACACCGTTATTTACACCGTGAGGTTAGGCGGGGCAGACCAGACGATTACTTGCACGACTTCTGCCGCCGAGACAACCTCTAACGACACAGCACACACGGTAGCGGTTACTGCCGGACAGGAAATCAGCGTCAAGGCGGTTTCAAGCGCAGGCACAGCCGCCGACGCCAGCGTAACGCTTGAATTTAGGGGTGCTTGCGCATAATGTTTAACTTTAGGGGAGGGAAAATGACGGAAGCGGTGAGAGAAAATGTGAACACGGTTGAAAAACTGTCTGCGAAAAAACTTGAACTGGAAAAGGAGTTTGAGCAGTTAAATGTTTCCAGAAAAGAATTTGCGGAGAAATATAACGCCGTGAACGCAAGACAAGCCGAGATTCAGGCGCAATACAAACTTGTTGTTGACCTTCTACCTAAAGAGCAGGAAAAGTAACTTTTAACCAATGGGGCGGAGGTAAGCGGGACTATCTCCGCCCCGTAACCGGAGGGTTGATGTTACAGGTAAAACCGTCAGGTATCGAGAACAGGGAACGAATTTTTTATGCTTCCGACGGTATCTATACGGAAGCGGCAAAAAGGTACACTAAATTTTTACAGACATACGATTCAGACCTTATCGCAAAATGGTTGCCGGATAAATGCCGGTGGTCTGTCTGGACCAAAGACCGCCGTGGACACGCTTATATGTGTTATGAGTGCGTTAATCCGGTAACCGGCGGATTTCGTCATATCGGAAGGGTTGACTTGACTTTGATTGGCAAGATGGACAGGGCAAGAAAAGATAAGGCGTATTCCATCTTAAAGGAGATTGACGACCATAACGATAAACTTACAGAGGAAAGAAAAAAGAACCTCCGCAATCGGGTCTATGATATTGCAAGAGACCGATGGAGGCAATTTGCGGGGAATCCGGTTGTACCGGTAGGTATTTCATTCAGGGGGAACTAATGAAAAAGTTAAAGGTTGTTGTTATCACCGTTCTTATTCTGGCGGTGATTTTTCTTTTATGTAAATTATCTTTTTCCGCAAACCGTGGACTTGACAGTAGCGGGGTTGCTTATATGTGTACCGAATCAGGAACGATAGAGGGGACATCGAGCGATACTCCTATGATTAACCCTATCACGGTACTGGCTATCGCTTGCGACGCAACCACAAGCACCGACACGTTTATTCTAACCGACGGTAACAATGCCGACACTCTGTTGTATATGACCGGAAGTCAGATTATTTCTTTTGGTAACGGGAAAACGTTCAACAAGGGGCTTTACGTCAATTATATCGTTTCGGGAGATAAGATATTCATATACGTAAAATAAGACGATGAATACGTTGAGGATGATTCAGAAAGCGAAATTTTATGCCAAGAGTCCTTTATTGGATGAAACTTCGCTTACCACCGAACCGGACAGCGCAATTACGATAGCGGAATGGGCTGGTTTGTTAAACGATAGCCAGTTGTATCATATGAACGTCGTTATTTCCGCCGCAGAAGAATATTTCGGCAGTATAGAAACGATTTCTTTTGTAGCCGGAACGCAGGAATATGCTTTGCCGGGTAACACCATTCAGGTAAGATTGATTGAGCGCACGGATGATTCAGACCGTGTAATTTACCCAATCAATATCAATGACCGCCTGATGTATGAGCCGGTGGATTCCAGTTACGATACGCTCTTGCGGCCTGATTATTCATATATCTGGAAAAACGTTGTGGGATTTTCGCCTACTCCCGGAGTTTCGGCAAGCAACAATATCAATATTCTTTATATCCGCAGATTGCCGGATTTGTCTTACGGGACTGCGTCCGCCGCCGCTTCCACTTCAATTACGCTTGCGTCAACGCCTTCTATCGGCTTGACTTCCAACGAGAACGATTACTACAACGGGGCTACGGTTAAGATTATATCGGCTACCACCGGCGCCGGCCAAAGCAGGGTAATAACCGATTACGTCGGTTCGACAAGAGTGGCTACGGTAGCCACTTGGGATGTTACCCCTACCGGAACGATTGTTTACGATATAGTCTGCGATATACCTGAACAATATCATCCGGCCATTCCGATGTATGCGGCAATTTTGGCAAAAACAAGCGATGATGATAATATTTCGCAGATAAAAACCTTGCACAATGAATTGGTTGACCAGATGGTAAACGGTTTAGTTCCTCGACAGAGCCAAATGGCACGATACGCAAATTATCTTGATGATTAAATGGATAATGTCAAACTCGGCCTGAATTATGGAATTATTTGCATTGGAGATAAAAAGGATATTCCCGATAGTGCTTGCGCTTATCAGGAAAACTTTGTCCATTCTCCTATTCTGGCTATTTCTACCAGGCCAGGTTATCTGAAAAGTAACACTACGGCCTTTTCCGGTGAGGTTATGAGCGTAGGTTATCTTAAAGCGACTCGCCTTTCCGCTAAAATCGCAATAGACAGTTCCGGTAATATAAATACACTATGAGATTGCCGATTAGAGTATTCCGGGGTTTACGCACCGTAGTCCAGCAAAAGGGACTTCCGAACGAGGAATGTTCCGATGTTCAGAATTTCCTTTTTAGTCCCGGACTTATGCGGACACGACCCGGATATTTCAAGTCCAATACCACCGCCTTAACAGGCGCAATTACCGGATTGTATGATTACAAGAAACGGACAGGTAGATTCTTGCTTTCCGCAGACGACCAGTATATCCGCAAGGAAAATATACTTTATCCCAATTTCGTAGCGTGGCCGCAGACCGGAACTGCACCTTTAACCGTATATTTTATGGACATTACGGTTGATGATGATAGCGAGATAACCTCTTACCTTTGGGATTTCGGGGACGGACAGGAAAGCACAGACCAGCACCCGACAAATGTTTATGCGGCTACGGGGCTATACACCGTTACTATGACCATATTTTGCGGAACTAAATCATTTATCAAGACCCGGACTAATTATATTCAGGTAGGCGAGGTTGAAAATCCTGATAACCCGCCGGAATATCCGCCTGATTATCCGCCTACGCAACCGTCATTTCCTTATCCTACCGTAACGTCTATTACGCCCAGAACCGTTCCGGTTGGATATTCTGCAACGTCGGTAACAATAGCGGGGACTTATTTCAGAAGCGACCCTTTATCGGAACTTATAGGAACGACAAAATTATCTTCGTTGGGTTTTACAAGTGCAACGGAAATTTCCGGCACAATTCCAACAGGGCTAACGGAAGGCGTTTATGATGTTATCGTGGCTAATCCTGACGGGAAAACAGGAAAACTGGCTAATGGATTTTCGGTAATTTCAGACACATATGTTGATAATTATGATGCTGACGCAAATTATTCGACAGAAGAATATTTTTGGGTTGCAAATTATAGTGAAAATTACGTTGGAATTTACAGGTCATATTTAAAAGTACCGGCTAATAAAACTTTGCATATTTATTTATTAAATGTTCTTTATGATACCAGCCCTGAAATAACGGTAAAAGAGGTTGACCCTGATGATTTTGATACTGAAACTATAACATGGAATACACAACCGACATTAGGAAGTACGATAACAACTTTTACTCCTACGGATAATGGATGGTATTCATTTTCTACGGGGACAACGGGGGCTATTTGTTTAAAACCGACAAGTGAAACTATTCCGGTAGAAAGGGTTGGAAGTTTATTCTTATCGTCTGAATATACTGACGACACAACTTTACGTCCTTACGTTACTTAACCTATGTCTATTATAAAAACAGGACTTTTGCCAAACCAACGTTGGTCTTTTGCGACGTTGAGCGATAGAGCATACGGTATGAACGGGATTGACAAAAATATCTGTTTTGATGGAATTGAGGTTACAAACGCAGGAATAGAACCTCCTCCTTCAGCGGCAACATTTAGTGCAAATATAGACGGCGACCTTGAAATAGACGGGGTTTACTATTACAAGTTCACTTACTGGAATATCAACAAAATAATAGAATCCGACCCCTCGCCTGTTTCGGCGGAAATGACAGCCGGTAGCGGTGCGTCAACAAACGGGATTACGATAACTATTCCTGCCGACGCAACTATGGACAGTCAGGTAACGCACGTCAAGGTTTATCGGACTACCAACGGCGGGAGTGTCTATTATTATTCCGGTATGGTTGCATATGACGGAACTGAAACAACCTATGACGATGAGGTTGCGGACGCCGCACTTTCCGATGTAATGGGCGAGCTAAACGCCTCTGAAACCGGAAATACCAATGTCCGGGGAGTACCGCCTGTCTGTCCTTACGGCAAGGCACATAAAAACCGGATATTCTTATTCGGCGGGTATGTCTATACCACCGGAACTGTAACCACGACCGCCGACCCAACCGTAACCGGAAGCGGCACGTCCTGGACTTCGGGAATGAAAGACTTTTACTTTCAGGTGGAAGGAGATACCCGCAAGTATGTAATATCTTCCATTACCGACACAACGCATTTGGAATTGACCGAAAGTTACGCCGGAACTCCGGCGGCTGGTTCAAGTTACTATATTTGGAGCGAGGACTCAATCCTCTATTATTCATACATTGACCTTAACGGTAACGCCGAGCCGGAAAGTTTTCCGTCAACCTACTGGATTCAGGTTAGTTTGAATGACGGAGATAAAGGAACTGGACTTGGAGAGGTTTATAATCAATTGCTGGTTTGTAAAAAGAACCATCTTTACGTATTGTCCGGCACAAGCGAAAGCGATTTTGCCATTACTCCAATCAATTCGCCGGTAGGGTGCGTTTCGCATTGGAGTATTGACAATGACGAACTTGGCAATGCCATATTCGCTTCTGAAAAAGGCGTCTATATTACCAACGGAACTGACGTAACAAGCATAACGAACGAAACAATCCAGAATATATTTACCGGAGAAAACAATCCGCCTTGGAGTATTGAAAATTCAAGATTACAATACTGCCACGGAGTTTATGACCGGTTGACAAAGAGGTATATGCTTTGGGTATCTTCTTCCGGTTCTACTGTAACGGATAAGTGCCTTGTCTATGATTTTAACAAGGTTGACGGTATTCCTATCGGGTGGACTGTTTTCTCTGTCCGTGCCAACTGTTCGGCAATAATAGAAGATACTAACGGAAGTCCGCAAGTATGGTTCGGAGATACAAGCGGATTTGCCTGTTATTTTGACGAAACGGCTACCAATGACGGGGCTGGTATCTCCACGGACGAAACAAGGCGGGGAACGGCTACCGCTACGTTTAATACGACCACCTTGCAGGACAGCACGGCTACCTTTAATACCACCGATGATGGATTAAAGGGTTGCTGGGTAAAAATATTATCAGGCACGGGTGCGGGTCAGGAACGGATGATTGCCAGTAATACCGCTACCGTATTAACACTATCTACCGTCTGGACTACCGCTCCAGACGCAACAAGCGTTTACGCTATCGGCTACATTGACGCCTATCGCACGACAAAGGTACTTGATTTTCAGAATTTGCTTGATAAAACAATAGAACGCATAAGGGTTGTATTCAAGAAGATAACCTCCGCTACGTCATTGTATATTAAACGGTATGAGAACTTGACTTCTACGCAAGCGGGAAATACCAAATACGTTGATTTGACATTGACTACCGGAGAACATCAGACCCGCTTTGAACGTAACAAGTCAAAACATCATCAAATAAAAGTTGGGGTTTGCGACGTTGACCGTCCGGTTACTGTTTATGAAATGGAACTGGAGGTAAGTCAGCACGGCAAGCCGTCAAGTACCAAGGAGAAAACAGGTTAAGGAGGAATTATGGCAGATACAACCTATGCGGCTACCCAGGCAATGGAGGAAACGCAACGCAGGGCGGCGGCGGACAGGGAGGCGGCCTTAAAAGCGATACAGGACGCTATGTCCGGCGGTGGAGGGGCTACTTACGCCAATCTTGTTAATAAGTTAGCGGAATCGCCGGAAACCATCAGCCCGGAGATGGAAAGCAAGATGTATGAACAGGCAAGAGTTCCGGTAGAAGCGCAAGCGCAATCTGCATTACGCAGTATTCAGGAAAATTATTACGGGCGTGGTATTCCCGGCGGTGCGTCAAGAAGTGCCGCAGAACAAGTTCAGATAGGCAAAGGTGGGACTCTTGGCAATCTTAAATTCAATATCGCATTACAGAGAGCGCAAACAGGCAAAACTGACTTGCAAAATGCTATCGGTGCGGCTGGCGGATTAGCAAATTATCAGATGGGCGGAGCGCAGAATTTAGCGAATATTTACAGTAATACCATAGCGGCTGTACCAAGTGTTTTGCCGACAGCAGAAACATTTGGCGGTAAGAAAATAACAAATACCGGAGGAACTTATATTGATTGGAGTTCAGCCGCCAAAGGTGCAGAACAGGCATATAAGAAAGCATTAGAAGAATACCAGAAAAATCTGGTAGGGGGTGGATAATGGCCTTCGGAATAGACCCTAATGTTCTCGCATTAAGCCCGGCTCAAATTTTAGCAGACGAAGCGGAAAAACGCCGTCAGGCAATACAAGCGGCTCAATTTGCGGCTCAATTAAAAGCGCAGAGAAAAGCGCAAAAAACACAGGAACGTCAATTTGCGGCAAATAAACGTTCCGAATCCGAAAGATTAGCGGCGGCAAGCGAAGCGGCACAATCGGAAAGTGCGCTTAATCTGCAAAAATGGCAAGCAGAACCCGAAAGGGCTATGGCATTGGAAGCATACAAGGCGTCATTGAAACCGCCGAAAGAAAAGACCATAGATGAACGATTATTTGAAATGTTACAAGGCGGTGGTCAGACAACCAGTCCGATAGTAAAGAACGAACAGGGCGTATATACCAACGTCGGAACTGGAACGCCGCAAGCAAGAACCGGCGGATTGACAACCGATGAAATAAAGCAGAGGTTGAAATTATTGATTAAACCGCCTGAAACTACTTCGGTAATGACAGAAGAAGCCGCATTAAAGGCGGGTAAAGTACCGAAAGGAACTCGTCTTGTAACTAAAGATAAGTCAGGAGAGAAATACAGACCGAAAACATATAAAGCGGATATTGCTGGCGGAATAGCGGCAATAAAAGCAGGTAATTTTTCTCCCGAAGAAGCGTATAGTAAATTGGTTTCAACATATCCTGAATATCAAAGTGAAATAAAAGGTATTATCTGGCCACAAGGTAAAGAAGACCCGGCAATGTTGGAAATTCTTAATCGGCTTGTCCCAAATAGATAAATGGAAAACGGTTTAATCGATTGGAGTGTTCCAAATAAAAAAACATCAACCTCTACGCAGGGCGGTGGATTAATTGATTGGAGCGTTTCTGTACCTAAAGTTTCTATTCAACAGCAGGTTTCCGCACCACCGGTAGCAAGAGAACCGTTTATCAATTTTCCGCAGATAAAAGAAAACCTGAAATCAACCTGGCCGGAAACAAAAGAACAATTTGTAACTCCATTGTCCGAACCTCTTAAAAAGATAGGCAGGTTTATTAAGCGAAGTTTAGGTAAGGAAGGTTGGAAAGCGGCGGGAAATATAACCGGAATTTTACCGGCGGCTGATTATCTGGAACTTGCCACCCGATATATTGCCGGTGGTAAAAAGAAAGTATTAGACCCGGAAGAGCAGACACGGCTTGATAAGTATGCGGCACAAACTGAATTAGTCGGTCAGATTGCCATTATTGCTCTTGCGGGTGCGGAAGCGATACCTGCTATTAAAAATAATGTAGGGCTGATTGCCAACCGGATTGCCTATAAAGGCGAGAAGATAAACCCGAAAGCGATATTTAATATTGCCCGTAAGGTTGATAGGGGTGAAAAAATATCCGCTTGGGAACAGAGCGTATTTGACAGGATAAAAGCCCTTGAACCATCTACCAGCCGTGCCGAATATATCGGAGGTAAGAAGCCGTTATACGATTTTGTTCCCCGTAAAGCGGTTAGCGGCGTTCCGGCGGTAGTTCCTCAAGTAAAACCTGAAATTCCAATATCTCAAAGGATGGCGCAAGCGGTTACAAAAGCCCCAGCCGGTTTTCCCAAATCTACGATTACGGCAATGAAGGCGTCCGCCGATAAATTAGGCATATCATTTAACGGTATTCAGGATATGTCTGTTGTAGGACTTCCTTCACAGGCATTATTTACCGATTCCGCAAAAGGCGGCACTGGTAGCACATACCATTTGCCGAAAGGAATGACCGTAGAAGAGGGGTTGAAAAATCATCGTGCTGAATGGGTGCGTAAAGGCGGTAAGTTGGGATTGCCGGAAACAGCCCAAAAGAAAGCCGAGGTTGCACCAGAAACGATTAAAACCAAGCCGGTGGTATCTACACCTCAATCGGCTAATTTAGAAACCCTAAATAAAGAGATAGCGAAGTCATCCCAAGCCGAAGTATCGGCAGGTGAAACTTTCGGAAAGGGATTAAATGAAACGATAGCCAAAAACCAAGAATGGATTACGTATGTATTAAGGGAAAACAAACATTCTACTGACGCAGAATTATCTAAATACTTTCAAGAGCAGGGCGGATTTAGTAAAGAGGTATCGGAATATATTGTCGCACACAGGAAAATAGCCCAAACCCCCACCAAATCTACGCCTAAACCGGCGGAAATTAAGCCGGAAACCGTAACCGTTTATCACGCTGGTGAACTTGGTGGAAACATAATAGATAGACCCACACATTTCGGGACGCTTGAACAGGCAAAGGAGAGGTTAGCCAACGTCAAGGAGTTTGGTCAGGCAACACAAAAAGAAACAATAAAACCATACGCCATATCCGGCAAGTTTATGCGTGTAGATGATTTAGGTGGCAATCCATCTTCTTGGGAAACCGCCGCCAAAGAAGCGAAACAAAAAGGATATACTGGTTTAGTTTATAAGAATGATTTTGAATCTGCCGGAAATGTAGATTCCTATGTGGTGTTTTCAAAAGAACAAATTAACCCATTACCTAATGAGCCATTGGGGGTAGAGGGTTACACGGAAAAAATACTCCCGATAAATAAGATTAAGGCGGTAGGAACAAAAGATTCTTTTGACCCGTTTTCTTTGGAATATTCTAAAAATCAAATCAAATCTGGTAAGCCAATAGAACCGATAGAGGTTAGGTTAGAAAAAGGAAAATATGTCATTGAAGACGGAGAACACAGGTTTCAAGCATATAAAGAACTCGGTATTAAAGAAATTCCAGTAAAAATCCAAAACGAACCAACCCAACCCTCGTCGGTTAAGCAACCTGAATTAAGCCCTGAAACAAAAGCATTGGCGGAGAAATGGAAAAGAGAGGATACAATACCGGAGGGATTGGAGAAACCGTCGGATAGAATGGTAATGGCGATAAAAGGAAAGGGTGGAATAGTTGATAAATATGCGGAAGCAAATAAACTTTTGGTGGATACCGGCGTTCCTAATCCGCAAAAAAGTGTTGATTGGATAAAAAGCATTGTTGAAAAAAATCCCGATGAAATCGTAACACGGAAAGCAATCAATGTTTTGTCAGATGGAAAAATGAACCCAAGAACAAGACAGGCATTTGAACTTGTTACGGGTATAAAACTTCCGGCAACACAAAAAGAAAGTAAAGTTGTTTTAGAGCGGATAGCAGGATTAGAATCAAAAAAACAATGGTTGACCGCAGGGGAGGTTAAGAAAGCAGTTGGTGAATTAGAAGGAAAGATGGCTTTTCTTGATAGAACAGGCAGAAACTGGAAAGCGGGAAGGCAATCATATTTATCAGATAAAACACCCGTAAAAATAATTGGAATTGAAGGAAACCGTGTTGTTTATTCAAGAGGTAAAGGAAATGAATATTCCGCACATATAGACGATGTAAGAGATATAGTTGTTGATGGTAAATCTTATTTAGAGGGAATTAAACAATCCCAAATAGATTCTGCAATTTCTGCTAAACCCTCTCAAAAAATATCATCAGCAATTAAATCCTACTCCGCTGGTTATGGAGGTGCGGGAAAGATTGTATCAGGCGAACCTTCCGGCAAACCATCTATTTCTAAAGTAAACGAAAGAATAAAATTCGCCCTGTCCGGAGGTAGAAAACTTGGCCAGGTCTATAAAGAACAGTTGGGGCCGGAATTGATTACTAAACATTTACGAAAATGGGAAGGATTATTCAAATATCCACCCTCACCTAATGGCAAGGTTGCAGTAAGAACTATGGAAAACCTTGGCGTGTTAGCACACGAAACAGGACACTTCCTTGACCTTCTGTTAGGCAAATATCCTATCGCCAAGGGCGGAAGTATCAGGAAGGAGTTAATTGCGCTCACAAAACAATTACGGCCATTTGAAGAAAATTACAGTTATGGGATAAGTGAAAAGACCGGAAAACCGACAAAGAGGCAAGACGCATATTCATCTTACCGCCGAAGTCGTCAGGAACTATTTGCTGATTACATTTCCGCTTATGCTACACAACCGGAACTGGCGAAGAAGATAGCACCGCAATTTACTGCAATCATAGAGGAAAATATCGCAAGCGGCAGTGAAACGGGAAAGGCGATTGATTATATTGTTAATAAACTGAAACAATTTAACGAAGAATTTAATCCTCTTATTGACTATGTGGACTCCTTGCGGAAAATACCTGAATTTCGAACACAAGTTGAGGCATCTTTTGAAAAAGGAAATCCCCTACAAATGTGGTATCGCAAATCGGTGGGAGATAAGTTATGGAATCTTCTATCCGGTAAGTTAGATAAAATGGGTCAGGCAAAGTTTGTTAAAGCGTTTTTTGAAAAAGGCGGTGTTCCAGACCCAGTATTCTTTGCCGCAAAAGAACGGTTACGGTTAATGCACGGTCAGGTCGCCAAGTTACAAGAAGAATTGATTGAACCAATGAAAGCATTGACCCCTGAGGATAAATATTTTATCTCACAGGCATTGCAGAATTTTACTATCCTTAAAGGGAATACACCTGCGGAAGAATTAACCGAAATGGCCAGGGGAGAACTTGCTTTATGGGGTAACGAAGCCCGGAAATTGGGTTTATTAAATGACCAAGTATTCTGGAATAATGTAGGTCAATATTACCCTTATTTTTATTCCACAAAAGAATTTACTGATAACAAGGTTAAATTCGGAATTGCGACAAAGGCAATTAGAACAAATCTTAAAAGTTTCAAGCACCGTTTGTCAGATTCTGAACTTATTCGTAAAGGACTTGAAGCAAAATACGGTACTTGGCCTAACCAATTATTGAAAGTGGAAAATGAAATGGCTGGTATGTCCGCAGAAGATATAAAGGTAGAGGCCAGAAAAATTCGTGAGGAAATGGGTTTGATTGAAAAAAACCCGGAATATTCTTTATACAAGCGGATGGCTTCACTTATTCAATCGGTTTATACCGCCAAGACATTAAACCAGATGGCGACCATTCCCGGAGTAATCGGAAGGAAAAACCAAGACGGCTATCTTTTAATGCCTGAAAGTGCTTCTCTTGGTGCAATGTCTGGCCAATGGGTGGAACGTAATACCGCAGAGGCAATAAACGAATGGAATCCGTTACCCGATGATTTAATGAAGGTTTTCGAGGTAGTAACACAGGTTTGGAAAACGGTACGAGTTCCTTATAATCCTGCGGCTGTCAGCCGGAATATTGTATCAAACTTTATGCTTCAATGGATGGTTGGGGATGTTCCTGTATGGAATCCCACTTATGCTGGCAGGGGGATAAAATCATTTCTTAAAAAAGACGACGCCTACACTCTTTTGCGTGATAATGGTTTGTATAAACGGACTTACGCTCAACAGGAAATGCACTTGCTGGCAGGTAAAGAACAATCGCTCCCAGGTATAGTGGAATGGGCTGTCAAAGCATTTAACAAACCCGGTGATGTCTATGGTGCAGTAGAAGATATAGGTAAAACGATTATCGCCCGATACGTCCTTGACCACGGCGGAAGTGTTGGGCAGGCACTTGACCTTGCGCAAAAAGTATTATTTGATTATTCCAACGTATCGGTTGTTACTAATAAATTACGCAAATTTCCGATACCGTTTATAACATTTTCTGCAAAGGTACTTCCCCGGATGGTTGAGGTTGCAGTTAGAAAACCGGAGAAATTTTTACTGTTCTTGCTTATGTTGGTTACAGCAGAAGAATACGCCCGGAATAGATTAAAAATGAGCAAGGAACAGATTGAAGCGGTAAAACCGGAATATCTGAAAGGAAACAAGTTAGCCCAACCTTACATTCTTTTACCCAACAGATATAATGGTCAATTACAATTTATTGACCTGTCTTACTTTGCACCTTGGGGCGGATGGACACAACCTACAAAGACGGCAAAATTCATACCCCAACCATTGCAATTAGGAAATCCATTTATCATCGCCTACAATGCCTATGTTCTTGGATTTGACCCCTTCGCCGGAAGGGAAATATCGCCGCAATATTTAACGATTTCCGAACAAAGACAGGCGAGAAATAAATATTTTAGTCGAGGTATCTTACCGGATTTATTGGGTGGCCGTGCGACAGAAAGAATGGTAAAGGTTATTAAAAGCGAACCTGATTATTACGGTAATAAACCAAACTGGAAAAGGGAAGTATTGCGGGATTTGTCAGGAGTAAATATTATTCTCGGCGGAGAATTGACAACCGGAATATCTGTTTGGAAAAAAGAACAGGACAGGAAAACAATAGAACGAAGGCGTCCGGCGAAATTGGCAGTTATAGAATGGTTAGAACACGATACTCCAAAAACAACAAAGAGGGCAGGGGATTTATTAAAAAAACTATCAAAAGAAGAAATGGAAACAGTTATCAAATCTGCGGTAACAGAATACAAGGCAAGGAAAAGCGGGGCAAGGTTATTTATGAATTTACCTAAAAAACAGAAACTTCAATATTTGGGGGGTATGCCGTGATTCTACCAGACCGCTGGAGGTTTACAGACCGCATACTGGAAGATTTTAAAAAGGCCGTATTATCCGTAATCAATGGCCGTCTTGACCGGACTAATGCGCCGACGCTTACCACTAAATTAGGAACGGGAACGGCAGGTAAGATGGTCAAATGGACGGATACCGACGAAATCGGCAATGCTACCAATACGGACGCTCAAGTAGCGGCAACCGTTACCGCCTCTCACGCAATGAGCCATAGCATAACTGACACATCAAACCACACCAGCACGGCAACCGCCGGAAGAATATTAATGGCTGATTCAAACGGATTGCCGATAAATTCTGCAAATACAGGAACACAACTAACAAGTGCTGTAATATATTCGCATATTAGAAACCACAGCATAATCAGCACTTCCGACCATTCAAGCACGGCAACCTCCGGCCAGATGTTAAAGGCAAATGCCGACGGTTTACCGGTTGACGCAACCAATACCGATACCGATGTAGCAAGTGCGGTATCTTTAAAACATACGCAGAGCCACGTTATTACTTCTACAAGCGACCATACATCTACCGCTACCGAAGGTAAAATTCTCAAAGCGGACTCAAACGGCCTGCCGATAGACGCTTCTAATACGGACACGGAAGTATCTACCGCCGTAGGATATTTAAACCAAGACGTAAAGACAACCGCAAGTCCGCAATTTGCAAAAGTCAAAACTCCTATAATTTATCCTGCTTCTGACAGCACAACAGCAGTTCGGATTAACAAAGCAGATGGAACTACCCCTGTTATAAATGTAGATACAACAAATAAAAGGGTAAATATAGGAACAGCAACAGCACCGACGAGCATACTATATTTAGAAGCAGACGCACCTATTCTAACATTTAAAAATTTAACAGGCGGAACTTCTATGGGTAGCAAGATACAATTTTATAGAGATACAGGAGCGTTAGGGGGCTCTTGGGGTTATAATGGAAGAACTATGGAAATTGAAAATAAAGATGGTGTAGGCGATGTAAAAATTATTTCTGGTGACGATATATATTTACTGCCATATTCAGGAAATACAATTTATGGTTCTGTGGATAGTTCACAAAATATGCGAATAGACGCAACAGCACACGAAAATAAAGGAAATATTCTTTTAAATTCAGAGGGGGGAAAGGTAGGAATAGGAACAACTACACCTACCGCAGTTTTGCACATTAAAGCAGGAACAGCAACTGTAAATACCGCACCGTTGAAATTAACCTCCGGTACTTTATTGACTATTCCCGAAACCGGAACGGTTGAATTTTCTAATGACAGATTTTACATTACCAACGTTTCTATCCGCAGAATCATAGACCGGTCGAATGATGTTATAATAGAATCAACCACCGTAGCCGATACAACGGACGAAACCACGGTCTATACCGCTACCATACCGGCCAACGGATTAAAGGCGGGTAATGTAATCAAGATAAGCGGGTATGGCCAACTCTCAACTCACGATGCGGCAGACGCACTTACGATAAACGTTTATATGGGTTCAACGTTGATTTCTACGGCTACCTCTACGCCGAAACAAGTAACTAACGTAGGATGGGATTTGGAATCCATAATAACCATAAGAACAACCGGGGCGACCGGAACTTTCGCCGTCCATACGAATTTTACTATTGAAGATACTGTGGTTAGTGTCAATACTCCGTCAACGGTGGTTGACACAACGGCGGCGGAAGATATAACCATTAAGTTCCAATGGGATAACGCAGACGCAGGAAATACAGCCCAGATAGACCAATGTTGGTGCGAATTTAAAGGATAAGGAGGAGGTAATGTCGCATAACAAAGAGAAACATTTTTTAAAGGACTGGAGGTTTTGGAGACGTAGTGCATTCTGATACATAAGCGGAGGCGTGAATGAAAGAGGAATTGCAAGCATTGACAGACGAGATTAAGCTCTGGCGGGAAGGACAGCAGGAACACATCGAGAAGTTAAACAAACTTATTTTAGGCAACGGCAATGTAGGTCTATGCGAACACGTCCGGTCATTGGCGACACAAGCAAAAGCACTTTGGACTCTGGTTGGAATAATCGGGGCGTGTATATTAACCGGAGTGGTTAAGTTAATATTCTTTACCTGATGATACAGAATGTCTGGGATTGGGATTGTGCGTTAATCCCGGCGCCGGTAAGGAGGAAGAAGATGATTTATTTCAAGGATAGCGAATTTCTCTGCCATTGTGGTTGCGGCGGGGGAATCGAGAAAATGGACAAAGATTTTCTGAATAAGTTAGAAGATACCCGGGATTATGCTGGTATTCCATTTTTCCTTGTTTCTGCTTATCGTTGCCCGAAACATAATAAAGATGTTGGCAGCACAAGTGATAATCACCCACTTGGCAGGGCGGTTGATGTTAGATGTCGCACTTCACAGGCAAGGTACAGAATTATCTCTGGTGCTTTGAAAGCCGGATTTACAAGAATCGGCATACATAAAACATTTATCCATATGGATAATAATTCCAACCAGGCACCAGAGGTAATTTGGGTTTATTAGGAGGCGGTATGAAGATAAATTGGGATAAGGTTAAGGTTGTATTGCAAGCGATAAAAGGTTGGTTGATTGCCAACTGGAAAGGGTTCGTTGTCGGCTTGATTGTAGGCCGGATATTGACAAAGATATTCCATTAAGGGAGGTAATATGGTTCATTGGTGGTGGTTGTTGGTTTCCAGTTTTGTCGGACTTGTAATTGGAGTTTTGGTTTTCCCATTAGAATACAAGGATAAAAGAAAATGAAAAAGTTCATTATGTATATGTTAATTTTAGCAATCGCCGTTTTGTTTTCTGGTTGCTGGGGCGGTGATTGCGGGTTTGGGATGTAATTCTATGTGGAGGTAATATGCGACTTGGATTTCTAAAAGAAAATGGCGAGTATTCATTCGCACGGGTGGTAGGTTTTATGCTGGTGATTTTCTGGATGGTTTTTGCCGGAAAGATAGCCCTTGCTACAAATGTTATCAGTGATATGCCTTTCGGCATTATCACGCTGGTACTTTTAGCATACGGCATTAACAAAACGGCGGAGGTGATGGTAGCCAATGGAAATTCAAAAACTTCTCTCTCTAATAAAGAAGGCGGGTAAGGGGATAACGTTAATCCGGGCTATCTATGCTCTGGTTATTATCCTGCTGGCCATATCCGCCGCTTGGGGATGGTTCAAGAAACCACAGACAATAACCGTTCCCCAAAAGGAATATGTCTATGTCCCCAAAATCAAGGAGGTAATCAAGGTAAAGACCGAATATGTTACGGTGGAAAAGGGACAGATTCAGGTTCTAAACAAAGCGGAGGTAATAAAGAAATTGAAAGGATTGCCTCAATCTGTTATTGACGATAAGAACAAAGAGATAACTTCTACCGGAATAATCCCGCCGCATAAAAGCAATACCAACGTTATCAACGTGATAGATAAGAAATCCGGCATATCGGAGATTATCGCTAAACAAGAACCGTTATCTTTTATTGCGATAGAACAGGATAGATACGCCGGAGTAAGAATCGGGTCAACCGGACAGGTAACGGGATTTGCAGAATGGAACGTATTAAGGGTAGGTCAGGCACACGCCGGGGCGTATATCCAGTACGGAACGAAGGACGGCGGAGAAATCGGAATACAAGCAAAGATAGAATTTTAACGGTAAATAAGCCGATACGCCGGGTCGGCTGGTAAGTTATACCGGCCTCTTACCTCCCCGGTTTTGTTGAAAGCAACGCCGGGTTCTACACACCCCCGGTCTGTTACTATGGCCGGGGTTTCTTAATCTTCTTAACTATCCCCTCCACTTTCTTGACCGCCGCATTAAATAAGATATTCAATTCTATTTCGTCCTCTGCTGATTTCTCAAACCGGTGATATATTTCAATCATTTCCTTGACTGCGGACAGTAAGTTGTTTTTCATCAATCACCCCCGTTCCTTTATACTGACAATAGTTTTGCTTGTGGTAGAAAATACGCTGTTTTCTATAATCTTTGTCCAACACCCACAAGGTTGTTTTGTGTATTTTTTTGACAAACAATCTCTGTGAACATAAACCATTTTCACTTCGTTAGAAATTATACTCGACGATTTCCAATTCCTTTCTGCATAAATCAAATTTTCCCTGAAGTCCGTTTTGTTACAAATAAAACATTCCGCACCGCAATTATGTTTTTTAAACATCAATCACCTCCGCCTAATTCATCATTACTTTCTACCCAAAAATAGCCGCAGACATAACAATGATATTCCGTTCTCCCCGTTACCGGATTAAGCGTAGTCTCTATCTGGGCTTCCGGCGCGCAACAGTTAGGGCAGTCCATAGATTATCCTCCACAGTAATTCAATCAGCCCTTCGGCTAATAGGAAAATCATTTTAGCCCCAATCAGTAAGGGTCATATTCATCCGCTTCTTGTTGTGCATCTCTTTTACAATTCCACCATTCCAAAAGTTCTTTTTTATAATCATAGTTAATACTGATGGGGTGATATGCCAAGTTTGCTTGTCTAATAACAGCAAGGGTACAAGCCGGACAACAATCGGCAATAGCGTCCTGAACGTTAGCGACGTTTATTTCTTTTCTCATTTCTTCCTCTACTACTGCTGTTAAAAACTGAACATTTCCGCAATCAGAAGTTATTGATTGCGCCATCCACTTCTCCCTAATAGCAATCCATTTTTTAATTAGTTCAGAAAGAGGTTCTTTCCTTCCGCACAACCGGCAGGTTCTGTTGGGGTTTGCCGTGCAATGTGTTTCGTGTTTTTCCAGCGACCATTTCGCAAGGGAACGTTTACCGCAAAACTCACAATAATAAACCTTCTTTGTTTTTATAATCATCTATCGTCTCCCCTCATTGAACTTGGTAAACGCCGCAGAATATCTATCTTTCCATAACCCCGCCTCGTATCTATACGCATTCCGTGCGGCTAATAATATCAGGCAATAGATGGCAAGGGTGAGGATGGTGAGGTATAGAAAGACACGCAACTTCATACCCCTCCTTTTAATCTGCGGATATTTTTTAATATTTCTTTCCCTTTGGGTTTTTTATTGTGGCATTTTTCACATAGGGTTATTCCGTTGCTAACCTCCAACCTTAATTCCGGGTGTGTCGCAAATGGTTTAATGTGGTGGGCGTTTAAGTGTCCACTTGCTTTTTTACCACACTCTTGGCAAGTCCAGCCATCCCTTGCGAATACCGACTCACGCCAGAGGCGGAAATCCATACTACCACGAATTTTAGCGTGAACAGGGGTAATACCACCCTGCCAATTCCAATGGTTTTTTCCTGATTCGTTTTTGCTTTTCCAACTTCCGTGACACCTAACAGAACAAAACAAACCCCAAACCTTACCATTAAGTTTCGGTTTAGCAAAAAACTCTTTACCGCAAATTAAACAAATCTTTTTCTTGTTGCCACCCTGCCAGTTGGGGTTGTTCTTTCCAGAGTGCCATACCTGGGAACATTTAGGGGAACAAAATTTACCACGCCCCACTTTTCCCCTATACGAGGTAGAAACAAATTCTCCGTTACACATTAAACACTTTTTCTTAATTTTCATTCTGATAATCTGCGTTCTATCTCGGACTTAACATATTCCGAAATAGGTTCGGCAAGTAGTTTTTCCCTATAAATTTTCTCAATTTCGGCAGCGGCTACCCTATTATCTGGTCTATATTTAGAACCCGTTTTATTCTCAATCACTTCTGCCACCCTCTCCACAAATGTTTTATTCATTATTGACCTCCTTTATCCCCATTGGGTTGCCATCGCTTCGGCTATGCCTTGAAATGTGCGGCTTCGTTCTCTGCCTCTACTGGGCGATGGCGGCATTTTCCAAATGCGATGTTCCCTGCCAGCAACTATATTTGTCGGTTTGAGCAATGGTAGGTTCTTCACCCAAATACAGGTTGCTTTTGTTTCTCCGTGTCCGAATTGCCAGGGCTGAATTATCTGGTCTGGTTTTCTGTATCTGGTGGACATAATCCCGATTGGATTTTCTATGGCTATTTTCTCAATCCTTGCCCTTGTAAGTGCCATAAAAAACCATATGGCGAAACGTTGCTCGTCTTGTTTATCCTTAAACCACCTCGCGCCGGATACCGCTAAATGTGTGCAGGGCGGGAAGAAAATACCCAAATCCCAACCGTCATTTATAACATCCATTACATCGCCTTGATAATGAGCAAACCCTTTTTCTGTTGGTAAAATATCGCAAGACATAGCGTCGTGTCCTCGTTTAATAAATTCATCCCGGACAACTCCGCTAACTTCGCAACCGATTAAGACCCTCACTTTCCCTCTTCCAGCCCAAGAGCTTTGTCATAATCGGCAAGGGCATTGTTGTATCCGTTTGCTTCCTCGGTATCAGCAAATTTACTTAAAGGATAGTCTTCGTGTATTACTTTTTTTGGCTTCCTTTGTTTAATCTCCTCCCGGATGTCTGCGGCAATCTGTTTGTCGGAGTATCCTTCATCAACTCCCTTGTGTATCAATTCCGATAGCCAGCCCATATCATTCTCCTTCCTTTTTGTCTTTATCTACCGGAAGCACCTCATAGGCATTACTTCCACACTTCGGGCAGGTATAGCACAAGTCCTCTGTAAATTCTACGTCGCTACCCATAGTTGTAACCCTATCCCAAATAGTGTCACAATTCGCACACTTCACTCTTTGTCGCATCATTCTCCTTCCGCCAGGATGGCGTCGGCTGGGTCGCCTTTTATACAATGGCTTATTACTTCCCAGCGTTCTCCTGTCCAAGTATATTTTCTTGCGTTGTATAAACCAGTTCCATCGTTTTCTAAATCTATATGTTCATTCCTCAACCTCTCCATAGCACGGTGGTCTTTCTCCAACACGGCGAGGCGGTCTTCTGCGATATGGTCTGTTACAACTCCAGGATACATCTTACCTTTATCTCGTTCACAAAGTCGGCACATCATTCCTCCAGTTCGGCAAGGGCTTGCGGTTCTACCACATACAACCTTGCCTCAAATATTTTCAGGTCGCCTTCGTCTTTCTCTTTAAGGGTCATATAATTCATCACCGCTTCTTTCATTCTGTCTATAACCCTATCCCTATGAAGCCGAATTAAATCAATGTTTCCTTTTGCGGCTTGATATTTTGACACGGTTTCAATGTAGCCCAATTTCTTAATCCGCCCGGTTATGTTTCGTAACCTCCCTATCTCCTTCTCCTTCTCGGCAAGGAGTTGATTCAGTTCCGAAACTTTCTTGCCTAATCGTTCAACTCCTTCCTGAACCTCATTTGTAGGTTCTCCAAATCTTCCGCAAACGATACTTTTTCCGTTACTAATCGTATTTAGAAACATCCTATCAAGAATGGTGCAAACATCATACACAATGTCTTGATAGTACATTCGCTGAACCCTCTCCTTAGACAAACTTTCAATCATATCATTCTTCTCGGCAAGGAGGGCAAGGGCTTCTCTTTCCCGTTTTTCTATGTCTCTGAAACTTTCTAAACGGGCAACGGCTTCAAGGTATCCGTCAGCCAATTTCTGCACACCCAATGGACTTCTTGTTTCCTTAATAATCTCAATTTCTCGTTCAGGAATGATTAACATACTTCCTCCTCCCGATGGGGTTAATATATCCATTGACGAGCAATTTCACATAGGGCTACAAATACAGCATCCTTATCTCTTTCAAGTTGTCCTAATTGGGAATATGGAACAAGGTCAGGGTGAACTTTATTTTCCCTGTCATAATTCTCTCCGTAAACCCAACCCATAGCAAAATAAGACTGCATCCAACTTCCGTGTAATTCTTCCGGTGAATTAGAACGCTGTTCTCCGCATTGTCGCTCAATAACTTTTATAAACTGGTCTTTGAATGGTTGCTCTCGTTCTTCCCATATTACGGGAATAATTGGTGCAGTGGCGGCAATGGCGGCTAACCTTGCCCCATTATAAACAAATTCAGCCCGTCTCTCTATCAATTCCATCTCATCCCCCTTTTAACAACACCTTAATTTTCTTTGCCATCTGCTGGGCTTGTTCTCTTTTTCTTAAACCACCACTTATATCGGCTTCCATCAAAAGACTCACATAAAATTACTTGCGACGGTTTTAATCCTGTTTCCGCCAAATACGCTTTGCTAAAATCTTCCAAAATCTTATGGCGATTTTTCTGAATATCACGGACAAGTTTATTTATTGGTTTCATTTTGCCTCCAATTCCACCGTTACCTTCGG
>Ga0265297_10003385_pt1 | contig 28986 bp, 23 predicted proteins | sample Munlanlwell13791_FD_192502 | JGI IMG/M metagenome (GOLD analysis project Ga0265297, IMG submission 192502) | Leachate microbial communities from a municipal landfill in Southern Ontario, Canada - Leachate well 137-91 | ecosystem: Engineered > Solid waste > Landfill > Unclassified | place...
ATCCGCAGGTTCAGCCTGCCTTTTAATTTCTTCAGGCTATTGCATTCGAAACACAAACCGCCGTAACCTATGTCCCTGGGTATAAGACCGAGGTGCGTGTTTGTCTCGGGTGATTCAATCTTTATGTAAAGATTTTTTTCCTTCAAAGGCAGGAGGTTGTGACGCCACCATTTTCTTTTTTCCCTGCCGGGATAGGCCCTTATTTCATGATTCCGCAGGCTGTCCATGAATCTCCTCCACTCGGCGGGCCTGAACCACATTATATAAACACCTATCAATAAACTCGCCAATATCCATTTTATATCGATGGGCCCGGCGCTTCGCGGCGATGTCTTCTCAAAACTCGCCAGGAGCGCGGCTATCGCCTTGTCTTTAGAACCCGCGTCGCTTACTTTGACGACGCTGGATATCTCTACCTGCCTGGGGCCCGACTTAAGATCCTGGGCCTTGAAATCAATGAAGATCCTATCATTGAAATTCCAGATTTTATAAGGGGTTTTCTGATTAAGCCAGAACGTCAGGAATTTTACGCGTTTTTGCTCACGGGGTTCTGCGGCGGGATAATAACTTATCGATATGTTTTTTATTATGCCCTGATCAAACTCCGCCCTGTCTATCAATTGGCCGAAGACATCCTGTGTCTTGAATTTTATGATAAGCCGCGGCGGGTTATCCAGCCACCTGGACTCATATTTAACCGCGTCGGAGGTGGCGATGGAGATCCTGGTGATCTTGTCGCTCGGCTCCATGGCCATGGAACTCTGGATAAAACCGAAAACGCACATAAATATTATGACTATTTTCAACTTCATCTCATTCCTCCCTTATAGTACTGAAAAAGCCTACAGCAACTTCGCCAAATCGTTTACCTTCACGTCTATATCTTTATTTTTAGCCTTGCCGCCGGATAAAAGCATGGCCGCGGAGATCTCGCTCTGTACCTTTACCAATTCCGCGTTCGCGATAAAATCCTTGCCCCTGTATATGGAAAGCCGATCCCCGTTCTTCGCGTTATTTACACTGCCCAAGCTGACTATGACAAGATCGTTCTCCTTGTCAACCGCCAGCACCTTTCCCTCCGCCTCCAACATCGAGGTCACGACGATCTTTTCCAGCTCTACCGCCCTTTTCTTCTCTTTGTTCAAGGCGATACGCGTATTCAAAAGCGCCAGCTTCTGGCTCAGTTTTATGTTGGACTGCCTTGAATTTTCCAGTTCTGTCAAAAGGTTGCTGACCACTATATCCTTTTCCCTGATCAAATTAGAGGCCGATTCCAATTGTTTATTAAATCTTGCCTCGGAGGCCTTTTTCGCCTCTATGACTGAGAAAAGATTTCTCTCGGCCGTGACCCTCTTCTCTCTCTCAGAGCTCGCCTGCATGAAAAAACCGATGGTCAGCATAAAAGAAACAACAAAGCCCAATACAATAAACGCCTGAGTCCTTTTCATCCCGGCCTCCTATTTTTCCCGCTATTTCATTCGTGAGAAACAATCCCGAGCATCCCGCTCTTATTTATGCGATGCGAGGGACATAATTATCATTGATATATATTTTACATCAAAGATTTGAATATTCAACAAAATTAAAGGAAATTTTTGCGCGGAAAGGGCGAGGACCTATTTCCGTCTTTTGAAACCTGACTTTTTTCTTCTGCCCGGTTTCCGGTTTTCTCTATTTTTATGCTTGTCGAAAGCGCGATCCGGGATAAAAATCTGTTCTCTGGGTTTATTGTCATGGCTGTCTTTATGCCGGCCGCTGTCCTTGCGTTTCGCGAAACATTCCTTGCAATACACCGGGCGGTCCCCGCTTGGCTTGAAAGGGACTTCGCATTCCTTGCCGCAGTCCGAACAGATCACCCGGGTAAAGCTCCTTTCCCTGAAGTTGTTATCCCTGTCTCCTCTTTCGTGATGCCGAGGGTGTTCAAAGCGCTGGAAAGGTTTTGAAAAATGCTTCTCGTCGGCGGGCCTTCTTGAAGACTGACTGACCAGGATATCTATTTTCTTTTCCAAAAAACCAAGCTTCTCATGCATTCTGTTGATCAGGGCCGCCAAATCACTCTCATCCTCACGCGGGACTGAAAAATTTTTGCGCTTAAGATTTTTTTTCATCTGACTCCTTTTTTTGAACGTTTACGGGCCAGGGGATCCAAGATTTTTTTTCTTAACCTTAGATTTTTTGGGGTGACTTCCAAAAGCTCGTCCGGGCCGAGATATTCTATGGCAAGCTCCAGGGTCATTTCCCTGGGAGGCGTAAGAATGATGGCGTCGTCGGATCCAGCCGCCCTCATATTGGTAAGTTTTTTTGTCTTGACGGGGCTCAGGTCAAGATCTTCCGGCCTGGAATTCTGCCCTATGATCATGCCTTCGTAAACGTCGACGTTCGGGCCTATGAACAACTCGCCCCGTTCCTGCGCGTTATTAAGGCCGTATGACGTGGAAACGCCCGTTTCGGAAGACACCAGAGACCCATGAGTGTTAACAAAAGGAAGGTTTTTGTCCATGGGCTCATATTCATCGAACGCGTGGTTTATGATGGCGGTGCCGCGCGTCTTTGTCATGAACATGGCTTTTAAACCTATGACAGCCCGCGTTGAGATCTCGTATTCGAAATAAACCGCGCCTCTCGCGCCTTGAAACATATTTTTAAGGCGGGCCTTGCGCCGGCCGACCTCCTCTATTACCACGCCCTGATATTCCGAAGGGACGTCAATGGTTAAAAACTCAAAGGGCTCCATGGTAATCCCGTCTTTTTCGATAAATATCGCCTCCGGCTGGGAGACCTGCAGCTCATAACCCTCACGCCTCATGGTTTCTATTAAAATCGCCAGGTGCAATTCCCCCCTTCCGGACACCAAAAACGTGTCAGGGCTCTCTGTTTCCTCCACCCGCAGCGATACGTTCGTCTCGATTTCCTTGAAAAGCCTTTCACGAAGCGCCCTGGATGTAACGTATTTTCCCTCTCTCCCGGCGAAAGGACTTTTATTAACGCCGAACATCATCCGTACAGTCGGTTTTTCTATTTCAGGGGGATCAAGGGGCAAAGGGTGATCGGCGTCGGTTATTGTGTCGCCTATGCCTATCTCCTCGAATCCCGCCACAGCCACTATCTCTCCTGACTCAGCGCTGTCGCGTTCTATCTGCTTGAGGCCTTCATAGCTTAAAATAGCCGTGACCTTACAAGGCTTCTGACTCTTGTCCCTTCGGGCGAGGATAATATTCATGCCCTTTGCTATGGAGCCCGCCGCGATCTTTCCTATGCCCATCTTGCCTTTATAGAAATCCGAAAGAAGCGCCAGCACCAGGATCTGAAGAGGCGCGTCCGGATTTACCTTGGGCCTTGGTATTGTTTCCAGGATGGTGTCCAAAAGAGGCATTATGTTATCCGACGGCTTGCCCTGGTCCAATGTCGCGAAACCTTTTAGCGCGGAGGCGTAAACGATTGGAAAATTCAACTGCTCCTCTGTCGCGTCCAGCTCGCAGAAAAGATCGAACGTGCGATTTATCGCGTAGTCTATCCTGGCGTCGGCCATGTCTATTTTATTAATCACGACTATGGCCTTATGTCCCAGCTCCAGGGCTTTTCTGAGCACGAATCTGGTCTGGGGCATGGGCCCGTCCTTGGCGTCCACCAGAAGCAAGACCCCGTCGACCATTCTTAACGTCCTCTCAACCTCTCCTCCGAAATCAGCGTGCCCTGGCGTGTCCACTATATTGATCTTCGTGTCTTTATAGATAACGCTGGCGTTTTTGGCCTTTATGGTGATCCCGCGCTCCCGCTCCAGATCCATGGAATCCATGATGCACTCACCCATCTCCTCGATGTTGCGGTCTACGTGAGTCTGGCGCAGTATGCTGTCCACGAGCGTGGTCTTCCCATGGTCAACGTGCGCGATAATAGCGATATTTCTTATGTTAGTTTTTTCCGCCATAAATTTCTCTGATTATTCAAGATTGCAGAGTGTCATATGATACTACTTTGACAGAAGATATGCAAGTCTTATATTTATATCAGGATAGATAAATTTATTTATCCCTGCCGGATATTTCTTTGAGCGCGGTGAGAAATTCAACATCAACAACCCCCCCCAATTCCTTTACTTTACGCACATCCATCCAGCTTTCATCGTATTTTCCTGATTTATAATAACTAATAGCCCTGTTTTTATAGACTTTTACATAATCAGGATTGATCTCGATGGCCCGGGTATAGTCAGAGACCGACTGATATAAATCACCTTGCTTGGCGTAGACATCGCCGCGGCTGCTATAGGCCTCGGCGTAACCAGGATTGATTTCGATTGCCTTGTTATAATCATAAATGGCCTGGCTAAAACTGCGTTTATCAAAATAGGCGTCCCCCCGGTTATAATAAGCCTCGGCGAGGTCAGGATTTATCTGGATGGCCTTAGCGCAGTCAGAAACGGCCTGAGACAATTTACCTTGTTTGATGTAGGCCTTCCCGCGGTTACTGTAGGCATCGGCAAGGTCAGGATTTATCTGGATGGCCTTGGTACAGTCAAAAATGGCCTGGGTAAAGTTACGTTGATCAATATAAGCATCTCCGCGGTTACTGTAGGCCTCGGCGAGGTCAGGATTAATATCTATGGCGTCGGTACAATCAGAGATAGCCCGAGATAAATCGCCTTGTTTGATGTAGGCCTTCCCGCGGTTACTGTAGGCATCGGCAAAGTCAGGATTTATCTCAATGGCCTTGGTGAAGTCAGAGATGGCCTGAGATGAGTCGCCTTGCTTGGCGTAAGCGTTCCCCCGGTTATAATAAGCCTCGGCGAGGTCAGGATTTATCTGGATGGCCTTAGCGCAGTCAGAAACGGCCTGAGACAATTTGCCTTGTTTGATGTAGGCCTTCCCGCGGTTACTGTAGGCATCGGCAAGGTCAGGATTTATCTGGATGGCCTTGGTACAGTCAAAAATGGCCTGATATAGGTTGCCTTGTTTGATGTAAACATCCCCCCGGCTACTGTATGCCTCGGCAAAGTCAGGATTTATTTCAATGGCCTTGGTGAAATCAGAGACGGCTCGAAGCAAATCGCCTTGTTTGGCGTAAGCGTTGCCGCGGTTATAATAAGCCTCGGCAAGGCCGGGGTTGATACTTATGGCCTTGGCGCAGTCAGAGATGGCCTGAGACAAATCGCCTTGTTTGATGTAGGCCTTCCCGCGGTTACTGTAGGCATCGGCGAGGTCAGGATTTATTTCAATGGCCTTGGTGAAGTCAGAAACGGCTCGAAGCAAATCGCCTTGTTTGGCGTAAGCGTCCCCCCGGTTATAATAAGCCTCGGCGAGGCCGGGGTTGATACTTATGGCCTTGGCGCAGTCAGAGATGGCCTGAGACAAATCGCCTTGTTTGATGTAGGCCTTCCCGCGGTTACTGTAGGCATCGGCAAGGTCAGGATTTATCTGGATGGCCTTGGTGAAATCAGATATGGCCTGAGACAAATCGCCTTGTTTGATGTAGGCGTTGCCGCGGTTATAATAAGCCTCGGCGTAATTAGGATTGATTCCAATGGCTTCGCTGTATTCTGAGATGGCTTCGTCATATTTGCCTTTCTGAGCATGCTCCATTCCTTTATCCAGGGCTTCTTTTGTGCTCTCCCGGGCAAAAACATCCTTGAAAATCATGAACGATGCCAATAAAATCAGGATATTTATTTTCTTTAAATCTACCCTGCTGATATTCATTATTATTCCCCTTAATTTTCTATTTTGAATATGAGATTATAATAACACCCTCGATGGTAACGGTCAATGGGTGTGAAAAACTAAATCAACAGCCCGTACGAATAGTTTTACTACTAAAATATCTGCCCCTGTTTAACAAAAACCGCAGCGCATCAAAGTCTACTGTGTTTTCTATAGCACTAAATATCCGAATGGTTTCTGTTTCTTCAAGCTCTTCATATCTATATTTATTAAGAACGGTTAATCCTGTTTTTTCTGTAATGTCTTTATTGTCTACGAATTCAAAAAACTCTGGAGAAAATTCTTGACTCTCAAACCATTCCGCATATTCTGTGGTAGTAAAAAAATCTGTTTGACTGCTTCCATCAGGTAAATGAAATTCTATTTCCCTTGTTCTTTCATGCGGATAAGCATCATTCCAAACTCCCTCAAAAAAGCTCATGAAATATTTCCTTCCGGTAATATTATCATGGATAATAATTGCGACATGCATCCCAATCTCAAATTCTTCCATTTTCGGGTGAGATAGTTCTATTAACTCCATTTTTATTCTATCGCCATATAATTTTTCCAGTATATATTGACCGGCTATGGACCCAACGGCGCATCCATAAGGATATTCACTTACGGTTATCTTCCGATCATATATATCAAAACCTACTTTCGCGGTTGCCAACTCTACTATTCTAGGAACGATTGGATTAACTGCTTTTACAAATTTAATTAATTCTTGTTTTAATGTCTTGGGCGATTCAGCTTCTCTCTCATTTGAGGCAAGGGCTTGGCCTTGACGTGGCTGAGAAAAATAAAAAGACGTATTTTTAACAATTGCGTAATTATCCTCAAATCCCTCAAAATGCGTGACATCAATCTTGTCGGTTCCGGAGAAATTTATCCCTTTTTTATACTCAGAAACAACCTCTTCGTTTATTATAAAAATACCCTTTGCCCCCAAGATCTGTCTTGTATCATTAAAATTCTTTAAAGCCACCTCCTGTATGCTCGCTTCTAAGTGGCCTCCGCCAATAAGTATTGCGACTAACTTCTTTCTGTCCATATCAGTGTCTAATGTCTTAAGAAATGATATCATTTTAGAAATAGCTTTCTCTGGAGTTTTATATTGATAATCTATATTATGAATGCCAATCACTTTACCCATGATATGGGCGGCGGCATAATGCCCAGTTTCGGTATTTTTAACAATACAAAAACAGCACGTTGTATTGGGTGCATTTCCTGAAGTAAGCGAATAACGTCTATCCGCCACAACTATGCCGCCTTCGTTAAGATAAATACGCTTATGAACATTATCTATAATATTCGGTGTGCCTGCGGGGCTTACTGATAGAGGCTGGAAATTTATGTAGTGAATTGAGCGGTCTTTTATGGTAGACATGTCTATGGGAATTCTCAAAACAGGACTCGTATAAGAAAAATTAACGCAACTAAAAACTATGAATAAAGTAATGACGATTGTTCTCCGGTTATACGCTTTTCTAAACCTCATCATAATTCACCTAAAAAAATAGCCTCTCCATCTTCAATAAAGGCTATGTTTGTTAAGCTAATTCTATATATAATTATATCATAAAAAATAAAACCTTAAAAGAGCTGCTGTATAATAGGTACAAAAAACAATAAGATTGCGCATTATAAATTTACCTGCGACTTAACAGGACAAAGCTTATCCCTTAAAGCGGGAAATCTATAACTTTTATCCGGGATATCGCTGAGCGATTTCTCCACCACAATCTCTCCGAAACTATTTCCGGAAACTGGAGCTTGGCCCATCTTAACAAATGACAATTGATTCTCAACAGAATTCTGAGGGTTATATATAATCTTTGAACTTAAATCAGAACCCAACTCTATTAAAGGAATGGCCCTTTCTTTGGCTTCTTTTAACAAACTCTTGAAAACCTCTTCCGCAATACCTTGGAGTTTCTCTGGCCTATAAAAAATCCCTGCGACTTTAACCTTTCCCATATCAACTATTATTTCATTATATTCTTGAGGCAATCCGCTATCTAAAACTTCTTTTAGAGTGGAGCGCTTATTGCCGGAAAATTTCTTATCCACGTCTTTAATAATAGCGGCTATGCCGTCTCGCCTCTTGTTAAACCCGCTTTGTACTTCACAGGTATATCGGGCAAGTATGTTTTCATCGGGGACATCGAGAATATACCCTATGCCAAAAACTGCTGCAAGATGATTTTGAGTAATACACGAAACCGATGCTATTTCATATTCTTCGATGCGTCGGTAAGTACTATCTTCTTCATATTTTAATCTCACCATTGTTTTAATCAAAAACAAAAAATGATTGGGATCAAAATTCAGAGGATCCGTACGAGAAATTTCTTTCGTGCTATTTAAAACAGCTTCTGTTCTCTCTTTAGATAAACCGACTGGAATTCTTAATATGGAACTTTTGTCAGGAACACAGAATACTAGATTCTGATATAGAAAGATAATTACTAAAATTAAACTAAAAACTTTTTTAAACCTCGCCATGAGTCCACCTAAAAAATAACCTTTCTTTTTTATATAATAGGAATCTCTAAGTTGACAAAAGGAGCAATACTCCTTTTGTCAACTTACGCTAAAGTTATTTAAAAAGTCCTTCCTATCTGTAGACACAAAAAGACCATCTTTCTATAAACTAGTATTTGGAATGGGCCGTAAGGCTCCTCTTTTGGCTGGTTTTTCAAATACTAAAATATCGTCATGATACTTAGCGGGAATACCCATATACACAAAACCATGTTGTTTAAATTTTTCTATTACCTCTTTTCTTCTCTCGGACTCTAACACGTAATAGATATGATAACTGCCTGGTTTAGAAACCCTCCAAATCTCTTGCGCGATAAAATCTATGTCTTGTGAAAAATGTGTTACCGCGCTCCAAAATAAACTGGAGTCTATTGTGATATCAAATACGCTATTGGCAAAAGGCGTATTTTTAGCATCTGCATAATATATATTCTTATCCGGATCCACATATTTCGTGGCTATCTCAACCCCGAAAACATTAGCCCCTTCATTTCTAAGATAATCCATCAATGTACCAGAGCCGCATCCTGGGTTAAGGATTAGTTTATCTTGTAAATATCCTTTATAGAAACGCTTTTCTAAATATTCTTTTATAATTTTAACTAACGAACCATTAATACGGATGGAGCTTGTTAATTCCTCTTCCGCCATCATCTCCACTGCACGGCTGAGAAACGCCAGCTTGATGTCTTCTATGTTTTGCATGACAGGCCTTTTCCTTTCTGGTTCTTGAAAAATAAGAGCTGTCTTTCTTGACGCGTTCCTTAAGATTTCTGGGTGGTTTTTGATTTCCGACAATAAAACATAAAGGAGATTATCTTGTTTAGAAAACTTTGGACTTTTTCTACTCTTAGCCAAGGCTCTCTTTTCTAAATCCTTATAGAATTCTTTATGATTTTTCTTTATCCAAGACAAGACTTTTGCTAACAATGACTTATCTATTTTACCAAATACCCTGAAACCATTAAACTCTTCTATGAGTTTATTAACTTGTAGGCTCTGTCCGGAGGCCAGATAATTTTCTGAAGATATGCGATTAGCTCTTATAACACTACCTAGATTTCGCTGTAACGGCTTCCTATAAATTCCTGGCTGGACTTCTACAAGCTTTCCTGATTGAACGTATATTGAAATCGCGTCATAAAATACTCTTCTATGTTTATTATCATAGTAATTACTATTATCTACAAAGAAATATCCGCCTGTAGATAATTTTTTAAACACACCCCCTAAAACAGACTTGAGTTCGTCTTCTTTAACATATGCACCTAAAAAACCATTTGCAACTATAATATCTGGTTCTTCTTCTAATCTGACAATATTTCTGATATCTCCTCTTTGCAGCTCAACAAGATTTGTAAACTCAGGCCTAAACGCTAAAATCCTCTCTCCTAAAAGCTCCTGAAATATATCGTGAAAATATTTCTCCGCGTCTGGCTTAAAATCTTCCGGGATATCTTTATATCTAATGTAATCTAATATGCCGATATTTTGTTCCTCCATGTCCAAACCAATTATTTCAAACTTATGATCATGAAAAACTCTATTTAACATCAACGCTATGCTATAAGCCTCTCCCCCGCCCGCTGATCCATAATCATATATCTTAAGAGGCCTATTTTGATAAATACTCTTCAGTTCCCTTGCCGCGTCGACTATTTTATTCAACTGCTCATGATACACAAACCAGGAGGATGAGGCTTTATGATTTGTTAACTTGTCTAACAAAGATATGGCGTATTGAGAACGCCAGCTATCACCAAACATCATGATCGGTATTGCTATTGAAACAAAGAAATCGTTAGGAGACTCGCCTTTTGCTAAACTTTGTATCTCCTTTAAAGATAAATCTAGACGACGATAGGCACCCAACACCACCGGCAACGCCCTAAAATATATTAAGACATCCTCATCTTTCCATGTCAAATCTTTTAACGGTCTTGGCGTAGAAGTAACATTTTTATTTGAGGCGAGTGATTCTTTTTTTGGTATTTCTTTCCACCCAGCTTTGCCTGTGGAGGGAGTAAATTTTGGTTCTTGATTGGTAAGAGCTTGACCTGACTTAGAAGCTGTCATAATATAACTTATTGATCTAACTACAGGCATTGGACCATTACTATACAGTTTGGTTCTATCTAAAACCTTAATGTTCTTAAAACCTACCTTTTTAAGTTCCTCAGACCATTCGCCCTCATCCCATCCAGTGCCTACCACATTGAGTCTAGGATGGCTAAGACCATGCATCTCTACAAATTTAATCCTTCCTTTTGGTTTCAAAACTCGCAATATTTCTGCCAATGCTATTCTTCTCAGTTCTTCTGGCTGCCTTTCAAACATAAGATTAATAAAAACCATGTCAAAGGAGTTATCGCCAAATGGTAATTGAAAAGCACTGCCTTGTTTAAAGATTATATTTTTCAAATTTCTTTTATCTGCTTCTTTTTCAGCTAAACTTAACATAACATTTGAAACATCTAGGCAATTAACCTCTCTAGCCCCTCTTTCAGCTATTAAAATCCCTGGTATGCCTGGGCCTGTTCCAACATCAAGAATAACCTTATCTTTTACCTCGCCAGAAGATGCATACCCTTGCTCCTCCAAATAATCTATATATGAAGAACTCCATACTCCATCACCATAAACTTCATCGCTATATTCTGAAGATTCGTTTTGAGAAAACCAGTCGCCATAAGCTAACCAACATATTTTTTCAAAATCTTTATCTTTAACTTGTCCTGGCACATATAAAACTATCTCATTTTTAGTTCTACTATATTCATATTTCAGTATATTTTCACTACTTAAAAATCTGACTTTAGGCAAAGGTGAATAACCTTTCAGCTTTCCATTCTCATATCTTTGCTTGAGTATACCAAGGTGGACTTCCATCTTTCTTACAACTTCTGAGTGTATCCTATCTAACAATTCCAGATTATTGAATTTAAGAGGAACCCTAAGCAAAGAAGATCGGGGCGTACAATAAACAACATCTACGCACAACACCCCTATTATCATAAATATTACTGCTATATTACTTATTTTATGTATCTTTCTCATTCTACTTCGCCCTTCAATATCCTAAAGCCCTGGCATGGGCTTCGTAGGAATTTCCTATACTTAATCTCTTTAAAAAGTATTCATTATCAATAGACACAAAAAGACCATGTTTCCATGGCCTTAATATTATATACGACTCCTAATTTTGAAATATATTATACTAAATTACAGACGATATGTCAATAGAAATCTCCTGATCCAAATAGGGTGCAGTTTCTAGATTAAAAAACTGTATCCTTCCAAAATAGTTTCTGCAAAAAAATTAGCTATGGGATCAAATCTATGTATATCCCCCATCTGCAGAACACTATAATAACGTTCTCTATCTTTATTCTGTATCACACAAGGAGCGAAGCCTTTTGATAATAACTGAATTATGGAAATAAGCCTTCCTACCCTGCCATTCCCATCGCTAAAAGGATGCATATCTTCAAATTCATAATGATTAATAGCGACTTTCTTTATTATGTCACCTTCGTATTTATTAACATCCAAAATAAATTCTCTAAATAAACGCGGGACAAACTGATAATGCGGCAACTTCCTTTGAACCCCTTTTATGCCTACGTTAACCTTTCTCAGGCAACCTGCGTCTTTACTCAGTCCATGCATGACCATTTTATGTAACGAAAATATAAAATCTTCGTCTATTTTAAAATTCTTGGCTGCTTTTGAAAAAACAAACTCCAAGGCTATTTTATGATTTATCGCCTCCTGCTGCTCCTTCTGGCTTTTATTAGATAAAACATCTCCTTTTATAATTACTCGTTCCGTATCATCCTCTGTCAGGGTACTGCCTTCAATCGCATCTGAATTATAAGTCAAGCTTACTGAAAATTTATTACATATAACAGGAACTTCTCTTATAATCCTTATGGGATCTTTATATCTTTTTCTTAACCCATCAACTAACAAGGCTATATTTGCTTTTTCTATAAATAAGCTGTAAAGCTTTCGCTTATGAGCAGAGTACGGCGTCCTCTTTTCATTGACCCATCTGTTTACGGTCTTATAGTCGACCTCTAAAGCCCTGGCTATGTCTGCTTGAGACATGCTAGACATCTTAATTATATGTTCAAGCTGTTCTTGTACAGAAAATATACCATTTCTCATCTTTAATCTCCTTTTAAAATATACCATATGGTATAGTAGATGTCAAGCGTTTTCTACGATCAAATTATGACTGCTGATTCCTTTTTGGGCATGATTTGGACACCGAGGTGTGTAGAATTTATTTATAGAGTTGTAACTAACTATAAAATAATGGGTTGGGGAATGTAGAAAAACACTGGCGGAGGAGGTAGGATTCGAACCCACGAGGCCCTTACGAGCCTAACCGCTTTCAAGGCGGTCCCATTCAACCGCTCTGGCACTCCTCCGAATTTTACTTCGTAAAATTCGTCCCGAGTCCGCCAAAGTTCTGTGGTGGACGAGGGACATTATATATCAACGCAAATCCTTTAAGCCCATTATCAATTCGTCTCTTCTCTCAGCGTAACTTACCGCGGCCTCTTTTGTAATCTTGTCCTGCTTGTATAAATTCACGAGCGCCTGGTCAAACGTCTGCATGTTGTATAAATTGCCGTCTTTTATATAATACTCTATCTCATTGATCTTGCCTTCCCTGATCAATTCAACTATGGTAGGCGTCGGCACTAAAACTTCGCACGCTGGGATACGGCCGCTTCCGTCTTTTAATGGCACCAGCCTTAATGATAAAACACCCTTCAGCAATAAAGATAACTGTATCCGTATCTCCTGATGCTGATGGGGCTGAAAGAAATTAACCATCCTCTCTATGCTGTGGCTGGTATTGATCGTGTGCAGGTTCGCTATCACGAGCTGGCCTGTCTCGGCGGCTATCATGGCCGTAGACATGACGTCGGCCGAGCGTATGTCTCCTATGAAAATAATGTCCGGGCTCTGCAGCATTATATATTCAAGCGCCTTTTGAAAACTCTCGGTATCTATCCGCACCTCTCTTTGACTGACGATAGATTTCTTGTCCTCGAACATGAATTCTATCGGATCCTCGAGCGTCAATATATGTTTTGCCAGATTTTTATTTATGTGTTCCAGCATGCTGGCCACCGTGGTGGATTTACCGCTTCCCGTGGTCCCTGTTATTAAAATAAGCCCTCGTTTTTCATTGCACCAGCTTTCCATAACCTTTGCCGGCAGGTTTAATCCGTTAAAATCCGGTATCGCGGTATTTACGGCGCGTACGACTATTACAGGCGAACCCCTTTCCATGAAAAAACTAGCCCTGAAACGTCTCCCTTCCATGCTAAACGCGAAAACCGTCTCATTCTGACCTTTAGTAACCTGTTTCTGGGCGCTGGCCATTATCTCGCGAACTATTTCGTCCATGTCTTTTTCAGACACGGAATCACCTTCTTTCACGAGTTCGCTATTGATCCTCATGCAGACAGGGCTGTGCGCCTTGAGGATAATATCGGACGCCTTCTTTTTAACCATTGATGTTAAAATTTTTGATAACTCCATATTGACTCCTTATTAGATTCTTGGCGGAGAGGCAGGGATTCGAACCCTGGGTACCTTTCGGTACACACGCTCTCCAGGCGTGCGCGCTAAACCGGGCTACGCGACCTCTCCGGATAAGAAACAAACTGTTATATTTCAGACCTTTTATATAATAAAATTTTATTCTTGTTTTTTAAATTACTGGTTCCGACTTCCAGCATATATTTGTTTATCGAATCAAGTCCATAAACAGATACATGCCTCTTTTTATCACTCTTTGCCTTAATCCCCACTGATAAAAACATTTGTTCTGCGGAGTTCAAAAGGGGCAAAGAATGATTGGTAAAACACAACCCTATATTTTTATATTCAATCCCTTTTGTTGTGTGCTGATGGAAATAAATACCTCCATCCGTGTCCACAAGACCTCTTAGACACCCCTTTATAAAATTGTCTTTTTTAAATATCCAGATAGGAACATCTACTTGATTCACTATCTTATTACCTATCTTCAAGCCACATTCTATCAAAAAATCTACAATGTTTCTACTATATATTAATATTTCTATGGTATTTTTAGCCCTATATTTCAAAGAAGGCTGCAAATCAAAAAGCTTAACTACGCTCTTATAAACAAAACGGCTATATTCTCGATCTGTTTTACTATTTAAAGTTATCTTTGCCTGGTTGACATTAAGATTTCCATCGCCTAACATAATGCCTATAAATTCTGCTAACAATTCTGACTTTTTAGGATATTTTATTTTCTTTCTTATCTTAAAACCTGATCTGCGCGCAGAGTAAACATTCTTTTTAAATTTAGCTATGGTAACTAACCCCCCTTTCCTTCTGCCTTCTTCTGTTCCGGGGTTACCATATAATTTATTTCTTTTTATGGCACCGATCCTTGCGCCATTTTTCACATACCAATATCTAGGCAAAATATCTATTGCGGGACAAGATAGATTAGCGGCCTTTGCCAACATTACTGCTGCGTCATAATCCATCTGATACTCACCTCTGCGCCAATCGTACAAAGTCCTCTTGTCTACATTGCACAGCTTTGCAACATAACCAAGAGACTTCCCAATGCGACTTATGGATTTTTTTAAAAAATCGGCCTGACCATTATCTCGAAAATAAGCTTTGTTTTTTATAATCTGCTCCGCCATATTTCCTATTATACCGTGTAAACAAAATTTTTCAATTTAAGACCATTGCTTTCTCTAGCTGTGCTGAAAAAATTATAAGAATAGCTGCTTCCAGATGGAAAAGTAAAAGGATTTTGACTTTTCGTAGGTTCTGACTATGAATTCGACAAAGGACGCCTCGGTGAACAATACGCTTATTATCAAAAACACGATTATCAGATTAACGATATAAATAAAAGATATCGACGACAAATACCCTGTCTTCACGAGATCCGACTGCTTGCCTCTGATAGACTCGGATGTATACGTCAGATGGAACATCAGCGTGAACCCGATCAGGAATATAAAAAGATCCAGATGTTTTGAAACGTCCATGTACAAAGACAGGATAAAATACACAAGCGCCAACACCACCGTGTATATCGGAACGAGATACGGGGCGAGCATCACGAAAAAATTAGGCGTCGTGGTCTTCACGCTGCCTTCTTTGCTTGATACCTTCATCTCCTTTGCCTTGCCGCCTGAAAAGACCGTAGCCAGGACATGCATGACCTCATGACCCAGGACGTACAGAAAATCCAGCTTGAAAAGCAATAGGTGCGTCAGAGAATATATAAGCGCGCCCAATATGAAATACAGGCCGGAATCCGAAACCGTCTTTATCGCGAGTATGCCGCTATAAAAACTTATCGTGACTATCACGCAGACAGGTATGAGCAATATACTGATGATAAAACGCAATATTCTCATAATTTTACTCCTTTGTGATTTTTTCTTTCCCGCCCATGTAAGGCCTGAGGACTCCCGGTATCGTGACGGTGCCGTCTTTTTCCTGATAATTCTCCAGTATCGCGATCACTGTCCGCGCCATGGCTATGCCCGAGCCGTTCAAAGTATGCAAATATTCCGTCTTTTTATCATTTCCGCGGTATTTTATGTTAGCCCTTCTCGCCTGAAAATCCGTAAAATTGCTGCAGCTTGAAACCTCCAGATTTTTCTCAACCCCGGGGGCCCATGCCTCTATGTCATAGCATTTGCTGGCTGAAAAACTTATATCCCCTGTCGCGAGCATCAATACCCTGTAAGGCAGGCCTAATTTTTGCAAAACCTCCTCCGCGTTACCCAGCAACTTTTCCAGTTCATCAAAAGACGTTTCCGGCTTGACGAATTTAACCAGCTCTACCTTGTCAAACTGATGAACCCTTGTAAGGCCTTTCGTATCCTTACCGTAAGAACCCGCCTCGCGCCTGAAACAAGCTGTATAAGCGGTATAATAAACGGGAAGCTGCGATTCATCCAAGACCTCATCCCTATGTATATTTGTAACAGGCACCTCTGCCGTGGGTATTAAAAACAGATCCTCATCTTTCATCTTATACATGTCCTCCTCAAGCTTTGGGAGCTGGCCCGTGCCGGTCATGCTTGCCCTGTTTACAAGAAAAGGAGGGAATATCTCTTTATAGCCGTGATTCCTGGTATGCAGGTCCAGCATGAAATTGATAAGCGCCCTTTCAAGCTGGGCGCCTAACCCCTTAAAAAGGCAGAACCCAGCCCCTGAAATCTTGGACGACCTAGGAAAATCCAATATATCCAAACTTTCTCCTAACTCTATATGTGTCCTAGGCTTAAAATCGAATTTTCTTGGTTCTCCCCATGATTTAACTACCTTATTCGCTTCAGGACTGCCTATTGGTATTGAATTATGGGGTATATTTGGGATATTAAGTAATAAAATGCTTAATTTTTGGTCTATTTCCCCCACTTTTATGTCTAAATCTCCTATTTTTTGGGAAACAGCCTTCATTTTATCTATTGTGGCTTGATCAGGCCTGCCCTTCTTGGAAACAGCGTTTCTCTCTGCTTTAAGAGTCTCTGCCTCTACCAATATCCTGCGCCTGTCGGCATCGAACGCCAGCATTTCTTCTATATCAAGCTTGAGTCCTCTGTTTTTTATAGATTGTCTTACCAGATCCGGATTTTCCCTTATAAATTTTAAATCTAACATATGACTCCCAATTTTTGTTCAGCCCTTTATCACTCCCAAAGGCCTCATCCTTGCCACTTTTTTTGAAAGACCCGCTCCATCAACTACGTCCACGACCTCGCTCGCGTCTTTATACGCCTCCGGCGCCTCCTCAGCCAAAGTAGAACGCGTCTTGGCCCTAATTATTATACCACTTTTTTCAAAAAGTTCCCTATCAATATTTCTCCCTTTGCATTTTTGTATGGCCCCTGACCGCGACAATCTCCTGCCCGCGCCGTGGCAGGCTGAACCAAAGGTTTCTTTCATGGCCCCATCCAATCCGCTGAGGACATAGGAATATCTCCCCATGTCTCCGGGGATTATCACCGGCTGGCCCGGGAAAGCCCGGGTAGCGCCTTTTCTGTGAACGCATAACATTTTCTCGATACCATTTACCGCGTGGCGTTCCATTTTCGCGATATTGTGGGCGACATCATATACCAGCCTCAGTCCCAGGCCGGCCCAGCTCTTATTAAAAATTTTCTCAAAGACTTCTCTTGTAAGATGCGTCAGGCATTGCCTGTTGTTCCACGCGTAATTGGCGGCGCATCTCATTGCCGACAGGTACTCCCTGCCTTCCTGGGAATTTACTGGCGCGCACGCGAGCTGCCTGTCGGGGACATCTATGCCGTATTTCGCCAGACAACGCGCCATGCCCTTTACGTAATCATCGCATATCTGATAACCTAACCCGCGCGAACCGGAATGTATCATCACCGTGACCTGCCCCTCGAATAAACCCATGTCCCGCGCTATTTTTTCGTCGTACAGGGCGTCCACTGTCTGTATCTCTAAAAAATGATTTCCGGAACCAAGTGTGCCTGATTGGTCATTACCTCTTTTATACGCCCTGCCGGAGATCTTGTCGGGATCGGCCCCTTCCATGGAACCATGGTCTTCCGTATGATCCAAATCCTCATTGACGCCGTAACCTTTTTTCACGGCCCATCCGGCGCCTTTTACGAATATCTCTTTTTCCTCTTTCTCGCTTACCTTTATATCCCCTCCCGAACCAACACCCGAAGGGACGCTATTAAAAAGCGCGTTTACCAAATTCTCCAGCCGCGGTTTCACGTCGCCCAGCTCCAAATCGCTTCTCATGAGGCGGACCCCGCAGTTTATGTCATAACCGACTCCCCCTGGAGACACGACGCCTCCATTTTCGGGATCGGTGGCGGCCACGCCCCCTATCGCGAAACCATAACCCCAATGTATGTCCGGCATGGCCAGGGAATAACCCACGATACCGGGCAAAAAAGCCACGTTAGCTACTTGTTCCGGCGCCTTGTCATTGATTATTTCCTGAATGAGCGGTTCGCTCGCGTACATGAGACCCGGGACCCTCATCCCGGATTTATAAGAACGCGGGATCCGCCAGCGGAAGCTGTCTATCTTTTCCAGTTTATACATCAAAGATGACCTTGCAGGTAAATCCGTGTTCGCTTTCTTCTATGTTAAGGTCGGAAAAGGTGACCGCCTTTATCTCTCTTCGCATAACGTCACGGGACAAGTCTATCCTGCTGGTCGAGGTCTCTGCGGATATCCCGCTGTTGGTCAATTCCAATATCCTGAAGTCTTTGAAGACAATTGATTCCTGATCAAATACGTATAAAAGCTCGCTCAGCCAAAAAACCAGGAGGTCTTCATAGCGGAATATCTCTTTTTTTATCTCTATTTTTCTTGAGGTGATCGCGGCGGGATCTCTTGACTCTGCTTCATGACCGTCTTTATTTTCCCCGAAGATTACGGCAAACATGCCCCTCGCGGCATTTTCAAATAATTCCTTGATAGTCCTGCCGCTTGCCCTGATGCCGATATCGGCTGTATGGCCTATAATCTCATAGGGTTTCATTGGGCTTAACTCTTAACGCATATCTGCGAAGTTCGCGTGGCGACCTTTTGGCGAAGTAAAATGGTGAGCCGCCCGCGACTCGAACGCGGCACAACTACATTAAAAGTGTAGTGCTCTACCAGATGAGCTAGCGGCCCACTAATTTTATCTCTATACTAATTCTTTTTCCTTGTTTACTAAGAGCTCTTCTATCTTCTTGGTGTATTTTTCAGTCAACTTCTGGATTTCATCGTGGGATTTGAATTTCGCGTCTTCTGTTATCTGCTTGGCGCTTTCCATCTTGTCAACCGCCGCCATCCCGTCCCTGCGCACCGTCCTGATGGACACCCTTCCCTGTTCAGCGATCTTATGCAATAACTTCTTGAGCTCTTCTATCCTCTCCTTCGTAAGGGTTGGTATCGATATGCGTATGAGCTTGCCGTCGTTTACGGGATTTATGCCGAGCTCGGATTTTAATATGGCCCTCTCTATGGCGGACACGTTGGACGTATCCCATGGATGGATCGCTATAAGACGCGGCTCGGGCACGGAAATGGCAGCCACCTGTTTCATCGGCATGTGCGTACCGTAACACTCGACCATTATGCCCTCGACAAGCGCCGGGGACGCCCGGCCCGTGCGTATCTCTACAAAATCCCTGGCCGTGGCGTCTACCGCCTTTTTAAGTTTTTCCTCTGTATCATGTGTCAGTTTTTGCAATGGTTCCATGCTGGCCTCCGAATTTTACGCAGTAAAATTCGTCCCGAGCGTCCCTATTTTTACTGCGCCGACGCGAGGGACCCTTTCACAGTTAACACACCACAGTCCCTATCTTCTCCCCCAATAAAACCCTTTTAATGTTGCCTTTTTTTGTCAGGTCAAACACGACGATCGGCAATCTGTTATCCATGCACAGGCTCACGGCGGTGGCATCCATGACCTTCAGACCTTTTTTCAGCACATCTATGTACTTTAACGCCTTGTATCTCTTCGCGGTCTTATCCTTGTGCGGGTCAGCGGAATAAACCCCGTCGACCTTCGTCGCCTTCAAGATCACGTCCGCGTTCATCTCGATGGCCCTTAGGCTCGCCGCCGTATCGGTTGAAAAATAAGGATTGCCCGTCCCGGCGACAAATATGACGACCCGTCCTTTTTCCAGATGCCTTATCGCCTTACGCCTGATATACGACTCGGCCAGCTCCTGCATGTCAATAGCTGTCTGGACGCGGGTAAATACCCCTATCTTCTCAAGCGCGTCCTGCAAAGCGAGCCCGTTTATGACGGTGGCCAGCATGCCCATGTAATCAGCGGTAGTCCTGTCAACGCCCTGGCCCTGGGCCGCGGCGCCCCTGTATATATTGCCTCCGCCTATCACTATCGCTATCTCAACGCCTAATTTCTTAACATCCTGCAATTCCTCCGCTATGGACCTTGTGACAAGAGGGTCTATGCCGTAGCCAAGCCTGCCCTGCAGGACCTCGCCGCTCATCTTCAGCACGACTCTTTTATATACCGCTTTTTGTTTTAACATCCAGCGTCTTCCCCTACCTGAAACCTGACAAACCTGCGTATCAATATATTCTCCCCAATCTTCCCCACGAGGGTGTTGAGGTAATCCTTTATGGTTATCTTGTCATCCTTGATAAAAGGCTGGTCCAGCAAACACGTCTCGGAATAAAACTTTTCCAGCTTGCCGGTGACTATCTTCTCGATGATATTATCAGGTTTTCCCTTGAGCCCATCTTTCAGCATGTCTTTTTCTTTTTCCAGGATGGTCTTTGATACCTCCTCGCGCGACACGTAACTGGGAGACGTCGCGGCAATCTGCATGCACACGTCCTTAACGAAAGTCTGAAAATCCTGATTTCTGGCCACAAAATCCGTCTCGCAGTTGACCTCCAGCAATACCCCTATCTTATTATTCGAATGTATATAAGAGCCTATCGCGCCGTCCTTGGCCGCGCGGCCGGCTTTTTTAAGCGCGACTATCTGGCCCCTCTTTTTCAGGATATCAACGGCTATGTCTAAATTGCCGTTCGACTCCTCCAGCGCCTTCTTGCAGTCCATCATCGGCGCGTTTGTCTTTTCCCTTAACTTTTTAACCAACTCGGAACTTATCGCCATTTTAACACCCAGCCTTTCAATTTATTTTAACGGTTATTTCGCCTGAGGCTTGTACGACTTCTTCTTCGGCGGTTTTACCCTTTTTTCTTCCTTGCCTTTTAATTTTTCTTTTTCTATGACCTCTATCAGCTCCGCCGGCTCTCCCGCCAACTCTCTCGCCTCAGCCGCCTCTTCCTCTTCCCTCTTCTTCGCCTCCTCAGGCGTCTCTTCCTCAAACTGCTTCTTCCCCTCCATGATGCTGTCGGTGATGAGACCCGTGATTAGCTTTATAGACCTCATGGCGTCGTCATTTGCCGGTATGGGATAATCGATCAGGTCAGGGTCCGCGTTAGTGTCTATCATGGCCACTATGGGTATGGACAGTTTCCTGGCCTCTTTAACGGCGATGTCCTCTTTTTTGGCATCCACCACGAATAAGGCCCCGGGCATCTTTTTCATGCTGACTATGCCCTGCAGGTTCTTCTTGAGCTTTTCCATCTCCTTTGTGAGGATGGCCCTTTCCTTCTTTGTAATGGCCTCGAACGTCCCGTCTTTCTGCATCTTCTCTATCTCTTCGAACCTCTTTATGCTGTTTCGTATCGTCTTGAAATTAGTAAGCGTGCCTCCGAGCCACCTGTCTTTTATGTAATACATGCCCGTGCGCTGAGCTGACTCCAGGATAATGTCCTGGGCCTGCCTTTTCGTGCCCACAAAAAGCACCGCCTCGCCCCTGGCCGCGACGCCTTTTACAAAATCCCTGGCCTTGCTTAAGAGATCCACTGTCTTCTCCAGATCTATTATGTAAATATTGCTGCGCTCGCCAAAGATAAACCTCTTCATCTTAGGGTTCCACCTTGATACGTGGTGGCCAAAATGAACTCCCGCTTCCAACAATTGCTTCGCTAATTCCGTGTCCACATTTCCTCCTTGAATTTGCCTAACCTTTTAAATTATCGCCGGTTATATTTAGGTGTAGTATTATATAATAGCTTATATGTATATTTCAAGTTATTTTTTACTTTTAAATTGAAGCTCATAAAGCCTCTTGTAAAGACCCGATTTCTCCAACAATTGTGAGTGAGTGCCTGTTTCCGCTATCCTGCCAGCCTCGAATACAATTATATTGTCCGCGTGCTCCACCGTGGAAAGCCTGTGCGCGATCACGAGGACAGTCCTGTGGGTCATCAGACGGTCTATGGCCGCCTGGACCAGCTTTTCTGACTCTGTATCCAGCTGGCTCGTGGCCTCGTCAAGTATCAGTATGGGGGGATCCTTGAAAAGCGCCCTCGCTATGGCTATGCGCTGCTTTTCCCCGCCCGAAAGCTTCAACCCCCTGTCACCTATGAACGAATCATACCCCTGCCCCAGCCTCATGATAAAATCATGCGCGCTGGCGGCCTTGGCCGCCGCTATCACGTCATTGATGTCCGCGTCCGGCCTGCCAAACGCGATATTATTCCTGATTGAGTCATTAAAAAGTATGGTTTCCTGGCTCACTATCCCTATTTTTTCTCTCAAAGACTTGAGATCAAGATCCCTGATGTCCATACCGTCTATAGTCACGGCGCCCTTGTCAGGGTCATAAAATCTGGGTAACAGGCTTACAAGGCTTGTCTTGCCTGCCCCGCTCAACCCGACTATCGCCAGGACCTGGCCTTTCGAAATCCTGACATTGACGCCATTCAGCACCGGATGCTTCTTGTCATATGAAAAATTTATATCCTTGAATTCTATGGCGTCGTTGAATCCCGCCATCTGGACAGCGCCGGGCTTATCTTTTATCAATATCTCCTTATCTAATATCTTAAAGACCCTCGTAATGGCTGACATGGCCTGCAGGTTTATGCCGTAGACCCTTGAAAGCCGCTTAAATGGCTTTATGATAGATAAAAGCGCGGCTAAGAAGGCTATGAACGCCCCGGCGCTCAGGCGGCCTTCCACCACCTCTTTGCCCCCGAACCACAGCACCATTGCCGTACAGAAAAGACCCACGAATTCGCCCAGGGGGCTTATGATGGCCAGCCGCTTCACCGACTTCAAATTCATCTTGAAATATCTGAGGTTCGCGGAGCTGAATTTATTGAACTGGTGGTCTTCTGCTGAAAATGATTTCACTATGCCTATCCCGTATATGGTCTCATACAGGATGGAATTTATATCGGACATGCTTTCCTGCGTGGATGTGCTGATCTTCCTGAGCCGCTCCCCTATCCTGATCACAGGATAAGTTATCAACGGAAATATGACGGCGGTGACAAGGATAAGCCCCCAGGAAATCGAAAAATAAACCTTTATCCAAATGAGGATCACCAGATAGATTATTATCTGTATCGGCTGAAACAAAAGATCCGTGAGGCCTTCCGTGACTGAATTGACTATCACGCCGACATCAAAAGTAATCCTGGAAACCAGCTCTCCGGTCTTGACGTGCGAATAGAAATCGCTGGACAGCGCGAGAAGCTTCTTGTAAATCGCGCCCCTCACGTCCTTCAATATGGACTGGCCCAGGCGATTCATGAAATACGTCTGAAAGAACAAGAACGCCTCTTTGATGAAAAACATCAGGGAGACGAGTATTATCAGAAAATTCAACAGCCTTGGTTTCGGCATGCTGTTTATCCTGTCCACCGCGGTCATGACAAAATCCGGTATGTGCTGATTCGCGGGCAGGGCTATGGATTTGCCCGTCAGGATATTGTCCACCACGGGTATTATCATGCCCAGGGACACGCCCCCCATGCTGGACGTGATAATCATGCATATAATGGCCAACGCCATCACGGTCATGTGGGGTTTGACGAATTTCAGGAAACGCATGTATTCTTTCATAATTTTTTATTCTATCACTATAATTGACTTTTCGCAAGGTATTTGCTACTATTAGAGATATGAAAAAAATACGCATCGCCGTCATAGGTCTCGGCTCGCTTGGTTCCGTGCATGCCAGGATATTTTCAAAACTGGAAACCGCCTCTTTGAACGCTGTCTGCGACATCGATGAAAACCTGGCCAAGTCCGTTGCCGAAGAACTGAAAATCCCTTATTTCAACAGCTATAACGACCTATTAAATATAGAACTGGATGCCGTAAGCATAGTTACCCCGACTTTTCTGCACCACGATATAGCCAAATTCTTCCTTGAGCGGGGGATCCATGTCTTTATCGAAAAACCCATCACGAACACCCTGAAAGAAGCGTCCAGGCTCATCAAGATAGCTAAAAGTAAAAACCTCATAATGCAGGTCGGCCACGTAGAGCGATTTAACTCGGCGATAGTGGCCACGGAAAAACTCTCCGATAAGCCCAGATTCATAGAATGCGACCGCCTGGGGCCCTTCAAGCCCAGGGTAAAAGACGTGGGTGTGGTCCTGGACCTGATGATACACGACATCGATATAGTGCTCGGCCTCACCAAATCGCGGGTCAAGACAATAGACGCGGTGGGCATGAAGGTGCTCACCAATCACGAGGACATAGCGAACGCCAGGATACGGTTCAAAAACGGGACCGTGTGCGATCTGACGGCGAGCCGGGTCACGAACGAAGCCCTCCGCAAGATCAGGATATTCCAGGAAGACTGCTACATCTCTCTCGATTACATGAAACAGGAGGCCTTGATCCACAGGAAAAAAGGCGGCGAGATCGTATCCGAAAAAATAGACATTAAAAAAGAGGCCCCCCTGGAAAAAGAACTCTCTTCTTTTATTGACTGCGTGGCTCATCACAAAAAACCCGTTGTCTCGGGCGTAGAGGCGTACGAGGCGCTGAAGGTAGCCTTGGAAATAATCAGAAAGATAAACGGATGAAAAAAATACGAGTGATGATAATCGCGGGCGAGGCGTCGGGCGACCTGCAGGCGGCAAACCTTGTAAGGGCCCTCAAGACAATAAACCCCCATTTCGAATTCTTCGGCCTGGGCTCCAAAAAGATGCAGGCAGAAGGGGTTAAAATAATCTACGACATGTCCCAGCTCGCCGTAGTAGGATTTTTTGAGGTAATAAAACACCTTGGGGCGTTTAATAAAATATTTAAAAAAATGACCGGCATGCTTGAGACCAAAAAGCCGGACGCCGTGATACTGGTTGACTATCCCGGCTTTAACCTGCGCCTGGCCAGGGCCGCGAAAGAAAGAAATGTCCCTGTCATATATTACATAAGCCCGCAGATATGGGCGTGGGGTAAAGGCCGGGTAGAGGAAATAAAAAACTGCGTGGATAAAATGATCGTCATTTTCGGGTTTGAGGAAAATATCTATAAAGAGGCCGGGGTGAAGGTGAGTTTCGTGGGGCATCCGTTCCTCGACATAGTACGGCCTGCCTGGAAAAAAGACGAAACGATAAAACATCTTCACGCCAGGCACGATTCAATAAAGGTCGGCCTCATGCCAGGCTCAAGGCGGAAAGAAGTGACAGCTCATCTGCCGGCGATGCTGAAGGCGTGCGGGATTATAAAAAAGGCCCGGCCTGACGCCGAATTCATCCTGTCCAGGAGAAGCGAACTCGGCGCGGATTTATATAATAAAATAATATCCCGCTCAAGGATAAAACCCCATTCCCTGGACAACAGGCCCTACGAGATAATGGACGCGTCAGACCTCATAATCGTCTCCTCCGGCAGCGCGACGCTCGAGACGGCCATAATGGAAAAACCCATGGTCATCGTGTACAAGACGTCTTTTCTCACCTGGCTCCTGGCGAGGCATTTGATCAAAATACCCGATATAGGGCTGGTGAACGTCGTGGCCGGAAAGAGGATAGCGCCGGAACTGGTTCAGTTCGATATGACTCCTAAAAATATCTCCAGGGAAGTTTTAAGGATACTGGGGGATAAAAAATCGCTCCATGAAATAAGGGAAAATTTAAAACAGGTAAAAAACAAGCTGGGAGACCGCGGGGCCATTGACCGCGCGGCCCACGCCATCTATAAATTCCTCGAAACCTCTAAGCTAAGTTGACACTCAAGCAATACTCCTTTTGTCAACTTAGCTTATTATTCCCATTCTATAGTCGCCGGGGGCTTAGAACTTATATCATAAACAACGCGATTTACGCCTTTCACTTCGTTTATTATCCGGTTGGAAATCCTGCCTAAAATATCGTATGGGATCTTGGCCCAGTCAGCCGTCATGGCGTCCTGGCTGGTAACAACCCTCAGGGCCGCCACGTTTTCATAGGTCCTCTCATCGCCCATGACACCCACGCTTTTTACGGGCAGAAGCACCGCGAACGACTGCCAGATATTCCCATAACCGTCGTATTTCTCCATTTCTTGCTGAACTATCAAATCAGCGTTTCTCAGGATCTCCAGGCGCTCTTTTGTGATGTCGCCTATTATCCTTACGGCTAAACCCGGGCCGGGGAAAGGCTGCCTGTGGATCATGGCGCGGGGAAGCTTTAATTCTTTTCCGAGAAGCCTGACCTCGTCTTTAAAAAGGTCTCTCAAGGGCTCTATGAGTTTGAGATTCATCTTGCTGGGAAGGCCTCCCACGTTATGGTGCGTCTTTATGGTGGCGGACGGCCCGCCCTTCGCGGAGACGCTCTCAATGACATCGGGATACAGCGTACCCTGCCCGAGGAATCTCACGTTTCCCAGTTTTTTTGACTCCTCCTCAAAAACCCTGATAAATTCATTTCCTATAATCTTACGTTTCCGCTCGGGATCGGTGACGCCTTTCAATCTTTCCAGAAACCTTTTCTCGGATTTCGCCACGTGGAGATTTACATGAAAATGTTTCCTGAACGTGTCCTCGACGTACTTTCTTTCGTATTTGCGGAGAAGTCCGTTATCCACGAAAATGCAGTGCAGGCGCGGCCCGATCGCCTTGTGTAAAAGTATGGCGGCCACGGAAGAATCAACGCCGCCGCTCAGGCCCAACACCACCTTCCCTCCCCCGACCTTCTGCCGTATCTCCGAGATTGAATTCTTTATAAACGACATCATCGTCCACGAGGGGCTCAGGCCGGCTATATCATAAAGAAAATTCCTGAATATCTGCATGCCTTTAGGGGTATGGATGACTTCCGGGTGGAACTGCACCCCGTATATGTTTCTTCTTGTATCCGCCATGCTGGCGATGTGGCTGTTCTTTGTGCGCGCCAGGGTCCTGAAGCCCCTGGGCATTTCCTGGACCTTGTCGCCGTGGCTCATCCAGACCTTTTCTTTTTTCTGAAAACCCGCGAACAGCTTTTCTCTTTTATTAACGGACAACTCCGCGTGGCCGTATTCCCGCTTCCTGCTTTTATTGACCTTGCCGCCCAGGGCGTGGGCCGTGAACTGCATGCCATAACAAATCCCCAGAATAGGCACCCCAAGTTCAAAGATCGCCGGGTCAGCCTTCGGGGAACTTTTCCCCGTAACGCTGGCCGGTCCGCCCGTAAGTATTATAGCCCTCGGATTATAAGACTTTATTTTCCCGATGGGCGTATTATAAGGTATCAGGACAGAATACACCTTGCATTCCCTCACGCGTCTGGCTATGAGCTGATTATACTGCGATCCGAAATCCAATATCACCACCGTATCTTTCCTCATCTACTCTCCTATTCGCGTTTCCTAAGTTGACACCCAAGCAATACTCCTTTTGTCAACTTAGCCCCTTAGATTTCGCGCCTTTGCACGCCTTGACGCATATGCCGCAGATAAACTGATCCACCAGGCGCTTGTCCCTGAATTCCTTGAGTTTCTCAAAACACTTTATATGGTCAAACTCCTCTTTTTTCATCTTTATCGCCCCGCTTGGACACGCGGCCACGCATGCCGCGCAAGAACCGCAATCGATGTCGAGCGGTTTATCGGGCTCGATTGGCGCGTCCGTCAATATAGTGACCAATCGAAATTGCGCGCCTATCCTCGGGTTTACCAGCAGATTACTCCTGCCTATAAAACCAAGTCCGGCCAGCTCCCCTATTTTCTTATGCGACAGATGGGCTGTCTGCTTTTCCCAATCAACTATCTGCGAGGCCGGTATCGGAAGCGCCCCGTATCCCTTTTCCTGGATAAAGTTAACCGCCCTCAGGGCAATCTGGTCGAGCGCCATGTTTATCTGCCTGTAATGATGATAATATATTTTTGTCGGGGCCGGCCCCACGTCTTCCAGCACCGCGCCGGACAGCCTCAGGCCCATGCATATAGCATAATCAAAATTCTTTAAAATTTCATCAGAAAAATTGATTTCTTTTTTAACGGGCCTTATATCAGCCGCGCCGAAAAGCGTCACGCCAAGACCCTCCACGAAATTCCTCAGTTCTTTTTTCAATCCTTGGTCTCTTTCCATTTCTTTAAATACACGCTGAGTATCGATATCGCCACAGGGGTTACCCCGGATATCCTGGACGCCTGACCCAGGCTCCCGGGCCGTATTCTGGATAATTTCTCAACTATCTCTTTGGAAAGGCCCGGGACGCCTCCGAATCTCATCCCAACCGGGATTTTCACGTTCTCTGTCTTTTTAAAATTCTCTATCTCCCTAAGCTGCCTGTCTATAAAACCCTTGTACTTCGCCTCTATCTCCAGCTCCTGCCTTTCCGCGCCTGAAAATCCATTCCAACTCCAACCCAATTTTTCAAGGGTATCAAAGCCCACCTCGGGTCTTTTAAGAAAATCAAAAAATGTCACGGGATTATTTATGGGCCTTATCCTCAAACGCCTGAGTTTATTATTTGTCTCGGCCGAAGGAAAAACCCTCTTGCCGCTTAATCTAAGCACCCCTTCTTTTATCTTGTTCTTCTTTTCCAATACTTTATTATAATCCTTTTTTCCCACAAGTCCCAGTTTTTTATGCCCTATCTCAGAAAGCCTGAGGTCAGCGTTATCTTCTCTTAAAAGAAGGCGGTATTCGACGCGGGACGTGAACATCCTGTACGGTTCGTTTGTCCCCTTTGTCACCAAATCATCTATCAGGACCCCTATGTACGCCTGGGAACGATCCAGGATAAACGGCTCTTTGCCCCCCGCCTTTAACGCCGCGTTTACGCCCGCGATAAAACCCTGCGCGGCAGCCTCCTCGTAGCCGGTTGTCCCGTTTATCTGGCCCGCCGCGTAGAGATTGTTTATCGATTTTGTCTCCAGCGTCGGCCTTAACTGCGTAGG
>Ga0265297_10003386_pt1 | contig 28982 bp, 34 predicted proteins | sample Munlanlwell13791_FD_192502 | JGI IMG/M metagenome (GOLD analysis project Ga0265297, IMG submission 192502) | Leachate microbial communities from a municipal landfill in Southern Ontario, Canada - Leachate well 137-91 | ecosystem: Engineered > Solid waste > Landfill > Unclassified | place...
AGATCGTTTCTTCTTCATTTTCAAGGCGCGAAAATGTTGTAGATGTAGAAGGAGAGACGGTAGAAGAGAAGAAAAGATTAAAATAACCGTAATACCTAAATGTTATGCGGCGCGACGATACGTTCGTTGCGCCATTTTTTATTTTATTTTCTTGATTTAGGAGTATAATACAATAAGGTTAGAGAGGGCGGATAGATAACCAAAAAGGAGGGGGATATGAGCGCGTTAATAGGTTTAATTGTCCTCGTGCTTGACATCATTGCTATCGTTGACCTTCTAAAGAGCGCAAAAGATACGGCGAAGAAGGTGCTTTGGATAATCTTGATACTTATTCTTCCCGTTATTGGTATGGTCCTTTATTTTCTGCTGGGAAAAAAGAAATAACAGTTTAGGAACGGGGATACATTGGGGCGCAGCGAGCATATCGCCTGCGCCCTTTTTAAGAATGAAAAATATAATTATAACTTCCGCGTTAGCCTTTCTCTTCGTTACACCTTCTTTTTGTGTTTTAGCAGAAGAGCCACCCCATTATATGCACCATATGGCTAGTATGCCTGCGATGTACGGCGATTATCCGGCTGAGCGCGAGGCTTCAGGAACAGCCTGGCAGCCTGATTCTAGCCGCATGTCTAGCATGCATTTTAGCAGCGGAGAATGGAACCTGATGTTTCATGGTTTCATAAACGGTATTTATGACGCGCAGGGCGGCAAGAGAGGCAAAAGCAAAAGTTTTAGCGAAAGCATGTTCTCTCTTTTGGCTGATAGGAAAGCCTGGGGTGGGACACTGGGGCTACGCAGCATGTTTTCCCTTGACCCGCTAATGGGCAAAAAGGGTTATCCTTTATTACTTCAGACAGGAGAGACCTATGACGGGATACATCCTTTGATCGACCGGCAGCACCCGCATGATTTCTTCGTGGAGTTAGCGGGAAGTTACAGCATGCCGCTTGGCGATAATCGCGCGATGTTTATGTATTTTGGTTTGCCGGGAGAGCCGGCATTGGGGCCGCCGGTATATCTACATCGTTTTTCAGCAGAGGAAAATCCCGAAGCGCCCATCAGCCACCACTGGCTTGACTCTACGCATATTACTTATGGCGTGGGCACAGCGGGTTTTATCTGGAAAAATTTCAAGTTTGACACCTCGGTATTCCGAGGCAGGGAGCCGAATGAGAACCGCTGGGATATTGAAAGCCCGCGTTTTGATTCTTACTCCGCGCGTATATCTTTTAATCCTAATGCTGACTTTGCCTTTCAGGCCAGTTTCGGCTATCTGCACAGCCCCGAACAGCTGGAGCCGGATACCGATATACGGCGGATTACCGTATCAGCGATTTACAACCGTATAACTAATCTGGGCCAATGGCAGACGACTTTTGCCTGGGGAAGAAATAAAAAGATCCCCGGTAAAGCCACAAACGCCTACTTATTGGAATCCGCCTTGAATATCAAGAACACGCATTCCTTTTTCACCAGGTTTGAGCATGTGGAAAAAGACGAACTATTTACGCATGACGACCCGCTTTTCGGCAAGGCGTATACAGTGAAGAAAATCACCGGCGGCTACATCTATTATTTTAAGGAGTGGTTGGAAATGCAATGGGGTATCGGCAGCAGTGTTTCGGTAAGCCTCGTGCCTAAAACTCTTCAAGGAGCTTACTCTGATACTCCGGTTTCTTATATGATTTTCTTGCGCCTTAAGACCTAGAAAGCAAAGATGAAGAAAATATTCTTTTCTTTATTGTTAGTATTAATTTTTGGTTCAGGAGGGATAACTATGGCAGAAGCAAAAGATCTCCGGAAGGTACTCATTTATAACGCGCGTACCGAGAAAGCCGAAGAAGTGGATAAGGTTGAGAAGAGCGATGCCCAATGGAAGAAGATATTAACCCCTGAACAATACCGCGTAACGCGGCATAAGCAAACAGAGAAACCGTTCAGCGGACAGTGCCCTATCCTTAGAAAAGGCGAGACAGGGATATATCAATGCGTATGCTGCGGCACGGATTTATTTAAGGTAGAAACAAAGTTTGAATCCGGTACCGGTTGGCCGAGTTTTTGGGAGCCGGTGTCAGAGTTAAATATCCGCCTTGAAACGGATAATAGTTTTATGATGCAAAGGACCGAGGCGTTATGCGCGCGCTGCGACGCGCACCTGGGGCATGTATTTGATGACGGCCCGCCTCCGACGGGAAAACGTTACTGTATCAATTCCGTTGCCTTGGTATTTGCGCCGTTTAAAGCCGCAAAATTAGATAAGGCTGCTTTTGCCGCCGGTTGTTTTTGGGGGGTCCAGGAGATATTCCGTAATACAAAGGGAGTTGTTTCAACCAGGGCCGGCTACACCGGAGGAACCTTTAAGAACCCCACTTATAAAGATGTATGTACGGATAAAACCGGGCACGCAGAAGCAGTAGAAATTGAATTTGACCCCCGCCAGGTTACTTATGAACAGCTTTTAGATATATTTTGGGATATACACGACCCTACCACGCCGAATAGGCAAGGGCCGGATGTAGGTTCACAATACCGTTCGGCGATTTTCTATTATAGCGAGGCTCAGGCAAAAGCAGCCAGGCTATCCAAGGAAAAACTAGAGAAATCCAGCCGTTACAAAGGACCGATTGCCACTGAGATCACAGCGGCAGGGATATTTTATCCGGCAGAAGAGTATCACCAGCGCTATTTCCAGAAACGCGGGATAAAGCCCAGCTGCCATATTCCCCATACAGATAAATAGCTTCTGCGCAAACTGCTATTCTAAACGGAAAGAATGCGATTGTATAATTTAATAAGCATAAGTTCTGGAGATTTTTGGTTTTAGAGGTATAATGTTACGGAAAAGGAGCAGGAAATGAAGAATTTGATATCGATTATTATTTTTGCGTTTATTATCAGCATTAATTCAAAAGGAGCGCTTGCTATGGAGAATAAGATCGTAGTATTAGAAACGAACCAGGGGATAATAGAGATCAAGCTGATGCCTGAAGTAGCACCCAAGGCATGCGAAAATTTCACAAAGTTAGTCCAGAAAGGCTATTATGACGGCTTAATTTTCCATCGGGTGATAAAGGAGTTTATGATCCAGGGCGGAGACCCTACGGGCACCGGGATGGGAGGAAAATCAATTTGGGATAAGCCTTTTGAAGATGAAGTAACTCCGGGTGCCAAGTTTGATAAACCCGGGATTTTGGCTATGGCTAATTCCGGGCCTAACACCAACGGCAGCCAGTTTTTTATTACTACGATTCCCACCCCATGGTTAAATATGCATCATACGATATTTGGTGAGGTGGTCTCGGGGTATGATGTAGTAGAGAAAATCGAGAATACAAAAACCGGGGCAAATGATAAGCCCGCGCAGGAACAAAAGATCATCAAGGCTTATTTAAAGGAATAATAATGGACCAGATATATCTGACCAGGGCAGGCTACGATAAGTTAATCAAAGAACTGGAGTATCTTAAGCAGGTAAGGCGCCGGGAATTGTCTAAGGCGATAGGAGAGGCAAGGGCGCACGGAGATATTTCGGAGAATGCCGAATATGACGCGGCAAAAGACGCCCAGGCGTTAAATGAAAAGCGCATTGCCGAACTCGAAGAGAAATTAGCTAACGGCCGGATCCTTGATAATGAAAACATGTCTAGCGATGAAGTGCTTATCGGCGCAAAGGTCCAGCTAAGGGACCTGGATAGCGATGAGGTCATAGAGTATACCCTGGTGTCGGGTGAAGAGGCGGATTATAATGAGGGAAAGATCTCTGTTTCTTCTCCGGTGGGTTCGGCCCTGCTCAATCATAAGGTCAAGGATATTGTGGAAATAAAAGTGCCGGTAGGCACGATAAAATACGAGATATTAAATATATCAAGATGAGAGGGTAAGATGAAAAGATTTTTGTTGTACCTGTTCAGGTGGCAGTTAAGCACGCCGATATTGTGGCTTGTAGTCAGGCGTATGGGGGCGGGGATTTGGTCAACGGTTTTAGCAAATTTGATCGGAGGGGCAATATTTTTCTGGGTAGACAGGTTTATCTTTACCTCCGCGGCAGTAGAGGTTTGGCATATTAAAGAAGGGAAATGCGATAAATGCGGAGCAATCAGCCATCTTTGGAGGCTGGTGAAGACCGCCGGTTACGATAAAAGCGGTTCGCGCCCCACATTCCTGTGCATGAAATGTTCCAAAGAAAAGACCGACGCGTTAAGGGCGCAGGGGATACCAGTGAGAGGAAAAAGCAGATGAAAAAGAATAAAAGAATTGATTGCAGCAAATGCACGTCTCAGGAAGAGTGTTGCCTGACCGGAGCTTGGCTGGACTTGGGAGAAGCCATGAAAATATTAGAACTAAAGATCAAGGGAGGAGACTTCTTCCATTTAGAGAAAGACGATAATTATCCTTCCGGCTACTGCACTAGCACCAGCGTAGGGGACTCGCGGTGCACTTTCTTAACTCGCGATGGCCTATGTTCAATACATAAGATTGATTACGGCCTAAAGCCTACGCATTGCAAGGAATTTCCCTATGAGAATAATAAGTTGTCTCCGTTCGCAAAATATTTGTGCAGGGTGGAGAAAGCCAAGCGCCGTAAGAAAAAAGCTGCTGCTAAGTAAAGGAGCGTAAGAAGTGGATTTTGAGCAAATCAAACAAGAGGTAAAAGGGGTGCAGATAGAGACCTTGCGCCTTGAGAATGAAAATAATTTTGAGGCAGTGATCCCTAAGGCCCAGATAGTCCAGCTGACGGCTGTGCTGGAAAGTTTTTTCGGCCCTGCGATATTCCCCTCGAAAAACAAATTACCAGAACAGATCGCTCAAGAGATCGATGAATACGGCGGGATCATGCCGGGCCAGACCCTTTACTACCGCAATGACGCAGGCAGTACTGTCTTCGCTATGCTTTGGCCCTGGGGAGACGGTATGCGCACCACCTTAAAGATTATCAATAAATAACAGACCCCCGTTAACTTAATTCTGCTGCTGAACCGATGAGACTCGCAAGATTTATCTTCATAAGCTTAATTATTATATTCTTTCCTGTCTTTAGTTATGCCGAAGGCTATTTGAAGATTCACTTTATTGGCCTTGAGGGAGCAGAAGCCATCCTGCTTGAGTGCGGCCAAGAATATGCCTTGATTGATACGGGAAGCGAACAGGCAAGCGGAAAACTTATCAATTACCTGCAACAAAAAAGAGTCAGCAAAATAAAATACATCATACTTACTCATCACCACGAGGATCACGCCTCAGGCGTATTTGAAATATTAAATAAATTTGAGGTAGGCCAGGTTTTTGATAACGGTATGCGTTTGCATAAAAACGTTAGCTTGGAACGCCGCTATGTTGAGGTTGTGCGTTCAAAAAAGAATTTCCACATATTAGAAGCCGGTGACAGGATAAGATTAGGAGGAGAGGCTTATTTAGATGTTTTCTGGCCGGTAAACAAGGATGAATATTCCGATAATGATACTTCCTTAGTGATGAAACTTACTTACCATGGCTTTAGCTGCCTTTTTACCGGAGACCTGAACAATAAGGGAGAGAAGAGGCTGTTGATACTAAAGCCTGATCTCAAAGCAAATATCCTTAAGGTGGGGCACCACGGATATAAAGATGCTACATCAGAGGAATTTTTAACCGCGGTATCTCCTGAGGCCGGCATAGTAAATGTCGCTTCCTGGTGGCCCTTTGACCTGGTGGCAGAGGCGTTAGTGAAAAGCAAGATCAAGATTTATCGTACGGATAAAGACGGCAATATAGTTGTTATTGTCAAGCCTGACGGACAGTATGCTATTGAAACTTCCAGAAATAATCCTTAATATTCCCGAATCAACCCCATGTTAAAAATAGGCAGTTTAAAATTAAAATCAAATCTCATCCTCAGCCCTATGGCCGGGGTTACGGACCTGCCTTTTCGGATGCTTTGCCGCAAATTCGGGTGCGAATTGGCATTTATTGAAATGCTCAATGTGCGTTCAGTGAGCCATAAAAGCAGAAGGACGATGGAGATGATGGCAACGTGCGCCAAAGATAAGCCTTTGGGCATTCAGCTCTTAGGCTGTGAAGCCAAGTTTATCCTTAAGGCCATGGATGTGTTAAAAGAGCATAAGTTTGATATCATGGATTTTAATGCTGCCTGCCCGGCAAAGAAAGTAGTGCGCCGGGGAGAGGGTTCAAGCCTATTAAAGGAGCCGAAAAAATTAAAGACAATACTAAAATTAGTGGTAGAGAATTCTTCTGTACCGGTGACGGTGAAGATCCGCGCCGGCTGGGATAAAAATTCTGTGAATGCCCGCGATATAGCGCTTCATGCCGAGGATGCCGGGGTAAAAGGTATATTTATCCACGGCAGGACCAAGTTACAAGGTTATAGCGGAAACGTTGATTATGAGGTGATCAAAAAGGTAAAAGAGGCTGTGGGTGTTTCGGTAATTGCTTCTGGCGACATCTTGTCCGCGAAGTTGGCGGCTAAAATGCTCAATGAGACGGGATGCGATGGATTAGCTGTTGCCCGTGGTTCACTTGGAAACCCCTGGATATTCCGGCAGATAAAAGAATTGCTGAAGTTTGATACGTTGATAGAAACCCCGGATAAAGATGAGGTCATCCGCGTTATGCTGGGGCATTTAGATTCTTGCATTGATTTTCACGGAGAGCGTGTGGGAGTAATGATTTTTCGTAAGTTCTTTGCCTGGTATACGCGGGGATTTCGTAAGATACGGCATTTAAGAGAGATGTCGTCAAGGGCGAAGACAAAGAATGAGATGGTTGGGCTTATTCAAGCTTGTGCAGGGCACAAAAAATCCCCGACTTTGTTGCTCGGGGCTTCTTTGTAGGTGATAGGCCTCTCTAGCTTTCGCTATCCCGACCTTCCTCCTTGTTGTCTTGTTTCACCTATCGACAATTGAAGTATGCCATATTTCGCGCAGAATTTCAAGTCCTTGGGATAAATAAGCCGGGTGTTGACAGAATAATATTTGTATGTTAAAAAATAAAACATGAGAAAGATTATTATCTTGATTATGATATTTAGCCTTTGGTTCGCTGCGTTTGCGTATGCCGAAACATCTATTAAGGCCGAAGTTGATAAGGCCAGCATCAGCACGGATGAGCTCCTGACATACAAAGTAACGGTGGAGTCTTCTGAAAAGAAAACCCCTGTGCCTGTTTTTCCTAAGTTTAGCGGCTTTAAAATAATCTCTACAGCGCAATCCGCCCAGATCTCCCTCAACAAAAGCGCATTCAAGAATACTATGGTTTTTACTTTTGTATTGGCTGCCGAAGATACCGGTAAGCTTTCCATTGCTCCAGCTGTGTTAAAGATCAACAACCAGGATTTCTCTACAGACGCCTTTACAATAGAAGTAAAGCAAGGTAAGGTACCTCTGCCAAAAGACACCCGGCCCGGATCAGGAAAACCTAAGGTCACACTTTAATGGAAAAATTATTAACCAGGCCCATACAGTATCTGAAAGGTATAGGGCCAAGAAGGGCAAAGAGTTTTGACCAAGCCGGCATCCATACCATTGAAGACCTGCTTTATTATTTTCCCAGGCGCTATGAGGACCGTACCAGCCTTAAGCGGATATCTGAACTGATAGAGGGCCAGGTGCAAACTATCAAGGCAGAAGTCATGGCGCAAGGCCAGCGCCGCGCTTTCAGGAGGGGCGGATTAAATATTATTGAAGTAGTGGTAGCGGATGAAAGCGGAAAGATATTTTGCGTATGGTTTAACCAGCCGTACCTTGCCCAATATTTCAAAGTAGGTACGCAACTGATACTATACGGAAAGGTAGAGCGGTACGGCAATAGGCTGCAGATGAGTGCTCCGGAATTTGAGATCATCTTGGATAATAACGGCGACTCTCTCAATACCGGCAGAATCGTTCCGGTTTATTCTTTGCCTAGCCTGATCAGCCAACGCGTTATGCGCCAGGTAATTAAACGCGCGTTAGACGAATATGTCACTAGCGTTAATGACCTATTGCCTTATGATCTGCGTATGCGCCATAACCTTTTAAATGTCGCCAAGAGCCTCATAAATATTCATTTCCCCGAAAATTACGAGGCGCAGAAACAGGCGTATGAAAGGCTTTCTTTTGAAGAGTTTTTTCTTTTCCAGATACCGTTAGCTTTACGCAAGCTGAAGAAAAAAGAGAAGGCAGGTATCGCGCATAAGGCAGAAGGCCGGTTATTGGATAAATTTATCTCTACTCTGACGTTTACCTTAACAAACTCCCAGCAAAAAGTGATAAATGAGATAAAGGCAGATATGGCATTACCCAGGCCTATGCAGCGCCTTTTGCAGGGGGATGTAGGTTCAGGCAAAACCGTAGTTGCCACAGCCGCCTGCCTTATGTGTATCCAGGGCCGCTACCAGGCAGCTTTTATGGCCCCTACGGAAATATTGGCAAAGCAGCATTATAATAAAATCAGTTCAGAGTTCATAGCTCATAGCTCATTAACGAAGCAGGTAAAAATCGGATTGCTTACTGGCAGTTTGGATAAAAAAAAGAAAGAGAAGATTTATCGGCAGATAAAAGAAGGGGAGATAGATTTAATTATCGGTACGCATGCCCTATTAACGGAAACAGTAGAATTTAAGAAATTAGGCTTAGTAGTGATTGATGAGCAGCACAAGTTCGGTGTGGGACAGAGGGCGCTCTTGCCGCAAAAAGGAGTTACTCCTGATGTCCTGATTATGACCGCTACCCCTATCCCCAGGACCTTGGCGATCACCTTGTACGGCGATCTGGATGTCTCGGTGATCACCGAGCTGCCTCCGGGGCGGCTGCCGGTCAGAACTTTGGATTTTTCTCAAGGCCAAGCCACAAAAGCTTATGAAATCGCGCTTAAGGAGCTCGCCGAAGGATCCCAGGTTTATATTATCTACCCGGTGATCGAGGAATCCTTTGCTTTGGATATCGCCGGAGCAAAGAAGATGTATGGCCAATTAAAACAAGGCCTGTTTAAAGAATACAGGCTTGGGCTCATCCACGGCAGGCTTAAGGAAGAAGAGCAGGATGAGGTGATGCGTAAATTTAAAGAAAAAAAAGTTGATCTTTTAGTGGCGACAACGGTTTTGGAAGTCGGTATTGACATTCCTAACGCCACCTGTATGATCATTGAGCACGCCGAGCGTTTTGGCCTTAGCCAATTACACCAACTGCGCGGCAGGGTAGGCAGAGGCACCAAAGATTCCTTTTGCCTTCTTATATCCAGCGCCAAGACCCAAGAGGCCAAGGAGCGAATGGAGGCGATGGTCAAATACAGCGATGGGTTTCATATCGCCGAAGAGGACCTGAAGATCCGGGGGCCGGGAGAATTTTTCGGTTCCAGGCAACACGGCTTGACCGAGTTAAGAGTGGGCAATCCTTTTACCCAGATGCAGTTATTGAGAAACGCGCGCGACGAGGCGATAAAATTAGTCAACCTGGATGGGCGTTTCATTCAACGCCAGAATATGCTGATCAAAGAAAAGTTATTGCAGCGTTTCCCGGAATATGAGACGCTGATGCTGGTAGGTTAATATGCGCATAACTACAGGTAAATATAAGGGAAGGGTAATGGCTATACCTAAGGGTATCCGGCCGACACAGGAAAAGGTGAGGAAGGCTTTATTTGATATTTTAGGAGACATAGAGGGGTTGTCTTTCCTGGAGTTGTTTGCCGGAACAGGTGCTGTGGGCTTTGAGGCAGTCTCCAGAGGCGTAAAGGAGTTGACTTTAGTGGAGCAAAACCGGGATTGCCAGCTGGCGATCAAGAAGAATATCGAATCCCTGAAGCTTAAAGCCTGCGATTTATACCCTAAAAAGGCAGAAGCCGCCATTAAGGGGTTGCATCAGGAGGCTAAATTGTTCGATCTTATCTTTCTAGACCCGCCTTATTACGGGGGGGAGTTAGCAAAAAAAACCTTGCAAACCCTGGGTGCTTATGATATATTAGCGCCCAATGGTTTAGTTATAGTGCAGCATTTCAGAAAAGACGGCCTCCCAGACAAGCTGGGAGTTTTAAGTTTATTCAGGCAATCGCATTACGGAGACACTACTCTGTCCTTTTACAGGAAAGGCTGATCTAAAAATGTGTCAGATAGCGATATACCCCGGTACCTTTGACCCGGTAACTTACGGGCATATTGATATTATCAAGCGGGCACAGGAGATTTTCTCGGAAGTCATTGTAGCGGTAGCGCATAATCCGCACAAGAAACCGCTTTTTGGCATTCAGGATAGAGTAGCCATGCTAAAAGAAGCGACGGCGGAGTTAAAAGGCGTCACCATCATGGATTTTGACGGCCTGGTCGTAGATTTTGCCCGTAAACATAAGGCAAAGGTGCTTATCAGGGGCCTGCGCATGCTTTCGGATTTCGAATACGAATTCCAGATGGCCCTGACTAATAGAAAGATCTCTCCGGATATCGAGACTATTTTCTTGATGCCGCATGAATCCTATAGTTATCTTTCCGCTAAGCTTTTAAAAGAGGCAGCCTCTTTGGGCGCGGATTTATTCAGCTTTGTTCCTGAATCGGTAGAAAAGGCCTTAAAAAAGAAATTGCGCGAGATTAAGTGAAGATAAACGCAAATCAAATACCTGCTGAAGGTATTGTTATAGAAGAAGAGATCAGCCCCAAGGAACTGGACCTAGAAACAGAGGTAGTCAAGTTTGTCAGCCCTTTAAAGGTGAGAGCAAGGGCCAGCCGTATCACCAATGCCCTTACCGTTGAGTTAGAGTTAACCGCTTCTTTATCTTTAGGCTGCAGCCGCTGTTTACAGGAATTCAGGCAGGCCCTAAATAGGAAGCTGAAATTAAATTATCCGGTTGAGAATAATGAACCGGTGATCGACCTGGATCCGGATATCCGGGAAGAACTGATCCTGGATTACCCGATACAGCCTTTATGTAAAGTAGATTGTAAAGGGCTGTGCCCGAAATGCGGGAAAAATCTGAACGAAGGAGGATGTACCTGTGGCTCTACCTAAACAAAGACATTCGGCGGCACGCGGAAGGAAGCGTCGTACACATTGGAAGATAGCAAAAACAAATCTTATTTCCTGCCCGCAATGCAAGCAACCAAAATTAGCGCACCGTGTTTGCTTGGTTTGCGGTTATTATGACGGCAGGCAGGTTATCGAGATAGAGGTCAAAGAGAAGAAAAAAAAGAAGGGAGCTTAAATAGCTCATAGCTGATAGCTCATAGCAAAAGATTTTCCTATGAGCTATGAGCCAGGAGCTAAGAGCTAATAAATATGAAGATAGTAGTCGATGCTATGGGCGGGGATCACGGCCCGCAGGTAGTGATTGAAGGCGCGATCGCCGCGGTAAATGAGAACAGTAAGATAGAGGTTGTTCTCGTCGGAGATGCCGCTAAGATAAAAGCGCTCCTGGTTAAAGTCAAATATAAAGGCGATAGGATATCTGTGCATCCGGCTCAGGATGTAATCCAGATGCATGAGCCGGCAGCTGCCAGCGTGCGCAGGAAAAGGCAATCTTCCATCGTCGTGGGAGTAAATTTAGTAAAAGATGGCCACGGGGACGCATTTTTTAGCGCGGGTAATACGGGGGCCGCGGCGTGCGCGGCAGTGCTGGGGTTAGGATTATTGCCGGGAGTGGAACGTCCGGGAATAGCCATTATCACGCCCACCTTAAAAGGCATATCTTTGATCATTGACGTAGGGGCGAACATTGACGCTAAGCCCTTGCATTTATTGCAATACGGGATCATGGGCAGCGCTTACATGCAGAACCTGTTTAATAAACAAAATCCCGCGGTGGGGTTATTAAACGTGGGGGAAGAAGAGACCAAGGGCACGGATTTCATGAAAGAAAGCTACGACCTGCTTTCTAAAAGCAATTTAAATTTTATAGGTAATGTTGAAGGTAAAGCGCTTTTCTCCGGTAAATGCGATGTGATTGTCTGCGACGGATTTGTAGGCAATGTCGCATTAAAGGTTATCGAAGGGACCGCAGAGGCAATACAGACCTTTTTAAAGAGGCATCTCTTAAGGACCAATCTGCTGGGTAAGGTAGGCATCCTTTTATTAAAGAATACTTTTATCAGGTTTAAGAAAGAAATGGATTATGCTGAATACGGCGGAGCGCCTTTGTTGGGAGTAAACGGTGTGGTGATCATCGGTCACGGCCGCTCTAATGCCAAGGCTATCAAAAACGCCATCCGCGTAGCCGGCGAAGAAGTAGAACGCCAGGTCAACCAGAAAATCGTCGAGGCATTAACTTTAAAAGAATAGCAGGATTATACAATGAAAAAAGTCGGCATCATCGGTTTAGGGGAATATCTGCCTAAGAAGGTTTTGACCAACGCTGATTTAGAGAAAATGGTAGATACTTCCGATGAATGGATTACTTCGCGCACGGGAATTAAGGAACGGCGTTTAGCAGCAAAGGGAGAGATTACCTCTGATTTAGCTGCTAAGGCAGGTTTAGATGCTTTGCATAACGCAGAGCTAAAACCACAGGATTTAGAATTGCTCATCGTCGCTACTATCACCCCGGATATGGCCTTTCCCGCGACAAGCTGTTTTGTGCAGGCGAAATTAGAAGCAGTGAATGCGGTTTGTTTTGATATTTCCGCTGCTTGTTCCGGGTTTGTGCACGCGTTGACCATAGCCAAGCAGTTTATTGCCCAAGGTACATACAAGAATGCCCTGGTTATCGGAGTAGAGACTCTTTCCTCAATTACTGACTGGAAAGACAGGAATACCTGCGTCCTATTTGGGGACGGCGCGGGTGCCGCGGTTTTGTCAGAAGTAAAATCCGGGGGGATTATTGCTAGTTACCTGGGCTGTAACGGGCAAATGACCGACCTCTTGCAACTTCCTGCTGGCGGCTCAAAGGCCCCGGCAACGCACGAGACCGTAGAAAGCAGGATGCATTATTTGAAAATGAACGGCAATGAACTGTTTAAAATCGCCGTAAGAATGATGACTGAGGCAGCTCAAAAGGTCCTTAAACAAGCAGGCTTAGATTTTAGTGACGTAGATCTGATCATTCCGCATCAGGCCAATAAGCGTATTATCATGGCAGTGGCGAAGAAATTAGGTATCTCAGAAGATAAAATCTATTTAAATATTGAGAAGTACGGTAACATGTCTTCAGCTTCTACGGCTACGGCTTTATGTGAAGCAGCCAAAGAGGGCAGGATCAAGAAGGGCGATATAGTCCTTTTAGATGCCTTTGGGGCAGGTTTGGTTTGGGGAGCCTGCATTATCGAATGGTAGGCTTCCTGTTTGCCGGCCAGGGCTCGCAATATATAGGTATGGGAAAAGAGCTGTATGAAAATTTTCCCGAAGCCCGTGCGATATTTGATAAGGCAGAAGCGGTTTTAGGATTTGAATTAAAGAAAAGCTGCTTTGAAGGGCCGGAAGAACTCTTAAAGGTTACTAATATCTCGCAGCCGGCGATTGTCACAGTAAGTATCGCTGCTTTTGAAGCGTTTAAGGCGCACAGTTCAGTCAAGCCTTCTTTTATGGCAGGTTTAAGTTTAGGGGAATATTCCGCGCTGATCGCCTCTGGAAGCATAAAATTCGAGGACGGGATAAGGCTTGTAGAAAAGCGCGGCGAGATAATGGAAGAGGCCTCCAGGAAATATCCCGGTAAAATGGCCGCGATCATAGAATTACCGCAGGAAAAGATCAAAGAGATTTGTCTTGAGAGCGGCTCTGAAGTAGCAAATTTGAATTGCCCCGGCCAAACAGTGATCACCGGTAAGCAGGAGGCAGTAGAGAAGGCTATGGAGATCTGCCTTAAGGCAGGGGCAAAACGGGCAATGGCCCTTGAAGTAAGCGGCGGTTTCCATTCTTCGTTGATGTTTGAGGCGTCTATCCAGCTTAAGGCCGTGTTAGAGGAGTTATTGATCTCTAATCCTGAAGTTCCCGTAGTCAGCAACTACACGGCGCTTCCGCAATACCGCCTTAGCCAGATCACGGAGAATTTAGTTTACCAGATGCGTTCCCCGGTGCGCTGGGAGGATTCCATGAGGTTCCTTTTAAGGGAGGGTGTGCGGGAATTTTACGAATTCGGCCCGGGCAGGGTCCTTAAAGGCCTGATGCGCCGCATTGACGCCAATGCTCAGGTAATTAATATAGAAAAGAAGCAGGACATAGAAGGAGTAAAGCAAAATGCGTCTTAAAGATAAGGTAGCATTAGTGACTGGCGGAGCCAGGGGTATCGGTAAGGCAATTGCTATGTGCCTTGCCCGCGAGGGCGCGGATATAGCCATCGCGGATATTAACAAAGAGGTGGCTGAGGCTACCTGCCGCGAGATAGAACAGCTGGGGGTCAAGGCCCTGGGCTTAGAGCTGGATGTTACGGATTTCGCTAAGGTTGAAGTTGCAGTGAATAAAATTCTTGACAAATTCACAAAGGTTGATATATTAGTTAACAATGCTGGAATCACCAAAGACAATCTAATGCTTCGGATGCATCTGGCAGATTGGGACGCGGTCCTGAACGTGAACTTAAAAGGCACGTTTAACTGTATCAAGGCTGTGTCCCGTCCGATGATTAAGCATAGATACGGGCGCATCGTTAACATCGCCTCTATTATCGGCATAATCGGAAATCCCGGACAGGCAAATTATTCAGCCTCTAAGGCAGGGATCATTGCTCTTACAAAAACAGCAGCGAAGGAACTGGCCTCGCGCAATATTAACGTTAATGCCGTAGCGCCGGGTTTCATCCAAACGGAGATGACGGCTAAGCTTCCCGAAGAAGTTAAGCAGAAGATGAAGGAAGCTATACCGCTGGCTAAGTTTGGGACACCCGAAGACGTGGCGAATTTATGTTTATTCTTAGCGTCAGAAGATGCCAGTTACATCACAGGCCAGACTATCGTAGTGGATGGCGGCATGGTTATGGCCTAAGCGTTTATAACAAGGAGGAAAAAGCATGTCAGTGCAAGATAAGGTAAAATCAATAATCGCAGAGCAGTTGGGAGTAAAGCCTGAGGAAGTCACTCCTGAAGCATCTTTCGTAGATGATTTGGGTGCGGATTCCTTGGATACCGTAGAGTTAGTTATGGCCCTGGAAGAAGAGTTCGGTATTGAAATTCCCGATGAAGATGCAGAGAAGATTACTACAGTTGGCGACGCAATGAAGTATATTGACGAAAAGTCAGCCAATAAATAAGATTTTTATATAAATCTAGATATATATTTACCCCGCCGCATCTATTGGCGGGGTAATTATTAAGAGAGGACAATGTCTGAAAACAGAGTAGTGATTACCGGTTTAGGAGTTATCTCTGCTGTAGGCAATGATGTTGCCGCTTTTTGGCAGGCTCTAAAAAACGGAAAGAGCGGAATAGGCAGGACTACTTCTTTTGATCCGACAGGATTTGATTCTCAGATCGCCGGAGAAGTAAAGGGTTTTGACCCCGCGCTTTACGGTATGTCTTCGAAAGATGTCAAGCGCATGGATAAGTTTTCTCAATATGCCGTAGCCTGCGCCAAACAAGCCCTTGCGCAATCAGGCCTGAACCTGGAAAAAGAAGATAGGGAACGTATCGGCGTGATCGTAGGTTCCGGTATCGGAAGCCTGCATACGATCGAAGAGCAGCATAAAATATTTTTATCCAAAGGCCCCTCCCGCATGTCGCCGTTTCTCATTCCGATGTTAATAGTGAATGAGGCAAGCGGCCAGGTGGGGATCATCTTTGGTTTAAAAGGACCGAATACTTGTGTTGCTACTGCCTGTGCCTCTGGTTCGCATGCTATCGGAGATGCCTTCAGGATATTAGAGCGGGGGGATGCCGATGTGATGGTTTCCGGAGGAACAGAAAGCTGTATCGTCGCTACCGGCGTAGGAGGATTTTGCGCCTTAAAGGCGCTTTCTAAGAGAAATGATGCCCCGGAAAAAGCGTCGCGGCCTTTTGACAGAGAACGCGACGGATTTGTAATAGCGGAAGGGTGCGGAATAGCGGTGATGGAGACTTTGGAGCATGCCAAAAAAAGAGGCGCGCATATCTTGGCGGAAATAGTCGGCTATGGCATGACATGCGACGCGTATCACATGACCGCGCCCGACCCCGAAGGCGACGGTGCTATGCGGGCGATGAAATTTGCGTTAAGAGACGCGAAGCTTAATCCTGAAGACGTGGATTATATCAATGCCCACGGTACCTCTACTAAATTAAATGATAAAATTGAAACGCTGTCCATAAAGAAAGCCCTGGGTGTTCATGCCAAAAAGGTAATGGTATCATCCACCAAGTCCATGACCGGCCATTTGCTGGGCGCGGCCGGCGGCGTAGAATTCGTTGCATGCTGCATGAGCATAAAAGATAACGTTGTGCCGCCGACTACGAATTATGAATACCCCGATCCGGATTGCGATCTTGATTATGTACCGAATACTGCCCGTAAGGCCAAAGTCAATGTGTGCATGTCCAACTCTTTAGGTTTCGGCGGGCACAACGCCACCCTCGTAGTGCGACGATTTACAGAATAGCAGTTAATTCCCAATGACCAATTCCCAATATCCAATGAAATCCCAATTTCCAATGTCTCAATTGGAAATTGAATCATTGGAAATTCATTGGGATTTGGACATTGACAAATTGGAAATTTAACAATATGGGTTATACGATAGCTGAAAAAATATTATTGGCGCATTGCGATAAGAAGGCAATACAGCCCAATGAATTTATTGAAGTGCGCGTGGACCTGGCATTGGGCAATGACATCACAGCACCCATTGCTATAGAGGAATTTAAAAAAGCAGGGTTTACGAAGGTATTTGACAGGAACAGGATCGCTTTGGTTCCCGATCATTTTGCTCCGGCAAAAGACTTAAGGAGCGCTAACCAATGCAAAATATTGGCAGAGTTTGCCAAAGAGCAGGCGATTACAAATTACTTTGAAATAGGCTGTATGGGCATAGAGCATGCGTTGTTGCCGGAAAAGGGCCTGGTTTTGCCGGGTGATTTAGTCATCGGCGCTGATTCGCATACTTGCACATACGGCGCCTTGGGATGTTATTCTACGGGTGTTGGCTCTACTGACCTGGCACGCTCTTTTATCGACGGAAAATGTTGGTTGAAGGTGCCTACTTCGGTAAAATTCGTTTATACTGGTAAATTAAAAAAGTGGGTAGGCGGCAAAGACTTGATTTTGTTTACCATCGGCCAAATCGGGGTGGACGGAGCCTTGTATAAGGCAATGGAGTTTACTGGCCCGGTGATCCGTAAACTAGGCATGGATGATAGGTTCGCCATGAGCAATATGGCTATTGAGGCAGGTGCCCGGGCAGGGATAATCGAGCCGGATGCGATTACTAGAGGCTATGTCGCTAAGTTTAAGCGCAAATCTAAATTTTATGCCTCTGATGCGGATGCGCATTACGACAAGACATATACTTGGGATATTTCAGATTTAGAGCCGCAAGTGGCCTGTCCGCATTTGCCCAGTAATGTCAAGCCGGTATCAAAGTTAGTAGACACCAGGCTTGACCAGGTAGTCATCGGTTCCTGTACTAACGGCAGGATCTCGGATCTAAGGATCGCCGGAAAAATTTTAAAAGGTAAAAAGATCAAGGCGGGATTAAAGCTGATTGTTATCCCTGCTACGCAAAAGATCTATTTAGAAGCGGTAAAGGAAGGCCTGGCCGAGATATTTGTCCGGGCAGGAGGAGTTTTTTCTACGCCTACCTGCGGGCCGTGCCTTGGCGGACATATGGGGATATTGACCGAAGGAGAGAGGTGCCTGGCTACGACAAACCGTAACTTTATCGGCCGTATGGGGCATCCGAAATCTGAAGTGTATTTGTGTAATCCGGCAGTGGCCGCGGCGTCCAGTGTGACCGGCAGGATCACGCATCCAGATGATGTATAAAAAATGAAGTTAATGACCAATTGCCAATTTCCAATATCCAATGAAATCCCAATGACCAATGATTCAATTGGAAATTGTATAATTGGACATTCATTGGGATTTGGTTATTGGCGAATTGGAAATTAAAATGTAAAATGGCTATAAAAGGTAGAGTACATAAGTTTGGCGACGATATTAATACCGACGACATTATCGCGGCGAAATACCTGGTCTATACTGACGCCAAGGAATTAGGCAAATATTGCATGGAAAGCATTCGTCCTGATTTCGTAAGTAAAGTTAGCTCAGGCGATATCATTGTAGCGGGAAAGAATTTTGGATGCGGTTCATCGCGCGAGCACGCGCCGCTTGCGCTTAAAGGGTGCGGAATCGCGGCTGTAGTAGCCAAAAGTTTTGCCGCCATATTCTTCAGGAACGCTATTAATATCGGTTTACCGTTTTTGGAATTAAATGAAGTGGATAAAATCCAGGAAGGCGATATTCTGGAAATAGATTTAACAAGCGGAGTAATAAAGAACATCACCCGGCAGGAGACATATAAAACCCAGGCCTTCCCGCAGTTCCTGCAGGATATTGTAAAAAAGGGCGGGCTGATAAATTATATAAAAGGAAAAAATGTATAAGATCGCGGTTATTCCCGGAGACGGGACAGGCCCGGAAGTGGTGCGCGAGGGGCTAAAGGTGTTGCAGGCAGCAGGCAAAAAGTTCGGCTTCCAATCCGAGAGTAAAGAATTTGATTTTAGCGGGAAAAGATACCTGGCAACCGGAAAACTCGTCGATGATAAAGATGTTGAGGAGTTGAAGAAGTTTAACGCCATATACCTCGGAGCTGTAGGGGATCCTGCTGTTAAGCCGGGAATAATTGAGACCGGAGTATTGCTTAAGTTAAGGTTTGCGCTTGACCAGTATATAAATTTAAGGCCGGTTAAGCTTTATAACTCTGATTACTGCCCTTTAAAAGATAAAAAGCCTGAAGATATCGATTTTGTAGTGGTACGAGAGAACTCCGAAGGCCTTTACAAAGGGATGGGTGAGTTTCAAAAGAAAGGCACCCAGGATGAGGTAGCGATCCAGATCTCTTATAATACACGTAAGGGTGTTGAGCGTTGCATCCGTTATGCCTTTGAGTATTGCCGCAAGCGCAATAAGAAAAAGAAACTCACCCTTTGCGGGAAAACTAACGTGCTTACCTATGCCTGGGACCTTTGGGAACGGACTTTTCATGAGGTAGCAAAGGATTATCTGGATATCGCCACTGACTACGCGCATGTGGATGCTACCACAATGTGGTTTGTGAAAAACCCGGAGTGGTTTGACGTGATCGTTACCGATAATATGTTCGGTGATATTATTACGGACTTAGGGGCAATGATCCAAGGAGGAATGGGGATTGCCGCAGGCGGCAACATAAATCCTAAGGGCGTATCCATGTTTGAGCCTATCGGCGGGAGTGCTCCTAAATATACGGGCATGAATGTAATCAATCCTTTGGCTGCCATTTGTGCCGTGGGGATGATGCTGGATAATTTAGGGGAAGATAAAGCCGGCAAGGCAGTAGAGGATGCGGTAATTAAAGTAGCGCAAGGCAAATTAAAATCCTTGGCTGCCGGCAAGATGGGTTATTCCACCACCGAAGTCGGCGATTTAGTCGTTGATAATTTATAGGTTTTTATAGAGCAACTACTAATGCATATTTTAGTTATTTTGCTCTCGGGACATTGCTCGCGCACGGAAAATTTTCGCCGAGTGCTTCGGCTTACTCCTCGCTTTCGTCAGTATCCGCCTGTGGAGCAGGCACACTCTCGCTCGTCGTAATTCCTCGCACTCATTTGCCGAAAATTTTCTTATTGTGCGCTCACAATATCCCTCGGCAAAATAAACAAACTTTCATGAGGCTGACGGGGCATGTTTCGAGCAGCACGTTGAAAGTTCGAGCGGGCACGGTTTGCCCGCTATAAGCATAGCCAGCAAGAGCGAGAAGTTTCATCGAGCGAGCATTTCCACGCTGGGGAAATGCGAGCGGTGATGCGAGAAATATGACCCGGCAGCCAAGCGACATGAAGCGCTAAAATTAAAGAATAACTAGGTGAGGATAAGAATGAAAAAAAGTAAATATAATATTGCAGTAGTCGGCGTAGGGGTAGTGGGAATTGAGATGCTCAGGGTTTTGAGGCAGCGCAATTTCCCTGTAGGTAATCTGCGTGTTCTTGCGCGTTCGGCAAGAGATATAGAGGTAGATGGCCAGAAATATAAAGTTGAGGCGATCACTCCTGAAGGTTTTGAAGGCGTAGATATCGCTTTATTTGCCGGAACCGAGGGCGAAAAAGGCGCGGCTGTAACTTATGCCCAGGAAGCCGTAAAAAGAGGAGCGGTGGTAATTGATAATGGCGCTGATTTCCGCATGGATCCCAAAGTGCCTTTGGTAGTCCCTGAAGTTAACTACATTAGAAATTGGTTACTTGAGAAGAAACACAGGCCAGAAGGCCGTGGTTTGGCTTCCAATAGCCAAAGCCATAAGGGGATAATCGCTAATCCCAATTGTTCTACGATACAAATGGTGGTTGCCTTGCAGCCTATTCACAAGAAAGTCGGCATTAAGAGGGTTATTGTCACCACTTTGCAGGCATCAAGCGGAGCCGGTAAACAGGCAGTGGAACAATTAAAAGAAGAGATCAATTTGATCGCCGCGCAAGGGTTCAATGATCTTCATGCGCATCTAGAAAATAAAGCTATGCCGCAGCAGTTGGGTTACAACGTTTTCCCGCATATCGGCTCGTTTGTGGAGTGCGACTATACTAATGAAGAGTGGAAACTGGTAAAGGAAACCCACAAAATTATGCACGACGATAAAATAAAGATCTCTGCTACTACTGTCAGGGTGCCGGTGCGTACTGGGCACTCCGAGTCAGTCTATATCGAGACCAAAAAGCCTATCGCCCCTGATAAAGTAAGGGAGCTGTTGGCAAAATCACCCGGGATAATCGTTATAGACGACCCTAAAAAGAACCTCTATCCTATGCCTAAGGACGTTGAGGGTAAAGATGAGACTTTTGTGGGTAGGATCCGCTGTGATTGCTTTGTGAAGAACGGGCTTTGGTTGTGGGTAGTCGCGGATAATTTGCGTAAGGGCGCAGCAACAAATGCCGTGCAGATTGCAGAATGCCTGATAAAATAGAGCGCAATCTTAGGCTTGAAATAGAATACGACGGAACGAATTACTGCGGTTGGCAGACGCAAAAAAACCTCCGGCATCGAAAAACCATCCAAGACGCAATAGAGAAGACCCTTCGTAAGATTATCCAGGAAGAAATCCATTTAATCGTCTCCGGAAGAACCGATGCCGGCGTGCATGCCCGGGCCCAGGTAGTTAACTTTAAGACTTCCCGCGCCATATCCGCGAAGAAATTACAGATAGCTTTAAACGGTCTTCTGCCTGATGATATCGCGGTTAGAAAGATCAGTGAAGCGCCTTTAGATTTTCACAGCCGTTTTGATGCCAAGAGCAAACTGTACCGTTATGTCATCTTGAACCGGCCGTATTCAGCCCCGCTCCTAAGGAAAGAGGTGTATTTTTACCCTCATCCTTTGAATATAAGCCTGATGCGCCGGGAAGCCAAGGCGCTTTTAGGCAGGCACAATTTCCGCTCTTTTCAGGCTACGGAGAAGAAGGAGAAGAACCCCTTTAAGAGTATAAAAAAGATAGGGATTACCAGAAAGGGCCCTTTTCTGCGCATTGACATAGAAGCGGATGGTTTTTTATACAATATGATGAGGAATATCGTAGGCACACTCATTAGTGTAGGCAGGGGCAGGTTGCCAAAGGGAAGCTTAAAGAGGATACTTATGGCTAAAGATAGAAGAGCGGCAGGGCAAACAGCTCCTGCCCGTGGTTTGAGCCTGATAAAGGTCAGGTATTAAGGAAAAAAATATTTGACTTCGAAGGAATTTGTGTTATACTTTATTTTCTTATGAATAAGACATACGTAGCCAAAAAAGAAGACATTAAAAAGCAATGGTACCTGGTGGATGCCAAGGATAAGATCCTGGGCCGGCTTGCGGCTAAGGTCGCCGTGATCCTAAGAGGTAAACACAAGGTCATTTTTACCCCGCACATGGACACCGGAGACGGCGTGATCGTAATCAATGCCGCCAAGATCAGGGTAACAGGCAGAAAACTAAAGCAAAAGGTTTACCGGCGCTATTCGGGTTATCCAGGCGGTTTGAGGGAAGTGCCTTTGGAGGCTTTGCTTGAGAAAAGGCCGACCCAAGTAATCACATTAGCAATACAGAGAATGCTTCCCGGCGGGCCATTAGGCAGGGATATGATCAAGAAATTAAAAGTTTATGCCGATGACAAGCACGTGCATAAAGCGCAGAATCCGATAGTTTTGGAGATATAAAAAAATGGACCAGACAGTAAAATATGCAGCATTGGGAAGGCGTAAAGAATCCGTGGCCAGAGTTCGGTTAGTCCCGGGCACAGGCATTATTACGATTAATGACCATCCCTACAATAAATATTTTTTGAGAGAGACCGATAGGATCATCGGCAAACAACCTTTACAATTGACTAATAATATGGAAAAATACGATATTTTTGCTAGGATCAGCGGAGGCGGGCTTACCGGCCAGGCAGGTGCCTTAAAGCTTGGTATCGCGCGCGCTTTGATATCGGCTGAGCCGGCGCTTAAAGATATGTTGCGTAAAGAGGGCTTTCTTACGCGTGATCCGCGCATGAAGGAGCGCAAGAAGTATGGCCAGAAAGGCGCACGCAAACGCTTCCAGTGGACAAAGAGGTAATATGGTTCATAGTTAAAGTTTATAGATCATAGATTGAAATAAAGGATCCCGCTGGAAAGCGGGATTTTTTGTTTCAGGATAAAACACACCCGCCTATCCGATAAGGCGGGGTGTATGTACCCCCGTCGGGTATCCGACGAGAAAATGCTTGACTACAAATGTTTTTTATCTTAATATGAATGTTATTCAGTAAAGGAGAATAAAGATGTTAAATGTAGGGATAGTAGGTGTCACCGGTTACGCCGGAGAGGAACTTATACGCATACTTCTGGCGCACCATCATATAAAGATCGCGCATATATCCGCTAGGCTTGATAAGCCTAAGGCTATATCTGAGATGTTCCCCAAATTTAAACATAAAACAGAGTTGATTTGTAAGGATTTGGATATAAAAGGCATCAACGCTGCTTGCGATTTAGTTTTTTTAGCTTTACCGCACACCGTTTCCATGGATTTCGTTCCTAAATTATTAAAGGCAGGTAAAAGTGTTATTGATTTGAGTGCTGATTATAGGATAAGAGAAATAGGGGTTTATGAGCAATTTTACAATACCAAACATAGAGACAAAATGAATATAGCGCTTGCGGTATACGGCTTGCCCGAGATCTATCGGGCCAAGATTAAACAGGCCAAGCTAATCGCTAATCCCGGTTGCTACCCGACGGTAAGTATATTGGCCCTTGCGCCCTTGGTGGCCTTAGGCTTGATCGATCCTGATTCTATTATCATTGACGCTAAGTCCGGGGTTACCGGAGCAGGCAGGAAGGCTGCCGAAGGATTTTTATTTTCGGAGGTCAATGAGGATTTTAAGGCGTATAAGGTGAACATACACCAGCATGCCCCGGAGATAAACCAGGAACTCTCCAGCTTAGCTGGCAAGAGGCTTGAGATTACTTTTGTCCCGCATCTCTTGCCTATAAATAGAGGGATACTGGCTACTATATATGCAAAGAAAGTTAAAGGCGCAAAGGGCAAAGCGAAAAATTTGATTGATCTGTACAAAAAGTTCTATAAAAAAGAGCCGTTTGTAAGGATCAGGGAAGAGGGTGTTTACCCGAGGTTAAAGGATGTGGTTTTTACTAATTTCTGCGATATCGGTATAAAAGATGAAGGCGAGAATATTATAATCGTAGCTGCGATAGATAATCTCTTGAAGGGAGCAAGCGGGCAGGCAGTGCAGAATATGAATATTATGTATAACTTCCCGGAATATACCGCGTTGTTATGACCCTATATAAAAAAGCGATCTTACCAATAGGCTTTAAGGCCCACGCGCTAAATTGCGGCATTAGAAAATCCAACAAGCTTGATTTAGCTTTGTTTTATTCGGATGCCCCGGCAAAGACAGCCGCTGTTTTTACCGCTAACAAGATTATAGCCGCGCCCCTAAAAATAAACAAAAAGCACCTTTTGATGAGCAGGTATTTTCAGGCAATTATCGCAAACAGCGGTAATGCCAATGCCTTTACCGGGACCGCCGGCATAAAAGACGCCCAGGAAACCGCAAAGGCGTTAAGCAAGGCTTTGAAAATAAAGAAAGAAGAAGTATTAGTGGCTTCGACCGGGATCATCGGTAAAAGACTTCCGGCAGAAAAGATCAAGCTGGCCATACCGGTTTTAGTAAAAGGTTTATCCCTCCGCGGCATTCAGAAAGCCGCGCATGCGATCATGACTACGGATACCTTTAGTAAGGAGATGACTGCAAAGTTCAAGCTCGGCGGTAAACAAGTGACTATCTGTGCTGTGGCTAAAGGCGCGGGAATGATCGCGCCGAACATGGCTACTTTGCTTTGTTTTATTTTTACGGATGCCTTCATCACGCAAGGCGCGTTAAATAAGGCTTTAAAACAAGCGGTGGAGGGTTCTTTTAATCGCATTACTGTTGACGGCTGCATGAGCACAAACGATAATGTGATCTTAATGGCTAACGCAGCGGCGGGAAATCCTCTCATCAATACGGAGGCGGGCTATGACCTTTTTGCCAAGGCATTGAAGCTTATAACCTTGGAGTTAGCCAAGATGATCGTAAAAGACGCAGAGGGCGCGACTAAATTTATCCAAATTCAGGTGTTAAAAGCTAAAAGTGTTTTGGAGGCAAAGTCCGTGGCATTGAATATCGCCAACTCCAATCTTTTTAAGACCGCTGTTTACGGCCAGAACCCTAATTTCGGCAGGGTGGTCGCGGCAGTCGGCTCAAGCGGCATAGATGTACAGGAAAAAAAACTATCGGTTAAGTTGAGCCCCTTAAAGAAGAAAGAAGTAAGTGTGCAGGTATCTCTCGGAAGAGGCCAGGCACAGGCAACCGTATATACTTCGGATTTAACGCCAGAATACATTAAAATCAACGCCGAATACAATTAAGCGAGGTTAAAATGGAAGAAGCTATCAGGAAGGCGGATGTTCTAATCGAAGCGCTTCCTTACATCAAGAAGTTCCACAAGAAGATCATTATCATTAAATACGGCGGCAGTATCTTAGGCGACGACAAGATCAGGAAAAGTGTTTTGGAAGATATTGTTTTCTTGAGTTTCATGGGGTTAAGGCCCGTATTGGTGCACGGCGGCGGGCCGAATATCAGCGACCGTATGCGCCAGTCAGGCAAGAAAAGCGAATTTGTTGACGGTATGCGCGTTACCGACGAGGAGACCCTTGTAGTGGTAGAGGAAGAGCTGCAGGAATTAAACGACATGATAGTAAAGGAAATATCGGAATTAGGCGGCAGCGCTATTGGCTTAAACGGTAAAGATAAAAAGATCATCCAGGCAGAGAAAAAGAAGGCCAAAATTGATTTAGGCCTGGTAGGGCATATCGTAGAGATCAATACCGAGCCCATTTTAGATGAACTCAAAGGAGAGAATATCGTCGTTATGCTGCCTATGGGCAGGGGTGCCGCGGATAAAAAAACCTATAACGTCAACGCCGATGAAGCAGCGGCGCTTCTTTCATCGAGTTTAAAGGCAGAAAAGTTGGTTTTGCTTACCAATGTCAAAGGGATCTTGCGCCGCGCCGAAGACCCGCATTCTTTTATCTCTACTTTGACCATTAAAGAAGCGCAAGGATTGATTGATAGTAAGATTATTCAACAGGGAATGATCCCCAAAGTTTTAGCTTGTATTAACGCCTTAGAGAAAGGCGTAAAAAAGACGCATATCATTGACGCGCGCACGCCGCATGCTTTACTATTAGAGATTTTTACGGATCAGGGGATTGGAACGGAGATTTCAAAATGAAACTACAGGAAGTTTTTGAAAGTTACAAAGAAAATATCCTGCCTACATATACAAAGGTGCCGCTAATATTTGTTAAAGGTAAAGGTTCGCGGCTTTGGGATATTCATAATAAACAATATTTAGATTTTTTTCCCGGTTGGGGTGTGGGGAATTTAGGCCATTGCCATCCTAAGGTAATACAGGCAGTGCGGGATCAGGTCGCCAAGTTAATATTTATCCCGAATAATTATTACCATGTCCCGCAGGCAAAGTTAGCCAGGGAGTTGGTTTATTGGACATATCCTGCCAAGGTATTTTTCTGCAATTCCGGAGCCGAGGCAAATGAGGGAGCGATTAAATTCAGCAGAAAGTTCGGCAAGGGCAGGTACGAAATCATTACTTTTGAAAATTCTTTTCATGGAAGGACCCTTGCTGCCTTAGCTGCCACAGGGCAAAAGAAATATCAGGAAGGGTTTGCGCCTTTGCCTGAAGGATTCAAGGCCGTTAAATTTAATGACTTGGAAGCGGTTAAGAGCGCTGTTAGCGACAAGACAGTGGCGATCATGCTGGAGCTGATCCAGGGTGAAGGCGGGGTAAATGTGGCTACGCAGGATTTTGTCATGGGATTAAGAAAACTTTGCGATGAGAAAAATTTGCTTTTAATCGTAGATGAAGTGCAGACTGGAGTAGGCAGGACCGCTAAATTATTCTGCTATCAGCATTACGGCATACAACCCGATATTATGACTTTAGCTAAGGCCATGGGCGCAGGCTTGCCTATCGGGATGATGGTGGTAAAAAAAGAGATCTCCGATACTTTGGGCCCGGGGATGCACGCCTCAACTTTTGGCGGAGGGCCGGTAATCTGTAAGGCTGCCCTGGCAGTATTAGAAGCTGTCCAAAAAGAAAAATTATTAAATAAGGCAAAGATAATGGGAGAATACCTGTTTTCTAAGCTCAATGCCTTAAAGAACAAATATGCCCTGATCAAAGAAGTCAGGGGTATAGGGCTTATGGCGGGTGTCGAGTTAAATATTGAAGGTAAGCAGATCGTAGAGAAGTGTATGGCAAAGGGGCTCCTGATCAACTGCACGCACGATAAAGTTTTAAGGCTGATGCCGGCGTTAAATATCAGTAAAAAAGAAATTGATCAGGCGATAGCCATAATAGACGCGGTAATGAGGGATATAGCCATATGAAAAAAGACCTGATTTCCATACAGGATTTGTCAACGGCAGAGATAGAAGGAATTTTTCAGCTTACGGGCCAGTTGAAGAAGAATAAGGCTAAATTCAGCAAGGCCTTGTCCGGAAAAACCCTGGCTTTAATTTTTCAGAAACCTTCCAATAGAACCCGGGTTTCTTTTGAAGTGGGGATGTATCAGTTGGGCGGTAACTCTATTTACTTAAGCCCGAGCGAGATCAACCTGGGAGTAAGGGAGTGCGTTCAGGATGTATCCAAGACTCTTTCCAGATATGTTGACGGGATAGTCTTAAGGACATTTGAGCATAAGAATGTTTTAGAGATGGCCAAGGAAGCGACAGTGCCGGTAATAAACGGCTTATCGGATTTCTCGCATCCCTGTCAGGGGTTGGCAGACATTTATACTATTAAAGAAAAAGTAAAAAGCCTTAAAGATGTGACTTTAGCATATGTGGGAGACGGGAATAACGTCTGCAATTCCCTGCTTTATACTTGCGCTAAATTAGGCATTAAGGTGAACGTAGCTACGCCTAAAGGATTTGAACCGCAAAAAGAAGTACTGGAAGAAACGAAAAAGATAGCCACCGTCTTTAATGATCCGTTTCTGGCGGTAAAAGGCGTTGACGTGATTTATACCGATGTTTGGGCGAGCATGGGGCAGGAAGAAGAGGCCCAGGAGAGAAGAAAAATATTCAAAGATTTTCAGATAAACAAAAAATTAGTCGGTTTAGCTAAGAAGGATGTGTTGGTGATGCATTGCCTGCCTGCGCATAGGGGAGAAGAGATCACTGCCGATGTTTTAGAAAGCAAGAATTCCGTAGTTTTTGATGAAGCGGAAAACAGGATGCACGTGCAGAAAGCAATATTAATAAAGCTATTAAAATGACCAATGGCCAATTTCCAATATCCAATGAAATCCCAATTTCCAATGAATCAAATTGGAAATTGAATAATTGGACATTCATTGGGATTTGGTAATTGGCGAATTGGAAATTAACTTCTTAAGGAGAGATTAATGAAGAAGGTAGTATTAGCATATTCCGGCGGCCTAGATACTTCCTGTATCGTCAGATGGCTTAAAGAACAGGGCTGGGAAGTGATCTGTTTCGTCGCTGACCTTGGCCAGGGTTTAGGCGAGGGTGAAGATTTAGCCGCCATAGAAGAACGGGCATTGGCTGCGGGCGCGTCAAAGGTATATATTAAAGATTTACAGGATGAATTCATTGAAGATTTTTGTATCCCGGCGCTAAAGGCTAACGCGGTTTATGAGGGTAAATATTTGCTTGCAACCGCTTTAGGCAGGCCCCTGATCGCTAAATATCTAGTCGAGATAGCCCATAAAGAAAAAGCCGATGCTGTGGCGCACGGCTGCACCGGAAAAGGCAATGACCAGGTAAGGTTCGAAGTTACTGCCGGGATATTGGACCCGAAGTTAGAGATCCTTGCTCCGGTGAGGGTGTGGGAGTTTAAGTCCAGAGAAGAAGAGATAGAGTATGCCAATACCTACGGCATACCGATTGATGTTACCAAAAAGAAGCCTTATAGTATTGATAGAAATATTTGGGGCATAAGCATTGAAGCGGGCATATTGGAGAACTTAGAGCAGGAGCCTCCGGAAGACGCCTACATGATCACAAAAGCGCAGACGCACCTGTCAAGCTACCCCAAATATATAGAAGTGTATTTTGAAAAGGGTATTCCTAAAAAAATAGACGGTAAAGCATATAAACTTAAAACCCTGATCATGCATTTGAATGAAACCGGCGGGATGTACGGAGTAGGCAGAAGCGATTTGGTTGAGAACAGATTAGTGGGGATCAAATCCAGGGAAATTTATGAAGCACCCGCTGCCACCATTTTGCATACGGCGCATAAAGAGCTAGAGAGCCTGGTTTTAGACAGAGAGCTGGCGCACTTTAAAGAGGTTATCGCG
>Ga0265297_10003387_pt1 | contig 28971 bp, 26 predicted proteins | sample Munlanlwell13791_FD_192502 | JGI IMG/M metagenome (GOLD analysis project Ga0265297, IMG submission 192502) | Leachate microbial communities from a municipal landfill in Southern Ontario, Canada - Leachate well 137-91 | ecosystem: Engineered > Solid waste > Landfill > Unclassified | place...
GGGACCAGGGCATCCGCCTCGTCATCGGTGAAGACGCGGCTCCGCGTCAGGAAGCGGACGCCTTCCGGCGCCTCCAGCGAGAAGCCCGAACCGCGGCCGGGCACCACGTCGATGATGAGCTGGGTATGGGACCAATAGTCGAATTGGGCGGCGCCGATGAAGAAGGGCGTATCGGCGATCTGGCCCAGATAGACGTCGCTGGCGCCGACCTTGAATTCGCGCCGCGGATAGCACATGGGGGCGCTGCCGTCACAGCAGCCGCCCGATTGATGAAACAGCAAGGGCCCGTGCATTCCTTTCAGACGCTCGATCACCGCACTCGCGGCATCGGTCACTTCCACTCTGGCGACCATGGAATTTCCTCTCGTCGCTGGCAGAGACGTGGATGCCCGGGACAAGCCCGGGCATGACGTTTTCTGGCTTCGTCATGGCCGGGCACAGGCCCGGCCATCCCTTACTCGCGGCTCAGAAGAAGCCCAGCGCCTTCGGGCTGTAGCTGACCAGCATGTTCTTGGTCTGCTGATAGTGGTCGAGCATCATCTTGTGGGTCTCGCGGCCGATGCCCGACTGCTTGTAACCGCCGAAGGCCGCATGGGCCGGATAGAGGTGGTAGCAGTTGGTCCAGACGCGGCCGGCCTGGATGCCGCGGCCGAAGCGATAGGCGCGGCTGCCGTCGCGGGTCCAGACACCGGCGCCGAGGCCGTAGAGCGTGTCGTTGGCGAGCGCCAGCGCATCCGCCTCGTCCTTGAAGGTGGTCACGGACACCACCGGCCCGAAGATCTCCTCCTGGAAGATGCGCATCTTGTTGTGGCCGCGGAACACAGTCGGCTTCACATAGTAGCCGCCGGCCAGTTCGCCGCCCAGCATGTTGCGCTCGCCGCCGATCAGCAGCTCGGCGCCTTCCGCCTTGCCGATGTCGATATAGGACAGGATCTTCTCGAGCTGGTCGTTCGAGGCCTGGGCGCCCAGCATGGTCGAGCCGTCGAGCGGGTCACCCTGCTTGATGGCGGCGACGCGGGCCAGCGCCCGTTCCATGAACTTGTCGTAGACGCTCTCCTGGACCAGGGCGCGGCTGGGGCAGGTGCAGACTTCGCCCTGGTTGAGCGCGAAGAGCACGAAACCTTCGATCGCCTTGTCGAAGAAATCGTCGTCCTCGGCGGCGACGTCCGAGAAGAAGATGTTGGGCGACTTGCCGCCCAGTTCCAGCGTCACCGGGATCAGGTTCTCGGAGGCATACTGCATGATCAGCCGGCCGGTGGTGGTCTCCCCGGTGAAGGCGATCTTGGAGATGCGCTTGTTCGAGGCGAGCGGCTTGCCCGCTTCGACGCCGAAGCCGTTGACGATGTTGAGCACGCCGGCCGGCAGGATGTCGCCGATCAGCTCGGCCCAGACCATGATCGAGAGCGGGGTCTGCTCGGCCGGCTTCAGCACCACGCAGTTGCCGGCCGCCAGCGCGGGCGCCAGCTTCCAGCAGGCCATGAGCAGCGGGAAGTTCCACGGGATGATTTGGCCGACCACGCCCAGGGGCTCGTGGAAGTGATAGGCGATGGTGTCGTGGTCGATCTCGCTGAGCGAGCCTTCCTGGGCCCGCACGCAGGCGGCGAAATAGCGGAAATGCTCGATCGCCAGCGGCAGGTCGGCGGCGCGCGTCTCGCGGATCGGCTTGCCGTTGTCGATCGTCTCGACCGTGGCCAGAAGCTCCAGCTTCCCTTCCATGCGGTCGGCGATCTTTTCGAGCAGACGGGCGCGCTCGGCCGCCGGGGTCTTGCCCCAGGCGTCCTTGGCGGCATGGGCGGCGTCGAGCGCCAGCTCGATGTCTTCGGCCGTGGAGCGGGCGATCTGGGCCACCGGCAGGCCGGTGATCGGCGTCACATTATCGAAATACTGGCCGCGCACCGGCGCCACCCATTTGCCGCCGATGAAATTGTCGTAGCGCGAACGGAACGCGATGGATTTCGAAATTTCTTCGATCGTCTGGTGGATCATTTTTCGCTCCCTGGGCTCAGCCGGTGTCTTGTGGCCACGTTGTCGTCTTGGGGCCGCGGCTAAAGGGTTAGCCGAAAGGGCCCGGAGGCAGTATAGCACTATGGTACTAATCCTTCCGTCCCATTTCCTGGTGACGGAAAATCATCTTTCCGCAACTGCGAAATACTTCCTCGCTACTGCAAAAGTATTACTGCAGCCGCTGTGACCGCCGTCACCGCGACAGGGCCGGGGGACTGCGCTTTAATGCCGGCACGGAAATGGGGAGACGGAACGATGAGCGAAAGCACCGGCGCCGAAGCCGCGGATGAGATTTTTAACGTTACGCCGGAGCGCGACCCGGTGGAGGCCGCGGCGGCCCGCGTCGCCCGCCTGATGGCGCAGCCCGGCCTGGCCCAGGCCCAGGGCTTCGAGGTGGTGCAAGCGGCCCCCGGGGAAGTAACTCTTGCCGTATCGGCACGGCCGACCCTGATGGCGTCGCGGGTGCAGTTCCACGGCGGTGCCCTGTCGGCGCTGGCCGAGCAGGCGGCGGCCATGGCGGCGGCGACCGTGCTGCCGGAAGACAAGGGCGCCGCCACCGTTTCCGTGATCGTCAACCATCACCGCGCCGCGGTCGGCCAGCGCATCTACGCGCTCGCCCGCGTCGTCTCGGCGGCGCCGGTCATGACCGTGGTCGAGGTCCGGCTGGAAGCGGAGAGTTTCGGCGGCCGCGGCCCCTGCGGCAGCGCCCAGGTCAAGCTGCGCACGGTGCCCGCCGGCCACGTCTGATCAATCGCCCGCCAGCGGCAGGGCGAGCACGAGGCGCGCCCCGCCGCCCGGCCGGTCGCCCAACTGCAATTCACCGCCGAGGCCGCTCGCGATCTCCCGCGCGATGGCGAGACCGAGGCCGGCACCGCCCCCGGCCCCACGCGTCCGCGCCTGGTCACCCTGCTGGAACGGCTGGGCCAGGAGGTGGCGCAAGTCGGCCGGCAGGCCCGGGCCGCGATCCTCGATCGCAAGCAGGGCGCGGCCCTTTTCGACCGTCAGGGTGATTTCGGCCGAGCCCCCGTATTTCACGGCATTGTCGACCAGATTGGCGAGCGCCCGGGCCAAGGCCGTCTCGCTGCCCGCCACCATCACCGGCGCGGAAGGCAGGGTACCCCGCACGTCCGCGCCCAGGGCGGCGCGTTCCTCGATCTCGCGCCGGGCCAGGCGGGCGAGGTCGGTGCGGGCCGCGCGATCGGCCCCGAAGCTCACCTTGGCGAAGGTCAGCGTATCCTCGACCAATTGCTGCATGGCGTCGAGATTGCGGACCCAGGCCGCCTTCTCGCCCTCGTCGGCGATGAATTCGGCGCGCAGGCGCAGCCGGGTCAGATAGGTGCGGAGGTCGTGGGCCATGGCACCCAGCACGAAAGCGCGGTTGGCGATCAACCCGGCCAGGCGCTGCTGCATCTCGTTGAAGGCACGGATCAGTACCCGCACCTCGGCGGCGCCGGCCTCGCGCTCGGGCTTCGGCGTGGCGTCGCGGCCGAAGGCCTGCACCGCCTTGGACAGGCGGCGGATCGGCCGCGCCTCCCAAGTGAAGAAGGCGATCGTCAGGATCGCCACCAGCAGCCCGAAGATGCCGGCGAAGAAGCCGGGTTGCAGGCCGAACAGGCGGGGCATCAATTCACCGTTGGTTTCGGCGATCAGGAAGCCGCCGCCCGCGAGCCCGATCGAGGCGACCACCCGCCCGTCGACGAAACGGCTGAGCAGGCGCGGCCGGTGCAGGGCGCCCCGCTCGCCCGCGATGAGCTGGACGCTGACCTGGCGCGGCGCGGGCATCGCCGGCAGGGCGTCGCGGATCATCCGTTCCATGGCCGGCATGGCGCGGCCCTCGGCCGCGTCCGGCGCCGCCTCGACCGTGACTTCGAGTTCCGGGCTGTTGAAGGCGCGGAGCAGCAGCGGGCGCCGCTCCGCCGGGGCGTCGTCGACCAGCGTGACCATGGCGGTCACCTGGTCGGCCAGGGGCGAGAACAGGCCGTTCTCCGAAGCCCGCTCGCGCCGCCACAGATAGACGCCGGTGGTGACGAGCTGGACGACGATCAGGGCGGCGAGCAGGATCAGGCCGAGCCGCCAGACGATGCCGAGCCTGGCCATCACGTCAGCACCTCGACCTCGCCGGAGAACAGATAGCCGCCGTTCCGGACCGTGGTGATCAGGGTCGGCGCCGCGGGATCGGCGGCGTCGAGCTTGCGGCGCAGCCGGCTGACGCCGACGTCGATCGTGCGGTCGAAGGGATCGGCGCTGCGCCCCCTTGTCCAGTCCAGCAACTGGTCGCGGCTCAAGACCCGGCGCGGGTGGTCGACGAAACAGGCGAGCAGATCGAATTCGGCCGAGGTGAGCGGCACCCGCTCGCCCGAAGCCGTCTCGACCGTGCGGCCGTCGAGGTCGATCGTGAGCGAGGCGACGCGCACCCGCCGGGTCTCCGCCACCGGCTTCGGCCGCTCCGCCCGGCGCAGCACGGCGCGGATCCGGGCCAGCAGTTCGCGCGGGTTGAACGGCTTCGGCAAATAGTCGTCCGCCCCCATCTCGAGCCCGACGATACGGTCGATATCGTCGCCCTTGGCGGTCAGCATCAGGATCGGCAGCCGGCCCTGGGGGGCGATGCGCCGGCAGATCGAGAGCCCGTCTTCCCCCGGCAGCATGAGGTCGAGGATCAGCAGGGCGGGCGTCGTCCGCGCCAAGACGGCATCCATCGCCCTCGCGTCCCCCACCGCCTCGACCGCGAAGCCCTCGCGCGTCAGAAAGCCGGTCAGGAGGTCGCGGATCTCGGCATCGTCTTCGACCAGGAGAAGGGTTTTCGTCGTCATGCGGCGGATCTTCCGACAAGCCGGCGCCGCCGCCAATGGCCGTTACAAATCGTTACAAATCCCCGGTTTCCCGCAATAGAGCGGCAAAGAGCGGGGGCGATGATCCGACCGTGCCCCGATGAGATCCCCGATGAGATCCCGAGCCCGGGGCGACGAATTCGCAGACAGGAGTTCCACTATGAACCGTACCCTTCTGGCCGCCCTGGTCGCCACCCTCGCCCTCGGCGCCGTGGCCACCGATGCCTTCGCCCGTTCCCGCTCGGTCAACGGCACCGGTGCCGGCGGCCATTCCTATTCCCGCCAGCTCCAGAGCGGTTGCGCCGACCAGACCTGCAGCCGGAGCCGCAGCGGCACGACCCGGGCCGGCAATAGCTGGGGCCACAGCGGCAGCGTGACCAACAACGGCAACGGCACCTGGTCGACCCAGCGGAGCGGCAGCGGCACCCATGGCGGCAGCTACAGCAGCCAGGGCGGCGTCACCAACAACGGCGACGGCTCCTATACCTACAACGGCACCGGCACCGCGACCGGCCCGAACGGCGGCAGCGTGAGCCGCGACAAGACCGTGACCGTCACCCCGGCCAACTGAGCCCGCAAGATCGAGGACCCTGTCCGATGTCCCGCTTCGCCTTCGCCGCCACGGCCCTGATCGCATTGGCCGCCGCCGCGCCCGCCCTGGCCCAGGGTGCCGGCGGCCAGGTCCGCACCGCCTGCGCCAATGACGCCAAGACCCTGTGCGCCGGCGTGAAGCCCGGCGGCGGCCGCATCCTGCAATGCTTCAAGGAACACCAGGACCAGCTCTCCAAGGAATGCCAGTCGGCGCTGGAAGCCGCCCAGGCGGCCCGCGCCGGCAATGCCGGCACGGCGCAGTAACCGAGGCGGAGGGAGCCTGGCTGTCCAGTCGAGAAGGGCGGCCGGCAAGGCCACCGCCTCGACTGGGATTTCTGCCCTTACCACCCCAACGCGTCATGGCCGGGCGCAGGCCCGGCCATCCACGCCGGCAAGCCGCATCTGACGTCGACGATTGTATCTCGTCCCGACATGGATGCCCGGGACGCGCCCGGGCATGACGATCGATAACGGTATAATTATACCGCGAGGAAGGACCGGTCATGACGTGGCTGAACATCCAGGACCTGGACGGTCCCCGGCCCCTCGCCCTGCTCGTGCTGGCGCTTCTGCTGGTCGAGGCGGGTGCCGCCTGGTGGCGCGGTCGCGGCGCCTACGACTGGGGCGAGACCGGGGCGACCCTGGTGATCGCACTCGGCCAGCGGCTGATCAATGTGGCGGCGGCCCCGCTGGTCGCCCTGCCCTTCCTGACCCTCTATCCATACCGGCTGTTCGATCTCGGGCCGCTGGGTGGCGCGAGCCTCGTCCTGCTCTTCCTCGGGGTCGACTTCTGCTATTACTGGCATCACCGTGCAATGCACCGGCTGCGCCTGTTCTGGGCCACCCACGGGGTTCATCATTCGACCACGAAGCTCAATCTCTCCGCGGCCTTCCGGCTCGGCTGGGGCGGCGCGGTGACGGGCGGCTTCCTGTTCTATCTGCCGCTCGTGCTGATCGGCTTCCCGCCCCTCGCGGTGTTCCTGATGCTGGGCGCCGATCTGACCTATCAGCTCTTCCTGCATTCGACCTGGGTGCCACGGCTCGGCCCCCTGGAATGGGTGCTGAACACGCCGCGCCATCACCATGTCCATCACGCCGCCAATGCGGAATGCCGGGATCGCAATTTCGGCGGCGTGCTGATCGTCTTCGACCGGCTGTTCGGCACTTTCTCGCCGGTACCGGCGGCGGACCTCCGCTTCGGACTCGACGGCGTCGCCCCCAGCCGCAACCCCTTCAAGGTGGCACTGCGCGGCTGGGCCGATGTCGGCCGCCGGCTCGCCCGGGCGCGGAGCTTGGCCCAGGGGGCCGACGCCCTGTTCGGGCGGCCCTAGCTGCCGGGAACCGGAACCGCGCCTTTGCGGTTCCGGCCCTGCCTGTCAGAGCGCGCGCGCCCTTTCGCGGAGCAGGAACTTCTGCACCTTGCCGGTCGAGGTCTTGGGCAGTTCCTCGAAGACGACGGTGCGCGGCACCTTGTAGCCGGCCAGATGTTCCTTGCAGAAGGCGATCAGCTCCTGCTCGGTCAGGTTCTCGCCCGGCTTCAGGGCGACGAAGGCGCAGGGCGTTTCGCCCCATTTCTCGTCGGGACGCGCCACCACGGCGGCTTCCTGGATCTTGGGGTGCTTGTAGAGCACGTCCTCGACTTCGATGGTCGAGATGTTCTCGCCGCCCGAGATGATGATGTCCTTCGAGCGGTCGCGGAGCTGGATGTAACCGTCCGGATGCATGACGCCGAGATCGCCCGAATGGAACCAGCCGCCGGCGAAGGCCTCGTCCGAGGCGGCCTTGTTCTTGAGATAGCCCTTCATGACGAGGTTGCCGCGGAACATCACTTCGCCCATGGTCTTGCCGTCGCGCGGCACGGGCGTCATGGTCATCGGGTCCATCACGTCGAGCCCGGCCATCAGGGGCGACTTCACGCCCTGGCGCGCCTTCAGCACGGCCTTCTCGTCGATCGGGAGTTCGTCCCATTCGTCCTTCCAGACGCAGAGCACGGAAGGCCCATAGGTTTCGGTCAAGCCGTAGAGATGGGTGATCTTGAAGCCGGCCTGCTCCATCGCGGCGATCACCGCGGCGGGCGGCGGGGCGGCGGCGGTGAAGAGTTCCACCGGGCCCGGCAGCGGGCGCTTCAGCTCGTCCGGCGCATTGATCAACATGCCCATGACGATGGGCGCGCCGCACAGGTGGGTGACCTTGTATTTCTCGATCGCGGCATAGATGGCGCCGGCCTCGACCCGGCGCAGGCAGACATGGGTGCCGCCCACCACGGCGAGCGACCAGGTGAAGCACCAGCCGTTGCAGTGGAACATGGGCAGGGTCCAGAGATAGACCGAATGCCCCGTCATCCCGGCCGAGACGATATTGTCGACCGCGTTCAGATAGGCGCCGCGGTGGTGATAGACGACGCCCTTCGGATTGCCCGTGGTGCCCGAGGTGTAGTTCAGGCTGATCGACTGCCATTCGTCGGCGGGCGGCTGCCAGGCATAATTCTCGTCGCCGGCGGCGATGAAAGCCTCGTATTCGATTTCGCCGATACGCTCGCCCTTGCCGGTGTAGAGCGGATCGTCGATGTCGATCACCAGCGGCTTCACGGCGCATTGCTCCAGCGCCGCCTTGATCACATGGGAGAATTCCCGGTCGGTGATCAGAATCTTGGTATTGGCGTGGTCGAGCGTGAAGGCGATGTTGGCGGCATCGAGACGGATGTTCAGCGTGTTCAGCACCGCGCCGGTCATCGGCACGCCGAAATGGGCGTCGAGCACGGCCGGCACGTTGGGCGCCATCACCGAAACGGTGTCGCCGAGGCCGATGCCACGGGCCGCCAGGGCGGAGGCCAGGCGGCGGGCGCGGGCATAGGCTTCGCGGTAATTGATCTGCCAATCGCCGTGGATGATCGCCGTCTTGTCCGGAAACACCGAGGCCGCCCGCTCGAGCAGGCTGATCGGAGTCAGGGGCACATAGTTGGCGGGATTCTTGTCGAGATCGATTTCGTAGGGATTCTGCGTCGTCATCTGGCCCCTCCCGGCGAGGGTTCTATCGTTGAAACTGGCGGCCCTCAGAGGCGCGCGACGGCGAACAGTGAAGGGCCGTCGCGCCCCGTTCCTTGATCTGGCGCAGCTTCCGCCGGCGAAGCATCGGCGCTTCGTCGAGGGTCACCTGCGGCAATGTCGTGCGGCCTTTTTCAGCTGGCCGCTTCGACGACCTGTAGCGTCCCGCGATAGATCATGTCCAGCGCGACATAGGCGACGACAGCGAGGCCGACATAGGCGATCCAGTGATAGCGCTTGAGCAGCGAGGCGACCAGCGTCGCCGCCGCCCCCATCAGCGCGATCGAGAGCATCAGGCCGACGGCCAACACCCACATGTGCTCGCGGGCGATGCCGGCGACCGCCAGCACATTGTCGAGCGACATCGAAAGATCGGCCAGGATGATCTGCACGATGGCGCCGCCCACGCTGCGGGGCGCCTTCTCGCCGGGCAGGAATTCCTCCTCGGCGTCGGGATCGCGGTGGCTCTTGTCCGCCTTGCGCTGGGCCTCGGTCTCGCGCCACATCTTCCAGGCGACCCAGAGCAGCAGCAGGCCGCCGGCCAGCGTCAGGCCGATCAGGCCGAGCAATTCGGTGGTCACCGCGGCGAAGGCGATGCGCAGCACCATGGCGCCGACCAGGCCCCAGAAGATTACACGGCGCCGGCTCTCCCGCGCCACGGCGGAGGCCGCGAGGCCGATGACGATCGCGTTGTCGCCGGCCATTACGAGGTCGACCAGCACGATGCCGCCGAGGGCGAGCAGTTGGTCGGCGATCAAATTCCAATCCACGGAAGCACCTTTGCAGAACCCGTCGGCGTCAGATGCCGCCGGGGTCGATCGGGTTGCGGCTGACCAGGACCTTGTCGACGCGCCGCCCGTCCATGTCCATCACTTCGATACGGAAATCGCCCAGGGCGAATTTGTCGCCGGCCGAAGGGATCCGCTTCAGCCGGTGCATGACGAAACCGCCCACCGTGTTGAAATCAGCATCCTCGTCGCTGGGTTCGGCGATGCCGAGCAGGTCCCACAGCCGGTCGAGGGAATAACCGCCGTCGATCAGATAGGATCCGTCGTCGCGCTGCACGACCGAGCGTTCCTCGACCGGCGTATCGGCTTCCTCGAGTTCGCCGACCAGGGCTTCCAGAAGGTCGGTCAGGGTGACCAGGCCTTGGATGTCGCCATATTCGTCGACGATCAGGGCGATCGGGCTGCCCTGGGCGCGGAACACTTCGAGCGCCTTCAGGGCCGGCGTGGTCTCGGGAATGTAGAGGGCCGGATGAACCGCGGTGGCGAGATCGAGCGGCTTGCCCGGGTTGGCGGCGATCTGGGCGAAGAGATCCTTCACCTGGACGAAGCCGAGCACGGTCTTGGTCGTGCCCTTCTTGACCGGGAAGCGGGTGCAATGGCTCTCGGCGATCTTGTCGACCGTGATCTTGGGCGGGTCCAGCACGTCCAGCCATTCGATCTGGGTGCGCGGCGTCATCAGGGCGTCGACATTGCGATCACCGAGGCGCAGCGTCATTTCGACGATGGCCCGCTCCGTCTCCTGGAAATGGCCGGACGCGGCGCCTTCCTGCATCAGGACGCGGACTTCCTCGTCCGAGACGTCGGGCTGGGCGGTCCCCTTCGGCATCAGCGCCAGGATCAGGTTGGTCGAGGTGTTGATCAGCGCCACCAGCGGCGCGCTCGCGGTGGCCAGGGCGCGGAGCGGCCGGGCGACGAAGGAAGCGATCGGCTCGGCCCGGGCCAGCGCCAGGCGCTTCGGCACCAGTTCGCCCAGGATCAGCGTCACATAGGTGAGGCCGACGACGATGAGGCCGATCGCGATCGTGTCCGCATAGGCCTTCAGGCTCTCGAAGTGCGACAGCCATTCGGCCAGCGGCCCGGCCAGGGCCTGGCCGCCGAAGGCGCCGGACAGGGTGCCGATGGCGGTGATGCCGATCTGTACGGTCGAGAGGAAGCGGCCGGGATCGGCGGCGAGGTCGAGGGCGGCCTGGGCGGAAGCGCTGCCGGCCTGTGCGGATCGTTTCAGTCGCGCGCGCTTGGCTGCGACCACGGCCAGTTCCGCCATCACCAGGAAGGCGTTCAGCAGAACCAGCAGGAGCAGGATTGTAAGGTCTAAAATCATGGGGCTGTGTACTTGCGGCGCGGACTATACCACGGCCGTGCGGTTGCGCACTGCCGTATTCGCCGGGCTGCCCTGCTTTGACGAAAGTACGGTATCCATCGGCTGATTGGACGTTGCAAAGCCCGCCCGCTTCTTGCTGAATCCGCCGCAATGAAGTCGAAACGAACGGGGGGATCGCCGTGGGCGCCTATTCCGAGATGTATGCACGCTGGCAGGCGGATCCGCAGGGCTTCTGGGCCGAGGCGGCCAAGGCCATCGACTGGATCAAGGCGCCGACGGCCATTCTCGACGAGAGCAACAAGCCGCTCTACCGCTGGTTTCCGGACGCCGTCGCCAATACCGCCTGGAACTGCCTGGACCGCCACGTCGACGGCGGCCGCGCCGACCAGGACGCCCTGATCTACGACAGCCCGGTGACCGGCACCAAGAGCCGCTACAGCTACCGGAGCCTGCGCGACAAGGTGGCCGAACTGGCCGGCGCGCTGAAGGCCAAGGGCGTCGAAAAGGGCGACCGCGTCATCGTCTACATGCCGATGGTGCCGGAAGCGGTCTTCGCCATGCTGGCCTGCGCCCGTCTCGGCGCCATCCATTCCGTGGTGTTCGGCGGTTTCGCCGCCAAGGAACTGGCGACAAGGATCGATGACGCCAAGCCGAAGGCGATCCTCTCCGCCTCCTGCGGCGTCGAACCGGGCCGGACCGTCGCCTATAAGCCGCTGCTGGACGAAGCGATCGAACTCGCCGCGAGCAAGCCGGAATTCACCCTGATCTTGCAGCGCCCGATGCTGGAAGCCTCGCTCGTCCCCGGCCGCGACTTCGACTGGGTCTCGACCGTGAGCGGGGCGGCGCCCGCCGACTGCGTGCCGGTCGCCGCGACCGATCCCCTCTATGTCCTCTATACCTCGGGCACCACGGGCATTCCGAAGGGCGTCGTGCGCGACAACGGCGGCCATATGGTGGCGCTCGCCTGGAGCATGAAGAACATCTACGGGGTCGCCCCCGGCGAAGTCTTCTGGGCGGCTTCGGACGTCGGCTGGGTGGTGGGCCATTCCTATATCACCTATGCCCCGCTGCTGATCGGCGCGACCACCATCCTCTACGAGGGCAAGCCGGTCGGCACCCCCGATGCCGGCGCCTTCTGGCGCGTGATCCAGGAATATGGCGTCTCGGTGCAGTTCTGCGCCCCGACCGCCTTCCGCGCGATCAAGAAGGAAGATCCGGACGGCAAGCTCCTGTCGACCTACGACATCACCTGCCTGCGGACCCTGTTCCTGGCCGGCGAGCGCGCCGACCCGGATACCGTGCAATGGGCGGAGCGGATGGTGAAGGTCCCTGTGATCGACCATTGGTGGCAGACCGAATCGGGCTGGCCGATGTGCGCCAACCTGGTCGGTGTCGAACTGCTGCCGGTCAAATACGGTTCGCCCACCTGCGCCGTACCGGGTTACGACATCCGCGTGGTCGACAACGACAACCACGAAGTGAAGCGCGGCGACATCGGCTCGATCGTCGTCAAGCTGCCGCTGGCGCCGGGCGCCCTGCCCACCCTGTGGCAGAACGACGAAGGCTATATCCGCTCCTACCTCAAGGATTTCCCCGGCTACTACAAGACCGGCGACGCCGGCTATATCGACGCCGACGGCTATCTCTTCGTCATGAGCCGGACCGACGACATCATCAATGTCGCCGGCCATCGCCTGTCGACCGGCGGCATGGAGGAAGTCCTCGCCTATCACCGCGACGTCGCCGAATGCGCCGTGATCGGCGTCGCCGACCAGCTCAAGGGCCAGGTCCCGGTCGGCTTCGTCGTGCTGAAGGCCGGCGTCAACCGGCCGGATGCCGAGATCGAGAAGGAACTGGTCGCCCTGGTGCGCGACAAGATCGGCCCGGTCGCCGCTTTCAAGACCGTGACGGTGGTGAAGCGCCTGCCCAAGACCCGTTCGGGCAAGATCCTGCGCGGTACCATGCGCAAGATCGCCGACGGCGAGACCTGGTCGATGCCGGCGACGATCGACGATCCGGTGATCCTGGACGAAATCACCGATTCGCTGCACGCGATCGGCTATGCCAAGGGCGAGAAGGGCGCGGCCTGAGCCGCGCCCCCTTTCAACCGCACTTCGAATAGCCGCAGGAGAAGCAGGCGTCGCAGCCTTCCTGGCGGATCAGGCTGGGCTGGCCGCAGCGCGGGCAAGGGCGCAAGCCCTTGCGCGGGCTGGTGCTGACCGCCGGCCCCTCTGCCGTGCCGGCTTCGGCCTGGCGCTGGAACTTCTCGGGCAGTTCGACCGATTTCGGCTGGATGAAGCCGATGTCGATCATGTGCTGCTCGATCACCTCGCCGATCGCCGCGAGCAGCGAGGGGACGTAACGCCCGCGCACCCATTGGCCGCCGCGCGGATCGAACACCGCCTTCAGTTCCTCGACCACGAAGGCGACGTCACCGCCCCTGCGGAACACGGCCGAGATCATGCGCGTCAGCGCCACGGTCCAGGCGTAATGCTCCATGTTCTTCGAGTTGATGAAGACCTCGAAGGGCCGCCGCCGGCCGTCCTGCACCACGTCGTTCACGGTGATGTAGAGGGCGTGTTCCGATTCGGGCCAGCGCACCTTGTAGGTCTTGCCCGGCAGCACTTCCGGCCGGTCGAGCGGCCGCGTCATATAGACGACGCCGCCCGCCTCGTAGACATCCTCGTGGCGGAACGAGGCCACCGCGGGTTCCAGCGGCAGTTCGAGTTCGGCCGACGGCGCCTCTTCCTTCTTCGGCTCGACCGAGAGCACGGAGCCGGTGATCTCGTTCGGGCGATAGGTAGTGCAGCCCTTGCACCCCTCGGCCCAGGCCATCAGATAGACGTCTTTGAAGGCTTCGAAGGAAATATCCTCCGGGCAGTTGATCGTCTTCGAGATCGAACTGTCGACATATTTCTGCACGGCCGCCTGGACCCGGACATGGTCGGCCGGGCTCAGCACCTGGGCATCGACGAAATAGTCGGGCAGCGGGGCCGAGCCCTTCAGGCGGCGCCACAGGCGATAGGCGTAATCCGTCACTTCCTCTTCGCGGCGGCTGCCGTCGGGCATCAGCACCTTCCGCGTATAGGTGAAGGAGAACACCGGCTCGAGCCCGGAGGAGACATTGTCGGCGAAGAGCGAGATGGTGCCGGTCGGCGCGATCGAGGTGAGCAGGGCATTGCGGATGCCATGCTCGGCGATCGCCGCCTGGACGTCGGCGTCGAGCGAGCGGATGGTTTCGCCAGCCAGATATTTCTCCCGGTCGTAGAGCGGAAAGGCGCCCTTCTCCTTGGCCAGATCGACCGAGGCGAGATAGGCGGCGCGCTGGATCGCGTGCAGCCACTGCTCGATCAGGCGCATCGCCTGCGGCCCGCCATAGCGCGCCCGGCACAGGATCAGGGCGTCGGCAAGGCCGGTGACGCCAAGGCCGATGCGCCGCTTGGCCTTGGCCTCCGCCGCCTGCTCCGGCAGCGGGAAATTGGAGGCGTCGACGACATTGTCCATCATGCGGACGGCGAGCCGGACGACCCGGTCGAGCTCTTCGAGATCGAGGGCGGCATCCTCCTCGAACGGCCGTTCGACGAAACGGGCCAGATTGATCGAGCCGAGCAGGCAGGCGCCATAAGGCGGCAGCGGCTGTTCGCCACATGGATTAGTTGCGGATATCTTCTCCGCATACCAAAGATTGTTGAGCCGGTTCACCCGGTCGATGAAGATCACGCCCGGCTCGGCATAGGCATAGGTCGCCTGCATGATCTGGTCCCACAGGTCCCGGGCCTGCAGGGTCTTGAAGACGACGCCGTCGAAGACGAGGTCCCAGGGTTCGCCCGCCTCGACCGCCTTCATGAAAGCGTCGGTCACCAGAACCGAAAGGTTGAACATGCGCAGCCGGCCGGGATCGCGCTTGGCCGCGATGAAGGCTTCGATGTCCGGGTGGTCGCAACGCAGCGTCGCCATCATGGCGCCCCGGCGCGAGCCGGCCGACATGATGGTGCGGCACATCGAATCCCAGACGTCCATGAAAGGCAGCGGGCCCGAAGCGTCGGCCCCGACGCCCTTCACCGGCGCTCCCTTGGGGCGGAGCGTCGAGAAATCATAGCCGATGCCGCCGCCCTGCTGCATGGTCAGGGCGGCTTCCCGCAGCTGCTCGAAAATGCCCGACATGTCGTCGGGGATCGTGCCCATGACGAAGCAGTTGAACAGGGTGACGCGCCGCCCGGTTCCGGCACCGGCGATGATCCGTCCCGCCGGCAGAAAGCGGAAATCGGCCAGCGCCGTCGCGAAGTCCGCGCTCCAGCGCCCCCGCTCCGCTTCGGGCTCGACGGCGGCCAGGGATTTCGCGACCCGCGCCCAGGTATCCTCGATCGTGGCGTCGACGGCCGTGCCCTCCGCCTCCTTCAGGCGGTATTTCATGTCCCAGATCTGCTGGCTGATCGGCGCGATCGCTACCATGACTTCGATCCCCTGCTGCTCTAAAAACACACTCACCAGAACGACGGCCACTGGCCATTGTTCCCAATTTGTTCCAAGTCGTCAAGTAACACAAGATGCTGATTTCATTTGGAAATCAGCAACGCCACGAGATTCAACAGGTCGTGGTCCCCGGGTTATCCACAACCGAGATATGGACGGCCCGCCCCACGTTCCCGATTCGTATCGGCCCCCATATCTAGGCCGCCGGACCGCTCACCGGGCCACCGCCACGAGCGCGTCGGAGGCCGCTTCGATCTGCGCCTCCAGGGTGGTCATGAAGGGTTCGCGACGCAGGCCCGGCGGAATCGGGGGCAGGATTTCGACAGTAATCGTTCCGGGCCGGCGCAGGAAGCTCCGCCGCGGCCAGGCCAGGCCGGAGTTGAGTGCCACCGGCACGCAGGGCAGGCCGAGCTGGCCGTAGAGGGCGGCGACACCCGGCTGATAGGGCAGCCTGGCGCCGGGCGCCACCCGCGTGCCCTGGGGGAAGATCAGGATCGGAATGCCGCGCGCCGCCTGCTGCTTCGCGCGGCGCACCATGTCCTTCAGGGCCTTGGCGCCGGCCGAACGGTCGATCGGGATCATGCCGGTGGCCCAGAGGTACCAGCCATAGAGCGGAATCCAGGTCAGTTCGCGCTTCAGAACGACGGCGGGCATGCCGAAGATCGTCAGAAGCTCGATCGTGTCCCAGGCCGACTGGTGCTTGGCCGCGATCAGCACGGGACCGTCGGGCAGCCGGTCGCGCCCCCGGACCTCGACCGTGACGCCGCAGATCAGGCGGAGCGCCAAGTTGATGCCGCCGGCCCAGAAGCGCCCGGCAAAGGCCGCCGCCCCCCGTGGCAGCGCCATCGTCGGCAGCATCACGATCGCGACCGCCACCGTCCAGACGTAGAAGAACAAGTTGAACAGCGCCGACCGGAGCCAGAGGAGCAGGATCATTTCGGAGGTTCCGGCGCAGCGGGAAGGACGGAGGACGGGGCGGATGGCTGCACCGGCGGGGATGCCGCGGGCGCCAGTGGTGCCACTACCTCGCGCTGGCTCTCCGGCTCGAGCTCGGAGAGGCGCAGGCGAATCAGGGCGGCGACGAATTTGGCGAATTCGAGGGGCGCCGTCACCGGCGGCAGGCTGCCGCTCTGAAACACGCGCTCGGGAAACACCGGATGGGCGACCAGCTCGACCCCCGGCAGGGCACGGCGCAACTCGACCAGGCTGCGCGGCATGTGATAGGCGGCGGTGACCACGCGGAGCGAGGTCATGCCGTGGCTGCGGGCCCAAGCCGCCGCTTCATCCGCATTGCCGACCGTGTTGCGGGCGCGGTAACCGAGGTCGACGCAGCATTGGAACAGGGCGTCGGGCACCCCTGCCATCCGCTCGCGGATGTCGACCGGCTGGGTATCGGTGGAAACGCCCGAGACCAGCAGCCGCCCGGCCCGCCCGTCGGCCAGCAAGGCCGCCGCCTCGTCGAGCCTGAGCGCGCCGCCGGTCAGCACCACGATGCCGTCGGTACGCCGCTCGGGTTCCGCCACCTCGGTCGGGATGCGGCCGAGGAACCAGAGATAGGCCCCGAGCAGGAAGCACAGGATCAGGAACAGCAGGCGCAGGCTGCGCATGGCCCTAGACCATCCGGCGCATCGCCCGGCCGACCGTGATCCCCGCGGTCACCGTGGTCAGGGCGGCGACCGCGGCGGGAATCAGGGCGAGCGGCACGAGGCCGAGCAGGAAATCGTCGAGCGCCGGCAGGAAAGGCGAATCGAGACTGCCGGCGAAAAGGATCAGGCCATAGATCACGAGCCCGGCGACGGCGACGCCGGCCAAGCCGCCGAGCCCACCGAGGACCAGGAAATGGCGCTGGAATTCGCGCGCCACCACCTGCTCGCGGGCGCCGATCTGATGCACGATCTCGATAATCGGATGATGGGTCGCGAGGCCCGCCCGGGTCGCGAAGACGACCACGGCAACCAGGCAGAAGGCGACCAGGCCGACCACCGAATAGGCACCCAGTTCGACCGCAGCGGCGACATCGGCGATCTCGTCCATACTGTCGACCGCGGCCTCGACCCGGGCGCCCTTGACCAGGTCCTGGAGCTTGGCCGCCAGGGCCGCCGCGTCGAGCCTGGTGCCCGGGGTCGCCACGATGTCGATCAGCACCGGCAGGGGCAGGTCGCCGACCGAGGTGCCGCGGCCGAGCCAGGGCTCGAGCAGGCGCTGCAGGGTCGGCGCCGGCACCTCTTCGGCGGCGATCACGCCTTCCGTCTCGGCCAGGAGGTCGACCACCTTGGCCACCGTCTCGTCGTCGACGGCGCCGGCCTCGGCGGTCGGCAGCTCGACCGTGTAGCGCCCGGCCAGTTCGGTCTGGAAACTGTCGAGCGAGCGGTCGATGCCGATCGCGGCCGCCGCGGCCAGCGTCAGCAGCATCACCATGACCGCGATGATGGCCGGCACCAGGCGGTTGGACAGTGCCCCTTCGGGCAGCAGGCGGAGACGGCCGGAACGCATCACGAAGCAGACCTCAGAACAGACCGCCGGGGCGGTTGACCACCAGTTCGCCGCGCAGCAGGCGCATCACGGGCGCACGGTGGCGCTCCATCATGGCGACGTCGTGGGTCGCGATCAGAATGGTGGTGCCGATCCGGTTGAGCTCGAGAAAGAGATGCATCAGGCGGTCGCCCATGTCGGGATCGACGCTGCCGGTCGGCTCGTCGGCGAGCAGCAGGCGGGGCCTGGCGATCACGGCACGGGCGATCGCGACGCGCTGCTGCTCCCCGCCCGAGAGTTCGGGCGGAGTCGCCGCGATCTTGTCGGCCAGGCCGACCCAGCTCAGCAATTCCTCGACATGGGCGTCGACCTCGTCCGGCGGGCTGCCGGCGATGCGCATCGGCAGGGCCACATTGTCGAACACGGACATGTGATCGATCAGGCGGAAATCCTGGTAGACCACGCCGATCTGGCGGCGCAGCTCGGGCAGGCCCGGGCGCGGCAGGCGCGAAATATCCTTGCCCAGCAGTTCGACCATGCCGCGCGAGGGCCGATGGGCCAAGAACATCAGCTTCAAGAGCGAGGACTTGCCGGCGCCGCTCGCCCCGGTCAGATAGGTGAAGGAGCCGCGGGGCAATTCAAACGAGATGTCGCGCAGCACTTCCTGGCCGATGCCATAGCGCATGCCGACGTTATCGAAGCGAACCATGCCTGCCGCCTGCCATGCCTGCCCCTGATCGTGGGAACGGGCACCATGGCACGAAGCGTGCCGCCAGGCCAACCCCCTCGACAGCGCGGCCGGAAGCGCCGATCCTGCTGCGCATCGCGCCAATTGTTGGCACCATGGGTCGAGGTCGCCTATAAACGCCGCTGACCCTTTCGGTGAACCCCCCGGTATGATCCTCACCTGCCCCTCCTGCAACACGCGCTATCTGCTTCCGCCTGCCGCCTTGACGACGGCCGGACGCGACGTGCGCTGTGCCCGGTGCGGTCATGTCTGGTTCCAGGCGCCGCCGGCCGACCTGCCCCGCACCCTGGACCTGACCGAACCGGCCCCGGACGACAGTGCCGGCGCGGCCGAACCGATCGCCCCGGTGCGCAACCTGCCCGCCCCGACCAAGCCGCCGCGGCGGAGCGGCCCGTTCGGCTGGCTGATCTTCCTCTTGCTGCTGGCGGGCGGGCTCGGCGCGGCCGGCCTCTACCGCGACCAGATCGTCGAAGCCTGGCCGCCGGCGGGCAAGCTCTACGAACTGGTCGGCCTGCCGGTCGCCGCCTATGGCCTGTCCCTCTCCGCCCCGGCGAGCGAACGCTCGAACGAGGGCGGGGCCGAGATCCTGACCGTCTCCGGCACGATCCACTCGACCCTCGACGGCGAGCGGCCGGTGCCGCCGCTCTGGGTCGCATTGGTCGACAACCAGGGCCGCGTGCTGCGCCGGGAACGGGCGAATGCCGAACCCAACGTGATCCCGGCCGGGGGCGAAGCCGGCTACAAGGTGCGCTTCGCCGCCCCACCCACCGAGGCGACCCGCGTCGCCGTGACCTTCGGGGAGAATCCATGACCAGGCCCATCCTGCCCGGGAAGTCCGTGCGCGTCCTGCTCGATGCCGAAACGATCGACGCCCGCACCAAGGAATTGGCGCGCGAGATCGTCGCGGCGCTGGGCACCGAGTTCGTCTGCGTGCCCGTCCTGAAGGGCAGCTTCATGTTCGCCGCCGACCTTCTGCGGGCGCTGCACGCCGAAGGCGCGCAGGTCGAGGTCGACTTCGTCATCCTGTCGTCCTACGGCAACAACACGATCAGCTCCGGCCAGGTCACCGTCCAGCGCGACATCTCGATCATCGTGCGCGACAAGAAGGTGCTGATCATCGACGACATCCTGGAATCGGGCCGCACGCTCTCCTTCGCCAAGGACCTGATGGCGGCACGCGGCGCCTCGGTGACGCTCTGCGTCCTCCTGGACAAGCCGAAGCGGCGCGAGAACAACCTCTCGGCCGATTTCGTCGGCTTCGAATGCCCGGAGCGTTTCGTGGTCGGCTACGGCATGGACGTCGCCAACTGCTTCCGCGAACTGCCCTTCATCGGCGTCGTCGACGACTGAGCGGGACGGGGCGGCGGCAATGGCCCGGATCCTGGTCGCCGAGGACGAGCCGGCCGTCGCCCAATTCATCCAGCGCGCACTCCGCGGTGCCGGCCACGAGGTCACCCTGGCGGCCGACGGCGCCATCGCCTACATGGAAGCGCAGCGCGGGCGCTTCGATCTCCTGCTGGCCGACATCCAGATGCCGGTGATGGACGGCATCGCCCTGGCTCTCGCCATCGGCGCCGAACAACCCGCCCTGCCGATCCTGCTCATGACCGGCTATGCCGCCGAATACGAAAGGGCGGCGGATTTCGCCGATTTCGTCGCCGGCCTGCTGCTCAAGCCCTTCTCCCTTGCCGACCTGCTCGCTGCCATCGACAAGGCGCTGCTGCACTGAGGGCGCGGCCTGCGCACCATCCCGACCCTGTGGTAGTCTGGTCCGTCCCCTGGCGGGCGGCGGGTGATCGCGATGTTGGAAACGGACAGGATGTTCGCCGGCTCGATCCCGGAAAACTACGACCGCTACATGGTGCCGTTGATTTTCGAGCCCTTCGCCGCCGATGTCGCGGAACGGGCGGCCGGCCTGTCGCCCCGGGCGGTGCTGGAAACCGCCGCGGGCACCGGGGTGGTCACCCGCGCCCTGGCGCCCCGGCTGGCCTCCGACGCCCGCTATACCGTGACCGACCTCAACCAGCCGATGCTGGACTATGCCGCTGCCCGGCAGGCCCCGGACGGCCGCCTCGACTGGCGCCAGGCCGATGCCCTGGCGCTGCCCTTCGAGCCCGCGGCCTTCGACCTCGTCTGCTGTCAGTTCGGCGCCATGTTCTTCCCCGACCGCATCGCCGCCTACCGCGAGGCCAGGCGCGTCCTGAAGCGCGGCGGGCATTTCCTGCTCAGCGTCTGGGACCGGATCGAGGAAAACATCTTCGCGCATGACGTGACCAGCGCCCTCGCCCGGCTTTTCCCCCATGACCCGCCGCGCTTCCTGGCGCGCACGCCGCACGGTTATCACGACGCGGCGCAGATCCGCGACGACCTGGCGGCAGCCGGCTTCTCCCGCGTGACGATCGGGCACCTCTAAAAACCCGAGCCACCTGACGGGTTTCGTGATTCCATTGGCTTGATGTCACGACGGGGGGCGTCATGGGTCAGCCTGGGTTCTTCGATCTGGATGAGCGGTATCGTCGGCTGTCGGAGACGGGCGATCCCCTGGTGAAGCTGGCGAGCCTGGTGGACTTCGAGGTCTTCCGGCCCCGGCTGGTGGTGGCGCTGAAGCGCTCCGACGGCGCAAAGGGCGGGCGACCGCCCTATGACCCGGTGCTGATGTTCAAGATCCTGATCCTGCAGACGCTCTACACGCTGTCGGACGACGCCACCGAATTCCAGATCCGGGATCGCCTGTCCTTCATGCGCTTCCTGCGCCTCGGGCTCGAGGACGCGGTGCCCGATGCCAAGACGATCTGGCTGTTCCGCGAGCAACTGACCAGGGCCGGCGCGATCAGGGACCTGTTCGCCGACTTCGACGGCTGGCTGAAGGGCCGGGGCTACCTCGCCATGTCGGGCCAGATCGTCGATGCCTCGATCATCGCGGCGCCGCGCCAGCGCAACACCGACGCGGAGAAGGCCGCGCTGAAGGACGGCCGGATCCCGGAGGACTGGCGCGCCAAGCCGGCCAAACTGGCCCAGAAGGACCGGGATGCCCGCTGGACGCTGAAGCGGGCCAAGGCCCGGAAGGCCAAGGAGGACGGCACGAAGGCAAAGGTCGAGATCGCCATCCCGGTGTTCGGCTACAAGAACCACATCGGCATCGACAGGGCGCATCGCCTGATCCGGAGCTTCAGCGTCACCTCGGCCGCCGCCCATGACGGTGCCCAACTGCCGGCGGTGATCACCCGCAACACGGCCAGCGACGTCTGGGCCGATACCGCCTACCGGACCAAGGCCAACGAGGCCTTCCTGGCCGCCAAGGGTCTCCACTCCAAGATCCACTTCCGCCGCCGGCCCGGCCAGGATTTGACCCTGCCCCAGCGCAAGGCCAACCGGGCAAGGTCGAAGGTGCGTTCCGCCGTGGAGGGCGTCTTCGCCCACCAGAAATATGCCTTCGGCCTCATCGTCCGGACCATCGGCATCGCCAGGGCCACCACGAAGATTGCCCTGGCCAACCTCGCCTATAACGTCAGGCGCTATATCTGGCTGGCGGAGCACCAGCCAGCGGCCTGAAGGGCTCCAAGGGGCGGGGTTGCCCCCTGACCGCAGCCCCCTCAAGTATCGTGTGACAGCCGCCCTCCAGCCACGCCGGCGCCCGATTCACCGCCAGCGGCGACCAACAGCCAGTTCTTCGAGGCGTCCGATCGAGACGCGGGCCGAGCAGAGCCGCGCCATGTCGCCCCGCCTGCCCGCCGTCGCCTATTGCCAGGGGACCCTGCTGCGGAACGAGATCGAGGCCCGCAAGCCCGGCAGCCTGCAAGCCGCGACCGACCATGCCGAAGCCGCCATCACGGCGCGCCACGGCAGCGGCGCGGTGGCCGCCAAGATCCAGGCCCACGTGATCCTGGCAGCGGTCTAGCGGCGCATACGCCGGCCTACGGCTCCGCGAACGCGCTACGACGCACCACAATCAAAGCGCGGTTAGGGGCCAGTACACATCTCGGATTGAGAATTCCCGGGTCGCCCCACTGTGCTCTCTAAATCCCCCTCAAGTTTCCAATTGGTTTTTCGGTAACAGGGTCTATTTCCCCTGTGACTTCGTCAAATAATTTTGAACTCCATGGACACCAGAAGAAATTCGGCAATGTACTTCCGCCAATTTCATCCAAATGATCTTCAACATATGTGACATTTGAGTCACATACTTCTATTTGAATAGAGAAAAAACCTATTGAATTTGGATCAAGATGAAATGACCATTCTGGATTGTAGGGAGCGATTGAGCGAATTATTTTGCCCTGCACATGATTTCCGAGGACATCCCCATTTTCGATTTTAGATCTCGCTTCCGAGATTTTTTTCTCGTCCACCAATTTGAATGTAAAAAATTTGACGTCTCCCGCCGGGGTTTCTTGCTGAAATCGAAAATAGGCAGCCATAGTCTCCCCCATCATCAGATTACACAACCCAGAATATATAATTAAACACATATCGCAACAAAATATTCATTAACCATATTCATAACAACTATACCGCATCGTAAAAATAATAATGCCTTGCAGGGCAGTGTCGAGGGATACCTTCATCCCCGGATTACTGCATCGCTCTGAATTACCGCGTTCTGGGTAGCTCACCGGATTCCTCCGGCTGGATGCCCAAACCGGCACAGGCGCTACTCGCAGGGCGTCAGGGTCACCGCCCCTTCCGGCGGCAGGCCGGCGATCTCGCCGAGGGTCCGGCACCCACCTGCGACGCACAGGCGGTAGTCCGGCACCAGGCCGGAACGGGCCAGGGTCAGGTGCTGCTGGGGCGCCAGGGCGGGGACATATTCCCACCAATCGCCCCGGCGCACCGCATCCGCCGGCGGGTCCATGCCGGCGCCGGAGCCCTGCACCCGGGCGGCGATCAGGTGCAGCCCATCCGCCTCGATGCGCCAATCCTCCTGCCATTCGATCTTCTCGATCGAATGGCGCCAGGCCAGGGTGAAATCCTTGGCCTCCAAGCGCTGCACGAGCTGGCTGCCGAGCAGCAGGCAGAGGGCGAGGCTCATGCCGCCGCCGCCCGGCGTGCCGCCCTGAGCTGGAGTGCCACGAAGACGGCGCCGAGGGCGAAGCCGATCTCGTCCGAGAAGGGCGTCGAGAGGACGAGGCCGATGGCGCCGCCGATCGCGATCGGCATCTGCCAGAGCGGCACCGGGGCGAAGCCATAGCCGATCGCGACCATGCCCCAGAGGGCGATGGCGGCCAGCGCCCGGAAAGCCGCATAGGCGATCGCCAGGAGATCGCCGGTCTGCGCCAGCAAAGCCGGATCATAGACCGCCATGAAGGGCACGACATAGCCGGCCAAGGCGATCCTGGTGGCGATCCAGCCGATCTCCATATGCCCTGCCCGGGCGATCGAGGAGGCGGCGAGGGCCGCCAGGGCGACCGGTGGCGTCAGGTCCGCCATGATGCCGAAATAGAAGCAGAACATGTGGGAGGCGAGCGGCGGCACCCCCATCTTCAGCAGGGCCGGCGCCGCGATCGAACTGGTGATGATATAGTTCGGGATGGTCGGCAGGCCGGTGCCGAGCACCAGGCAGGCGACCATGGTGAGCACCAAGGCGGCCAGCAGATTGCCGCCCGAGAGGGCGACGATCGAGCCGGCCAGGCTCGAGGCGATGCCGGTCAGGGTGGTGACGCCGATCAGCACGCCGACCAGGGCGCAGGCGATGCCGACACCGAGGGCGTTGCGCGCCCCGTCCGCCAGGCTGCCGATGACGAGGCCGACCGCGGAGCGTGCACTGCGCAGGCTCAGCGCCGCAAAGCCCAGCACCAGCGTGAAGCCGACCGCCACCGTCTCGGTCGCGATACCGAGCCTGAGCACGAGGGCGAGCAGCAGGCCGAGCGAGACCCAGAACACCGCCCGCTGGGCATTGCTGCCCAGGGCCACCCGCGCCACCGCCTGGCCCAGGATCAGCGAGACCGTGGCGAAGAGCCCCACCACACCGGCAAAGAGCGGCGTATAGCCGGAGAACAGCAGGGCGACCAGGGCGGCCAGCGGCAGCAGCAGGTACCAGCCCTGGCGCAGCGCCCGCGTCGTGCTCGGGCATTCGTCGGCGTCGAGACCGCGCAGGTTCCGCTTGCCGGCCTCGAGATGAACCATCCAGAAGACCGAAGCGTAATAGAGCAGGGCCGGCACGATCGCCGCCTTGGCGATCTCGGCGTAAGCGACGCCCAGCGTCTCGGCCATGATGAAGGCGACCGCCCCCATCACCGGCGGCATGATCTGCCCGCCCATGGAGGCGGTCGCCTCCACCGCACCGGCGAAGGCCGGGCGGTAGCCGAAGCGCGCCATCAGGGGAATGGTGAACTGGCCGGTGGTCAGCACATTGGCGACGCCGGAGCCGTTGATCGTGCCCATCAGGCCCGACGAGATCACCGCGACCTTGGCCGGCCCGCCCTTGGCCCGCCCGACCAGGCCGAGCGCCATGTCGTTGAACAGCCGCACCATGCCGGCATGTTCGAGAAAGGCGCCGAACAGCACGAAGAGGAAGATATAGGTGGCCGAAACGAAAGTAGGCGTGCCGTAGATCCCCTCGGTGCCGAGATAGAGTTGGTCGATCACCTGGTCGAAGCCGAAGCCCCGGTGTGCCAGGCCGAAGGGCAGCCAGGGCCCGAGCAGGGCATAGGGAATGAAGGCGCCGCAGAGAATCGGCAGGGCGAGGCCCATGACCCGCCGCGACGCCTCGAAGATCAGGGCGATGGTCAGGCAGCCGGCGACGATGTCGACCGTGTCCGGCTCGCCCGCGCGGAGGATCAGGTCGCGTTCGAACACCAGGTGATAGAGGCCGAGCACGAGGCCCGAGCCGGCGAGACACCAGTCGTACCACGGAATGCGCCGCGTCTCGCCCGGACGCGGCCGCAGGCCGAACAGCAGGAAGATCATGGCGAGCAGGAAGCCGACATGGATCGAGCGCTGCGACAGGCTGGAAATCGGGCTCGCCGTCGCGGTCCAGACCTGGAACAGCGAGAAGGCGATGCCGATGAGGCTGACCGCGCGGGCCGCGAAGGGTGCCAGGGCGACAGCGCTCGCGGCCGGATTCTCGCGGTCGACGACGGCGGCCTGGCTCACGCCAGGCCCTTTTCCTTGAAGAAGCGCAAGGCGCCGGGATGGAGCGGCATCGGCCCCTTGGCCGCACTCGCCTCGAGCTTGATGCCCTTGGCCGCGGCATGGGCGGCGACCAGGGCATCGAGATTGTCGTAGAGCGCCTTGGTCATGCCATAGGCGAGGTCGTCGGCGACATCGGCATGGCTCACCAGGAGGTTGCGGATCGAGGCGGTGGGCACCGCCGCGTCCTGGCCGGTATAGGTGCCGGCCGGGATCTCGCCCGGCTGATAGGCGGCGTCGCCGACCTTGGCCACGATGTCGGCCGGCACGGGCACCACGGTGATGGCGATCGAGGCCGCCAAGTCCTTGATCGAGCCGACGCCGAGCCCGGCCGATTGCAGGGTGACATCGATCTGGCGGTTCTTCATCAGGTCGACGGATTCGGCGAAGGCCAGATATTCGACCTTGGCGAAATCGCCGTAGGTCAGGCCGGCGGCGCCCAGGATGGCGCGGGCGTTGAGTTCGGTACCCGACTTCGGCGCACCGACCGAGATCCGCTTGCCCTTCAGGTCGGCCAGGGTCTTGACGCCGGATTCGGCGCTGGCGACGATCTGGACATAGTTGCTGTAGATGGCGGCGATCAGGCGGAGCTTGTCGAGCTTGACCTTGAAGCCTGCGTCCTCGACCCCGGCGACCGCCTGGCTGGCAGCATCGGCGAGGGTGAAGCCGATCTCGCCCTGGCCCTTCTGCAGAAGGTTCAGATTCTCGACCGAAGCCTTGGTCGCCTGGACGCTGGTCTTGACGCCGGCGACCGTCTTCTCGATCGCGGCCGCCAGGGCGACGCCGATCGGGTAATAGGCGCCGGAGGTGCCGCCGGTCAGAACGTTGACGAAAGTCTCGGCCTTGAGCCGCGGCGCCCCCATCAGGCCGAAGGCGGCGAGCCCCGCGCCTGCCGCCAGAATGTCCCGCCGGTCGATCAGAATCGGGCGTGCCATCGCGAACCTCCCTTTGCCGGCACGTCTGTCGGTGCCGGTCCCCTGGTTGCCGGGTCCTGCGGCAAGCTGCCGCAGCCCGCATCAGGGTGCGGCGCAGGCGAGGTCCTGTCCAGCCTTCAGAAGCGTTCGAGCAGGCGGCGGATATAGTCCAGTTCTTCCGGGGTCCGGCTGCGGTCACCGGCGCGACGCTGCAATTCGTCGAGGATCTCGCGCACGCGCTTGGCCTCCGCCTCGGTCGGCACCTTGACCTCGTCGCCCGAACCGAAATCGCGCCCGGGCTTGGGCCGGCCGAGGGGATCGCGCTCGCCGCCCGGCTCGTTGCCGGCCGCCCCCTGGCCACGCCTCGTACCCAATTGCTGGGCCATCTGTTCGCCCAGGTTCTGCAAGCCTTCGCGCAAGGCCGACAGGGCCTCGCCCTGGGCCTGGGCTGCAGCACCGGGATCGTCGCCTTCGAGCGCCTGGCGGGCGCGGTCCATGGCCCGCTCCGCCTGGGTCAGCGATTCCGGCAGGGGCAGGCCGGCATCGCCGAGCTGGCGCAACAGATCGCCCAATTGACGGCGCAGATCTTCCTGTTCCTGGGCCTGGCCACCGAGACCGCCCGGCTGGCCCTGCTGCCCCGCCTGGCCCTGGCCCGGGCGCTGCTGGCCCTGGGCGCCCGGCTGGCGGGCGCCGCCGTCCTGGCGGCGCTGTTGTTCGGCGAAGGACTGGTCGCGCAGCCGGCCCTGGTCGCGCAGCATGCCGCCGAGCTGGTTCATGCCCTGGTTCAGGGCCTGGGTGGCGCCGTCCTGTGCCTGGCCGGGCATGGCCTGGAGGTTTTCCAGCATGTCGCGGAGTTCGGACAGCATCTTGCGCGCCGCCTCACGCGAGCCGCCTTCGGCCGCCTTCTGCGCCTCGTCGATCATGCGCTGGAGGTCTTCCGGGGTGAGCACGCGGCCGTCCGGCGTCGCCTGCTGGGCCTGCATCTCGCCGCCGTTCCGCATCGCTTCCTCGGTCAGGGCCTGGAGATAATCGGCCATGGCTTGGCGCAGCTCGTCCATCAGGCGGGCGACTTCGGCATCCGAGGCACCGTTCTGCAAGGCCTGTTCGAGAGCGTCCTGTGCCGCGCGCAGCGCCGCCTCGGCACTGGGCACCCGGCCCTGGTCGAGGTCGAGCGCGATTTCCCACAGGAGGTCGACCACGCTGGCATCGGCCGACCCGTCGCCGTGGCGGATCAGGGCCGTCACCGCGAGGTCGAGGCCCAGGAAGACCGAGACGCGGCCTTCATAGGCATCGGTCTGGTCGGCGATCGCGGCGAGCACGGTGGCGACCTTGCGGCGTTCGTCGGGATGCTGCACCAGCGCCTTGCGCGCGGCGACGATGGCGCGGGCGACGGGATGTCGGAAGCTCCGCTCCGGCAGGGCGAAAGTCATGCTGTCCGAACGGCCGGTCTGGCCGAGGGCATCGGTCGCCACCAGTTCGGCAGCGACGTCGAGCCCGGCCCAAGGATGCGCGGTCAAGTCCTTGAAGGCGGTGCCCTTGGCTTCCGGCCGGCCAGTGGCACCGCCGAGCGGCACGGTCAGCGGCTCCGGATTGCCGGGCAGACGGATGACCAGGGCGACACCCGAGACGCCGTAATCGTCGCGGGCGTCGAAGGCGATGCGCAGCGCCCGCCGCTCGGTCGCCACCGGGGGCGAGGCGAAAGCCACCACCGGCGGCGCATCGGGCACGATCTCGAGCGGCCAGGCGGCCCATTCCGACTCGCCATCCAGGAGGCGGAGCGTGGGTGCCGCCGTGACCGGCACTTCACCCGCGAAAGTGCCCGCCTCGACCGTGTCGAGCACGGTCACCTGATCGCCGAAGGCAACAGTGCCGGCCCCGGCGCCATAGATCCGCGCCATCAGCTTGGAACCGGCCGCGACCCGCAGGTGCTGGCCCGGCGGGATGCCCTGCCCGCCCAGATAGACCGGCGGCAGGCGGGTATAGGCGGGCGGCGTGATCCAGGCGGTGTAACCGCTGGTGCTACCGGCGGGCGCGCCGCCGGCCGGCGCGAAGCGCGGCACCAGGGCTTCGGCCAGGCGCTCCGGCCCGGCACTGCCGGCGGCGATGCCGGCCACCACCAGGGCCAGGATCACCGCGGCGCGAAGGGCATGGGGATCGTGCCGCACCAGGCCGGCATGGGGCCCGCCGACCCGGAGCCCCTGCACGCGGGCGGCGACCCGGGCCAGATGGGCCTGCCACAGGGCCTGCGAGGCGGGATCACCCGCCCCTGCGGCCAGGCGATCGTCCAGGGTTTCCAGGGCGCGGTGCGGCAGCGCATTGTCGCGTTCCAGCCTTCGCCGCGCCCGTGCCGTATCGGGCAGGCGCAGCGCCGCCGGCACGCGCCGCCAGCCGACGACCAGGGCTAGGCCGAACAGGCCGAGCAGGATGGCATGAACGACCGGCGACACATGTTCGAACACCCCGGCCAGGGCGAGCGCCGCGAATGTGCCGATGACGCCGAGCCCGGGCCAGAGCGCCGGCCACAGGGCTTCGAAGGCGAGGACGAGGCGGGCCGCCAGCAGGCGCCGCGCGAGCCGACCGTCCCCGCCCGTCATCTCAGGCGTCCCCGCCGAGCCAAGAGGGCAAACGATCGAGGCCGATGATCCGCTCGACCGGCACAC
>Ga0265297_10003388_pt1 | contig 28970 bp, 32 predicted proteins | sample Munlanlwell13791_FD_192502 | JGI IMG/M metagenome (GOLD analysis project Ga0265297, IMG submission 192502) | Leachate microbial communities from a municipal landfill in Southern Ontario, Canada - Leachate well 137-91 | ecosystem: Engineered > Solid waste > Landfill > Unclassified | place...
CAATATCCGCTACCTTTGCTATCGACACCCATACCATTACAGCTAGCTCTGGATCTAATGGCTCTGTTACACCCACTGGAGAAATAACTGTAAATCATGGGGGTAACCAAACTTACACCATCACTGCCGATGCTAATTACCAAATTGCTACCTTAATAGTTGATGGCGAGTCTGTTACTACTGCCAGCTCTTATACTTTTTCTACTGTAACTGCTAACCACACCATTTCAGCTACTTTCACTCCTATCACTTACACCAATTACCGCCAGCACTGGTCCAGGTGGTAATATCTCTCCTTCTGGGACCGTAGCTGTTGATTATGACACGAACCAAATATTCTTTATAGAACCTAGCGTTGGTTATCATATTGTAGATGTGCTAGTAGATTCAGTGTCAGCTGGAGCTTTTACTGAATATGTTTTCGAGAATGTAACTACAAACCACACCATCACCGCTTCTTTTGCTATTGATACCCATACAATAACAACTTCAGCCGGCAGTAACGGCAGTATCACCCCAACCCAAACGGTAAATTATGGTGGTAGTACAACCATAACTATTACTCCAGACTCTCACTATCATATCGCGGATGTATTAGTTGATGGAACATCAGTCGGAGCAGTCACTTCATACACATTTACAAACGTCACGAATAGGCACTCAATCTCAGCAACCTTTACCCTCGACACCAACAGCATAACTGCGACAGTAAGCCCAAGCTATGGCGGTACTATTTTCCCTTCTGGTGTAACCGCTGTTAGCTACAATACCGACCAAGTATTCGTTATATCGCCTAAAGCAGACTATCGCATCGTAGACGTAATCATTGATGGTGAATCCATTGGAGCCAGAACATCCTATACTTTCTCAGGAGTAACAACTCCTCACACGATAGAAGCTACATTTGCATCTAATACTACCCATATCATACGAGCTACTGGCGGAGATTTTTCTACAATCGGTCCCAATGGAAACGTTGTGGTAAATGACGGAGCAGATCAAACTTTTACAATTTCGACCGAAGCTGAAGGTGGTTGTAGCATTTCTAATGTATATGTTGACGGAGTTCCGCAAGGACCAATCACCTCATACACATTCCAAAATGTTACTGCGGACCATACTATATCTGTAACTTCTATCAATGATGCAGCCGCCACACCAATACAGGTGGTAGCTCCTATTGAAAGCAAAAACACAGAATACGCACAAAAACGAGCAGCGAACCAACCTAATGGCGGAATGACAAGTAGAGCACTTGTTACGCCAGCTGTCAGTTCTGTAGCCGGCGGTGCAAAAGTGACCATTGAGCTTGGCAATTTTACATCCCCCCCAACCACTGTAAAATTGGGAGGCGTAGAAGCGAAAATACTCTCAGCTACAACCAGCAGGGTGGTGATTCAATCCCCTCCAAATAGGGCAGGGAGAGTTGATATAAATTTATCTAACACAAAACAATCTTTAACTATTCCCAAAGCTTTTACTTATAGGGTAAAATAAGATATTCCTGTCCTCTTCTAATTCTTAGGCGTCGTATTTAAGCTATGGTAAAGAACTTTCACATCGGTATTATGGGAAACTTGTTTAGCGGCAAGACCACGCTACTACAAGCTTTAGCCACAGATCCCTATCAAAGCGACCTAGAGAAACTTCTCGGTAATGGCAAAGTACATACTTTTTCCGAGCGTGTGGAAAAGGGCGGCCTGGCTGACGATTGCTTGGAGCTTTTTTATAAAGATCGCCTTGCTAATATTTTCCCCACAGAAATCGCATTTCTTCAAATGCGTAGCATGCAGCAGCGAGAAATTAGACATCTGATGACTCGCCATGGAGCTAAGGGCGCTGTGATTATAGAAGATAGGCCGTTTTTAGACGGACCAGAAGTTTTTGTAAAAAGAATGATTAAATCCGGTGAAATGCCACCTGCACACGCTAGATTATATAACACTTTATTTTATCAGACATTGCATAACGAAAGAATTCGCCTACCAGACCTTACTGTGTATTTGCGTTGTGAACCTGAACATTTAGAAAAAAGGCGATTGCAACGCGCTCAAAATGGCGATTCTTATGCTGCAACTATGATTAATAAAGAATACTTAAGCGAATTACATGAGGGCTATGAGAATCTTGTAACCAACTGGCGCCAAACTTTACTTAAATATCAAGAATATGCCATTGTTCCTGCTGATGCTGAGCTCTTAATTTTGCCTGCCGAAATTGACATGAGCTTACATCCTGATTATGTACATGTAATAGCCGGGACAATTCGCGAAAAAGTTCGTCGCATGATCCAAGCTAGAAATACTTTATGAAAACTATACATAGCTATACAAATGTTTTAGATGTCATCGAGGATACCTCGATAAAGCGCCATCAGGTAGCTCATCGTCTAACTGGGGTGGTACGCCGTTTAATGAAACATTTTGCCAAAAATCGCTCGCTTATTACTTGCGTAGGAAACATTGGCGCTGGCAAAAGCTCTCTCATAAAAGTTTTAGCTTATACAACAGGCATGAATGCTATGTTTGAGCTTCCAGATGAAGGCTATGAAGATCATTTCACACTCAATGAAGCATTTTCACCTTTACTTTCGACAGTAAAAGATTCAGTAAAAAGAACCCTTAGCAAATATTACACCGCTATAGACGAGTTTATTGCCTGCCAACAAACAGAACCCGAAGGTAGTCCCGCCTGGTTAGTAGCAAAAAAAAACGTAGAAAAAGGCGCGCTTGGAATTCAGCATGCCTATCTAGACTTACGTAAAATGCAGCTGCAAACTGCGATAAGCATGACAAATTCCACTTGCATCGACGGCTCTTCTTTGGCTGATCGTTATGCTTTTTGCGAAGTTTTACATCGTGATTTAGATGTCCCTTATCTAACTGGTGATGCTTTAAATATAATTGACCAACGTCTCGACCAAGAATTTAAAAAACTTTTCGAACCTGCCGTCATGATCGTATTGCATGGCCCTACGGAAACTTTCTTCCAAAATATCCGTGATCGTCAAAGAAGCGAAGAAAAACACGTCAATGGCGATAACGAATTACCAGAAGGTCTTTGCCGTCTAGTGAAAGCTTTAAATATCCGCTATGACAATTTCATCGATACACTTCGGTCCACTAATTGGTACAATGGACCAATACTCCGCATCGATATTTCAAAAATCGACTTTGTCTCCAATGTACGCCACTTAATTGCGGTTTACGAAGGTATAGAGCAGCTGCTTTTAAAGTAATGTCTGGTTCTAAAATAAAAATAAATCGAAAAAACATGTATACCACGCCTTTGGCGTGGCAAGCAAATTAAGGAAAATATGTCTACAGTAACTCTTTTAAAATCAATTGGTTACAAAAAGAAAACAGGTATTGTATAATTCAATAAACATTTAGCCAGGAAAACAAGATGAAATTTTTAATTATGGCCGCATCCCTACGTCAAGAATCTTATAACAAAAAGTTGGCGGAAATTATTCAAAACATCCTCCAAACACACGGCCATACAGTTACCAATCTAAATTTTGCCAATTTTCTAGCACCACTTTATAGAAGTCTGGGGTAGGGATTTTTTTCTATCTTTAACCGATAAAATGAATAAATATCTTCCTTGATAAAAATAGATGCAAACAAAGTCATTTCTCTACATTATATTTTTGTATAATATGGAGAAATAGCTAGCATAACCACTATGAAACTCTTCCTCGACCTATCTTTACTTCGCCATAACCGCAACTTTAGCTTGCTGAGCTTGGGGCAATTTGTTTCCTTTATGGGAACGATGATTACTGGCGTAGCATTGCCATACCAAGTTTATCAGATGACACATTCAGTCCTGATGATTGGGCTTCTAAGTCTATTACAACTGCTACCGCTTCTAATAACAGCCTTACTTGGCGGCGCTTTAGCTGATCGTTATCACCGTAAACTTTTACTAATTATAACTGAATCCGCATTAACATTTGGCTCCGCTGTTCTAGCTTTCAATGCATTTTCATCTTCACCCCAACTTTGGTTAATATTTACTGTCGCTATTTTAATGTCTGCTGTAAATGGCTTGCATAGACCTGCTCTAACTAGCCTCAATCAACAACTTCTCTCTGGTAATGACTTTGCTGCTGCTGGCTCTATTCGTGCTTTTATTTCTAGTACCACAATGATAATTGGACCAGCTGTTGGTGGCTTAATTATCGCTCATTTTGGCCTCTTTGCTGCTTTTGTAGCTGATAGCTTTAGCTTTTTAATATCTTTAGTTGCCTTACTTCTAATCACTAATATCCCAGCCCCTGTTGCTAAACGCGATGACTCAGTTTTGAAATCTATAATCGAAGGATTTCGCTATTCACTATCACGACAGGAACTCGTCGGCACTTACGTGGTCGACTTTGTTGCTATGATTTTTGGCATGCCTTTAGCGCTTTTCCCGGCTCTCGCGCCGCTTTACGGCGGAGTCAAAACTTTAGGTTTATTTTATTCTGCTCCTGCCGTGGGAGCTGTGTGTGTATCTTTCTTAAGCGGTTGGGTGAAAAGTGTGAAAAGGCATGGGCTAGCCGTAGCTATAGCTGCTGCGCTCTGGGGAATCGCCATTATCTTTTTTGGACTAGTACATTACCTTTGGCACAATCTTTGGCTAGCTTTATTCTTTTTAAGTTTAGCTGGGGCTTTTGATTCAGTCAGCGCAATCTTTCGCGGCATTATGTGGAATGAAACAGTCGCTAGCAATTTCCGCGGACGCCTTGCTGGCATTGAGATGATAAGTTATTTGAGCGGACCAAAGCTTGGCGACACAGAGTCTGGATTAATTGCCGCAGCATTTGGAATCACAGCTTCGATAATATCTGGTGGAATTTTGTGCGTTTTGGGCGTAGCACTTAGTTGCTATTTTTTGCCTAAGTTTTGGAATTATCGCTCCAACTATAGTAAATAACGCAATGTGCATCTAATAACCAATATTTATTCTTTAACATCTTTGGCTTAATCCTTTTCTTCCGGTGGTTCAATAACTTCAACAAAACCGCACTCTTTTTGCGGGCAAGCTTTTTCGGTACCGCGACGTTTCGTAATTTTCTTAACTAAAATTGGCCAGCCACATTTTGGACATTTTTCTAAAATTGGCTCATACCAAGTAGCATATTTGCACTTTGGATACGCCGCGCAAGAATAAAAAACCTTACCACGACGCGATTTACGTTTCAGCATATTTGCTTTCTTGCATTCTGGGCAAAGAATTCCTGTATCGCTTGGCTTTTCGAGCGGTTCGAGATATTTACATTCTGGGTATTTAGTACAGCCAATAAATTTGCCGTAATGACCCGCACGTATTTGCAAAGGAGACCCACACTCCGGACAAGTGCGATCAGCTATAATTTCTACTGCAGATTCTTTGCTAGCCTCATCGCCTTCTTTGCTTTCTACATTACGCGTATATTTGCACTTAGGATAACCAGAGCAACCTATAAAACTACCGCGCCTACCTAAACGCATCATCAAAGGCTTACCGCATTCTGGGCATTTTTCATCTATAGCTTCTTGCGTTACATCTTCACGCTGCACTGTTTTGGCTATCGTGTCTAATTGCTTCTTAAACGGCTTCCAAAAGTCGCGCAGAACAGGCAACATCTCTTTTTCACCGCCCGCAATATCATCTAACGTATCTTCCATCTTAGCCGTAAAATCATAGTCAACATATTGAGTAAAATAACTAGTCAAGAATTTATTTACAACACGACCAACATCTGTCGGCTTAAACCTTTTATTTTCTAGGATTACATATTCGCGATCTATTAATGTAGAAACGATAGAAGCATATGTCGATGGCCGGCCAATACCATATTCTTCTAAAAGCTTAATTAAGCTAGCTTCCGAATAACGTGGTGGCGGTTCAGTGAAATGCTGTTCATCACGAATTTGCTTAAGATTAACTTTATCTCCCACATTAAATTGCGGCAGCATTTTTTCATCCTCATCTTCTTTAGCGTCATCCCTGCCTTCTTGGTAAACTAATAAAAATCCTGGTGTAACAATGCTGGAACCATTAGCACGAAATGTATTTCCCGAGCCACAACTAAAATCCACAGCAACTGTGTCTAGCGTTGCCTGGATCATCTGACAAGCTAATGTACGCTGCCAAATAAGACTATACAATTTTAACTGATCGGGTTGTAAAATTTGCTTCAAACTATCTGGGTGGCGCATTATAGAAGTTGGTCTAATAGCTTCATGAGCTTCTTGGGCGCTTTTAGATTTGGTTTTATAAACACGAGCTTCTTCCGGTAAATTTTCTTTACCATACTCACGCACAATAAATTCACGAATTTCTTGTATTGCTTCATTGGCTAAATTCGTCGAATCCGTACGCATATAAGTAATCAAACCAACTGCTCCCTCGCTACCAATTTCAATTCCTTCATAAAGTTGCTGAGCAAGGCGCATAGTACGCGAAGCACCAAAGCCAAGCTTGCGTGCCGCTTCCTGTTGTAATGTCGCGGTAATAAATGGTGGGGCTGGAGAGCGTTTGCGTTGTTTTTTCTCAACATTGATAACAATTAGCTTGCCTTTAGCCAAGCCCACAAGCTCTTCTTTTACAGTCTTGGCTTGCTCGCCATTGGTAATACTAAATTGTTGTAATTTATCATCATGATAGGCAATGAGTTTACCAATAAATTTCTTAGCATCATGATCTAAATCTGCCTCAATGGTCCAATATTCTTGCTTTTGAAAGCGAGCTATCTCTTCCTCACGTTCTACAATAATTCGCAAAGCTGGGCTTTGCACACGTCCAGCTGATAAGCCATAACGCACTTTCTTCCAAAGAAGTGGGGATAAATTAAAACCAACTAAATAATCTAAAGCTCTCCGAGTTTGCTGAGCATTTACTAAATCCATAGCAATGTCACGCGGCTCTTGCATTGCGCCCTGCACCGCAGACTTAGTGATTTCATGAAAAACTACTCTTTTTACTGGTTTATCACGCAGAATTTTTTGCTCTTTTAGCAACTCACACAAATGCCAAGAAATAGCTTCCCCTTCGCGATCAGGGTCAGTTGCAAGATACAATGCATCAGCTTTTTTGAGCTCTTTAGCTATAGCTGTAACATATTTGGCATGCTCAGCCAATGGCTCATAACGCATAGCAAAATCGTGTTCGGGATCGACCGAACCACTCTTTGGCACAAGATCGCGCACATGTCCATAAGAAGCCAAAACGGTAAAATCTTTGCCTAAATACTTTTTAATTGTTTTAGCTTTCGCTGGGGATTCAACTATCAATAAATTTTTCATATTAAATTTCACATAACTACTAAAAACTAAACAACTATCCCGCCATTAGAGAAAACTAATTGTTCCAACTTAATTAATTTTTCTCTTTCCTCTGGCTTGCCGTACAAAACTATCAACGCCACCAATTTCGCATCTTCAGCATTTAGAATGCGGTGATTCAAATACAGCATATGCTGGATAACTACTTCTCGCGTTTTGGGATTTAAAATTTTTTCTTCTTCTAACCGAGAAAGGAACTGGCGGCACTCGGGAGTAAGACGTGAGCATTCAATTGTATTAAACATCCTCGTGGAAGAAGTAGTGGGTTCAACAAGAAATTCTGATTGCTGCAAAATACTCGCTAACCAAGCAAGCGCCTCATAAATCAATTCTTTTTGAAAACCAACTTCTTGCAAAGTTTTTGTTAATTTACTTGTATCGCGAGATAACCTACCATCGCGCAGACAACTTTGGAATAAATATGCTACCACGTCAAGAATGTCATTGTCTTTATACATTTTTTTCTCTTATATATCCGCCAAAAACAGCTTGAATCAGTCCTTTCAGTTCTAAAGAAGTCACTAAAGACGCAACTTTAGAGGCAGATAAGTTACAGCGTTCTACTAAAATGTCAAACGTCGTAACCTCATAGCTCACACACTCTAACAGCTTTGCCTCATCTGAATCAAGATTATTTTCTGGCACGCTTTTACTGCTTTCCTCTTTATATGGTGACGAACTTGATGATTTTAAAGTGGCACAAAGCGAACCAATTTCTTCTAAGATATCATCTACTCTTTCAACTAATTTAGCTCCTTGACGCAATAAAACATGGCAGCCACGCGCCAAAGGATTGTGAATTGATCCCGGAATAGCAAAAACTTCGCGCCCTTGATCTAGGGCATAACGCGCTGTGATTAAAGAGCCGCTTTGCTGCGCCGCTTCCACTACTAATGTCCCTACGCTTAACCCGCTAATAATACGATTGCGGCGCGGAAAGTTACGAGCCTCAGCAGAAATACCAAGCCCAAATTCACTAACTAAAGCGCCCCCACTTGCTATTATTTTTTCCGCTAACTTCAAATTACGCTGCGGATAAATCTTATCTATACCAGTTCCCAAAACAGCCACCGTCTTACCTTTCGCATCTAACGCGCCATTATGACTTGCTGTGTCTATACCCAAAGCTAAACCACTCGTAATTGCAAGACCAGATGCAGAAAGTTCTGATGCAAAATCATGTGCTATTTCAAACCCATGTGAACTGGGGCTTCGACTACCTACCATAGCCAACTGCGGAAGCTGTAAAATTCCTTCATCTCCTCGCACAAATAAAACGGCTGGCTTTGCAGATATTTCCCGTAAAAGTCTTGGATAATTTTCATCCGAAAAAGTAAGAATATGATGTTCAGAACTGCTGTCTTGCCACACAATATCCGATTCAACTGCCCGCCAATTAGGATGCAGTATACCGGCTACAACTCCATCCGGCAGCTGTAAATTTTTAAGATCCATCTCTTTCAAAGAAAAAACATCTTCTAAATTTGGAAAATGTTCATGCAGTTTTGTTATGATCCGAGTGCCAACATTCGGGATGTGCCACAAAGCGAGCGTAAAGCTAAGGGTTTTCTTATGCATATTTTGTTCCTGACTATTATCATGATAAAATCCGCTGCATTTTCTATCCCTTTATTTGAATATTTGAGAGATGAAACTTTATGACGCTATTGTCTATTTTGCAATACCCGGATTTGCGTTTACGCAATAAAGCTAAAGTTGTGACAAATCCAAGGTCACCCGAGATTCAAAAAATTATTTCTGACATGTTGGAAACACTGGCCCAAGCAGAAAGCTGCGCAGCTCTAGCAGCCAATCAATTAGATATACAAAACCCTCCAGCTATCACAGTTATTAACCCAATACTAGACAATGAAGAAACACTTTGCTTAATTAATCCAGCAATTGTAGAAAAAAGCGGCGAAAGCATCGAAGAAGAAGGCTGCATGTCGGTTTGCCCTAACAAAATCTCAGCTAAAGTTCCTAGAGCCAATCAAGTAACCGTAAAAGCTTTAAATCGCGACGGCAAGCCTATAGAGCTTAAAGCTGAAGGTTTCTTTGCTCGCGTTTTACAACATGAAATTGACCACCTGAACGGTATTTTATACGTAGATTATTTATCGCCACTAAAACGCCATCGAATTGAGAAAAAGATACTTAAAAACGCAACACATTGATTTTAAAAGAAAATCTGTAGACATGTTTTTATGACAAACACTCAACCACTTCTCGCCTTCTCCATCATATTTGTAGCAGGAATTCTAAGTGGTTCCTATGCCCTACCTATCAAATATATTAAAAATTGGAAGTTCGAAAATATCTGGCTATCTTTCTCGCTTTGGACTTTCGCTATATTTCCTTATTTAATTATCAAATTTCTAGTCCCGCAATTAGGAACTATATATTTAGCCACGCCACCTTTAATTATGAGCTTTGTACTGGCTGGCGGTTTTGCTTTTGGCCTAGGCCAACTTTGTTTTGTCTTAGCTTTAGAAAGAATAGGTTTTGGACTCGGGTTTCTGATTAATGTTGGCTTAGGTATGGCACTCGGCTTTCTTTTGCCTATGCTCGCGCAATATCGACATGAAATATTCACATCTTTTGGATTAACTACTTTTAGCGGAACAATTCTCGCCGTTATTGGCCTAATACTTGCTGGTTACGCTGGAAAATTACGTGAGCAAACAAAAACTCAAACTATTATAAAGCAACAGAACAACAACAATACACACGTTAGGGGTATTGTTTTTGCCAGTCTAGCGGGTTTCTTCTCCGCCGGCCAAAATCTTACTTTTTCTTTAACAGGAGCTATGCAACAATTGGCTCTCAATATGGGTGCGCCCCATTTAGGAGCTGATAATATCATATGGCCAGGTTTTCTATTTTGTAGCTTTTTGCCCTATGCAACTTACATGTTATTTTTGCAATATAAAAATAAATCTTTCGCCCTATACAAAAATAAAAAATCGCTAAAATATTTTTTAACTACTATGCTCATGGGATTGGGCTGGTTTGTCCCAACTATGTGTTACGGCAAAGCATCGCAGCTTCTCGGTAATATCGGACCTATTGTGGCTTGGCCAACCTTTATGATCATGATAATTTTAGTTGCAAACTTTTGGGGATGGCGACATAAAGAATGGGATAGGACCAGCGCAAAGACTAAACACACCATACAACTTAGTCTTATGATTTTGATTGGCGCGGCCCTGATTATTGGCTATAGTGCTAAACTGCATATTTAGAGCAGGCACAAGATCAACCCATACAATTTTTTCTAACATAAAAAACGCGGAGCAACCATGAGTTCCTTATTTGGCGGCATTGAAGCTGGCGGCACGAAGTTTTGCTGTGCTATTGGCGATTCCAATGGTAATTTAATAAAAGAAAGCAGCATTCCAACTACAACTCCAGAAGAAACTGTCCCAAAAGTTATAGATTTTTTCGCTGAAACACACAACAAAACTCCGCTACAAGCCATAGGTATCGGCTCTTTTGGACCAATAGATTTAAATCCCAAATCTCCCTATTACGGCTACACCACAACCCCGCCCAAGCCAGGTTGGCAAATGTTTAACTTTGTCGGTAGTATAAAAGAAGCTTTCCCTATTCCTATCGGCTTTGACACTGACGTAAACGGAGCCGCATTAGGAGAATATAACTTCGGCGCTGGCCGCGGTTTAGACACTTTCATTTATGTCACAATCGGCACGGGTATTGGCGCCGGCGGTATGGTTTCAGGTAAACTTATACATGGTCTGGTCCACCCAGAAATGGGTCATCTTTTTATTCCTCACGATAAAAATCGCGATCCATTTCCTGGTTCTTGCCCATTTCATGGCGATTGTTTGGAAGGTTTAGCCAATGGTCCAGCCATGCAAAAACGCTGGAAAATCAAGGCGGCTACTGACCTTCCACCTAACCATCCCGGCTGGGACTTAGAAGCCGAATATTTAGCTTACGCTTTCGCTAATTACACCTTGGCTCTTTCTCCGCAGCGTATCATTGCTGGCGGCGGCGTTATGAAACAGCCTCAACTTTTAGAAAAAATTCGCTCCCGCATACCAAGTTTATTGAATGGCTACATCAAACACGCTAAGATCCTAAAAAACATTGACGACTACATCGTCGCTCCAGAACTGGGCGATCGCGCCGGCATAATCGGAGCTTTAGCCCTAGCAGAAGAGGCTTATAAAAATGACCAAAGATCAAAATGAAATAGGTAAAATATATCATCGCCCCTGGGGATCTTACCAAACTTTAGCCCTAGAAGATGGTTATCAAGTTAAAAGCATCACCGTTAATCCGGGCGGTAGATTGTCACTGCAAAAACATCAGCACCGCGCTGAACACTGGCTAATTGTAAGCGGTGCGCTAACCATAACCGTTGGCTCTGATTCACGTTCCTATCGAGTCGGAGAAAAAATTTTTATCGACAAAGGTGAGCTGCACCGCGCGGAAAACTTTACCAAAGAATCTGCTGTTATCATCGAAGTCCAATTAGGATCTTACCTAGGAGAAGATGATATTGTGCGCATAGAAGATATTTACGGACGCTGAATCCAAATTAAACTGGCCATTCGACCAGTCAGGCCTTTATCGCGCCGATAAGAGAAAAAGCGCTCTTTGTCGCTAAAAGTGCAAAGATCACCACCATAAATCTCATTTATGCCATATTTTTCCAAACGCTGCCTGGCTAAAAGGTAAATATTGGCTAGATAAGAATTGTTACTGACATTACGGAAAGCCGCAGCTGCCTTGGTGTCGTAATCTAAAAACTGTTGCCGAACATCATCTTGCACAATAAAAGCTTCCGGACCAATTGCCGGTCCAAACCAGGCCAGAAGCTTCTCTGGTTCAATAGGCAAGCTTTCTAAAGTCGCTTCAATGATACCTTTAGCCAGACCTTGCCAACCGGCGTGAATAGCGACCACCAAGCCCCCATCGCGACTACAAAGCAAAATAGGCAGACAATCCGCTGTCAAAACCACACATACCCTATTGGGTTCTGTTGTAAAAGAAGCATCAGCGTCAGGTACCACCCCAAAAGGCAGTTTATCCAAGCAAATAACTTTCGTACTATGCGTTTGTTTTAGCCAAAAAGGCTCATTTTTCAAGTTTAAATCTTGACGCAATTTGGCCCTGTTTTTGAGCACATCCTCTGTATTATCGCCTACATGGTCTGCTAGGTTGAAACTCGCGTAGGGCGCTATGCTACAGCCACCTTGCCTTGTGGTCACTAAGGCCCTAATTTGGGCCGGAGCAGGCCACTCAGGTGTAAAAAATATTTTCATAAATGGCGATTTTTTTAATATTTCCTTAAGAATTCTATGTTATTATGGCAATCGTAACGAATTATGGATGATGGATGATGAATTGTACATGGTGAATTGTTTGCCTGATCCCTCAGGGGTAATCTGAGTAACCAGGAAACATGTCTACATAAATTCATTGTAAATCAAATAGTTATGTTTTTAAGTTATGAGGTAGTAATGATAAAGCAAAAAATTCGTAAAGTAATAACATCTATTGTAACTAGTTTAGTTTTAACTACAGCCAGCTTTACCAGCCAAGCTATCGACTTCAATTGGAACAACCAAGGAGAAGTCGGCAACGCCTTAAGACCATCTAACTGTACACTCAGACCGGAAGTATTGCAACTTGCTATGCGCGCCTATAAAAGCGCCGTAGAACAAGGCATTCCTAGTAACACAAAAATCTTAACTATCATCGACTACTCTTTACCAGCTAAAGAAAATAGGCTCTGGGTTTTAGACCTAGCTCATAATAAAGTTCTTATACAATCTATTGTTGCCCACGGCAAAGGCAGTGGTAACATGGTCCCAGATCGTTTTTCCGATAAAGAAGGCACGCTTGCCTCTTCTTTAGGACTTTTTAAAACCGCGCATACTTATTCCGGTAAGCACGGCTTAACCTTGACAATTCAGGGCTTAGAACAAGGCTTTAATGACAAAGCTGAAGCTCGCCACATAGTGGTACACGGCGCCCCTTACGTTAACATCGAATTAGCCAAACAAGGCCACGTTGGTCGCAGCTGGGGCTGCCCAGCCGTTGACGAGCGAATTGCTAAACCGCTAATAAATACAATCAAAAACGGCTCATTGATCTTTGCTTACTACCCAGACCATAACTGGTTAGATCACTCTAAGTTTTTGCATGGATAATTAAGAATCGCTGGAGCTCGAGTGAGTATAGCTCGCTCGAACCCAGCCTTATATAAAAGCTAGTCAACAAGCAGTTTTTTTAGTTTGCTTTTAGATAAGTTAGTTACTGCAGCCACTTCATCCAAAGGCCGACCTTCTTCGCTATTATCTTTCATCATACCTCGCTGGTCTTTCTCCTATCGCGTTTAACCTATCCTTGAAAGGATATGAAACGGCGCCGCCCAAAAGAGGAGCAAAACAGCGCTCTTCACGAAAAGCGTCGCCAGATTCAGTTGCTGCGCGATAACGCCGTATTTCCACAAGGTCATATTTTACAATATATATACCTTCTTCTTCACTAGCCTTCAGAAGACAAGTTCCATCAGGAGCAAAAGCGGAACTACAGCCATCATTTTTTGGCGATGGATAGTTACAGATAGCGATGGCCATAGCATTCTCAAAAGCTCGAATTTTAGTAGCATCCAAAAGAATGCCATCCAGCCCCTTGAGCGGACAAGCATTAGGAATAATGACTAATTCAGCCCCATGCTTCATCAAAATACGTGTTGGCTCCGGAATGTTACGATCGGCACAAATTAAAACACCCACTTGCACAGCACCAGCTCGCGTATCGATCATACTAACAGGAAATTCACCACCGGATTCACAAATCGCATCAATAAAAAATGGCTGGAAAAGATGGGTTTTGGAATACTTTAACTTATCGTTGCCATGGCAATCTATTACTAAAGCCGTATTTCGTGGGTATATTTCCCCTTGAGACATATATGTAACAACAATAGCCATATTTAGCTCTTTTGCTAAAAGGCGAAAGTGATTTATGTAATCATGCGTATCAGGAATGGCGTAACTACGATATTTATCTATAGCTTCGACAAAACCTCTTGGTTTTTGATTTTGAATTGCTACGTCATACCAAATTTCAAAAGAATTTCCCTCATTATATGGGGTTGGATACCCAATACTAAACATTTCTGGAAAAACAGCTATATCCGCCCCTGCTGCTGCGGCTTTGCGGCAATACTCATCTCCTATTGCGATGTTTGCCAGGATATCTTCTGCGACAGGGTTTATTTGTAACAATGCTATACTTAGCTGCATACTATACTCCTTCTAACTGGTTTTGTTTGGATAACAACAAAATCGCCGAATACAACACTCTGGACACTTCGGGCGTCGCGCTGTACAGACGTAGCGTCCGTGCAAAAGAAGCAAGTGATGAGCATTTAAAAGCCATTTTTTAGGAATAACTTCTAAAAGTTTTTTTTCGACGATGAGCGGATTTTTACCTGGCGCGATTTTAGTACGATTAGCCAAACGAAAAATATGCGTATCGACCGCCAAAGTTGGCTGCTTAAAAATCACATTCAAAATTACATTTGCAGTTTTCCTTCCTACGCCCGGTAAAGTTTCAAGAGAACACCTATCGCTTGGTACCTTGCCTTTGTGCCTGGCACACAAAATTTGGCTTAATTTTAGAATATTTCGGGCTTTAACGTTAAAAAGACCGATACTTTTGATGTGCTGTTTAATTTCTTCCACACTCAAAAGTGACATTTTCTTGGGAGTCGGTGCTATTTTAAACAAATTCGGCGTAACTTTGTTGACACTAACGTCTGTTGCCTGCGCCGATAAAATCACAGCTACCAAAAGCTGAAAAGGTGTTTTATATAAAAGCTCGCTCTTTGGATTGGGATAATTTTTGCTTAAAGCAGCAAAAAGAGCATTAAAATTAATACAAGCTTTATGACTCGTCATATAATTTAAGCGCCAGCGGTAAACAAGAGACAACACCTTTTAATCCACAAACTGTTAATGTGATTAGAATTGTATCTTTTACCTCGTCCCGAGTAGCACCCAATTTTTTTGCCATAGGCACGTGATATTTAATTGCTTCTGTTTCGCCCAAAGCTGCCTTAATGCCAATATATACTAGCTGTTTAGTTTTAGCATCTAGACCTTTGGTCTGCACTAAGCTGTGAATAAGACCATCAAACCCTTTAGCAACTTCTGGAGCCTCTCTGTGAAAAACATCGAAAGGATTTTCTTCTTGCATAAAATAACCTCATTAAAATCTAGCATGTTTTGGTGTGCGCGGAAATGGAATAACATCGCGAATATTGGTTAATCCTGTCATATAAACTAAAAGCCTTTCAAAACCTAGTCCAAAACCAGAATGTGGCACTGTGCCATAACGACGCAAATCCAAATACCAGCTATAAAGTTCTTTATCCATACCAATCTCATCCATGCGCTTTTCTAAAAATTCGAGACGCTCTTCACGTTGGCTGCCGCCCATGATTTCGCCAATACCTGGCGCTAAAATGTCCATAGCAGCGACAGTACGCCCATCATCATTTTGGCGCATATAAAAACTTTTTATTTCTTTCGGATAATCGACCACAATGACTGGCGCTCCGACGTATTCTTCGGCTAAATATCTTTCATGCTCTGACTGCAAATCCGATCCAAAAGTAACTGGATAATCAAATTTTTTATTGGATTTTTCTAATATACTAATAACCTCGCTATATGCCATATAAACAAATTCGCTAGCTATGAGCTTTTCTAAACGCAAGATCGCTTCTTTATCGATGCGCTCCACAAAGAAAGCCATATCGTCAGGTCTTTCTTCTAAAGCAGCCTTAGCTAAATATTGCAACATATCGGCAGCAATTTTGGCTATATCGCGCAAATCAGCAAAAGCAACTTCTGGCTCTAACATCCAAAATTCCGCAAGGTGGCGACTGGTATTGGAATTTTCCGCACGAAAAGTTGGACCAAAAGTATAAACTTTAGAAAGCGCTTCACAATAAGCCTCAGCATTGAGCTGTCCAGAAACTGTAAGAAAAGTTTCTTGACCGAAAAAATCTTGGCTAAAATCGACCTTGCCGCCATCTTGGCGTGGTAAATTTAAAAGATCCAAAGTGCTGACACGAAAGAGCTGACCCGCACCTTCACAATCATTAGTAGTAATAATCGGTGTATGAATCCAGAAAAATCCACGTTCATGAAAAAAACGATGAATTGCCTGAGATAAAGTATGGCTCAAGCGCGTCACAGCTCCAATCACATTAGTACGCGAACGTAAATGTGCATATTCACGCAAATGCTCTAATGTGTGATGTTTAGGGGTAATTGGATAAGTTTCTGGATCTGCCACATAGCCGCAAACCTCCACAGATTCAGCTTGCAATTCAAATGGCTGCTTGGGAGACGGCGAAACAACAACTTTGCCACGTACGCGTACGGAACATCCAGCCGATAAATTTAAAATTTCTGTTGTATAATTTGAAAGTGTGTTAGGTGCTACCACCTGTAAAGGATAAAAACAAGAACCATCACTTACGGCGAGAAAAGATAGGCCAGCTTTCGAATCGCGTCTGGTTCTAATCCAACCGCCTATTTCAATAATTTTATCAACTGCTACTTTTCCAGCCAAAATATCAGCAACTGGAGTAATTTTTTCTAACATAAAAGCCCCGAAAATACGATTTTATCACACAATTTGAGGTTCCCCGCCCCACCCAAGTCCAGTTTAGCAACCCTTTGCGTTTTGCGCAATACAGTAAAAAACACAATATTGACTTTAGGAGAAATCCCCTTCCAACACGCTTTTCACAAATGGAATTGTCAAGGGTCGCTTGGTGCGTAAAGTTGCCAATTCCAGACGATCTAAAATAGCAAATAGCTGATTCATATTGCGCTCATAATGCCTAAGTAAAAACTTAGCTACTTCAGAGGGCATGTTTAATTCTCTCTCTTTGGATCGCAATTCCAAAGCTGCAAATTTATGTTCGTCATTCAGTTCTTGTAATTGCGAAATCAAGCAACTTGCCAAACGCGATTTTAGATCAGATAAAAAACAGTTAAGAGCGGCTGGTGCTACATTAGCGGTAATTAATAGGTTCCGCTTAGCATCTGTAACATGATTGAACAGATACATAATCGCTTCTTCCCAATCACGTTTTCCCAAAACAACATCTAAATCGTCCAAACAAACTAAAAACATTTTTTCCAAATTTTCTAAAATCGCCGGAGTAAAGCTCTGATGGTCTTTTAGCGACACATATAAAGACGGCAAATTTAAACCATTTAAATGCTTGCAAGTAGCTTTCGCCAAATGACTGCGTCCAATACCGGAATTTCCCCAAAGATAGATGAGCTGAGAACTAGTGTTAGAATCTAAAGAACTTAAAGCATGAATAATATTGGAATTATCGCCTGGATAGAAATTAGCAAAACTAACATCGTCACCTAAACCTATGTTTAAGGCTAATTGTATTGGCGTATTCAGTGCTCTTACCATATTTTTTTCAGAATGAGCTTAAAAACATGTCTACATGAATTACTTAAAAATCAATGTGTTACATTTTAAAATACTAAATTAGCCAAAAGCCTTAGATCCATAAATCAATTCAGCGATTAAAGTCAAACGTTGCAACATCTCCATAGGGTTTTTTGCTTTATAACGTATCACAAAATTTTCACGATCGAATTGATAACTTGGGTCAAATGCTAATGTGTTAGCGATCTTAGCAAAGATGGAAGTTCTATAACCTACATTATACATCTTTATTTCGGTACGCAGTTGCGAAGTAATTTTGAACGGCTTTGGTATAGCATTTTGCAAATTAATTGTAGCCTTCTTCGCTCCTTCAATAAGAAGATCGCGAGACTTACTAAGTGACACAGATAAAGCGGAATCACGCCCCAAACTTTCTTTAACGGTAACCGCAACTAATGTATAGCCTTTTAACTGATTTTTTGCCTCACGAACAGCTTCATTATCACCACTAACAAAAGCGACTGGCACGTTATAAAAACCGGCATAAAGCGCCGCAATTCCAGTTTCGTTGATCATTAAATCATTGACTTTGACACTATGGATCATAGAAGAATAAGTATGCGCTAAAACAGCATCCAGATTATGTCCACCCGCGTGATAACCAATTAAAAACACACCTTGGTAACTAGAATCGCATGGGTAAAGCATACTTAGCGTATTTCCCCAACCTTGCACCAAACTGGCCTTGGGATGTAATCTTTCCAAATCAAGATTAGTAGCGGCCCCATGTGCATCTCGCACGATAATTTCTGCTTCTGGATCAGCTGATAAGATACCTTCTACAACAGCATTTACATCACTTAGCATATATCTTTTGGCAAGTTCGTAGTGTTTGCCTTGCAAATCAGCAAAGCTTTTATCCACCACACCAGTAATGCCTTCGATATCGACTGAAAGAAGATATTTACTCATACATGTTTCCATTTAGTCAAAAATTTGAGGGCTCCCCGCCCCACCCAATTCATTATAACCACAACATTTCTCACTAGTAAATACAGTATTTTTACGGTATTGCACGATAAAAATTCTTTTGTTACACTGGAAGTGGGTGGGGGAAGCTAAAGCGTATTTCAAATTATAACTTATTGAAAAATAAAGACATACTGTAGACATGTTTTTTAGCAAATTTTTCTAGACAACAATTAATAAATTCCCCATAATCGCCCTTCGCTAATAGCGAAATGGAACTCATTCTTTAACCAAAATTTATACGCTGAGGGTTTCGCATGAGTGAATACATCGTTGAGCTCAAAGGCGTTTCCAAACGCTTCGGTGACTACCAAGCTTTAGAAGAAATAGACCTTACCATTCGTAATGGCGAATTCCTCACTTTACTGGGTCCTTCCGGCTGTGGAAAAACCACTATCTTACGCTTAATTTCAGGACTAGAGCGTCCTGATACCGGCAGCATATACATCAACGGTCAAGACGTAACCGACTGGCCACCAGAACATCGCCATCTCAACATGGTTTTTCAAAGCTACGCACTTTTTCCGCATATGTCTGTCTTTGAAAATATCGCTTTTGGTTTACGCTGCAAAAAAATCCCTAAAGAAGAAATCGACGGAAGAGTCGAAGAAATTTTGCGCATAGTTAAACTAACCAAACTTGCCGAACGCAAACCAAGTCAATTAAGCGGCGGTCAACAACAACGCGTAGCCATAGCCCGTGCCGTAGTAAATCGCCCTCTAGTATTACTTCTAGACGAACCACTCAGCGCACTCGACTATAATTTACGTAAAGACATGCAAGTTGAGCTAAAACAACTACAGCGCAAATTGGGCGTTACTTTTGTTTTTGTCACTCACGACCAAGAAGAAGCTCTTTCTATGTCAGACCGCGTAGCAGTGATGAACGAAGGTAAAGTCGAGCAACTCGGTTCCCCACGCGATGTCTATGAGGAACCTGTGAGTCTTTACGTTGCTGAATTCATTGGCGAAGCAAACATCTTTGAAACTAAAGTAATTCGCACTAACAAGAAAAATATTATTGTTAATATCGAGGGCAAGCGCTTTACCTTCAAAAATAAACGTGGATGCAAAACCAGGCAAGAAGTAAATATCATGGTTCGTCCGGAAGACCTAGCTGTTTGGCGCGAAAATGAAATAGCTGATAAAGCAAGCGAAATGGATAGTATGCTACCAGGTAAGGTAGAGCAGGTGATTTATAAAGGCTCAATCGTTGAACTAATTGTTCGACTAGAAAGCAATAAACGCCTTTTTGCAACTGAGTTTTTCAATGAAGATGATGAAAAACTAGACTATCAAATCGGCGAACCAGTTTGGGTAAATTGGCTACCTGGTTGGGAAGTAGTGTTACCCAATGCAAACTAAAAGCACATTTAAAAAAATTTGCGTTACGGTGATTTGGGGCTGGCTTCTAATCTTCGCTTTAGTTCCTGCCGCATTGATGCTCATTACAAGTTTTCTTACGCCAGATTCTAACGATATAGTTTCTTTTCATCTTACTTTCGATAACTATACACAACTTTTTAATCCCGCCTATTTACGCATTTTACTGCAATCCTTATATTTAGCTTTTAGCTGCACTGCTCTCTGCCTTTTAATCGGCTATCCCTTCGCTTTTATTATAGCTCGCAGTACCAGCAAACATAGATCCCTATTTTTACTTTTAGTAATAATACCTTTTTGGACCAGTTCTCTTATTCGCACTTACGCTATTATGGCGCTTATAAAAGCGAAGGGCATTATCAATACAGTTTTACTAGCAATTGGTATTGTGCACCATCCTTTGCCGATGTTATATACATACTCTGCGATATTACTTGGTTGTGTCTACGATTTTTTGCCTTTTATGATTCTTCCGCTCTACGCCAATATTGAGAAACTCAATCCAGAACTTATAGAAGCAGCCAGGGATTTAGGCGCCGGCAGAATCCGCACTTTGTGCAAAATTATCTTACCACTTACGTCTGCCGGTATTATGGCCGGAACTTTGCTAGTTTTTCTGCCGGCCATGACTATGTTTTATATTCCAGTCCTTTTGGGAGGAGCAAAAAACCTGCTGCTTGGTAACTTAATCGAGAATCAATTTCTAGCCGCCAACAACTGGCCAGTCGGCGCTGCTATTAGCATGATCATTACGCTATTTATGTGCGGCATGATTTTCTTCTATTGGCGGAACTCTCTTAGTAAAGATAGAAGCAATTTTGAGGAACTGGTTTAAATGAAACTAAATCGCTTAATCAAATATTCTTACCCAGCTTTTGTCTATTTGTTTTTGTATTTCCCAATACTTATCATCGTTGTTTTTTCTTTTAACGACACCAGTCGCTCTCTCGTTTGGAAGGGTTTTACAACACAGTGGTATACGGAACTTTTTCGTGATACCAATTTACTTAGCGTAACAGGTCACTCTTTGATTATTGGCGTCCTAGCCGCTACCATAGCCACCGCCATTGGTACTATTGCAGCAGTTAGCTTATTTCGCTATCGTTTTTGGGGTAAAAAATTATTGCATGGCTTATTATTTGTAATGATTGTCACACCAGAAATTGTCATGGGAATTGCGCTTTTGCTGTTATATAGCTCTCTAGATCTACCGCTCGGCTTTTGGTCCCTTTTGCTAGCACACATAACACTTTGCATACCGTTTGTTACTATCACAGTTTATAGCCGCATAACAACTCTTGATAAAGCCATATTCGAAGCTGCCCGTGATCTCGGCGCCACTGACTTTACAATTTTTAGCAAAATCATTATACCGCTTTTATCTCCTTCTATAATTGCCGGCTGGCTCTTAAGTTTTACCTTATCTTTAGATGATGTAATAACAAGTTATTTCGTTTCCGGCCCTAGCTTTTCCATTTTGCCACTTAAAGTATATGCCATGGTACGCTTAGGCATTAAGCCAGAAATCAACGCTCTTTGTACACTGCTCCTCATATTAACTCTTCTAATCATCATCTCTGCGCAATTCGCCCTTTATAAAAATTCCGGGAAAAAACATGCTAAAAAATAAACTAGCAAAAAAATTCTTAGGATTAAGCTTACTATGTTTCAGTTTTGGATTTTTAAGCCCTGTCGTTTTAGCACAAGCGAATATTTTAAACGTCTACGTTTGGACAGCTTATCTACCGCAAGATGTTGTAAAACAATTTAGGAAAGAAACGGGGATTCGCGTCAATATTAGCGAATACGACAGTAACGAAACCATGTACGCCAAAATCAAAGCCTCTCCCGACGCTGGCTATGACATTATCTTTCCTTCTAATTATTTTATCCATCGCATGCGTAAACAAAATATGCTGCACATAATAGATAAAGATAAACTCCCCAATTTGCAATATATAAACCGAGATCTTTTACGTAAACCATTTGATCCAAACAATGAATTTAGCATACCGTATCTTTGTAGCATAACTGGAATCGTTATAAACACTGATTATTTAGACAACAAAAACATAACCAGTTGGCAAGATCTTTGGCAAGAAAGATTTCGCGATAAATTATTAGTTTTAGACGATATGCGGGAAGTATTTTCCATCGCCCTCTTAACATTAGGTTATTCAATCAACGATACTAACCCAGACCACATCAAAGAAGCCTATTTAAAGCTCAAAACATTGCTTCCTAATGTGAAAATCTTCAACTCTGACGTAGAACAAAATATTTATATCGACGAAGATGCCATAGTAGGCATGGGCTGGAACGGAGATATTAATTTATCTCTCGCGGAAAATCCAAAACTAAAATTCATTTACCCCAAAGAAGGATTTGTTATGTCTATTGATTGTTTAGCCATAACTAAAAATGCGCCGCATTTAGAAAATGCTTACAAATTCATAAACTTTCTCATGCGACCGGATATTGCTAAAAAAATTAGTGAAGAAATCGGCTACCCCTCACCCAATCTAGCAGCAATTAAACTCCTTCCAAAAGACATGCAAAATAATCCACTTTTAAATCCTTCTAGTGAACTTTTAAAACGCGGACAATTGCAAGATGCCACTGACGAAGTGTTACCGCTATATGAAAAGTACTGGGAAAAATTGAAAATTGGGGAGTAGCATCGTTGATTATTCCGTCAAATTAAAACTTTTACCTGGCAAATAATTTTCTTTAGAAACAACCTTTTTACCAGTTTTTGACTCCAAACCAAGTCTGGCGCTCTTAGAGATCGCTCCTCCTTGTATCCCAGCAACCTTGTTTTCCGCCATACCCTTAGCGTCTATGGTCTCGGCTATTTGCCTTGTTGATAACTCAGCTAAAGCCGTAAAAATAAGTTCAGCCTCAGTCATGTGGTCACGTAAATTTTGTGTTTTTAGTCCTTTGATGCTTTTATGTTCCTTCACCGAAACACCCGACCACTCTTGATGAATAATGTTGGTTAATACGGCATATTCTTGCTCTTTTGTTACCTCATGTTTACTCCAATAATCAGTAAGCTTGTTCCGTGTTTCCTGCCCCATCATCCGTTGTTGTATCCATTTTTCGCTTCTACCATATTTTTTCCAGTTTTCCCTGGCTCTGTTGAGTGATTTTTCAGGATCTACCATTTCCTGCATTCTTTCATAACCAACTTTTGCTAGCCACAATTTAATTGGCTCGGCTTTCGGACTTGGTACAGATTGGATAAGTCTTAAGAGCGTTTGTGGATCGGCGACATCTGTAAATCGCATTTTTCCGTCCTCAGCTGGCAATTTCAACTGGTGACAAATTGTCACCAGTTCACTCCCCTCCTTGCTTAAACGTTCTTTTAACTTATTCCAGTATTTTCTAGCTACTTGATAATCCCTCTGCTGAATCAGAACCGCCACAACATCAACAACAGAAAAATACCATAGCTCCTTCTCTTCATCGTAAACTCTACGAATTTTAAAATCTTCAAAAACTGCTAGCGCGTTTTGCATAACACTTACCTCGAATTACCTATAATTTGTATCATCCCTTGGTTTTAAATCCAGGCAACATTTTGTGATGGTTGCTTTTTTATCTACTTCTTACGTTAAACGCCAATTATTTTGCCACCTCGCAATATATTTAGCAAAACACGTATAATAAAAAATTCTCGCTATCACGGTATTGACGCCAACGCCATTATGCGCTAGTGTGCCAATCACTATAGTATTTTCCCCTATAGTGATCCTAAAACTAATTCGGATTGTTTTTGGAGAGGTTTAAAAACTGGAAGTAAGAACATGGAGTCAAAACATGTTGTACTGGAACCGGATTTTACATGAAGTCTTAAACAAAGAAACCCCCAAACAAGACTTCATTTTTACTAACCTTTCTAAGGAAAGACAACGTGATCTCCCCATAAGGACAATTATCAGACGTGTCGTTAGAGGAAGAAACTTGAAAAAATATTATCTAGGAGAAAAATACAGGAACGTATATCTCACCAAAAGAGAAGCTGAGTGTACGGTCTGGTTAGTCAGGGGGCAACCTGTAAAAGGAATAGCCAAACAATTGCAACTTTCTCCGCGCACAGTTGAGTTTTATCTCAAGAATGTTAAAGCCAAACTACTCTGCAACTCCAAATCAGACCTCGCTATCTTGCTACAAAAATGTGCGCTTTTGCAGCATGAAGATTTCCGCTAAAGCCAAAAACATGTCTACCACGCCTTTGGCGTGGCAGGCGCTTTTTTTTTAAAATCAATTGGTTATATTTTCAAATTACGGTCTAGTTTTTTTAATGCTAAATCAAGGTTGTTTTATTTTTCCCATCGCTTAAAATAGCAATTCATTTCACACAGAAGAAGCTGGCGTAGCTCAGTTGGTAGAGCAACTGATTTGTAATCAGTAGGTCGCGGGTTCGACTCCCATCGCCAGCTCCAGCTAATTCATTGGGCTTCAAGGCAAAATAGATATTCGGGATTTTAAGTATTTTTGCTTTGTGGTTCCTCTGGTGGTTCCCGTAAGTGGTCTCCCAGCACTTTCTTACCCTTCAATCCTTCACCTAGCATCAAACGCATATTAGAAGCTCGCTTGCGTCATTTCCTATCGCGGGCGAATTGCTAGTAATCCAAAACAACAAAAGGTGAACAAAATGGAGAATACATTTATTTTAAATCCAGAATTAACCAGCCTAGAAATAGTCGACGGTATAATAGAGCGGCTCATGAAGGCTAAAGCACTAACGTCCTTTCTGCTGGCTAATGATATAGCGGGCGATACTAGCTTTAAGTCGATACATGGCTTTATTTGGGTGTTGGATGGGTACTTGGAGGAATTGGATTGTTTGTTTGGGCAGTTGGATAAAATAACTAATATCTAGCATTGCTCCATATTAGTTGATATTGATCCATCAACATTAATAACGCTAGCTGGTCGAGCAAAGATCAAGCCAAAATCTATACTCGCCTCGTAGATAATACCACCTAGTCTATGGTGAAAAATGGGATTGTTTTCTAATACTAAGACCGGTGCCCCACTAATCCCAGCAACATCATATTGGAATGGCATGGTAGAATATGGTTCAATATATTCGCGTTCAAGCTGAATAGTTATGTTTTTATTTGCCACACTCTTTGCAACACAAAGTATATGAATATAACCCCATTCAATCTTACGGTTTTTATGATCAACCAATCTTTCCTTACCAGGATATCCTATGGTAAAGATACCCTGATTTTCTCTCGGAGGATTTGGTGGCCATATTTCTTTATTATCTAAAGGGCGCTTATTTATTTTATTCAACTCCTCTTTAGTGATACTGAATGTTGCTATATCCATTTCTTTACTTCCACTAATAAATCGTTGTTTCATATTAAATTCAAAAGCTCCCTCATATACATAAGAGTTTATTTTATTCTTTGAAGTGTCACTGATATAACCTTCATAAACGTGGTACGCGGTAATGCCGATTAAACACGTTCCAGTATCTACAAAAAAAATAGTGCCATTTTTAAAGTGATCACCACTCGGCGTATGCCAGTACAATGGTGCGGTTGAACGGCGAAGATACTCTCTTAAAATACCAGTGATTTGTTGTAGTTGTATTCTTTCACTATTAGTTGAATTATTAGCCACAATGGTTATTTCGAGTATTTATGCGATGGATTACTTTTTAAGAATGTATCAAAGTTGGAAATTATCTTGGATAAAAGACAACAACTTTAGTTTATCAGTTTTCTTAAAATTATCATATATCTTAATAATTTCTGCCAAACTATCGTCATCAGCATAAAAACAAGCAACAGGAACACCCAACACGGCAGCAATCCTTTTTAGAGTTGAATAATCAGGAATATGTTTGCCGCGTTCGTATTGATTCATACGGGCACTAGCAGCAAATTGATCCATACCAGCCGCTATCCCGAGTTTTTTTTGGGAAATATTGGCTGCCAGACGTGCTTCTTTTAATCTTTTCGCAATAGGTATATCGGTCATCTTAGCTAGTCATTAAAGGTTAATGAACCGACTAAGATTGTCTTAGTATTTCACTTGACATGATACTAAGGAGTTCTTAGCATACATATTCATAATGTTTCATATTATTTCAAAGTGCGGGCGAATAGCACACTCACAGATGGTTTTTCTAATCAGTACGATTATTTGATTTTTTTCTCCAAACGAGCGAAAGGTAAACGGTAATGGGAATAACAGTAATAAGCGTTTTACTGGGCGGCATATTAATGGGGTTTGTGAAAATTATAAAAAGCATAACAGTCCATAATAGGCAGCAGTCTACTGAAGATAATGTTAATTTACATGATTACAAAGAAGCCACTAGTCATTACAGAAAAATAATCATAGATTCTAGCAAAATAATAATGATTAACCCTAAGCATGCTGAAGCCTACAACGAAAGAGGAGCAGCCAAACATTCTCTATGTGACTATACTGGCGCTATCCAAGATTTTACTAAAGCAATAGAGAATAATCCTAAACATGCGCGGGCATACAACAATCGAGGGACAGCGAAAAACATGCTAAAAAAGTATGCGGAAGCCACTCAAGATTTTGATAAAGCAATAGAGCTTGACCCCAAATATGTTAAAGCATTCTCTAATCGCGCAACAGCCAAAAATGAACTTAAAGACTATGTTGGTGCTATTCAAGATTGCACTGAAGCAATAAGCATAGACTCTAGATATGTCGACGCTTACTATAATAGAGGAATCGCTCATAGCCAACTGAAAAACCATACAAACGCTATTCAAGACTATAGCAAAACAATAGAGCTTAACCCTAAGGATGCCGATGCTTACACTAATCGAGGCGCCTCTAGAAATGAACTGCAAGATTATATAGAAGCTGCCCAAGACTCTAGCAAAGCAATCAAACTTAATCCTAAAAATTCGGTAGCTTACTATAATCGAGGCGTCGCCAAAGATAAACTACAGCACCACACAGGCGCCATTAATGACTACAACAAAGCAATAAATTTAAACCCCAAATATGCCGATGCCTATACTAATCGAGCAATGATCAAGGGTAAACTGCACAACTATATGAGCGCTACCCAAGATTGCAATAAGGCTATAGAACTTAATTCAGAAGATGCTATGGCTTACCACAACAGAGGACTTGCTAAATATTTTTTAAGAGATACCAAAGGCGCTTTAGAAGACTTCAGTATCGCTGCAAAACTAGGCTATAAAGAATCTCATGAAGCTATAAGGAAAATCCTATTATCTGCAAAAGGCACAATATGACTATAGTTTATTTAATTTTAACGGTAATTGCAGTAGCCATTATTGGTTATCTTGTTGAAGGTTTTAAGAAAATAAAAAACGCTATGGATTATAATAAACAAGGTGCCACTAATTATTTTAGCAAAGATTTTAACAGAGCTATTCAATGCTTTGATAAGGCAATAGAGATTAATCCCGGGTATTCTGAGGCTTATGCAAATAGAGGTCTCACAAAAGACGCACTTTATGATAGTAAGGGTGCCATTAATGATTTTAGCGAAGCAGTAAGGATTAATCCTAAGGATTTAGCATCATACTATAATCGAGGGAATACTAAGAAAGACAAGCTACAAGATTTTACTGGGGCTATCCAGGATTATAGTAAAGCAATAGACATTAATTCTAATTACGCCTTAGCTTACTACAGCCGAGGACTTGCTAAATACTCACAAGGGGATATAAAAGGTGGGCTAAGGGATTTAAATAAAGCTATAGAACTAGGTAATGAAAGCGCTTATGCGACCATGCGAGCAATGAAAGAGAATGGTTTGCATGTAAGAGATTAAACATTTTACAAGACCAAACTGCGAGAACAACATGAACGATAAAGAAGCAAGTAATAAAAAGCCCCCCAAACTTACCCTATTGGATATTTATATTATATTAATAACAGGAGCCTTTATAATCGCGATCATATGGGAAGAAGGATGCCTAAAAGGATTTGTTGGATTTTTATTCCTCATGGTTATCGGATCATTATTTTCTGCTTGGCGAACAAAAAGAGCTAAATCAAAAAAAGAAGGACTTACCAAGCGATTCTACAAAAAACAACCTTTTCTTTTTTGTAATCTGCTTTTACTTTTCGTCTCTCTTATAAACATTATAACAATATACTCTATTTACGATCCTGATATTAGCTACATAATACTGCTTTTTACAGTATTAATTTTAATACATTGCGGAATTATACTATTTATGTTCGAAATACTTGTAGGTGACAAAATAGAAGGCTTAGTACCGATAACAAAAGCCAACCTAAAAATATTTTACGAAAAATTTCTTTCTTCATGCATAAAAGAAAGGTTTATTTTTGTTTTAAACGTCTTCTGGTTAGTAGTAGCTATCACTTGCTTTCTGTTAAAAGTAGACTCTATGAATAATGCACCTTTTTACATATTCAAAATTCAGTTCTTTTTTTCGTGCGCTACTTTTCTATTTGGGTATGCATGCAAATATCTTTTGCGAAATAAATAGTAGAGTATCTTTGGCTTATAGTACTTATGACAAACATCAAAAACCTCCCCAATAATTTACTATGGTTTATCCCAATAGGCGCATTGCTGTTATCATTTTTCCACTTATCGATTTGGTACTACACTTTTTTAAAAATTATAATCACAACTACTGCTGGATATTTAATTTATTTAGAATGCTATACCCGTACAATGCAAGAAGAAATTTTATTTTTATATGGAGCAGCGGTGGCTTTTTGTTATGTCTCAATAGCGAGAATAATCGTATTA
>Ga0265297_10003389_pt1 | contig 28960 bp, 39 predicted proteins | sample Munlanlwell13791_FD_192502 | JGI IMG/M metagenome (GOLD analysis project Ga0265297, IMG submission 192502) | Leachate microbial communities from a municipal landfill in Southern Ontario, Canada - Leachate well 137-91 | ecosystem: Engineered > Solid waste > Landfill > Unclassified | place...
TTAAAAATTTGCTTTGTTTCCTTAATTGTTCTAATGTTTTAAGATTTTCTTTTGTTACCACTGAACCTTCGACAAAAGCAATGTCAAATTTTGTCGGCGATTTGCCGCTTTTTACCAAAGGAAATTCAGTTATTTGCAGCCGATCGACGACGCCTTTGAGAAGTTGTCCCAGATTGATTATTTCCATTAAACAGCCGTTGCAAGCGGTTAAAGAAATAATGGCAACTGTCGGTTTTTCCCGCCCTAGGCGGGTCGGCCTTGGGTTGATATTTATCATTTTAAGGAATTTAAAGTGATTAAAGTATATTTTTTTAAATCAGATATTTCTTTTTTTGTTAATTTTTGAACCAAGTAATTCCAATGGAAAGAAATCCAATCATTTTTTTTTACTTCTTCAATAATATTTTTATCTCCTAAAATGTATTTTTTAATCGGTTTGCCTAATTTTATTTTTTTGTTTATTGCCAATGGCTGATACTCTACTAAAATTTTAATTACATCCTTATTTTTACTGGGGATAATTTTAATTATTTTGCCCCAACTGATTCGGCAAGTATCTTTTAGTCTTAAATTATCAAAACTAATGGAACCGGTTACTGAGCCAATTGTTAAGACATGGAAACTGTGATGCGGTTTTGAATTTTTTGAAATCATTTTTGCTTTTTCCAAAGCCATTTTTTTTGACAAGAGTCCTGGTTCGGAAAAATCTTTGATAATCATTTTTTGCAAATCCTTAATTTTGACTTTTTGCAGCAAATTATTGCCAACCCAGTAAGCGCTGACCACTCTTTCGTCAAAAGGATCTTTTATTTTATTGCTCTTGGCAATAAGTTCATAATAGGGATAAGCGCCCTTAAATTTTTTGAGTGTTTTTCTAACCCGAGAAAGTTTTATATTGTTTTTGCCCAAAAGAAATTTTTCCAATATTTTTTCTTTTAATGCTTCTTTTGGTCCGCAAAGACCCAATTTATGGGGAATAATTCCGTATAGTGCGGCAATTCTAATTCCGGACATAAGATTGTTTTATTTGTTTTAGAAAGTTTTTAAGATCAATAATTAAAATCAAGCCCGCTAAAATTATTATTCCGCTTATTAATTCTTTTAAGTTTATTTTTCCAGTAGCCACCAAAGAGAGCAGAGTAGTGACAGGAGATCCTAAAAGCAAAATTGAAGAAGCAATTGAAACCGGAATATATTTTAAGCCGCTGTACCAGGTAGCTACATAACCGAAAAGAAGCAGGGAAGTAGCGATAATCCATCCGATTTGGTGATAATTTAAAGTGCTGATTATATTGACTTGATGAGTTATGCTCAGAAAAATAAGAATAAAAATTGAACCGAAAAACATTCTTCCCCAAGCCACGGTAATTCCTTCTAAATTTTTTAGAGCATATTTTGAAATGACATTTTCAATCGCCCAAAGAATAGTGGCCAGTAAAATTAATAAATCGCCCAAACCGAATGAAATCGGCAGCGCTTTTAAAGCAACGAAACTTCCGAATAAAAGCAATAAAACACCGATTAAAAAATTTTTATTTATTTTTTCTTTCAAGAAAAGACCGGCCAGAATTATTATATAAATAAACATTGTCTTCTGAATAAAAGAACCTTGAGCCGCCGTGGTTAATGTTAAGCCCTTGAAAAAGAGCAGAAAAGGAATACTTCCGCCAATTAAACCGATAATCAGCAATAACAGCCATTGTTTAGGGGTTAATTTTAGAAATATCTTGCGATTTTTAAATGCCAAAATAAGGGCGGATAATATCAGGGCAACGGAAACATTTTTTAAAAAAGTAAAAATATAGGGATTAATCACGCTTACCCCGTATTTGCTGACAAAAATGGAAAAACCTGAAATTATCGCTGTTGTTGAGACTAATAATAACCCTTTTTTGTTCATATTTTTGATTTAAATAATTTATTGATTTTTTCCGCCTGATTTTTATTTATTTTTTTAACTACAATGTGATTTTGAGTTAAAACCCAATCACCCTTTTTTACTTTAATAAGACTAATAACCGTTTCTCGGCCATTTGGCGATTGAAGCAAAACAGAATTTTTTTTAACTGAAATTATTTTTTTAGGAATAGCTAGGCACATAAAATTAGCTTTTTAGGAATTAGCTTTTTAGCTTCTTAGCCCTAAAAAGCTAATAAGCTACAAGCTAAGAAGCTGAATTAAATCGCTCCGGGAATATTTTTTAATTCTTGATAAGAAAATATCGGGCCGTGTTTGCAGGCGTATTTTGAACCAATGCTGCAATGCTGGCAAACGCCGATTCCGCAATGCATTCTTCGTTCCAAGGAGAGAAAAATATTCGCGTCGTCTAGTCCAGCTTGTTTTAATTTTTGAATAACAAATTTATACATTACCGGCGGGCCGCATAAAATGGCGATTGCGCTGCTGTCAACTTTTATTTTGTCAAAAAGAGTGGTAATCAGTCCGACATTTCCTTTCCAATTCGGGCATTGTTTATCCAAAGTGAGCGCTAAATTGGCTGATTTCTGCCAATTTTTATATTCGTCTTGAAAAAGCAAATCTTTCGCTTCGCAAGCTCCGTAAAAAATTTGCATTTTGAAATTTTTATTATTTTGATTGGCTAAAATTAAAGGTCGCAAAGGAACCAAACCCAAGCCGCCACCGATTAAAAGAATGTTGCCGGTCAGATTGTTGGGAAAGCCATTACCAAAAGGTCCGCGGACAATCAACTGATCATTGATTTTTAATTGATGTATTTTTTTGGTTAATTGGCCGGCTATGCGGACGCAAATTTGAAAATTTTTATCACTGTCATTTGGATTAGAACAAACGGCAAAAGGCGCTTCAGAAAAAGAAGGGAGTCCGACTTCAATAAATTGGCCGGGAATAAATTCAAAATTTTTCTGATCTTCTTTATTTTTGAATTGCAAAGTAAAAAGCTTGACTTCAGACGTCTGTATTTTGATATTTTTAATAACTGCAATTTTTGGTTGATAGGGATTGAACATAAAATTTTTAATTCCTAATTTCTAATTGATCTAATCCGCCAGCTGGCGGACCCAATGACTAAATTTCTAATTATTTAATTTTTTGTAAATTGCGTTTTACCTTGGGATTTGGAGCTTGGGTTATTATTTAGAAATTAGAAATTAGGTTAATTAGATCAATTTTCTATTATTTTATTTTGTTTTTATGCTTTCTAACACCTCATGAATTTTTATTCCGGCCGGACAAACCATAGAGCATCGGCCGCAGCCAACGCAGCCCGGAAAATTGTATTCATCAGGAATGCGGACGAATTTATGATAATACCAATTGTAAATTCTCTCGGCTGTATTTTTTAAAAATTTATGATCGCCGGTTATCTCGGAAAATTCGCTGTAAAAACAAGAATCCCAGCATCTTTTTCTTATGCCTTCGTCTTTATTCAAACAAGGTTGATCTGTCAAACTGAAACAAAAACAAGTCGGGCAAACAATCGTGCACTTTCCGCATTCAATGCATCTTTGATCTAAGTTTTGCCAAATATCGGTTTCAAGCGAGCCGGGCATTTTTTCTTTAATTTCCATCATTTCCGGACTGACTCCTTCTTCTTTAATTGGACCGGCGTATTCAATATGTTCAAAATCCGATTTCCAGTTGTTTTGTTTGGCAAAATCGTTTAAAATTTGCTGGCCCTTTTTAGAGCCGGTAAAAATTTTAAATTCAGAAGATTTTTTTTCTTTTGCTTGACCCAAGAAAATATCAAACTGCAAATGTTCCAAAATGTCTTCTTCATATTTATCTTCCCAAACCTTGAAAGACAGGTCTTGAAATTGGGGGATTTGGGATTGGCCGATAATTAAAGTATTATTTAATCTGGCTTGATAATACGGATCTTTTTCAAAAACTTGGTTATAAAGCAGAATGGCTTTAAGATCAAAAATACTGACCCCGATTAAAACTTGTTTAAAAGCGGTCAAATCGGCCTTAAAGTCGTCATTCTTGTATTTAAATAAAATTTCCCGTGAAGACACGAGATATTTTTTAAAAGAATATAAAGGCAATCGGCCGGAAAAATCAAGCTGAGACGGCTCGCTGATTGTTTTAATCAAAATTTGTTCGTCGTCCTTGACAGGCCCGATAACAATATAGTTTTTTTCTTGAAGCCATTTAATGAATTTTTGGAGCTGTTTTTTATCCATACCAGGTAGTGAAAATTTGATTATTACTATGATTTAAACATACCAGATTTATTAATTTTGTCAAAATTTTACTCTTGACAAAATCAAAATTTTATGCTACCCTATAATAGTTAAATTTAAAGAGGTTCTTTAAAAAAGGCGGCACCGGCCTGGGACGCGGCGCAAAAATGGAGGTATGTAATGGAAAAAAAATCTTCAGTACATATTAGATTGATTCGTATGTCTCATTTTTTAAAACTTGGTTATCACAAAGCAGCCAATATGAGTGAACAAGAATTTGCTAAACTTGTTCCTTATCCGGAAGATAAACCCGGGAAGCTGCTAGTTGTCAAGCACCAACTTATTCCAATTGATATTCAGATGAAATTGATTGGCGGTGAAAACCATCTTAATTTACCTTTGCTTAAAAATTTGGTAAAAACGCCCAACACGCTAATTTATTGGCGGTACGGCGTTGAAGATGGAGAGAAGATGTTAGATAAATCAATGAATCTCTGTTTAAAAATTTTTCAGGAAAAAAACAGAATTCCTTCAGTGGTTGAAGAAGGTATTGCCATCGTCGTTTATAAAAAGGACGTTTTAGAAGATCACGGTATTGACCTTCCCGGTTCTTTTTGTGTGGGCGTACCATGTCTTAGGCTTGAAAAGAAAAGACCTGAATTGATCATTGGGTGTTCTTGCGATGCCAGTCAAGACTATGGTTCAGCTTCCTGTTCGTCATAATTTAGAGAATTAAAAATCCCTCCGATTCGTCGGAGGGATAATTTTTTTTACAAAAAATTACTTTTTCCCGGTTGAGCCGAAACCGCCGCGGGATTTTTCGCTGATTTTTTTTGTTTCTTGCCAAACAACTTTTTTAACCGGAATAATCAATCCTTGAGCAATTCTTTCGCCAACTTCTATTTTTACCAATTTGGCGGAAAAATTATAAGCGGCAAAATTTATTTCATCTTCCTGGCCGTTGAAATCTTGGTCAATAATGCCGATATTATTGGCCATCATCAGGCCTTTTTTAAATGTTCCGCTTCGGCTGGCAATCAAAAGAAAATGGCCGGCCGGCACTTTGATAATCAGATTTGTCGGCAAAAGTTTTATTTCTTGAGGTTTTATTTCCGCGGCTATTCTGGAATAAATGTCAAAAGCCACGGCGCCCTTTGTCTTATATTCCGGCAAGGGGAGTGATTTATCAATTCGTTTGATTTTAATTTTATTGCTCATATTTATATTTTTAATGACTCTCGCTTAAAACAATTTCCATTGCTTCTTGAGAAACGCCGAAAATCGGAGCCAAAGGTATGGCTAAATAAGAATTTTGCGATTTATCGTCGGAAATTTTAATAAATTCAGGATTCTGCTTTAATTGATCAATTAATTTTTTCTTTTCAATTTCCAATTTTTCACGCGGCACCAGCAAATAACCGGCGAATTTATTGGCCTGAGTTTCCAAATATCCGTATTGTTCTGCCGGTATCTGCCCGATTATTTCGTAAAGCTTGTAAATATTATTCAGTTTAAAATCACTATAAATGTTTTCATGCAGGATATAATGTCCTATTTCATGGGCAAAAGAAAATCTCAATCTGTTCTGCTGTCGATCGTCTTTATACATATCGGCGTCAACGTAGAGAAATTGCCAATTAAAAGAAATGTGCGCGTCCATATCGCAGTCGCGCCTTAAATTCGGAATGGGAATAATTTGAATTTTTAATTTGCCGTCTATAATTTTTTCAATATCCACGGGCAATGATTCTCCCCAATATCTGTTGCGAAATTCATCAGCCATTTTTTTGATTTCTTCCTGGCTTATAAACGGCACTCTGATGCTGTAATAATCCATAATATTTTAGGCATTTCTGATTAATTCTATCAAATGATCTATTTCTGTTTTGGTCGGTTTCTCATTTCTCAGAGTTCGGAAAAATACCGGCAAATATCCCACGGCATCACCTTGAGATAAAATATCTTCAGGGATAATACCTTGAGCTATTTGCGCTTTGTCCGTAAATTTTTGTAATTCTTTCGCGTCTTCGGAAAGTCCCAATGCTTTGGCCCATTTAATTAATGTGTTCGCGTCAGCCGGAGGGGAGATTCTTCCTCTTTCTATTTTACTCCAATTGCTTGGGTCATAATTGACCAGTTTGCATATTTCTCTTAAACTAAGATCCTTTTTGATTCGCAATTCTTTTAAAATTTCGCCAAATTCTTGCAAGTTTTTATTCATAAATTTATTGGTTAAATTTATTTTTTAAAATTGACCTGTGGTAAAACTATACCACAAAAAATAAAAAAGTGCAAACAATCTGTGGATAACTTTTTAGGTTACAAAGTGACGAAATTATACCCCTGATTTTTTAATTCTTTGATAATAACGGGAAGAGCTTTAATCATTTCTTCACGATTAGCGTTATGAATTAAGTTTAGTCCGTCATGCAAAACAATAATTGAACCGGAGTGGACATTTTTTAAAATATTTTTGGAAATACTTTCAGCCTTGGCATATTTGAAATAATCAGTGGTCATATTATTCCACTCAATCATTCGCAATCCTTCTTGGCGTACGCTTTTAAAAACTATCGGAGTGCGCCAGCCGTGCGGTGGTCTGAAAAGAGCAGGGTATTTATCGGTTGTCTGAAAAATAATTTCATTGGTTTGGCTGATTTCTTGTTTAATATTTTTCGCTTTTTCAAAAGGCAAACTAAAAGAATGATAATAACTGTGATTGCCTATTTCGTGGCCTTGAGCCGCGATATCTTGGGCGATATTCGGGTAAGTTGCCACATTATCGCCGACTAAAAAGAAAGTCGCCTTGATGTCTTCGTCTTTTAAAATCTTCAAAACTTCTTCGGTATATTGGCCATTGGGGCCGTCATCAAAAGTAAGAGCAACCACTTTTTGTTGATTTTCTTGAACAGGTATTTTATTTTCCACTTTGCCGAAAAGCTGAGATCTTGGACTGCAAATTCCATAGATTATAATAGCTAAAATAACAAAAATTCTTCCCGTGGTCAAAATTACTTTATTTTTAAAAACAAGAACGGGTTGTTTCAGTATAAAAAATATACAATAATTAATTGTATAAAGACAGATGGTTCTTAAAAATCCTGATTTTTGATAACGTCTTGCCGAGGTGGTTGTCCAAAGATTTTTAAAGTAATAAACTTTGCCCACAGCAATCATTTTTTTTGTTAAATCCGCATCTTCTCCGTAAAATTTAATATCAGTGTTAAAACCGCCGATATCTGCCAGTTTATTTTTTTTAATCGCGAAATTACCGCCCACGATCAAGCGTATTAATTTTATTTTAAAACAAATAAAGAAACATTTTATAAAATCATTAATTGCTTTGCCGCCGTCATAAAAAATAAAAGGATTATAAATAACTACTGCATCCTGATGAGATTTAATAAAAAGAGCTATCTTTTCCAGATAGTCTTTGGGCATAATAAAATCGGCGTCACTATAAACCAGCCAATCGCCTTGAGCATTTTCAAGGCCGGTTTGCCGCGCTTGCGGCAGGCCGATTCTTGATTCGTAAATATATTTGACATTATTTTTTTTAACAATTTCAGCCGTGTTGTCGGTACTGGCATTATCAACGACAATAATTTCAAAAGGTTGTAATTTTTGTTTTTTGAAAGAATCTAAACAATTTTGGATATAGCCGGCTTCGTTTCTGGCTGGAATGATTACGGAAAATTTTATTGAAGTTTCATCTTTATCCATTTTTATTTATTATTATAAGATAAAAAATCAGGACAAATTTTTAATTATCGGGATACCCGGAGTCGAACCGGGGCTGCACCCACCCCAAGGGCGCGTCCTACCGCTAGACTATACCCCGAATTAAAAACTCAAAAATAAATTTTTTTGATTTTTTATTTTTGAGTTTCAAATTATTTTTTCTTCATTGCCTTTGAGCATCTGGTACAAACTTTCACCCTCTTGCCAGAAATTGTTTTTGTCTGTAAATTTATAAACTGTCTCTTTAAGGTGTGAACCTTGGAATGCGATCGGGAAGCGTCTGTTGACGGTCCGCGTTTGCAAATTGAACAAGTTCTAGACATAAAATTAAATTGATTATAATTAGTATTTTAATAATAACAGAAAGTTAAAAATTTGACAAGTATGTTTTTTCTTTTAATCATCATTTTCTCAGCCATCATCCATGAATATATGCACGCTTGGACAGCGGATCGCTTGGGCGACCCGACGGCTAAATTAATGGGGCGATTGACATTAAATCCTCTTAAGCATATTGATTCTTTCGGCACAATTATTTTGCCTTTGTTTTTGGTAATTTTAAAAAGTCCTTTTGTTGTTGGCTGGGCCAAACCGGTGCCAATAAATCCCTTTAACTTTAGAGACCAAAAATGGGGCACTCTTAAAGTGGCAGCAGCCGGTCCTTTGGCAAATTTTATGGTTGCCCTGATTTTCGGTTTAATAATCAGAGTTTTACCCCCAAGTTCTTTTACTAATTTTTTAAGCATTATTGTTTCCGTGAATATTTTATTATTTGTTTTTAATTTGATTCCAATTCCTCCGCTTGACGGTTCAAGAATTTTATTCGCTTTTTTGCCGCCCCGTTTTCAATATTATTCTTTGGTTATTGAACGCTACGGTTTTATGATTTCATTGATTGTCGCTTTCTTGATTTTTCAACTGATTCAACCAATTATGTTTTGGATTTATCATTTACTTGTCGGTTAGTCATTGTTATTTTAATTTGACTTGACAAGATTTTTAGATAGTTTACAATATTTAATTACTATCTAAACTAACTTAAATTTTTTTAGTATGCCAACTATAAATCAATTAGTAAAAAGAGGAAGAAAAAAAGCTGTTAAGAAATCCAAAAGTGTCGCATTGCAGACAACTTTTAATGTTCTGACAAGAAGAAGAAAAGGCGCACCGGCCGGACATCCGTTTTTAAGAGGTGTTTGTTTAAAGGTGACAACCATGACACCTAAAAAACCAAACTCCGCTCTTCGAAAAATTGCCAGGCTTCGATTATCCAATGGAATGGAAGTTACCGCCTATATTCCGGGAATCGGCCATAATCTTCAAGAGCATTCAGTGGTTTTGATAAAAGGCGGAAAAGTTAAAGATTTGCCAGGTGTTCGTTATCATATTGTTCGCGGCGTTTATGATGCCAGCGGCGTTGAAGGACGAAAACAGAGCAGAAGTCTTTATGGTGCTAAAAAAACTAAAAAATAAAGAGTTTTGTCTCCGGACGTTAAGTCGGAGCTACAAAACCTTTACCCTGTTAAATGCCGCATTGCGGCAATTTCGCCAGGGGCGAAATTATTTAACAGGGTACTCAAAATTATAGTTAAAAAATTTTCATTTTCACTTCGTTCAAATTTAATTTTTAAAATAATTTTCGTATGAGAGGAAAACAATCTATAAAAAGAAAAATTTTACCGGATATCAAATATAATTCGTTAAAGTTGGCGAAATTTATTAACTATATAATGGAAAGGGGAAAGAAAACAACGGCCCAAAAAATAGTTTATGGCGCGTTGGATATTTTGGCCAAACAAAACAATAAAGAAGGTTTGGAAGTTTTCAATCAAGCCATGGAAAATATTTCTCCAATGGTTGAATTAAGATCTCGAAGAGTTGGCGGAGCAAATTATCAGGTTCCGGTTCAAACCACTGAAGATCGCCGTTTTGTCTTAGCTTCGCGCTGGATAATTGAAGCGGCCAGAAACCGTAAGGGCAAAGCTATGGCTGAAAAATTAGCCCAAGAAATGACAGATGCTTTGAATAATCAAGGCTTAGCAATCAAAAAAAAGGACGACGTTTATCGTATGGCTGAAGCGAATAAGGCTTTTGCTCATTTTGCACAATACTAAACTAACAGCTTATTAGCTTGTAGTTTTAAAAATTAAATTAAAATATTAAATAGAATGCTTTTTTGGCCTAAAAAGCTAAGAAGCTAATTCCTAAAAAGCTAACTTATGCCCAGAGAATATAGTTTACATCAAACCCGCAACATAGGTATTATCGCTCATATTGACGCCGGTAAAACCACAGTTTCCGAGCGTATTTTATATTATACGGGTAAAAAACATAAAATCGGAGAAGTTCACGAAGGTGCGGCTGAAATGGATTGGATGGTTCAAGAAAGAGAAAGGGGAGTAACAATTACTGCCGCGGCTACAACAGTTTTTTGGCAAGTTCCGGGAGAAGAATTAGTCCGCATCAATCTTATTGACACGCCCGGCCATATTGATTTTACGGCTGAAGTTCAAAGATCTTTAAGAGTTTTAGATGGCGGCGTAGTGGTTTTTGACGGAGTTGCCGGAGTGGAACCGCAATCAGAAACAGTTTATCATCAAGCGGAAAAATTCAGCGTACCTTTAATTGCTTTTGTTAATAAAATGGACAGAATGGGTGCGGATTTTTATGCTGATATTGCTTCCATTCATGAAAGATTAACGCCTAATGCCCGTCCGATTCAATTGCCGATCGGCGCCGAATCAACCTTTAAGGGTATTATTGATTTATTTACCCGCAGAGCCACTGTATATTATGATGAAATGGGAAAGGATATGAGAGAAGAAGACGTGCCGCAAGACATGAAAGAATTAGTTGAAAAATACAGAGCTGAATTGATTGAAGCTATTGTTGAGCAAGATGATAAATTAATGCAGCAATATTTGGGCGGCAAAGAACCGCCAATTGAAGAATTAAAAAGAGTCTTGCGTCAGGCGGTTATTCATAATAAAATAATGCCGGTTTTTTGCGGCTCAGCTTTAAAAAATAAAGGAGTTCAATCATTATTGGACGGAATTTGCACTTATTTGCCTTCGCCATTGGATGTTCCTCCGCTTGAAGGTACGATTCCTGATACTGATAAAAAAGAAATTCGTAAAGCTGATGACAATGAACCATTTTCCGCTTTGGCTTTTAAAATTGCCACTGATCCGTTTGTCGGAAGATTATGTTATTTTAGAGTTTATTCCGGCCATTTGCCGGCAGGTTCTTATATTTTAAATACTACAACCGGTAATAAAGAAAGAGTCAGCAGAATCGTGAGAATGCACGCCAATCAGAGAGATGAAATTAATGAAGTTTTTGCCGGAGACATTGCCGCCATTGTCGGTATCAAAAATACCCGCACCGGCGATACGCTTTGCGATCCTGATCATCCGATTACTTTGGAAAATATCGTTTTCCCGGAACCGGTTATCTCTATTGCCGTTGAACCGAAAACTAAAATTGATCAAGAAAAAATGGGCGTGGTTATTTCAAAATTGGTTGAAGAAGATCCAACATTTAAAGTTAAAGTTGACGAAAATACAGGCCAAACAATTATTTCCGGAATGGGAGAATTTCATTTGGAAATTATCGTTGACAGATTGAAGAGAGAATTTAAAGTTGATGTCAATGTCGGTCAACCGCAAGTAGCTTATAAAGAAACAATCAGTCAAACTATAGAAATTCAAGGAAAATATGTTCATCAATCAGGTGGACGCGGACAATATGGAGATTGCTGGTTGAGATTAGAACCGCTTGAAAGAGGCAAGGGATTTGAATTTGTTGACGAAATTAAAGGTGGTACGATTCCCAGAGAATATATTCCGGCTGTTAAAAAAGGCGTCATAGAATCAATGGCGAACGGCGTTTTAGCCGGTTTCCCGTTGGTTGATATGAAAGTTGCCGTATTTGACGGTTCTTATCATGAAGTTGATTCTTCGGAAGCAGCGTTTAAAATTGCCGCTTCAAGAGCCATTAAAGAAGGAACATTAAAAGCAAAACCCGTTTTATTGGAACCGGTAATGAAAATTGAAGTATTGGTTCCGGAAAAATTCATGGGAGAAATTATCGGCGATCTTAATTCTCGACGCGCTCAAATTCAGGGGACAAGAACTCGCGGTCAGATGAGAGTGATTGACGCGACTGTGCCGCTTGGAGAAATGTTCAGTTATACGACAGTTTTAAGATCTCTGACTGAAGGCAGAGGAAACTCAAATTTGGAATTTTCCAATTATGCCGAAGTGCCGATGAATGTTCAAAATAAAATTGTTGAAAAAGGAAAATCACCCATTAAATAATTTGTGGGTTTGTTGTGGAAAAGTAAGTATTGTCAAATTAAATTAAAAATAGTATACTTAACAAGCAATAATTTAAATTAATATTTTTAATTCGCGACTAATAAAATTTAAAAAGTGGTTCGCGATTAATTAATGAGGTAAATAAAATATGGCAGAAAAAGAAAAATTTCAAAGAAATAAATCTCACGTCAATGTCGGCACCATTGGTCACGTTGATCATGGCAAGACAACTTTAACTGCGGCTATTTTGCAATGTTTAAGAGCCAGCGGTATGAAAGCCGAAAACAGGTCTATTGACCAAATTGATAATGCTCCGGAAGAAAGAGAAAGAGGTATTACAATTGCTTTAGCTCACGTAGAATACGAAACAGCAAAACGCCATTATGCCCATATCGATTGTCCGGGCCATGCCGATTATATTAAAAATATGATCACCGGTGCCGCTCAAATGGATGGAGCAATTTTGGTTGTTTCGGCTGCTGACGGTCCAATGCCGCAAACAAGAGAACACATTCTTTTAGCTCGCCAAGTAGGCGTGCCGGCCATTGTTGTTTTCTTAAATAAAACAGACATGGTTGACGATAAAGAATTTATTGAATTGGCCAAAGAAGAAGTAAAAGATTTGCTTAGAAAAAATGAATTCCCGGCTGATGAAATTCCTTTTATTGAAGGTTCAGCCTTGAAAGCTTTAGAATGCAAATGCGGTAAAGCAGATTGTCCGCACTGCGGCCCAATTTTAAAATTAGTGGAAGCTTTGGATAATTATGTTCCTGAGCCAAAAAGAGATACTGATAAACCTTTCTTAATGCCTATTGAAGATATTTTCTCCATCGAAGGAAGAGGTACGGTTGTGACCGGTAGAATTGAAAGAGGAGTTGTAAAGGTGGGTGATGAAGTGGAAATTATCGGTATCAGACCGACAATAAAAACAACTGTTATCGGCATTGAAATGTTCAGAAAATCATTAGATGAAGGTATGGCAGGCGATAATGCCGGTATACTTTTACGCGGTATTAAAAAAGAAGATGTGGAAAGAGGCCAGGTTATCGTTAAGCCGGGCACTGTTGTTCCTCATTCTGAATTTGAAGGAAAAGTTTATATTCTTTCAAAAGAAGACGGCGGAAGACATACTCCATTCTTTAATGGTTATAAACCGCAATTTTATATCAGAACAACCGATGTAACCGGTGACGCTACTCTTCCGGAAGGAACAGAAATGGCTATGCCTGGAGATACAATTAATTTGAATATTAAATTGATCAAACAGGTCGCCTTGGAAGAACAACAAAAATTCGCTATTCGTGAAGGCGGAAAGACTGTTGGTGCGGGCGTTGTAACAAAAATTATTAAATAATAAATCTTTTATTCAACCCCCTAGATCTTAGGGGGTTGAAAAGATTTTGTTCTTTATATCAAATGTCAGAAGAAAAAAAGAAAATTAAACAAACTCAAAAAGAAGCTGATTTCAAGCCGCGTATTCGCATTAAAGTCAAATCATATGATCATCGCGTCATTGATGAAGCTTTAAAAAGCATTATTGAAGCGGTAAAAAGATCCGATGCCAAAATTATTGGACCGATTTTTTTGCCGACCGAAATAAAAAAGTTTACTGTTTTAAGGTCTTCTTTTGTTCATAAAGATGCGAGAGATCAATTTGAAAAAAGAATTCATAAACGATTGATTGACATCACGGATTTTGATCCAAAAACAATAGAAACTTTAACCAGTCTTCGTTTGCCGGCAGGAGTAGATATAGAAATCAAGTTATAGTATTTAGTTGATTATTAATTTATTTAATTCATTTTTAAATGAAGTGATATTAAGTAAACAATTTTGGCCAGATTATGAGCCGGGCAGGTAGCCAGGCAGAAAAAACTTGGCTTTAACCCGACTTTTTTAATTACTCGCCCGAAATTTGCGATCCGCCAGCGGGCGGAGAAGCAAATTTAGCAGGGAGTGCTCTAAAATTTAAAGAATTATGGCATTTATTCTCGGAAAAAAAATAGAAATGACTCAAGTTTTTCAAGACGATAACGTCGTCCCGGTGACAAAAATTGAAGCCGGTCCTTGTTGGGTCACTCAAATCAAAACGACAGAAAAAGATAAATATGAAGCGATTCAGATTGGTTTAGGTTTGCAAAAAAAAATAAATAAGCCCCTTGGAGGACATTTAAAAAATTTGCCCGAGCAGGTAAAAACCCAGAATAGATGGTTGAGAGAATTTCGCGTTTCGGGTTCTGACTTGAAAATAGGGGATCAAATCAATGTTGATATTTTTCAAAAAGGAGAAAAAGTAAAAATTATCGGCACTTCGAAAGGAAAGGGTTTTCAGGGCGGCGTAAAAAGACATGGTTTTGCCGGTGCAACAAAGAGCCACGGCACCAAACATGCTTTGAGAGAACCGGGTTCAATCGGCGCCACTGCTCCGCAAAGAGTTTTCAAGGGAATGAGAATGGCCGGCCGAATGGGCGGCGAACAAACCACTGCCTTGAATTTGGAAATTATTGATATTCAACCTGAAAAGAATATAATTTTAGTCAAAGGCGCAGTGCCCGGAATGAGAGGAAGTTTATTGGAAATTAAAAGTATTTAAATAAAAAGAGCCAGCGATTAAACTGGACTCTTCTATAAAAGTTGAAATTATTTTTTTGTCCCTAATCACACATCAAGGAAAAAAATACAGAAAGTATCATCATAAGACCGATAGTTACCTTTGAGGGCCATTTAAGACCATAACCTATAAGAAAACAACCGATTCCTATAACAATCATACCTGGAACAAACTTCGTTAAATATAATGACATGATTCCCTCCTTTTTCTATGAAATTAATACTTTAATATAGTATAAATATAGCATATTTTTAACAAAATGTCAAGCACAATTACCATCTACAATCAAAACGCGGAAAAAATCGGTGAGGAAAAATTAAATTCCCATATTTTTGGCGTTAAAGCGAATAAAAGCCTTATTCATCAGGTTGTGGTTGCTCAATTGGCCAATCGACGCGGCGCTTATTCTCATACTAAAACAAGAGGACAAGTTCGCGGCGGCGGCAAAAAACCTTGGGCGCAAAAAGGAACCGGTCGAGCCAGAGTCGGCTCAATTCGCAGTCCATTGTGGCGCGGCGGCGGCATTATTTTCGGGCCGACCAATGAAAGAAATTTTTCTTTGAAAGTCAATAAAAAAGTCAAACGACAAGCGCTTTTAATGTGTTTGTCCGATAAAGTTTTGGAAAATAAATTATTCGTTTTGGATAAATTGGAAATACCGGAAATCAAAACAAAAGTTTTTGTTCAGATTTTACAGAAATTTTTCCCTTTTGCCAAAAAATTAAAAGTGATAATTTGTCTTGAGGATAAAAATGAGACAGCCATGAAATCGGCCAGAAATATCAAAGGAGTCAAAATTATGCCCGTGACAAATTTAAATGTTTACGATCTGTTGTCTAATGAAAATTTATTCATTACTCTCGCGGGATTAAAGACAATAGAAACCCGCCTAAAATTAAAAAATAAAAAATAATTGACTAAATAATATAAATTAGATATTTTAAAGAGTCTAAAATATCTATCGCCAAAATTTTTGGCGGGTTAAATCCATAAAATAAATTCAGTATGTCTTTTATAAAAAAACAATCTACCAAGCCTCAAAATATTCCGGTCCAGAAAGAAATCGTGAAAACCGAAGAAATTCAGGAAACGGAAGAAAAACATTCAACACCGTCTACTTCAACAAAAGCCGTTAAATTAGCTTATAGAATATTGATTAAGCCGATTATAACCGAAAAAATCACTCAGCAGGAAGCTGAGGGACATTATGCTTTTCAAGTGGCAAGAGACGCGAATAAAATTGAAGTCCGAAAAGCCATTAAAGAACTTTATCATGTAAATCCGGTCAAGGTTAATATTATGAAAGTCAGCGGCAAGGCGGTCAGATACGGCAAATCAAAAGGCAGAACAATTAATTGGAAAAAAGCTTTAGTTTTTTTAGCAAAAGGCCAAAAAATAGAATTGGCAAAAAGATAATAATTTATGCTTCAAATTTATAAACCAACAACGCCAGGCAGGCGAAAAATGAGCATCGTCAAAAGTAAAGAATTGACGAGAGAAGAGCCGAACAGGCAATTGATTACTATAAAAAAATCAAGAGCCGGCAGAAGTCATGGACGGATAGCGGTCAGACATCAAGGAGCGGGAGAAAAAAAGTTTTACCGCCATATTGATTTTAAGCAAGATAAATTTAATATTCCCGGCAAAGTGGCAAGATTGGAATATGATCCGAATCGCACTTGCTGGATAGCTTTGATTTTTTATCCAGATGGAGAAAAAAGATATATTTTGGCTCCGGATAAACTTAAAGTCGGCGATACAGTGATGAGTTCAAAAGAAAAAATTGAACCGCAAACAGGAAATAGAATGCCTTTAAAATTCATACCTACAGGTTATAATATTTGCAATATTGAATTGCAACCGGGTACGGGCGGACAAATTGTCAGATCCGCGGGCGCGCTTGCAACTCTGATGACTTATGAAGGAAAATATGTCGGAGTAAAATTACCTTCAAGCGAAAGAAGATTAATTTCAGAAAATTGTTCAGCAACAATCGGTCAAGTTTCCAATCCGGAATGGCAGCATACTAATTGGGGCAAAGCAGGCAGAATGCGTCACAGAGGAATCAGACCGTCAGTCAGAGGAAAAGCAATGGCTCCTGTTGCTCATCCGCACGGCGGAGGCGAAGGCCATTCTCCAATCGGTATGGTCGCTCCTAAAACTCCATGGGGTAAACCAGCCTTAGGCGTTAAAACACGCAATAAAAAGAAATGGACAAATAAATATATTATTAACCGAAGAGTTAAAAAGGTTAGAAAAAAATAAAGAGTTTTGTCTGCGAAAACGAGTCTGTAAGACGAAGTTTGAACAGCAACAAAACCTTTACCCTGTTAAATAATTTTAAATTTTTTACAAAAAATTTAAAATTAAGATTTGAAGATTGTTTAAAAGGGTGAATAAAATTAACAGGAGCCAAAACTGATAATAAAGTATTCTTAAAAATATTGTTTCAAATCTTATTTAACAGGGTACGCAAAATTATAGTTAAAAATTTTGCTCCGCCAGCTGGCGGATTAAATAACTAAATAATTTTACTATGAGTAGAAGTCTTAAAAAGGGTCCGTGGATTGATCCAAAATTACTTAAAAAAATATCAAACTTAAAACCCGGAGATAAAACGATTATTAAAACTTGGTCCAGGGGATCTGTTGTCGTGCCGGAAATGGTGGGTTTTACTATTGCTATTCATAATGGCAAAATTCACGTACCATTGCTTATTATTGAAAATATGATCGGCCATAAATTGGGAGAGTTTGTTTTAACCAGAAAATTCGTCAGACATGGCGGCAAGATGCAAAAAGAAATGGAACAATCAGCAAATATTGCCGCAGGCGCCAAAACTCAAGCTTCTCAAGTTGCTCCGCCAGCCGCTAAAAAATAAAGAGTTTTGTCCCGCCCAAGTTTTCGCGAAGCGAAAATTTAGGCGGGCCACAAAACCTTTACCCGCCCAGATTTCAAACTAAAAATTTAATTGTCTAAATAATATAAACCAACCATTTAAAAAATTTAAATTATCTATCGCCAAAAACTTGGGCGGGTACGCAAAATTATAGTTAAAAATTTTGCTCCGCCTAAATTCCGAACTAAGACTTAATTATCTAAATAATATAAACTATTTTAAAAAATAAATTATCTATCGCCGAAAATTTTGGCGGATTAAATTTTAAAATAATTTTGGTATGAAAATATCCGTTACTACAAAACATTTAAAAATGTCTCCTAAAAAAATGCGACAAGTTGTCGCCGTGATTAGGAATATGGATGTTACGGACGCAATAGATCAATTGAATTTTATTCCGCGAAAAGCCAGTCTCTTGATTTTAAAAACTTTAAAATCAGGTATTGCCAATGCTCAGCATAATTTTAATTTAAAAAAAGAAAATCTTTTTATAAAAGAAATTTTTGTCAATCAGGGTCCGGTATTAAAGAGATTTACCTCTAAAGCTTTTGGACGAGTAGGGGATATACACAAAAGGAGTTCTGATTTAACGATATTTTTAGATGAAAGAGTCGCGTCCAAAAATGTGAAACCGATAACTCAAAAATTGGAAAAAGTTGTTCCGGAATCTCAAGCAAAGGAAGAGATTAAGCCGATGCAAAAAATTTCCGATGAAATTCCAGATTCAAAACCGAAGAAAGAATTTTTAAAAACGAAAGGACAGAAAATTTTTGACGTCCATCGAGAAGGAAAATACAGACCCGGAGGAAATAAAGATAAAACTAAAAATACAGGCGGTACGCTTAAAAGATTATTTAATAGAAAAAGTATTTAATATATAGTATGGGACACAAAGTCAATCCAAAAATTTTTCGCATCCCGGTCATAAGAGAATGGGAATCAAAATGGTTTGCCAAAGATCAGAAATTCAGGCAATTCTTGAAAGAAGATGTGCAGATGAGAAAATTTTTGGCTAAAAAATTTAAAAATTGCGGAATTTCCAAAGTTATTATTGAAAGATCAGCCAATATTATAAGAATTATCATTCATACGGCCAAGCCCGGATTAATTATCGGCAAGGGAGGCATTGATATTGAAAAACTTAAAACAGAATTAAAAAAGAGTTTTATTCCAAAAGATATTTCTTTGGAAGTTAATGTTCTTGAAGAAGGCGCTCCGATGTTGTCGGCCGCTTGCTTGCTTGAAACCGCGATTGCTGAAATAGAAAAAAGAACTCCGGCTCGCCGAGTAATGAAAAAAACTCTCAAAGTAGCGCAAACCGGCGGAGCATTGGGAGCTAAAATTGTTTTGGGAGGAAGATTGGGTGGAGCTGAAATTGCCAGAGTTGAAAAATTAACCTGGGGTAAACTCCCGCTTCATACTTTAAGAGCGGATATAGATTATTCCAGAGGTACTGCGCATACTCTTTATGGAACAATAGGCATAAAAGTTTGGGTTTATAAAGGATTAAAATTTTAATTTGGCCTAAGAAGCTAATAAGCTAATTCCTAAAAAGCTAATTATGTTAATGCCACGAAAGGTAAAATATAGAAAAATGCACAAAGGGCGCCGACGCAATAAAAATTTGGCTTGCACCAAGGTTAGTTTGAATTTTGGAGAATATGGATTAAAAGGACTTGAAGCTTGCTGGATTACAGCTCGTCAAATTGAAGCAGCTCGCCGAACCATTACCCGTTTTTTAAAAAAGGGCGGAAAGGTTTGGATTAGAGTTTTTCCCGATAAATCAGTGACTATGAAAGGAGCTGAAACCCCAATGGGCGGAGGCAAGGGAGCAGTTGACCATTATGTGGCAATTGTCAGAGCCGGAACTATTTTATTTGAGATTACTGGCGTGGACGAAGTAACGGCCAGAGAAGCGTTAACGTTGGCTTCTCATAAATTACCCATTAAAACTAAATTTTTGAAAAAATAAATTATGAAAGTTAAAGAATTGCGCCAAAAATCAAATACCGAACTTGCCGCTTTGTTGGCGGATTTGAAAGAAAAATATCGCGGATTTCGTTTTGATATTCAATTAAAACAGCAAAAAAATGTTAAAGAAATAGATAAAGTTAAAAAAACAATTGCTAGAATCCTTACTATTTTAAAAGAAAAAATATGAAAAGAGTTTTTAAAGGTATCGTAACAAGTAACAAGATGCAAAAGACAATCGTTGTTAAGATTGATCGGATTAAAGTACATCCATTATATAAAAAGAGATATAAATTCAGCAGAAAATATAAAGTTCATGATCCTAAAAATGAAGCTAAAATCGGACAGACTGTTGTTTTTGAAGAATGCAGACCTCTGTCAAAAGATAAAAAATGGAAATTAGTGGAGGTGGTTAAATAAAGAGTTTTGTCTCCGGACGTTAAGTCGGAGCTACAAAACCTTTATCCTGTTAAATAATTTCGCCAAAGGCGAAATTGCCGCAGAGCGGCATTTAACAGGATACGCAAAATTATAGTTAAAAATTTTGCTCCGCCTAAATTCCGAACTAAGACTTAATTATCTAAATAATATAAACTATTTTAAAAAATAAATTATCTATCGCCTAAAATTTTGGCGGATTAAATTTTTAAATAATTTTACTATGATTCAAGATAGATCAATTATAAAAGTAGCGGATAATACAGGCGCAAAAGAATTGAGAGTTATTCATGTTTTTTGCGGATATAAAAGACGCTATGGCGGGATAGGAGATATTTTTACAGCTTCAATTCAAAAAGCTGTTCCTCATACTATGGTTAAAAAAGGAGAAGTAGTACAAGCGGTTTTGATCAGAAGCAAAAAAGAAATAAGAAGACCATCGGGAATTTATATCAGATTTGAAGATAACGCAGCGGTCATTATTGATAAAAAATCCAAAGAACCGCGCGGTACCAGAATTTTCGGCCCGGTAGCCAGAGAATTAAGAGATAAAGAATTTACTAAAATTATTTCCATGGCTCCGGAAGTGCTTTAATTTAGAATAAATTTTTGTTATGAAAATTAGAAAAGGAGATACAGTAAAAATGATGCAAGGCAAAGATCGCGGCAAAAAGGGCCGGGTAGTTAAGGTTTTTCCGAAAGAAAATAAAATTATGGTTGAAGAACTTAACATGGTGATTAAACATGTAAGATCTAAACGTGAGAATGAAAAAGGCCAACGAATCAGAAAACCAATGCCATTTAATGTTTCAAGAGTTTTGCTTGTTTGCCCAAAATGCGCTCAAACCATCAGAATCGCTTCCAAGGTATTGGCTGATGGAAGAAAAATAAGATTTTGCAAGAAATGCAAAGAGGTAATTTAATTCAGCTTATTAGCTTGTAGCTTCTTGGCTTATTAGTTCCAAAAAGCTAATTCCTAAAAAGCTAAAAAGCTAATTCCTAAAAAGCTAAACTATGAATTTAAAAACAAAATATTTAAAAGAAGCGGTTCCGGCCATGAAAGAAAAATTTGGCTATAAAAATGATATGGCGGTTCCGAAAATCAAAAAAGTGACGATTAATATCGGCCTGAACAGGGCAATGATGGAAAAAGATCAGAAATTTGTTGATTTGACTACTGATACGATATTAAGAATTACCGGACAACAGCCGGTTAAAACCTTATCTCAAAAATCAATTGCCGGTTTTAAAATCAGACAAGGACTTGTTGTCGGCTTAAAGGTTACTTTACGAGGAACGAAAATGTATGATTTTTTGGAGAAATTAATCAGAATATCTTTTCCAAGAACAAGAGATTTTAGGGGTATATCAATGAATAATGTTGATAAACAAGGAAATTTATCAATCGGATTGAAAGAACAAATTGTTTTCCCTGAAATATCCCCGGAAAGCATTACTAAAGTTCACGGTCTTGAAATTATTATTACTACTTCAGCCAAGGAAAAAGAAAAAGGAATTGAACTTTTTAAACTAATAGGATTCCCATTCAAAAAATCTTAATTATGGCAATTTTATCACAAATTTTAAAATCTCAGAGAAAACCTAAATTTGGAACGCGGATTGTCCGACGTTGTTGGCGTTGCGGCAGAAAAAGGGGATATATGAGAGACTTCGATTTATGCAGAATCTGTTTTCGAGAATTAGCCACTAAAGGCGCTATTCCCGGCATCAGAAAATCATCTTGGTAATTAATTTTATTTATATTTTTTACGTATGGTAGACCCAATCGCAGATTTATTAACAAGAATTAGAAATGCCTCAGCGGTGAGAAAAGCTGAAGTTATTTTACCTTACTCTAAAATTAAATTTGAGATGGTTAATCTTTTGGAAAGAGAAGGACTGATTGAAAAAGCTGAAATTACTGAAGCTGATTCCAAAAAAAATAAAGACGTTTTATCGGCTAATTTTAAACAAATTAAAATAATTTTAAAATATAGCAGAAACGGGCAACCGGCTATCACTAATTTAAAACGCGTTTCAACGCCCGGCAGACGAATCTATGTTAAAAAGGGTAGAGCGCCAAGAGTCTTAGATGGATTGGGAATATCAATTCTAACCACTTCAAAGGGTATTATGACTAACAAAGAAGCATATAAGAAAGGTTTAGGAGGAGAATTAATTTGTCAAATTTGGTAACAAGCTCGGAGCACATTACTTCAGAAAGACGCGGTCGATTTCCCCAGCTTGGAAATCGCCGCTCGACTCTCGCCCTCGCTCCTCCGACATTTGTCAGAGACCGTGCCCGCTCGGGTTCCGAGATGCTTTCTTCAGTAAGTACTCCTCGCTCATAAAATTATATAGACAATTTATCAAATAAATAGTTTTACTATGTCACGTATTGGTAAAAAAATTATTTCTATTCCACAGGGAACAGAAGTTAAAATTAATGATAAGCATATTTCCGTAAAAGGGCCGAAGGGGACTCTTGATTTGAATTTTCCTTCTTGTGTGACAGTTAAGAATGAAAATAATGAAATATTAGTAACAGTGGAAAATCCTGAAGATAAAACAGAAAGATCGTTATGGGGAACAATCAATCGATTAATTTCAAACATGGTTTATGGCACTAAAAACGGATTTGAGAAAAAACTTGAATTAGTCGGTATTGGTTTTAAAGCTCAAGTAAGCGGTCAAAAATTAACTTTAAATATAGGTTTTTCTCATCCAATAGAATTTCCATTTTCAAAAGATATTGAAATAAAAATAGAAAAAAATATTCTTACTGTCAGCGGAAGAGATAAACAAGCAGTCGGTGATGTGGCTGCCAAAATAAGAAAATTAAAACCACCAGAGCCTTACAAGGGGACTGGTATCAGATATGTTGGTGAAATTGTCAAAAAGAAAGCAGGTAAAAAAGTTTCAGCTACATCTTCCTAAAATTATAAATAAAAAATTATGGCTACTGATCCTAAAATATTGTTACGAAAAAAAAGACGTCTTCGCATTCGCGCAAAAATTAAAGGGACCGCTGAACGTCCCAGGCTTTCTGTTTTTAAAAGCAATAAATATATTTATGCTCAATTGATTGATGATGATAAAGGAATAACTCTTGAATCAGCCTGCAGTTTGAATTTGAAGAAAAGCGAAGATAAAATGGAAACTAACGAGAAATATTCCAAGGGCAAAAAAGCGGTTGCTTTTTTGGTTGGGCAATTAATTGCTAAAAAAGGATTGAAAAAGGGAATAGAAGAAGCGGTTTTTGATAGAGGAGGATATAAATATCAAGGTAGAATAGAAGCGATAGCCGAAGGAGCCAGAGCTGGCGGATTAAAATTTTAATTTTAATATTGAAATACTAAAAATTTAATATGATGCAACAAAGATCAAGTCGTAGAAATTCCCCGGAGTCAAAAGTTGAACCGGAATTCAAACAGCAATTGATTGAATTGGCCAGGGTAACCAGAGTAGTTCAGGGCGGAAAACGTATGAGTTTTCGCGCTTGTATTGCTATTGGCAATTGTAAGGGTGATGTTGGCGTGGGCGTAGCAAAAGGCGCCGATGTATCTTTGGCTATTACAAAAGCAGTTAGAGAAGCCAATAAAAATTTAATTAAAATACCTGTTACTGACGATACTATTCCACATTGGATAAAAATAAAAGAAGGATCGGCGGTAATTTTATTAAGACCGGCGGAAAAAGGACACGGTATTGTGGCTGGCGGAGTATCCAGAGTTATTTTGGCCTTAACCGGTATTAAAAATATCACTGCCAAAACATTAGGTTCTCGCAATAAAATTAATAATGCAAGGGCGACAATCAAAGCCCTTCAATCTTTAAGATATGATAGAATATAATTATGGCTATTTCTTTATCAAAATTAACTCCTAAAATTAATTCTCGCCATCGCAGAAAAGTTGTCGGCAGAGGCAATGCCTCAGGACACGGCTGTTATTCGTGTCGCGGATTAAAAGGACAAAGAGCAAGAACAGGCGGCAAGAGAAAATTAAAACTTATGGGATTTAAAACAGTTTTAAGACGCATTCCAAAGTTGGGAGGTTTTAAAAGTATTCATCCAAAGTTAGTTGTCATAAATTTAGATATATTAGAGAAAAAATTTAGCAATGAAGCGACGATTGATCCGGAAAAATTGGTTGAAATCGGTTTAGTCAAAAAAATGCAAAAATCAAACGGAATAAAAATTTTAGGCAACGGCAAGTTAACTAAAAAATTTATCGTTAAAGCGCAAGCTTTTTCTCAATCGGCGACTAAGGCCATTGAAGAAGCTGGCGGCCAAGCGATTAAAATTCAATAACATATGTTGGAAAAATTAAGGAGAATTTGGGATATCAGGGAATTAAGGAAAAAACTGCTTTTCGTTATAGGAATGCTGGTTATTTTTAGAATTGCCGCTCATATTCCGGTTCCCGGAATTAATGTGGCCAATCTTCAAGATTTTTTCTCTCGTAATCAGGTTTTGGGTATGTTAAATATCCTTTCCGGCGGAGCAATGAGTAATTTTTCTTTAGTCGCTTTAGGCGTTGGTCCTTATATCACCGCCTCTATTATTATGCAGCTTTTGACAATGATCGTGCCTCGCCTTGAAGCTCTAAGCAAAGAAGGTTCGGCCGGTTATCAAAAAATTAATCAATATTCCCGATTAATTACCGTACCTTTAGCAATTCTCCAAGCTTATGCCATGATTATGATTTTCAAACAATCCAGCCAGCATTTGATTGAGTTTACTTCCAAAATACAGATGATTAACACTATTATTATTATGACGGCCGGAACTATTTTCTTAATGTGGATAGGTGAGCTTATTACTGAGAAAAAAGTTGGTAATGGCATCTCTTTAATCATTTTTGCCGGTATTGTGGAGCAATTGCCGATTTCTTTACAGCAATCAATTGTTACTTTTGATAAAGCTCAAATTTTTAATTTTTTAATACTTGGTGTTTTAGCTTTAATTACTATTGCCGGAGTGGTTCTTTTAACCGAGGGACAAAGAAATATTCCGGTTACTTATGCCCGCAGAATTCGCGGTAATAGAATGTTCGGCGGAATGGATACGTATTTGCCGTTGAAAGTTAATCAAGCAGGAATGATTCCAATCATTTTTGCCATTTCAATTGTTTTATTTCCTGGTTTCATTGGCCAATTAATGGGTAGATCTAGCACGGCGTGGATTGCGGGATTTGGTTCTCACATGGTAACTCTTTTTCAAAATCAATTTATTTACGGTTTAAGTTATTTTATTTTGGTTGTTGCTTTTACTTATTTTTATACCAGTATTATTTTTCATCCGACTCAAATCGCCGACAATTTGCAAAAACAGGGCGGATTTGTACCAGGACTTAGGCCTGGCCAGCCAACGGCAAGCTATTTATCTTCAATCAGTAATCGAATAATGCTAGCAGGCGCAACGGCTTTAGGACTTGTCGCTATTTTACCTATTATTACTCAAGGAGCTTTTAAAATAAATTCTTTCACTATCGGCGGTGCCGGTATTTTGATTGTCGTCAGTGTTGTTCTGGAAACGGTAAAACAGGTTCAATCTCAAATTTCCATGTACGAATACGAAGATCTATAATAAATTTTTTATTTTTTGTTTAAGTTTGTTTCTGACGGATAATATCCGTTTTTCAATTTATAATCTAAAATAAGAATATGACGGAACAGGAAAATAAATTTCAAAAATTAAGGATCGTTTTGATCGGCCGGCCCGGTTCGGGCAAAGGCACGCAAGTGGATTTAATAAGAGAAAAATTAGGACTGGTTTTAATTCCTTCCCCGGGCGATATTTATCGCGATCCGGAATTTAGAAAAACAGAAATGGGAAAAGTTGTCGCTCCGATAGTTGACAGTGGAGAATTTGCGCCAAACGAAATTACTAACCGGATTATGAAAGAAAAAATTATTGATTTGACTGATAATTTAAAAAATGGTTTTATTTCCGAAGGTTATCCCAGAACTGTCGGCCAAGCTGAATTTGTTGATAAAGAAATAGGTCTTGATTTTTTGATTAATTTGGAAGTACCGGAAGAAGAAATTGTTACCAGATTATCTGGCCGCCGTGTTTGTCCGAAGTGCAAAAAAAATTATCATTTAATCACTTTGCCGCCCAAGCAAAACGAAATCTGTGATATTTGTCAGGTGCCATTAACTCAAAGAGAAGACGATAAGTCGGAAGCGATTGAAAAAAGATTGGACGTCTATCACAAAACGGCCGAGCCGACCATTGCTTATTATCGCAAACAAAATAAAGTGATTGATATTAATGGCAATCAGTCGGTTGAAAAAGTTTTTGAAAGTGTAAGGCAGTCTTTATTAAATAAATTATGATTTCCATAAAAACACCGGAAGAAATTGAAATAATGCGCCAAGCCGGGCGCATTTTATCAGGAGTAATTAAAAAAATCGTCTTGATGATTCATCAGGGCGATTCTACTTTAGATTTGGATAAAGCGGCTGAGAAATTGATTATTGAAGCCGGAGCTCAACCGGCTTTTAAGGGTTATGGCTCGGGTAGGAACGCTTATCCGGCCACTCTTTGTATTTCTGTTAATAGTGAAGTTGTTCACGGCATACCTAGACAAGATAAAAAATTAAAACAAGGCGATATTGTGGGTTTGGATTGTGGAGTAAAATATAAGGGTTATTTTTCAGATATGGCTGTTACCGTGCCTGTTGGCAAGGTTTCTCCGGAAACTCAGCGTTTGATAAATGTAACTAAAAATTCTTTGGATTTGGCGATTAGAACAATAAAACCAAATATTTATTTGGGCGATATTTCTTACGAAATCCAAAATTATATTGAAAAAAATAAATTTTCCGTTGTCCGCCAATTTTGCGGTCATGGCATCGGACGAGAACTTCACGAAGAACCTTCTATTCTGAATTTTGGCAAAAAGGGGACTGGACCTAAATTGCTACCGGGCATGGTTTTAGCTTTTGAGCCAATGGTTAATCAAGGCCGTTATGAAGTGGAAGTTTCAGGTGATGGATGGACCGTAGTGACTAAAGACGGCTCTTTGTCCGCGCATTTTGAACACACGATTTTAGTCACTAAAAAAGGATGCGAGGTGTTAACCAGATAGTTTTTAAATAATAAAAAATCGGGTTTTTGAGTCCGATTTTTTATTATTTTTTTATTCTAATTCGCTCTTTAATTCAGCCGGTATTTCCAAATCAATTTTAATTGGTTCGATGTATTTGGCGACTAAATCGCGAGTATTATTGATATTTAATTGCTCGGCCAGAAAACTGAATTTTTCACCGATCTCTTGGCAAAACTTTTCTTTAATTTCAGGACTGATTTGAGAAATTTCTTTTTCAAACACACCCCAAGTTTTTTTTCGCAGATTATATAAAAATTGCTCATCAGTCCAATTTTCTTTTCGTTCTTTTTGGCAATTATTTTTCAGCCAATTATACATTTTTTCTTTCAAATCTTGAGGAAAATATTGGCTGTCTAAAATGATATTTTGAAAAGCAGTAGCCAAATGAATCTCCAGAACCTGATTTTGAGTGAATTTATTGAACATTTCATCTTTCAAGGTGGAAGCGCCGTGGGCGACTGCTCCGCCCAATCCATATTCTTGGCAGGCGATAAAGCTGAGATTTTTGAGAGTATCAAAATCAATTTCCAAATCAGCCATTTTGCCGTCTGCCAGCATTATGCCGCCGTGGCTGGTGCCTGACTGAACACTGATTTTAGAAAGGCCCGTGGAAATATTTAAATTTTTTAAAATTTGGTTATAGTTGTCTAAAAACGTTTTCAGCTCTTCGGGGGTTGAATTTTTTTTGCCTATTTCTCCGATTTCCCCGCCAATGGAAACAGTCATATCTTTAGGCTCCAGTTTTCTGATAAATGTTGTCAATTCGGCCGTGGTTTCAAAATTTTTTCTTTGTTGTTCTTCAAGCGAAGATTGGGCTAAATCAACCAAAGTGGAAGCGTCTATGTCAATGTTATAAAAACCGGCTTCAACGGATTCTTTGATTGTATTTTTTAAATTATTTAATTCTTGCTCAGGATTTTCTTGATATTTTTTCAGGTTAACTTGGCCGTGATCCAATTGAATAAATACCGGTCCGGAAAATCCTTGTTTAATCGCCGCGGCTAAAATAACAGCTGCGTATTCAGCAGGGGGTTGGGCAGTGTAAACCATTTCTGTGCGAGCCAATTCAAAAATAAAAGCCCCGATATTTTTTTTAATCGCTGTTTGAAAAATAACTTGGGCCGATTCATAAGTCAATCCTCTTAAATTCATAGCCGGAACGGTTAAATCTTTAAATTCTCCGCGGCCGCGAGCCAGATAGAAATCATTAATTGAAGCCGGATAAACGTTTAATTTTTGGCCGATTTTTAAAATCAGCCAATGACAAGCTTTTTTAATCGCCAAATCTTCGTTTAAAGCCGCATTTTCTACCAACTCATCAATAGTTTTATTTAATTGTTCTTTATCTAAAATATCCAGCCCGTCCTTTTCAATTATCAAGCGAGTAAGGGGAGAGAAAACTTGTTTTCTATCCCGAGCGAGCGCAGATAATACAGGGTTAATACCCTTTATTTTTATGGCCTTAATATTTTGTATTAAATCAGGAATATTTTTATAAAGCATAGTTAGACGTTAATATAATTAATGAGTGCGATGGTTTTTAATATGTCTGTAAATATACAGACCAACAGCCAAAATAATTAAAACAGCAATTAATAATTCAAAATTGTGTAATTTTTCTCTGATTAAATCCCAATTATTTCCCATTTTAATACCCAACCAGGTAAATAGGACGCACCATGGCAGCGCGCCGACAAAGG
>Ga0265297_10003390_pt1 | contig 28960 bp, 39 predicted proteins | sample Munlanlwell13791_FD_192502 | JGI IMG/M metagenome (GOLD analysis project Ga0265297, IMG submission 192502) | Leachate microbial communities from a municipal landfill in Southern Ontario, Canada - Leachate well 137-91 | ecosystem: Engineered > Solid waste > Landfill > Unclassified | place...
GTTCAAACCTCGATTTTCACCCGTGCGAAGGCAAAATCCTTCAGTTTCCTTTCTCTGGACGAAAAAAATGAAAAAAATCTCAACCAACCCCTTTCCGCTCTCTCAAGGGGGCAGTGAATATAACAAATAAACTACCTTTAGCGCGCGCACGTTGCAAGCAGCGTGCCCAACTAAGAAAGAGGGAAAATCATGAAATATATAGCCAAAGCATTTGATGCTTATTGCGATTTAGAGACTTTCATCATTAACGGCATTGAAGCAGATATAGACGACTTTGTCGATTTGTATGATCACATGCCCTGTATAGGCGTCGAAGATCAATGCTGCGGGGATATGCGAGCCGACATTAAAGATGCTTGCGGGCATGAATTCAGCGTTTTGGAAGACGTGAAAAAATGAAAACTACGCCAGAAAAAAGAGAAGAATGGCGGAAACTGCGAGGCAAAGGCTTGATTTCCGCCGTCGGCGAATATACGCCAAGCGAATTTTACGATCTGCTTGATGATGTTGAGGAACTTTTGCGGCTTCAAGAAGAAAAGGGAATCCGCTTTTCAGAAGTCACAGCAGCGCAAGAAAAAGAAGTCCAAACATTATTTATTCTTTTAAATGCCCTTCTGTTGTCTAACGGACCCCTGGGGGTGGATGACGCCGTTCTGCGCAGTGCAAAATTTGGGAATTCCGAAATTGAATCATGGCGAGACGAAAGCGTCCGTAAGACTTTTTATAAAGCTAAGACGAGGTGAAGAAGTGAAAAAACTAAAGGCGAAAAAAATTGAAAAGATCAGAAGGAAAATAGACGTAATCAAAGTGCGGCGAAATGAATTGCTAAAAGAGCAAATGCGTCTCGAATTGAAGCTTTTTAACCCCTATGCGTGCTATCGCAAAATGGAGAGGGTGTAAATATGAAGCGATATAAGGTCATCAGAGTCATCAGAATTTTCGGCGTCAAAGTCTATGAAGAGACAGAATGCGAATTTCAGAATTCACCGACGAATATCTACATCACAGGAAAACAGAGAGACGAACTGATTAAATCCCTGGAAAAAGCGATACAAGACGTTCCTGCAACTGCCAAAGGAGCATGACCCATGGCAAACGAAGTAAAGCTGTCCGACTTGGCCGCAGCCTGGCGCAAGCTCGGCCTCAATCTCACGGAACGCCGATATCGCCAGCTTGTCAAAGAAGGTCACGTTCCAGACCCCAACCGCGGGACCGTCGACGCCCTTCAAGCCCTGATAAAGCTCGTCGTCTACTACCAGCGCATGGCCGAAGGCCGGGGCGACTCAACCCACGAAGAGGTGAAAAAGCGCAAGACGATCGCCGAGGCTGGCATAAAAGAACTTCAAGAACGAAAAATGCGGGGCGAATTGATAGAGAGGATCGAGGTTGTGGATGAACTTGTCCGCCGGACCCACGTCATAAAAGCCGATCTTTTAGCCCTGTCAAGACGACTCGTCAAGTGGCCGGATGCGAAAGGCGTCTACGACAAGCAGATCCGGCACATGATGAATGTTTATTCACAGAGGAAAGGGGTTTTTAAGTGAAAAAACCCCCCTTCTCCCCAGAAGAGCGCGAAGCCTGGACGCCGCCGGAAGATCTCACGGTCTCTCAGTGCGCCGACAAATACCGCGTCCTGTCCGGGAAATCGGCCAAATCCGGCCCGTGGGAGACATCCCATAACCCTATTGCTCGAGCATTCATGGATTCTTTCGGCATCGATTGCATCCGGGAAATATGGCTGGTGAAGCCGACGCAGTCTTCAGGCACCGAGAGCTTGCTGAATATGCTCCTTTACGCCGTTCTTCAGGACCCCGGACCCGCGCTTTTCGCCGAACCGAACGAGAATCTGGCCGATGAACTGAGCCAGGAGCGCATAGACGACATGATCCGCCATTGCGACGCCTTGCAATCCCGATGCCAGTTGCATGAAAAGGGAGTCAAGGTCTTCAGCAACATGAATCTTTATATGGCCTGGGCCGGCTCCCCCGTTTCTCTGGCCTCTCGGGCGATCCGCTACGTCTTTTTCGACGAGGTTGACAAGTACCGGATGTTTGCAGGTCGTGAAGCCTCTCCGCTCAAACTGGGAAGCGAAAGGACGAACACCTTCCGCGAAATCATGAAAAAAGTTCATACCTCGACGCCCGTTCTGGAGTCCGACGAAATGACCCAGGGCGAAAAGCAGTGCGACGCCCGCTTTCGCTTTCATGTCTTTTGCCCGCATTGCGGACATAGACAGCAATTGACGTTCGAGGGGATTAAATATGACTCCAATCTCATGCCGAGAGAGATCGAAGAGACGGCTTTTTACGAGTGCGCCGGCTGCAAGGGCGCGATCCGCGAAGACGAGCGCATGGAAATGATCCGGCGCGGAGTCTGGGTTGACATGATTTCCGGCCTGGATTTCGGGGATTGCATCCAAAAAATCAAGCCCCGGAGCGTCGGTTTTCAGTTCTGGCGCGTTCATACTCCCTGGTTCACGTTCGGAGACATCGCCGCGGAATTCATCCGGAGCAAAGACCGGCCTTCCGACCTGCAAAACTTCAAGAATTCCTGGCTTGCCGAACCCTGGGCGGAAAAGGGAGAGACAAAGACCGAATTCCAGCTTCTCAGCCGACGCATAGACCTGCCTTCGAAGATTTGTCCCGACGACGCCATTGCGGTTGTCGCCGGCATAGACATGGGACAGGGAGGATATTGGTTTGCGGCCTGGGCGATTACCCCGAAAGCCCAAAAGATCCTCGTTGACTACGGCTTTGAGTCGTTCGTCGGGGCGACGGCGGAAGAACAGCGGGACAAAATCCGAAAATTCGTCTTCGGAACGGCGTATCCGAGTGCGGACGGACGCTTTATTTACCCTGTTTGGCGGGCCGGAATGGACACGGGCGGCGGCAGAGACGAAGAGGATGAGACCCAGACGGCGCGCGCCTACTCCATAATCAGGGCGGTGAGCGACGGAAAGCGGCTCCTGGGCATCAAGGGGCGAAGCAATTCCAATTCCGTGGCGCATGTTTCCTTGTCTGTGATTGACAAAATGCCCGGAAAACAGGGCAAACCGATACCGGGCGGCCTCAATTTGTGGCTTATCAATACGGACGCCGTGAAAAACGACCTCTCGCACTATCTAGGATTGCCCATCGAGTCGGACGGAGCGGCGGTTTTCAATCAGGACGTGCGGGAGGACTTCATAAAGCACATTTTGGCGGAAGAGCGGCGCAAAAACAAGAACGGCCACTGGGAATGGGTGCAGATCTCGGCGGCGAACCACCTGCTCGACTGTTCCGTCATCGCCCTGGCTATGGCAGACCGCGAATGCTGGGGCGGCGTTGACATCCTGCATCGTCCGCAGCGCTTTTCCGCTCCGATCTCCCCAGTGATAGAACAGAAAGCCGAAGAACCGATTGAAACAGGCGTTATTATCGAAAATCTCAGCATTCCGAAGGCCCCGGGAAGGCGGAAGGGCTACCGGATCATAAGCAGGGGGATCGAATGACCGCTACTTTGCCGAACAAAGACCTTCTCACGCCGAAAGAGGCGGCTGAATATTTCCGCGTAAAGCCGAAAACGATCTATCTGTGGGTAGAAATGAGAAAGCTGGACGGCAAAAAAATAAACGGAGTGCTCCGGATTCCGCGGCTCGCGATCTTAAAAAAAGTCGAAGAGTCGGATCTATCTTGAACGAAAGGAGGTGAAGGCAAGTGGCCATTAAAGTTACCCCGAAAAGGGGCGGACGCACGATCAAATACACGATCGGCAAGTCCGGCGGCGGAGGCGGAGGGGGAGGCTAACGAATCCGGCGGGCAGCTCCCTTGACCCCTGCCCGCCCTTTTAAAATCAGGCGGAAAAATGGAATACACAATCATCAAAGAGGCCCATGAGCAAATGGCGGCGCTGGCAAAGAAGCATTTTGTCGCCGTTGTCGCCTGCTCGGGCGGGAAAGATTCCCTCTGCTGCCTGGATCTTGCAGTCAAGCATTTCAAGCGCGTGATTCCGGTTTTCATGTTCCTCGTTCCGGATCTTCGCTTCGATGAAGAGCGGCTTTCGATCATCAAAGACCGATGGGGATTGAAAATCCTGCATTATCCCCACTTGCTCTTGTTTAAGGCTTACGAGAATTCAATTTACTGCAAAAAGTCCATCAGAATGGCGAAATTTCTCAAAGAATTCGGATTAAACGAGATTTACAAGGCGATTATGCATGATACGGGCGCAAATCTCATCATAAACGGCGCGAAAGAGACGGATTCCCTTTGGAGGAAGACGAAATATTTCAAGTTTTACACGATGGACAACGTGATTTACCCCCTGAAAAAATGGCGGAAAAATGATGTTTTGGCTTATTTGCAGATGAATGGAATTCCAGTTCCGGCGTCTTCCGGACATCAATCGACGGGTGTGGATCTCTCGACGCCCTCTTTGCTGTGGATGCATGACAATTATCCGGATGATTTTGCAAAAATGGAGCGGTATTTCCCCTTCATCGGGGCGGTTGTGAAGCGGAGGGAGTGGCATGGCGTCAAATAAAGAGAAAAAGGCAAAAGAGCCGAAGCAACCCAAACGGGCAAGCGCGGAAAAATATGAAATCATTGAAATCCATCGGACGCAGATAAACAATGCGCCGTACAATCCCCGACAAATCAGCGACAAGGCAAAGAATTTGCTCAGGAAAAATCTCGCCACAGTCGGCCTGCTGTCTCCTATCGTCTGGAATCGGCGAACCGGAAATATTGTTAGCGGACACCAGCGCATTGACGCCATGGATAAAATAGAGCGCACGCATGATTACATGCTCAGGGTTTCCGCCGTGGACCTCGACGAGAAAACCGAAAAAGAGCAAAACGTCTTCATGAACAACCCGGAAGCGCAGGGAGTTTTCAACGAGAGCTTGACGGATCTTCTGAAAGACGTGGACTTGAACATCGAAGCGATGGGGTTTTCGGAAGCCGATGTTTTCAATCTTCTCGGCGAAAATCTGAACGAGGGACAAATTGAGCAGATGGCCGAAATGAGCAACCGCCTGCAAGAAAGCGTCAAGGCGTTCGAGGCTGCGGCTTCATCCTCGAATGCCCGGAATGAAACGGAATTTTATCTTGTGGTTGTCTTCCGAAACAACAAAAGCCGGGCCGATTTTTGCAACCGACACGGCTTTGAAGATTTCCGCTACCTCGATGGGCGCGAACTGGATCAGAGTTTGAGCAGATCCAAGTTGCCGGAAGCGAACGGGGGAGAAATATGAATCAGCCATTGTTCCGGCGTCTCCTCGATCCTGACGATTTCGCAATCCATCCATGGGCGGCGCGATCCGTAGCCGTTGACGAACCGAACCGCATCATAAGACTTCCGCAACATCTTGTCCCACCTGGGGCTTCGCCGCCGATACTCAATCGGCTTTTCACCGCGGAGGATAGCGGTGAAGAATTCCGCGTATAGCGAGAGGTGCAATATTCTTCTTGTTTTGGTCATGGCTCCTCATTCCTTTCTGCCCTGCGGCGGTGTGCCCCTCCGAAGAGGGGCTTGGTGAGGGGAGCATGATTAGATTAATCTCTGGCAATTTTAGTTTCTATTTCCTGCTCAATCTCGGCAGTCGTTTTCGCCCAGAATCCCGCCGCGCCAGGCACTGCAACGTAGCAAGCCGCCAGCAGCTCCCAGCAGGCCAGGAAATCCTGGTAGTGTGGGGACTCGCCAAAAATTTTTTGGAACGCGTGGAACGCTTCGGTCGGGAATGCGGCGCCCTGCGAAAATGCCTTGATCTGGGCGTTCATGAAGCGGACGAACTCCAGAAACTCCCGATTCTGGGGCCGGCCATCAGCTCTGTCGTAAATCTGTCTCGGGTCCATTTTCCGATCCTTTCTGCCTTGCGGCGGTATGGGGGTTATTTTAAATATTCGCGCATAAGTTCGATCATTTTATCCTGCTGGCTGATTCCTTCCTCGGCGCAGCGGACCTTGAAGGCGCGGCGGAGAGATTCGGGAACTTTACGAACGATCATTTCCGTCATTGGTTCGGCTATCGCAATCATCTCGGCTCGAACATCGTCGGCGCCGAGATTTTCTCCGTGCCGCGTTTTAAGATCGCGAGCGATTTTTCTATATTCGGCGTCGTTATGATCGGGAGAATTGGCGTCAAAAATTCCATTTTTAGCGGCATAAACAGCCTGGGCCGCGAGCGTGAAACCGATACTCGCGTCTGGGTTTCCGGCGAGCATTTTTTCGTAATGTTTGCGGGTTCCCATGGGTTATTCCTCCACAATAATATTGCCGTTGCCGTGGCAGAGTTGACACATCTGATTGGCGCCGGGATCGTTTTCCCCGTCCTGGTTAATCCGCGTCATTCCCGATCCGTAACATCGGGGACATTCCCGCACATGATGATTGGAATTTCCCCCTACCCACCAACCACTAGCTGGCTCGGTGTTTTTTGTTGTCCATTTCATCGCATATCCTCCTCATTTCATTCGTTTTTCCGCCCATCTCAGGACAGAAACACGCCCCGGGAGTGCGAGTTGACAGATTCTAATATCCTCATCGGTTGCGTTTTCCAGAACATATGTGAACGCAGCGATAAATCTATTGTTTTCTCTCTGCATCTGATCACGATATTCAGCGTGTTCGGGTTTGTCGAGTTCGATGTTTTCCTCGATCAACTCCTCCATCTGTTTTTTTATTGTGCTGCGATTCATCCTACACCTCCTGTATGTTTTGTTGATTACAGAGTATATCAATTCAATTAAGATGTCAAGAAAAAAATGCAATATTTTTTTAACTTTTTTAAAAATAAAATACCTTCACTTTAGTCCCTTTTCTTCCCTTTCCTTCTTTGCATTGAAAAATATTTCAATTTAGAATCCCTCCAAATTTAACATTTCATTTTGAATTATCGTTTTTCATATTGAGGCTGTTTATATAATGGCCGGACTTACCAAAGCTCAAGCCGAGACGCAATTAGCCCTATGGCTCGCGGCAGACACCGCCGTGGCGACGGGGCAGTCTTATTCTATCGCCGGACGGTCCCTCACTCGCGCCAATGCCGCCGAAATCCGGGAGAACATCAAGTTTTGGAACGCTCAGGTTAAATCTCTCGACCGCGGCGGACTCGCCGTTAAGGGAGGGACGCCTGTCTAATGCCTCCCATTCAATCCAGACCAAAAATCCAAATACGGCAAAACATCATCGATAGGGCGATCGGCTATTTCTCTCCCGTCTCCGCAGCTCGCCGCATGCGCGCGCGGAGCGTCATGGCAATGGCAGGCGCATATATCGGAGCTTCCCGCACTCGCAGGGCTACGAAGGAGTGGACCGTCAGCAAGGGTGACGCCGATAGCGACATCATTTTCGACCTTCCCTTGCTGCGCGAACGATCTCGCGATTTGGAGCGAAACGCCCCCCTTGCAGCCGGCGCGATTAACGTCACGGTCTCCAATGCGATCGGAACCGGCCTGAAGCTGCAATCCCGAATCGACCGCGAATATCTGGGCATGACCGATGAAGAGGCGGACGCCTGGGAAGAGAACGCCGAACGGGAATTCCGCATGTGGGCGGACTCACAGGAATGCGACGTCGCGCGCACCCTCCGTTTTTCAGAACTTCAGGAATTGTCTTTTCGACAAGCTCTCGTCAACGGCGATTCCTTCACGGCTCTGCCGAAAATCAAGCGCGCCGGCTCCCCCTATTCCCTGAAGCTCATGTCGATTGAAGCTGATCGCGTCTGCAATGAAAAATGGAAGCCGGACACCGCCGAACTTGTGGCCGGCATCGCGAAGGATCAATATGGAGCCCCCAAGGCGTATCACGTCATTAATCAGAATCCATACGGCGCATATATCAGGGCAAAGGAAGGTTACGACTGGCAGATAATACCGGCATTTGGCGAGAGCACTGGATTGCGGAACATGATTCACCTTTTCCGCATGACTCGCCCCGGACAGACACGCGGAGTCCCATTTATCGCTCCCATCATCGAACAGATCAAGCAAATCGACCGCTATACAGAGGCTGAAATCATGGCGGCGGTCATATCGTCCATGTTCACGGTATTCGTAAAATCCGAATCGGGAGACGCCAATTTCGACATTACGAACATGACCGACGAGACGGGCGCGACGACCTCCGACGTTGACGTGAAGCTCGGGAGCGGCCTTGTGATCGGACTGCCGACGGGCAACAGCATCGAGACGGCCAATCCCTCTCGCCCGAATTCCGCCTTCGATCCATTCGTGAAGGCGATCCTTGAACAGATCGGCACGGCCCTGGAGATTCCCTTTGAAGTTTTGATCCGGCATTTTTCGTCTTCTTATTCCGCATCGAGGGCGGCTCTGCTCGAAGCGTGGCGGTTTTTCAAGGGGCGCCGCGTCTGGATGGCGTCTAACTGGTGCCAGCCTATTTATGAGATTTGGCTCTACGAGGCTATAGCAAACGAGAGAATTGCGGCCCCCGGCTATTTTTCCGATCCGATGATTAGAAAAGCATATTCGGGAGCGATTTGGGTAGGAGATTCGCCCGGATACATCGATCCGCAAAAAGATGTCGATTCCGCTCAAAAGAGAGTCGAGCTTGGAATTTCGACTCTCGACGAAGAAACAGCGCTCATCACAGGCGGCGATTTCGAAAAGAATCTTCCCCGCATCCGGAAAGAAAGAAAGATCATGCAGGAAATTGGACTTTGGTCGCCTGCACAATCAAAAAATCCGAACCCCGGCGCGCCCCAGGCGCCCCAAAATAAACAGGGAGGTCAAACCGATGAAGCTGCTTGACGTCATGACTTCGCCCTGGGCAATCGCGCCCGCAAAGCTTTCGGAGATTCGGGAAATATATCTGGCGCATATGAGGGGCCCCCGGATCGAATGGAAGGAAATGGAAGCGCGGGTTTTGAATTCCCTGATGAAGCGCAAAGACGAAGAGCCTTATTGCATCACGGACGGCGTGGCGGTCATCGACATAATGGGCGTCCTGGCGAAAAGCGCAGGCTTCTTTTCTTATCTTTTTGGCGCGTCTTCCATGATCCAAATCGGTGAAGCGATTAAACAGGCCTTGGGCGATTCAGCCGTAAATTCGATTCTCCTCCGCGTTGATTCTCCCGGGGGAACCGTGGACGGCACGCAGGAACTGGCGGGGATCGTTTATTCCGTTAGAGGCAAAAAACCAATTGTCACATTTACGGACGGCATGATGACGAGCGCCGCTTACTGGGTCGGCGCTTCCGCCGACAAGGTTTATATCTCGGGCGACACGACGGAGCTCGGCTCTATCGGTACGATATATACCCATATCGATCAATCCGCATGGGACGAGAAAATGGGAGACAAATATACCCATATCGTTTCAGGCAAATACAAAGATGCGGCAAGCAGCCACAAGCCGCTGTCGAAAGAGGGACGCGAATACCTGCAAGAACAGGTCGATTACTTGAACGGCGTTTTTATAGACGGAATTGCGAAAAGCAGGGGAGTCACGGCCAACAAGGCTCTCGAAATGGCGGACGGCGCCCGAATTTATATCGGAAAACAGGCTATTGACGCTGGACTCGCGGACGGAGTTTCCACGTATGACCAGCTTTTAGAAAAAATGACTGCCGGCGGCGCAGCCAGAAGCGTTTATTTCAAATCCGAAAAGGAGGGAACAATGGATATAAATGAGTTGAAAGAAAAATTTCCGGCAATCTATCAAGCCGTCCTTGATCAGGGAAAGACCGAGGGGATGCTTGCAGGAACGCAGGCGGGCAAAGAGGCCGGAATGAAGGAAGGAAGAGAGGCGGGCGCAGCGGCAGAACGTCAGAGAATCGCAGAGGTTCGGGCGCAACTGATCCCGGGCCACGAGGCTTTGATTGAATCCTTGGCGAACGATGGCAAAACCACGGGCCCGGAAGCGGCTGTCAAGGTTTTGGCGGCGGAAAAAGAGATTCGCAAGGCGGCGGCGGCCAAAATAGAGCAGGATGCCGAAGCGGTCAATAAATTAAACCAGACGGCTTCCGCTGAAACATATTCTGGGAAAGATTTTATGGCCTTGGTCGATGAGTATGCCGAAGCGCACAAATGCAGCAAGACCGATGCCATAAAAGCCGTCATGAAGGCGAATCCGAAGGCTCATGCGGCCTATCTCAAGGCCGTGAATCCCGGAAAGGAGGTCAACTAATATGCCCTACAACGAAGGAATTAAAACTTTCAAGGCCGGCGAAGAGCTTGAGGCCAATCGCCGCGTCAAAATAGAGTCCGGAACGACAAACGACCCCCCCGAAGTAGTCTACTCCGATGCAGGCGAAGACTATATCGGCGTCACGATGTATCACGTCGAAGACGGAGACGACGTTTCCGTCAAGCTGACATCCTATCCCGGCACAATCGAAGTGGAGGTAACTCTTAACTCTGCAATCGCTCGTGGAACGGTCCTTTATGGCGCCGCCGACGGCAAAATGTCCGACGCCTCCAGCGGATCGGCGCAAGGAACCGCCCTTGAGGCCGTAAGCGCGAGCGGCGAAGTGATCGAAGTCGCCCCCTGGAGCGTCAAGTCAACGACTGCCGCCACCGTAAGCGTTGCCGATTCGGGCGATCTTTTCACGGCGGCCACCGTCGAAGCGGCGCTAGCCGAACTCATGACCGGGATCAAGACGGCGCAGTATCAGATTGCTCCCGATTTCATTTGCCTGGAAGACGGAACGGCATTGACGAAATTCGCCGACGGATCATCTACAACCCCCGGCTATCATCAATACTCAAACAAGGACGTGGGAATACGCTGGAACAATCACGCGACGCCGGGAGAATTGGCCGTTCATTTCACGATGCCCCAGGATCTGAATGACGCCGCCGATGTGGACGTGCATATACTCGGAACGATCCTGAAGGCGGGCGGCTCTCTCGTAGACAGTCCGGTCTTTACGGTCGAAGCTTTCTTTTCCGGCGCGGGCGACGCTCCTTCCGCCGATACGGATTGCGGCGGATCATCGAGCGAGTTCACGGCTGACGGAACATTGGAGGAAGCGACGCTTTCCCTTTCGGCGGCGAACGTTCCTGCATCTCCGCAGTCGCTGACGCTGCTGATTCATCCGGCGGACGGCGAGCTCGGAACGGACGATTTTTTCCTTTCCAGCGTCTGGCTGGAAGCTACTCGCAAATGCCTGACTTCGTAAGACAGGTTCATTGATAATTTAGGGCTCTCCCGAAGGTCGGCCAATCCGAAGGAGACGCAAGAAAGAATTAAAGGGGCAAGTAGGTGCCTACTCATCTGCTTGCCCCTTTTTCTTTGCCCTGAACACAAGAAAAGGAGGTTTTAAAATGCCCAGAGTAGCATCAGGTTCGGCAATATTTCGGCCCGATCTCGGGATTACGGTTATGGAGTTCTGGGAAGGTCCGACCATGGGATATATCGGCCTTGAACTCATGCCGATTTTCAACACTCCCGAACAGTCGGCTACATATCCTGTCATTCCCAAAGAAGTCTTGATGAAGATCCCCGACGTTTCGAGGGCCCCCCGCGGCAACTACAACCGCGGCGATTGGAATTACGAACGCGGCAAATTTTCCACTTCTGAAAAAGGGTGGGAAGAGCCGGTCGACGACACCGAGCGAAAACTTTTGGATCGTGAGTCTCCCGGAATGGCGGACCTTATAGCGACGCGCCGGGCCATGGGACACATTCTCAGGGCTCAGGAAAAGCGGATCGCCGATAAGCTTTTCAACGCGAGCAATTTCACCGCTCACGCAGTCACGAACGAATGGGACGATGCGACCAATGCGACGCCCTATGACGATATCAACGACGGAATCCTTGCCTTTCGATCTCAGTGCGGAATGCTTCCGGATGCGTTAGTGATCGCCTTTTCAACGCTTCTCGACTTGAGACGCTGCGATCAGATCATTAGCCAAATCAAGTACACATTCCCGGGCGCGGACATCAACAAAATGACGACCCAGCAGCTTGCCCAGATTCTGGGGGTTCCCCGCGTTCTCGTGGGAGGCTCGGTTTACGACGCAGCCAAGAAAAACAAGACCGCATCAATTACCGATGTCTGGAGCAACGAATATGCGGGCTTGGTCAAGATTTCGAGCGGCGGCGCGGATCTCATGGAGCCGGGACTAGGACGCACTTTCCTGTGGACCGAAGATTCGCCGACCAATGCGATTGTCGAGCAATACCGGGAAGAGTCCGTAAGGAGCGACATCTATAGGGTCCGTCATCACGTCGATGAGGCCCTGCTGAAATCCTATGATGATACAGGAACGACTGTGTCCAACATTTCCGCGGCTTGCATGTACCTCTTCAGCAATATCACCACCTAAGCGCAAGGGCGCGATCCATACGAACGGATAAAGGCCCGTCTTTCGGGGCGGGCCGGTCCATAACGGAACAAACAGGAGGACAGGCCCCATGCCGCTCAACAACAATACAATTCAATTCCCTTTTTCGCATGCCGATATGCAAGTCCGCGTCAAATACAACGCTGCGGGCGACGTGGAATATATCGGGCGCGCGAAGCCGGGAGTCTCGGAATCGGACGACGCATGGCTGATTGCCTATATCGGCTATGATTCCAGCCGGAACATAACTTCCCTGAAATTTGCAGGCGGAGACAACGCTTATAAGAATGCATGGTCGCGATGCGATCATTACTCTTATTCGTAAGGAGGATTTATGCCGGTAAAAATAAATCCATTTACGGGCTTGCTGGAATTCGAGGCTCTTCCTTACGGATTGATCCTGCTGGGCAGATGCGACGCCGACATGACAGCCTCGACGACGGAAATTCATTGCTCCAATCTTTCCGGATATGGCGACGATTATTTCAACGACAGCAGTTTTTACATGTACGTCTTCAAAAACGCCAACGCGGCGGGAGCCGCCCCAGTCGGCGATTATCCCCGGAAGATCACGGATTACGCGAACACGGGCGGAGTCTTCGCGGTCGAAGCCTTTTCGGCCAACGTCGAGGCGAATGACGAGATATACCTCATCCACAAATCCATCCTCAGTTCGACCCGCACGACCGGCCTGGCGATCACCGGGGCGAAGCCGGCCGGATCGACATACACGGTCACCAGCAGCGGCGCAAACTACACGAAGTCCGGAGACGACGGTGATCTCCTGGCGAGCGAGGCCCTGTTCAATACGGCGGAGTCCATATCCATCTTTTTGAACGGGGTTTATCAGGACAAGGGAGTTCATGCAGTCTGGGCGTCGGCTTCGAGCTTCACACTGGATCAAGCCGTCGATAACGGAGACGAAATCATAGTCTTGTCGCAATAACGGCAGACGAAAAGAAAGGAGAAAACAATGCCTATAAATGCAAGGCAAGTAAATATTTTAAGGCCCAACACTTCAGGAACCTGGACCACGCTTGATCAGTACATGAACCGGAAAAGGGTTTACTCGTTCCCCTGGGCGGAAGTCCAGTCGGTCACCGTGGCCGGCGTGCAGTTCAAGCGGATCGATTCGACGACTCATTTGCCGTCTGGAAAGCTGGCGGTCCTGAAGGCAAGTCCTCCAACCACCTTGACGACCAATGGCGCCGTATGCGCCGCCGAATTGGCGGGCGCGATAGGAAACGCCGCCACTACGTCCTACTCGGACAGCTTCGGGAACATCCTGAACCTTGTGGCCCTGAGAGATTCCACGTCTCACGATGAAGTCACGGTCAACGTGGCCGGCGTCGAATATACCGTATTCGGCCTTGTCCAGTGCGCGAACGGCACAACCGAAGGCGCGAACATCGGAGCCGCCGCATCCGAAAATACGCAACTCTCGTTCGTCTACATCGCCGACGACGGAACGCTCACGCTTACGAACCTGACGGGGACCGTCGATTTCTGCGTGAACAAGGTCTACATCGAGTCCCAGACGCCCGACGTCATGATGGAGCAGGGCAGCAAGGATGAGGTCATAACCGAGCCGAAGGAACTTACAACCCTGATAAGCGAAGGCGCAGTGACGGCGGCCTTTGCCAGCGGCGAGGTAATCACGATCAGCACGGGCGCGGGCGCGGGCACAGGAACGTCTACCGTCGGCGTCGTTCCCACAGGCTCGACGGTGGCCTTGCCGGCGACAGAGGCGGGGTTCACGAACAGCAATCTGTATCAGGTCTGGCTTAACGGCGTGCGGTTGACAAAGTGCGCCAAGGGGGCGGGAACCGCCGGCTGCGTCGAATGGGAAAGCTCGACGACCTTTTCGATCAACCAGATTATGGACGTCGGCGACGTGTACGCGGTCGAAGTCCCGGCCCTGTAATTAAATAAAACAGGCAACTATGCGCCCCGTCTGTCGCTGACGGCGGGGCTATTTGCCTCTGAGAAACAGGGGGCGATATGCTGAACCAAAATCAGATAAAAGATTTTTATTTTGCGACAGTTTTGGAAGCAAAGGCCGCCGGACGGCCAAATGAAATCTGTTATGTGGCGGAAACAAATCAACATTATTGCTATATAGCAGCAGGATCGGCTTATACGGCTGACGATGTCTATATTCTGACGACCGCAAACGGGGGCAATACAAGGTGGGTATCGCTCATTTACCCCGACATCGTCACCCACTCTGCTACCGAAGCTACGACCGCCGATAAGATGCGCGGTCAGGATCATATCATAACTGGAGCCTATACTGTAACTCTGCCGGCGGCTGTCGTGGGGATGCAGGCTACGTTCATTTCTACCACGGCAGCAGTCTTTAGTTTGGACTCCAACGGAGCGGATCAGTTTATCCTTGCTGGAACGGCATTGACGGCTGGTTACAAAATTACTTCAGATGGAACTGCTGGAGTGGTAGTTACGGTGAAATGTCTTCAGGCAAATAAATGGTACGTCACCTATACGAACTCAACGATGATCGATGGCGGAGCCTAATAGCTAAGGAGGTTAGAAATGAAAAACGGAATTCCTATCATCGCCGCTTCCGCCTCAGCTGAAACCGCAGGCACAGTCCTCTTCTCCACAGTCAACGGAACCGCCTTTCTGGACACCAACGGATGTTCTGCCGCCCTGACTGCCGCCCTGACCGCCGCAATAGCCCACAACGACGTGATAGAGTTCACGGACGCTACAGGGAATAAGATTTGGGGATATGCGAAGGCGGCAGGAACGGGGACGCTGGGGACGGATAATCTGGGGGCGGAATTGATTACTGCTTGGTTTAATGTTCCTGCCTACCCCTATGAAACCTTCACTGTTGTGGGAACAGATATTACGTCTGCTATTAATACAACAAGTTTCGGCGTAGCATACCAGGCGTTTGCATTGTCGGGAAAGTTGTTCAAATTCTCCAATACTTACACCTTGAACAGTGGGACTGCGCCAGGGTTTGGGTTTATGAATACTGGCGTCTTAGAGGTAACGTCTGCAATACCACTAAATACTACATCATATATTACGGGGGATAGCCGTGTAAACTGTTTAGGGTTTAGAACTGGAAGTGGAGTTGCAACAAATTTTTCAGCGACGAGCAATGCCTTCAAACAGATCACCGCCCCCTCTTCCGCCGGAGTCACCATCACCAACACTCCCGGCGGGACAACCTACAATTGGGGAGTAAAGGACGCCAACTTCAATCCGAACGGGGCGGTGACGTGGAGGGTATTGGCCTCTACCAAGTACGGGCAACTAGCAACCTCCGGAACCGTAGCAACGGGAAGCGTCTCTTTGACGTTGACAGACGGAAGCGCGGCGGCTGACTTGGGCGCAGGCGTTAATTTGGGTGTTGCCTATGTCGGCGCAACGGGAGCGACAAAATACATTCTAGTTTTGGAAGACGACGCGGGAAAAATTATTAAAGGGCATATCGGAGAACTTGTCGGCGGAAGCGGATGCAAAATCTACTCTGCACGAAACGGCTCAACGCAGAATTACGAGACAAACACGGCAGGATTCAACGTGGCGGCAGACCCGATGAAATACAGAATTTACAGGGATTTCTAGTGAGCTACAAGATTGTGAGGATGTATTAAAATGAAACCAGAACAGGGATGGTGCGTGCCAAATTCAATTTGGAATGCTTTTGTACAGGCGGGAAAGACCAAGCGACCCGTGAGGATCGCCACCTTTCACACGGACGATCCGAACGTCAACCACGTTCAGGCGCAGGTTCAAACAGAAGGTGGAGAATGGATTCCTCTTTCGGAGTTTTGGAATGGGGAATGCCTGGAGTCCAGACCGTGGAGGGATCACATAGAGGTCACGGGCGGAAGGGAAGCTTTCAAGTATCAAGGGTTGGTAGAGTTTTTTACGGAACAGGCGGCAATAAACGGGATCAAGGATTAAAGGAGCGAGCGGCAATCCTGTGTACCGACAGGATTCTCAGTCTGGCTGGACTGAGGCCGAAGCGCCGCTCTGGAAGGCCAAATACCATGAGAGGCGGGTTTGGTCAATGTCAAATGGATTCGTAGTCACTAAGGAAGATTGGGAGCATATGACTCCCGCGCAACAAAGCTGGATGCTGTTTAATGCGATTCAAGCCTTAGATTCAAGAGTTGGAGCCCTTGAAAAGCGTCCCATTGCCGATAAATGTTTTGCCTTTTTGGGCGGCATAATCGGCGGATTCGCGGCAGCTTTGGGAATCAAGTTAGGGTCTTGAAATGAACGCTGCAAATCAAAACCGATACGATAGAAATATATCGCTTTTCGGCCATCTTGCCGACCCTCAGATAATGGGATTGACCCTCTACGGCGAAGCGCGAGGGGAACCTTACGAGGGGAAAATAGCAGTCGGAACCGTCATCCTTGAGCGAGTCGATCACCGAAAATGGGACGGCCAGACGATACAGGAGGTTTGTCTGTGGCCGGCGCAATTCTCCTGTTACCTGAAAAGCGATCCGAATTTCAAAATGCTGCTGGATATTTCCCATAACTGGGACCGGGAAGCGTCGCTCAACAAGATTCTGGCGCAGTGCTGGACGCTGTCAACGGGGATGATAGACGGTTCAATTCCGAGAGACAAGGAGATTGCCGAAGCGCATTGTTGCCAATACCTCACGACGGCGGCAAAGCAAGGGTGCGATTGGTGGAAGGAAATGAAGCTTGTGAAGAAGGTGGGGCATCATGAGTTCTACGCCTGAATTCCTAACCGACCTTGAAGCCCGATTGAAAAACGACGACTCCATTTGGATTCTTGACGCGCCCCTTGTCTATGACAGCGCGATTCTCGGAAGGATCGAAGTTCCAGCCGGATTCGAAACAGACTTCGCCAGCGTTCCCCGCGTGCCTATCGCATACACGCTTTTTGGAGATCGGGCGCACAGAGAGGCTGTCATTCATGATTATCTCTATCGCATTGATTCGGTCCCGCAGGCAACGTTTGGACAAGCGAACGATGTATTTCTCGAAGCGATGAAATGCAGAGGCAAAAGCTGGTTTGTCCGCACGATGATGTACCTCGGCGTCTGCCTGGGCGGGTGTGCCTGCTACCACAAAAAGAAGGTCAACGATAGTCTAGGAAGGTGAACCAATGACCCTCGCGGCGCAAATGACGACAGACCTTGACGTTTTTTATAACAGCGACGACTTCGCCGTTTCGGCGACGCTGACCGTGGGCGCCGTTGTGACGACTATCACGGTTCTGTTCTCCAATCCGTTTCAGATGGTCAATCCGGCGACGGGAGAGGTTGAGACGACGGCTCCAAGCGCACGATGCAAGGCGTCCGACGTGACAAGCGCCGTTCACGGAGCGTCGGGCAGCACGCTCGCGATCGCGGGCACAACCTATAAAATACGCGGCAAGCAGCCGATAGAAGACGGCCTTGAAGCCATTCTCATTCTAAGCAGGGATTAAACGACATGGGCGACGCTGTAGACCTTTGGGGCAATCTGGACGCATGGGGCGAGGAAGAGCCGGAAGCGGACGCCGTTATCACGATTCGGCAATACATTGTGACGGCCCTCGACACGCTCTTCAAGACGATTCTCGTTTCGGGCGGCTATCAAACGGACCTGGGCGACAATGTTTTTTGGTGGAGAGACGAACCGCTTCAATTAACCGAAATGCCGGGAATCAGATTCAGAGACACGCAGGAGACCACGATCCGGGCAGTCGGCCAGCATGAGCATTCGCTCACGATAGAAGGCGTCGTTTCGGTCAATTCGTCCGACGACGGCGAGACCATGCGGAAAGTGAAGGCGGATGTCCTGAAAGCCATTCAAACGCAGATACCCCCGAATGTCTGTCTGGGCGGATATGCCGAAGACATATCGCCAATGACTTCGGAGACGTTCGAAGTTGAACACGAGGGGGCGAAGATATTTGGAATGCTGCTGAGGTTCGAAGTCCAGTACGCGACGGAGCCCTTCGACCCGTACACGCAGGCATAGGAATAGGAGGAAGTTAAGCAATGGCTCGCTGCATCATAGGACATGAGATCCAGACGGAAAGCGGATTCAAGGTTTACGAAACGGGAGTCGATTATCCCGATTCGGAGATTGTTGGCCGGGAGAAATATTTTGAAACTATAAAGTTGCCGGATATTCCGGCTGAAATAAAAGGGGAGGTGGAATAATCATGACGCAACCGGCGAAAAAGGGGTGGGATCAATATTTAATGGCCTCGGTCTTCAAAAAAGAGGCTACTTATGCGGCAGGAGTAACGCATACAAATGTGACGTCATGCTCGTTCAAGGGTTTTGATTTCGATCCCGGATATGCCGACACCATCACTTCCGACAAGGATGAAATCACCGGGAAAGAGCACGGCTACGATCAGGAGATAACAGCATACGGCAACAATCCGACGCTCAAGTTTGCCCGCGTGCGTCCGAACGATTTCGCGGCCTTTGCGGCTCTTGTGATGGGATCGAGCACGCCAAGCCAAGATGCGGCATTGACGGCTTATCGGCATAAGAACGTCCCCATAACGGACGGAACAGATCTGCCTTCCATCTCTGTCGTTCACAAAATCGGCGGCATCCAGACGGAATACAAGGGCGTCAAGGGCAATACCCTGAAGCTCTCTGGGGAGGCGGGCGGATTTCTCTCAATGGATGTTGGCATGATGGCCTCCGGGCAGAGGGCGACCAATGCGGCAAGCTTCGCGGCGGCGATAACCGAGAGCTGGATGAAAATAGACCAACTTAAATTCTTTCTGGAGACTGGAGCGAACATATCAATCGGAGCGACGCCGACGCAGGGAACGGAAGACATTTCTTCGGCTACGCCGGACGACTTCTCCATTAGGGGAAAATCGTTTGAGTTCGGTTGGGACAATAAAATGGCAGGGCAACCGGGGTTTGGCGGCGGCGGATATCTGCAGGACGCCGTTTACGAGCGGCGCGGCGCATCTTTTAAATCGACAATCCAGTTTGCTTCCGCTGCGGAAATCGCTTACTTCACAGCTCAGGACGCCTGCGCAATCGAACTCGATTTTAAGGCCGCGACCCTTATCGCAGTTGGCGGCGCCATGTATTACGGCGCATCCATCATTATTCCTCGGGCCAAGATAAAAGCCTATCCGCAGCCGAAGGGCGGCGTCAACGACTCGTTGACTCAGGATTTTGATTTTGAGGTTTTCGAAGACGGAACGAATCCGCCGGTTATCATTTACAATTACACGGCGCAGGCGGCTTATCTTGCGGCGCCTTAATTCCTAACTTCGGGACGGCGGCGGCCTTCGGTCTTCCTTGGCGGACGGCCTAGGCTGCTTCCGCTCCCATAACAACAAACGCCAAGGAGGGAAGTATGAAAATCAAGAAGGAAATAGAAGTGCAGGTAGGGGAAGACGGCCTTGTCGTCTTTCGGGAGCCGACGAATCAGGAATGGAACGACTTTGTCGCCGAACGGTATTCCGTCGGGCGACATGCCCGCATGAAAGACAATTCGGAAGGGGCGCGGGCGAAGCTGTTCGACAAACTTGCCGTCAGATTTGAAAACCTCGAAGACGACGCCGGAGAAATCAAGGTTGACGACAAAGCGCGAATTCCGATGAGGCTGAAAGCGAGCCTCGTGTTCACCGCCTTCGAAAATAATGACATTGACGTAAAAAACTGATCGACGATCTGCGCCTTGTCCACGAGCGGGAGCGGATCGATTATCGAACAGGAAAAAAGCTGTGGCCGCCGTGCGAAGAATGCGGAGCGCAAGAGGAATTCCGGGACGAGCCGGGCGGCCCGGAATATGTCGAACGGGAAGTCTGCCCCGTTTGTCCCTGGGGTCAGGAACTTAATGAACCGGAACTTCACGAGAAGCTTTTACATTATCTAGCCCTCTTAAATTCCGGCTGTCCAATCGGGCGGCATGAACTGAGGAACGAAGAATGGATTGCACTGGGAGCGATGAAAGTCGAACTGGAGCGGCAGGCGTCGGAAGACGCAAAGGAAAGAGCGGAGGCTAACGCCGATGGCGAACGTTAACGATACCGACGTCACATATTTTCTTATTGCCCGCGACGGAACAGCTCTGGCGCACGAGAGCGCACGAAGCCAACTGAAAAAGACGGAAGATGCATCCGAGAAGACTGCCGGCGCAATGAAAACGCACTGGGAGTCCTTCCGCAAGCACTGGCTCGAAGTGACGGCTTCTTTTTACGCGGCTTACAAAATCTTTCAAAAAGCCTGGAATATGGCTGAAATGGCGGCGCAGTTCGAGCAGCAGAAAGTTGCCTTCGCCAATATGGCTGCTTCGTACGGGACAACGGCAGACGCAATTATCGCCGACCTAAAGCGCGTATCCAGCGGAACGATCGACACGATGACGATGATGGAAAAAGCCGGAACGGCCATGATGATGGGGATATCGCCCGAAAAGGTCGTAAAACTCATGGAAATAGCCCGCGCTACGGCGAAAATGACCGGGCAAGACGTGACGCAGGCATTTTCCGACATATCGCTTGCGGTCGGCAGACAAAGCAAGATGATTCTGGACAACCTTGGCATTATCGTTTCCGTCGAAAAAGCCAATGAAGCATATGCAAAATCGGTAGGAAAGACCGCAGCCAGCCTCACGGACGCGGAAAAGAAGCAGGCTTTCATGAACGCGACCGTTGAGGCGGGCGAGGAACTTATGGCTCGCCTCGGCAAGCAGGAAGACACTGTGCGCGATAAGATGGACCGCCTCAAGGCGACCGTCAAAGACATCGAATTGTGGCTCGGACAAATGACCATACGCGCGGCAATGGGAGCAATGGCGGCATTCCAGGGCATTGCGGCAAGCGTCTTGCTTTTATATGGCGGGCTGAAAGGTCTCCAGGGGCTTTATTCCAAAGAAGCGCAGGAAGACGCGAAGGCGGCGTTTGCTGCGGCGGTTGATCTTGTGGGCAAGGCAAAGGACAATCTCAAAGCCATGATAGCTCCTGCGGAAGCCTTAGCGACGGCCATGGCTAAGGCAACAGGCGGAAAAACGGGCGAAGCGGGCGGCGGAGGCAAAGGCGGCAAATCCAGCGTCATGACTGATGAACAACTCCGCGATTTGTGGATTGCAGCTGAAGCTGAAAAGTATGCCGAGGCTGAGAAGTTCAATGAGAAGTGGCTGGAAGATGAGGCCAAGGCGCGGCAAAAAGACTATGAAGCCAAGAAGAAAGCCGATGAAGAGGACATAAAGCGCATTCTCGAAAAGAACGAAGCGGACGCGCAGCTTTCACAGGCTCAATATGAAGCTCTGCGAGCGATAGAAGACGCCTATCTCGAAGAGAAGCGGCAGAAAGAGGAAAAGGCCGCCCAGGCCGAAATGAACTTGAAATATGAAGTCGTCAACAATGCGGCGGCGCTCCTTATGATGTTGGGAGAAAAGCAAAAGGCGGCGGCGGCTTTGGGTATAGCGCTTTCAACGGCGATGGAAATTGCCAGGGCATGGCAGACTACCATTGCAGCCTCTACGCTGGCCTTTGCGTCTCAACTCGTTCCCGGAGATCCGACTTCCCTGGCAAGAGCCACTGCGGCGGCGGCGGCGGTTAAAGCATGGGGCGCGGTCAATATTGCATTGATAGCGGCGGCGGGAGCATTGAGGATCGGAGCAACGATGTCCGGCGGCGGCGGAGAAATGGGCGCGATTTCCGGGGGCGGCTACAATCCGAATTCCAATGTCGAAACTACGTATGCCAGGAATCAAGAATTGAAGTCTCCAAAGGTGATCAACGTTCATATTTATGGAAACGTCGTGGACAATGACAAGTTTGCGAGAGAACTCATTGAATCAATCAGAAAGGCAGAGGAGGACAACGTCCACTAATGGCCGCGAACGCAAAGCCCCTGATACTCTACGACAACAGGCTTGACGACGGGACGCCGACGGCGACTGATACCGCTGCGGGATACGATGTCTTGAATCTCAAGGACTTGCGAACCTACACCTATTGGATTGCCGGCGGATTCGGGACAAAATATGTAACCGTTGATACTTATGCGAAATCTTCCGTGAACATGTTCAATCAGGCTCTATTCGCTGGCCTGGGAACGATGGAAGTTATTACAACCTGGGCGATCCTGAAAAGCGGATGCACCATTGCCAAAATCGCAGGCGGGTCATCGGGAAACTGCATGGAAATGACACGCACAAGCGGAGACCTGCAATATTCCTATCTATATCTTGAAGACATGACCGGCTTCACTCTTGGCCTGACTTATACCATTGAGGCTTATGTAAAAAGTGGAACTTCGGGAAATGAAGCGTTTCGAATCCAGATCATGTCTGATCACTTCGATCTTTTGGGAGAAATCACAGGAACATCTTCCGGTACATGGACTAAATATTCATTCGAGTGGCTTTGCACGGACGTTGATCCCGTCGTTCGTCTGGTTAAGGATACGGCGACCGCGGGAACTATGCTTTTCGATGAAGTGGCGATCTATGGCGGCTACATTGGAACTGCTGATTCACTGGCGATCATAGGGCATAATTTTGCAGCTGCCGCGGCGACTGTATCCGTAGAAATGTCGAACGACAACGCGGCTTGGACCGAACGTCTGGCGGGCTTCACGGTTTCCACTGACAAGGCTTTATTGAAAACCTTCGCTTCCGTTGCCGCCCGATATTGGCGACTCAAGATTGTCACGGCGGCAATCGCTCCCCGTATGGCAATCCTCATGATCGGATCGCGGCTGGACTTCGAGCGCTATGCCGCGGGCGAATGGCTGGGCCCGCAGGAGTCCATAGTCGCCGAGTCCATAAGAAGCGAAACCGGGAACTTGCTCGGCTCGACGCTGAAATATACCGGACTGAGCTTCGATCTGTCCTTCCGCTTCCTGACACTGACGTGGGCGGAAAGCACGTTCAAGTCCGCGTGGGATGACTACCTTTCCCTGCTGAAGCCCTTTTTCTTCGCGCCCGATGTGACGAATCACGCGACCGAAGTCTATTTCGTCAAGATCCCCGACAATTTCAAGCTACGGATGCCTCACACGAGCGGCGGAACGCGGCGCAACCTGGACCTGACATTTGAAGGGCTGAAAGAAGCATGACGGCGGCGACCGACATTTCAAAAACACCTCTCCAGTATGTCATTGTCACGCTGGACAAATGCAGCCGGACCTATGGAAACGCCCCTTGCACGGCGGCAAAAGCGGCGGGCTCCGAATGCTATAACACATATCCGACGTGCCAGGACCGGGCGAATTTCAACCGGACCACTCAGGATTATTACTTCATCGATTCTTTCTGCAAGCTCCCCTTTCTGGACGGCAGCAGCAACGTCATAAATGTACGGCCATACATCAAAGACATCAGCTATCAGCCGACGGAAATCAAGGACAGCCTGACGATCAACAGCCGGTGCACGATAACGCTCTTCGACGAGCCGGACGGCGACGTAGGCATCGATCCGTACGCGCCGCGATATGAAATCATGGTGGCGGGAACAACCGTATCCACCCCTCCGGACATGTCGGTCGGCAGCGCGACGTTCATATCCGACACTGCGGACCTCGCGCCCTACGTCGGGACGGACGCGGAAAGGTTCTACAGGCTCCGCGCGATCGACAACACGGGCAAGCAAGCCTACGGGTACATCCACGAGAGCGCCGGCGGAGGGGCTGTAAAAATAGCCGACACGATATTGGGCGTTCCGACGCGCGCCTGGCTTTACATCGAGGACGGCTTTGACAAGGACAACGTGGCGCATTATCTGGTGGAGTCTATAGACATTTACGCTCCCGGGACGTTCTGGAAAAAACTGCTGGCCAGGAATGCGAATTACAAGGGGCGGACGGTAAAGATTTACAACGGGCTGCTGGGGCAGAACGCCAGCCAGTTCACGCAGAAATTTGTCGGAGCGATAGACAACGTCAAAATAAGCAAAGGCTCAGTCGCGATCGAAGTTGTAGATCTGCTTAAATCGCTTTCGAAGATCGACATACCGCCGAAGCTTAACCTGAAACTCGCAGCCGATATAACGGCCGCCGACCTCAGCATAACCCTGGACGCCTCGGCGGCGGACTTCGCCAAGCTTGATTCTCCGGCGGGATATATCAGGATCGGCGATGAAATCATTTATTATACGGCGACCAATTCAACGACGAAAATCGTCTCGTCATGCACTCGCGGATATTTCAGCACAACGGCGGCGACGCACTCGGCAAGCGACAAGGTCCAGAAGGTCAAATACTACGCGCCCGCGAACCCGTTCGACATCCTTAGCGACGAGCTTCTCCCGACAGACTGCGCCATAGCTGCAGGATATATCGACTCTGCAAACTTTGACACAGAGCGCGACTCTCCGGGGGGCGAGGTCAATTTCTCAGCGATCATCTCAGAACCGACGAAAGCAGACAAGCTTTTCTTCGAAATCGTGGAACTGCTTAATTGCCGGGCCTGGGTGGGCGAAGACCTGAAAATAACCATCAGGCGGGCATTGCCGAACAAGCCGGGACGCGTCTATTCGACGCTGACGGACGAGGCGAACAACATAGACGGCTCCCTGTCCGTCGATCTGAACCAGACATCCCGGATCAGCCGCGTTTCCCTCTATTGGGACAGGCAGACCGTAGAGGACGAAGACAAGCCGGCCAGCTACAACCGCTTGGATGTAGCGATCGACGCGGACGGCGAAAGCGCGAACGGCTACAACGAAGCAGCGGAGAAAATCATTTATTGCCGATGGCTCAGGCAGGGTTATGTGACAGAAGAGACAATGAACGCCTTCGCTGCAAACGCGGCTTCCCGTATCGTATCGGGCAACAAAGATCCGATGCCGATTCTGACGCTGGATCTCGAGATGAAGGACGGCGCCGTAAAAACCGGCGACTACGCGAAAATCAGCACGGGTGCCATGCAGGATGCGAGCGGCAATGACCTTTCAAGCGCGGTCTTCCAGGTAGTCAGGCGCGAGCGGAAGGGCAACAAAATCAATCTTAAATGCCTCATGTTGCCAACAAAGAAATATTGCATCGTTTCGCCCGCTTCCTATTCGGCCAAATCCTATGCGACGGCGACGGCAGCCGAGCGCGAATATGGGGCGATCTGCAATGCGAACGGAGACATGAGCAACGGAGATTACGGCTATAGGGCATGGTAGGGAAAGGAGACCATTATGAGTTTTAGCGCATTGACAGCGGCGGAAGTCGCTCAGGACGCCTTTATAACGACGACCTTGATGAACAAGATCAAAGACAATTTTGATTACCTGTATGGCCAATTCAGCCAGGTCCCGGACGTTCCAAACGGGTCTTTCGAGAACGACGCCGATTCAGACGGAACGCCGGACAACTGGACAAAAGCCCTATATCCGGGCGGCGCTTTGGCGGCAGATACGACGACTCCGGCAGACGGCGCGAAGGCCGTTAAATTCACCCATCCGGGGGGCGCAGGGAACGGCGGCGGCTCGCTGACGAGCGATTACATTCCATGCTCGGAGTATGTCAAATATTGGGCATCTTTTCTGCATAAGGCGTCGGCGGCAGGAATGAAAAATCTTGTACAGGTCCAATATTACACGGCGGCCAAGGCGACGAACGGGGCGGCTGTGGAACTATATGACTCAACAGATGCAGGGGCGCCGGCTACCTGGACTCAATACGTTGCGCAATTCACGCCGACGGCCAGCTCCCGCTATTTCAAAATAATCGTCATCGGTGGCTATACCGACACGGACGTTGCCGGCGACGCTTATTTCGATTGCGTGAGGTATGGGGTAGCGGCTTCGCAGAATATGCTTAAGACGTCTACCGCCGGGGTTTCGGGCACGTCTGCGACTGGGGATATAGATGTCGAAACGGCAGGCAGCATAACGGTCCCGGGCGGCCAATATTGCTTTTATCCGCAACTTTCGGGAAGCAATATCAATTGCATGATTGCGGGCAATCGCGGCGGCGGTCTCTTTAGCAGCGGCTCTTTGATGACCGTTATTAATTTTGGGAATGAAGCGACGTTGGCGGGATACGCTCAATTTCGGTACGTCACGTCATCCGGAGAAGTCTATTGGATCTTCCTCTTGCGGAAAAAGTCCGACAAGAAGATTTTGGCGGCTGTTGCGGCGCCGGATCACCCCTGCTTCGGCAATGGCGGAAAGCCCTTGCTCGTTCCTCACCCTTTTAACGACTATGATCCGGAGAAGCATGAAATCGTCGTCATAAACCCTGACAAAGAACAGCTCGCAGAGATCGAAAGCCTTTGCGACGAGCCGGACAGATCGAAGCCGGATCGGTCAATCCTGGACGTCTTCCGGGAATTCTACGAGATCGACGAAGACTCTGACGCCGACTGGCCGTCGACTCCGGTCACTGTCGGATTGCCGAAGGGGCGCGATTGGCGGCGAGATCCGGACGGAACGCCTGTCGTTCCGCACAAGGAAATCATTCCGAGGCCGGATTATATCCGGGCGAAGACCATGAGGCTAAAGAAAGCCGTCAAATAGGAGAACGCCATGGCAAGGACTACCTACAAGACTTGGAATTGCAACGCTCTTACGGGCGGTGCGGCTCGCTCCCTGGACGCCATAACGAAGAGCGGCATCATCAATAATGACCGGGCGATAGCTTCCATTGGCGGGCAGGTTCTTTATTTTAAATTCGATGCCGACGGAACGAACGCTGAAAACGTCGCGACTCATCCTTTCAAGGTGCGCCCTGACGATTACGGCGCGGGTCCCGGAGTTTGGATTGAACAGGTCCCGGCGATTGTGCGAGTCTTGCAAGTCCGGATTGTTGACGACGCGACTGATTGCAGCGTCGATGATGAATTCGATTGGCATGTGCCCGACGAACTCAACGGCATGAATCTAATCCGGGCAGTCTCCATTCACGACGCGGCGGGCGTCACAGGTTCTACGACGATGGGCATTCTGAACGTTACCGACGCGCAGGAAATGCTATCCGTCAAGGCCGCCGTCGAAACAGGCGAAACGTCAAGCCGCTCGTCCGCGATTCCGGGAACGATCGACCCAGAGCATGACGACGTGGCTACAGGCGACAAAATCAGGTTTTACATCGACGCAATATCATCCGGCACAGCCCCAAAGGGCTGGACGGTCGAGGCGGCGTTTGCGCTGCCGATGGCGTAAGGAGAACCTCCATGAGTTGGAAAGTGGAAGGCGCAACCTGGACCGGAACCATCAAAACTGTCGGAGCGGGAAAAGACTATGCCACAATAGCCGCGGCTCTAGTAGCGAATCCTGCCGGAGACATATTGCTGTTGGTCGATTCCGGAACGTACACTGCCGATTTGTCGGGTCCGTCGCACTGGAATGGAAGAAAAGTCAGGATTAGAGGCCAAGGGGCGGATTACGCGGCGGTTGTCGTTACCGGAAGATTGCTTTTCACCGCTGCAAACGCGGAAGACATTATCGTTGAAAACGTCGATATGCACTTCAGTTCCGGCTTTGCCGGTCAGATATATCAGTCGGCCGGAAGCGTAAATTTAAAAATAAGCAAATCAAGGGTTTTGAACTCTACGGCCAACAGGGGGATTGTCGCGTCTGCGCCGGACGCCAATTATGAGCCTACGATCTTGTTTACGCAGTGCTATATCGATCAAGAGCAAGGATATTATTGGTGGTACGGCGGCGACAGCAGCCATAAATTGGATCTGGATCACATCAGTCTGAATAAAATCCGGGCGGGAAGCGATCCGTTTGGCAGCTATACAATAAACGCTCTGGCGCAAAATGATTACGTAAAGGTCGATACTGAGAACTACGGACCTGCATATGGAGATTACCTAATCCAAGAAGAGGCTTCAGCGCCGTCATTCAAGCCTAAGATCATCTTGCTTTGACGCGGCGTCAAAATCTCTTCTCCAACATGCCGACAATTCGAGCCTTTTTACTGGAGACACTATCTCTTAATCAGTAGGTTGTCGGTTCGATCCCGACAGGGCTCACCAAATATCATAGGCGATTCGATTAGTTGGCGAGTCGCCTTATGTTTTTCATGGCATGTTGAAAGCGTTTCCGTTGACGCCCGTTGACGCCCGATCATCCGAACACCTTCTTAACCTGTTCTTGATGTTTTCTGAAAGTCGTCTGAAGGTAAATCTGAGTAGTGGAAATTGAGGCATGTCCGAGCATATCCTGAACGCTTTTAAGGTCCGTTCCGCCTTCCAGACCGTGAGAAGCAAAGGCATGTCTCAAATGGTGCGGAGTTATGCCGTTCAATCCGGCGCGTCGGACGCTGGCATTAAAAGCCGTTTTGAATGATCCGATATTGCCCCAGACGTAAACGCCTTTCGATTCCTTTTGATGTTCCTGAAGCAAGGCCGATAGCTGAGAGGAAAGGGGAACAACTCTGTTTTTGTCGCCCTTCCCATTGACGCCCATACATCCGGCGTCAAAATCTATGTCGGACCATTTCAGGGAACGCGCCTCAGCAGACCTCAATCCGGCATGGTAGAGCGCAAGAAAGATGCTCTTATGAAACAGATCCGAAGAGCTGTCGATGATCTTGGCGATTTCGGCAGGGGAAGGAACGCGGGGCGTCTTGCGCTTGTAGGGAAGGGGATTTAATTTCTTTTCCGTTTCATTGCAAAGTCCCTGCATAAAGCCCCATCTGAGCATTGCCGATAAGCAGAGCAATTCAAGATTGATTTGCCTGTTGATCTTTCTTCCGCACTCAAGGCGTTTCGTTTTGTACGCCTCTATAATTT
>Ga0265297_10003391_pt1 | contig 28959 bp, 28 predicted proteins | sample Munlanlwell13791_FD_192502 | JGI IMG/M metagenome (GOLD analysis project Ga0265297, IMG submission 192502) | Leachate microbial communities from a municipal landfill in Southern Ontario, Canada - Leachate well 137-91 | ecosystem: Engineered > Solid waste > Landfill > Unclassified | place...
CGTCCTGCAAGGAAACTGTTTCCGCTAAGGCTCTTAATGGTTTGCCCAAGGAAACTGTTTCCGCCTTGGATTTATTGCCTTATAAAGTAGTCGTCCTTGATAAACTCACCTACGCCGGAGATTTAGCAAGATTAGAGGAAGTAAAAGATAAGTATAAATTTTACAAGGCGGATATCTGCGATAGAAATAGAATAGAACAAATCTTCAAAAAAGAAAAACCTGAGATTCTCGTCCATTTTGCCGCTGAAACTCATGTAGACAGGAGCATTAAAGACGCCTCTCCATTTATCAAGACAAATGTCCTGGGAACACAAGTTATTTTGGATATTTCAAAGAAATACAAGATAAAGAAATTTATTCATATCTCAACCGATGAAGTTTACGGCGAGATCAAGAAAGGCCGTTTTAACGAGAAATCGCCCTTAAGACCAAATAGCCCGTATGCCGCTTCCAAGGCAGCGGCGGACCTGATTATTAAGGCGTATATCCGTACTTATAGATTTCCAGCAATCATTATAAGGCCTTGCAATAATTATGGCCCTTGGCAATATCCAGAGAAATTCATTCCGGTTGTTATATCCAACGCCATGAAAAATAGGAAGGTTCCGGTATATGCTAAAGGCCTGAATGTCCGTGAATGGCTTTATGTTGATGATTGTGCTGCAGTTATTCTAAATGTTGTTAAAAAAGGCAGAATAGGAGAAATTTACAATATCGGTTCAGGGGCAGAGAGAAAAAATATCGATGTCGTAAAGGAGATTCTCAATTTTCTAAATAAATCATATTCCTTGATTCAATTTGTTGCTGGCCGTCCTAGCCACGATAGGAGATACGGACTTGATTCATCTAAGGTCAAAAAATATTTAGGCTGGCAGCCGATAGTAGATTTTGATGCCGGTATCAAAACTACCATAGAATGGTATTTTAACCAAAGAAACTGTTTCCGTCCGAGCCATTAATAGTCTCTTCAAGGAAACCGTTTCTGCGTTTAGAGAGGAGGTTCAAATGTCTAATCAGGAATACAGAGAAAAAGAGGTTGAATTGCGTGATTACCTTAATGTGGTTATCAAAAGAAAGAAAATAATTTTGACTGTTTTTTTCATTTCAATAATTGTTACAACCATAATCAGTTTTATGATGCCTAAAACTTATCTTTCTACCGCGGTTATTCAAGATGGCGTTATCGAAGAACCACTGTTTAAGAAATCAGAAACCGAGCAGATGGTAAAATTTTACGATTTTCTAAATCCCATAGTTCAGGAATTAAAAATTGAAACTAATGCTGAAGAACTAAAAGGGTTTATCAAGATCGAATCTATTAAGAATACTGATTTTTTTGAATTGAAAGTGGAATATAAGAACAAAGATATTAGTCTTGAACTCTGTAAATCAATAGCAAATGCATTCTTAATTCAGGCTAACAATATTTATTTAGAGAGGGTGAATTTAGTCAAACATAGTTTAGCGGAATTAGATAAGCAAGCAGAGTCCGTCCATTCCGATATTAAACGTACTCAAGAATTAATAGACAATCTATCTATGTCACAAAAAATAGCTAAAACTGAAACCGTGGCTAGAATAATTCTTTTGCAGAATACGTTACCCAACTATTACACCAATTTCCTGTCTTTACTCAACCAAAGAGATGTTTTGCAGTTATCTTTGGTTAAAGCTAAAGAGTTTAAGCTGATAGAATTAGTTGAATCAGAAGCCCCCATAAAACCAAACAAAAAACTGAATATTGCAATTTCTGCTATAGTTAGTTTGATATTCGGTGCATTTTTGGCATTTTTTGTAGAATATTGGGAAAAACAAAAATAAGTATTGCAAGAGAACGGAGAAAACATGAAAAAAGCTCTAATTACTGGCATTACTGGCCAAGACGGCTCTTATCTTGCGGAATTTCTTTTAGAGAAAGGTTATCAAGTCTATGGAATGGTCAGACGCGTAGCATTAGAGGACCCCGAGCATCATCTTTGGAGGTTAAGGCATGTTTTAGACAGGATAATTCTATATCCCGCTTCACTTGAAAGCTACCCGAGTATATTTAAGATAGTCGAAAAAGTAAAACCTGATGAATGTTACCATTTGGCCGCTCAAAGTTTTGTGAGTTATTCGTTTGAAGACGAATTTTCTACAATCAATACTAATATTAATGGAACGCATTTTGTCTTATCCGCAATAAAAGAAAAGGCCCCAAGATGCAAATTTTATTTCGCAGCCTCTAGCGAAATGTTCGGTTTAGTTGAAAGAACCCCGCAAAAGGAAAACACGCCGTTTCATCCGCGTTCCCCTTACGGGATCTCAAAAGTAGCTGGTTTTGATTTAACGCGTAATTACCGTGAGGCTTACAATATTTTTGCATGCAATGGAATTTTGTTTAATCACGAATCGCCGCGGCGTGGTTTTGAATTTGTAACGCGTAAAATTACAAATGCTGTTGCTGAAATAAAACTTGGTTTAGCTAATGGATTAAAGCTAGGAAATCTAGAAGCAAAAAGAGATTGGGGGTTTGCTGGAGATTATATAAAAGCTATGTGGCTTATGCTTCAGCAAAACAGTCCGGATGATTATGTGGTCGCCACTGGGAAGGTCCACTCAGTAAAGGAGTTTGTTGAATTGGCATTTGACCATGTGGGTCTCAAGTGGCGAGATTACGTGATTATAGATAAAAAATTCTATCGGCCGGCAGAAGTTCATTTACTTAAAGGCGATTATGATAAGGCGTTTAGAAAACTTGGTTGGAAACCAAAAGTAGATTTTGAACAATTAGTAAAAATGATGGTTGATGCGGATCTTAGAAAGATTAAGGCAGCAACGTCTAGTGTCTGAGGGACGATCAATGCAATTCAAATATTTTATAAAAAAGGCAAGTTTAGTTGTGTTTTGTCTTATCGTGGGATGTTTATATATAAACAGCACAACATTCTTTCGTTTCAATTTAGCAAAGTATTATATAAAGAATAACCAGGAAGCCAAAGCCTCTTTAGTATATAAAAAGATCCTTCGCAAGGAATTATTGAGATATGTTATTCTAAATAAAATACCCGATGCAAAAAATAGCAGTTTATTAAAAGAAGTATATATTGGATTGTCGAAATTCTATCTTTTAAAAAACGATTGGTCCTCCTTGATAGAAGAATATGATCTTTGGTTGAAAGTTTTCCCTAATGATGCCCTTACATATACTAAGTTATGTTTGGTTTATCTAAAGGAGGGCGATTTATTGAATGCAAGTAAGACGGCTTTAGAGTTTAAAAAAAAATTCAACAGAGATATTTTTGCTAACTTAGATACAGGAGACGATTGGTATATAAACTTAGGATTGACCTATACTAAAAATAATCTATGGCAAGAGGCGATAGAACAATGGGATAAGAATACGTTATGTTATTTGCAACAAGGAGAAAGGCATTTCGAAAAGGCGTTAGTTTATGAGAATCTAGGTTTACAAGATATGTCTATTCAAGAATATCAAAATACTTTAGGATTTGTCCCTAATCACATAGATGCATTAAATAGATTGAGTGGTATATATAAAAAAATAGATTTGTCATCAGCAAAAGCAAATATTTTGCAAACAAGGATTGCAAAACTTACTCCTACGCATAAGTTGGAATATAACTTAGGGAATAAAATTAGATTTTTGGGTTATGATATTCGGCGCTTAAAAGACGGCAATACTCAATTTAGATTTTGGTTTAAATGCATTGCTAAAATGGACGTAAGTTATACTATTTGGCTTCATGGCACTGTTAAAAATAGGTCGATATTGAAACCGGATAGATTAATTTATGGTTATGCTAATTTTGATCATAAGATTGAGAAATCAACTAAAGACTGGCAGGTAGGAGAAGTATATGTTCACGTATTTGTCTCTAAGGTTAATCCAGGATGGTATAATTTCACTTTTGGTCTTTGGCGCTGTTACGATGGGGAAAGGTCGCCTATCAGATTAGTTAATATGCATTTTGAAGACGACCGGGTTCCTTTGGGGTGGGTAGAAATAAAAAGTTCGGGACTATAACTATAAAGGCAATTATTTTAAAAATTATTAGGAATGAATCGGAAAGATATATTATTAAGTAGCGGAAGAATAAGAAAGAATACAGGATTTTTATTAGTAGCTAATATTTTAAGTAAGTTTTTTACTTTAGCCTTTTTTGCTATAGCTGCAAGATACATAGGACCTGAAGGTTTTGGAAAGTTTAGCTTTGCTTTATCGCTAGCAATGATGTTTATCGCCTTGGGAGATTTAGGATTAAGCAGTTTGGGTATCAGGGATGTAGCTAAAGATATCTCTCTGGCTGGTAAATACATAAGTAATATTGTAATTCTGAAATTGATTTTATCTATTATAGCAGTAGGATTATTATTTTTGTCTGTAATTTGCTTCAAGTGTTCTTTGGATGTTGTCAAAACAATATATATTATTGGTTTTTCTATGTTTTTTGTTTCTATGTCTTCTGCTTTTCGTTGGTATTTTCAGGCCTCTGAAGAAATGGAATATGAAGCTTTAATAACTATATCTCAGGGGGTTTTACTTTTGGCAGTTGGGATACTGGTATTACGTCTAGGTGGAAGGCTTATGGGTTTAGCCTATTCCTACCTTTTTACGAGTATTTTGATTTTTTGTTTTAGCTTCTTGATTATATTTAAAAAATTTATTGGGTCAAAATTTGAAATAGATCGAAATTTCTGCAAGTTTTTAGTTAAAGCAGCGTTACCCATTGGTTTAGTGACATTTTTCTCCGTGATGGTTTATCCGAATATCAACATTGTAATGCTGTCTTTTATCAAAGGAGACGAGCCTGTTGGTTGGTATAACGCAGCTTATAAATTAATAGACTCCATAAAGCTTTTGCCTAGTACGCTTACTGTGGCTATGTTTCCGGTTATGTCGCAGTTTCATAAGAATTCTTTAAGTTCTTTTGAAAAAATCTTAAAAAAAGCCACTAAAATTCTATTTGTATTGATGTTGCCTTTAGGGATAGGAGGAATGATTTTATCCCATAAAATTATTATGCTTATTTATGGAGCTGCATTTGTTCCTGCGAGTTTTGTTTTTGGAATTCTTAGTTGGTTAGTAATCTTAGATTCCTATATGATTATTTATACTAATTGTTTGGTCGCCATAAATAAAGAACGGCTTACCTTGCTTGTATATGGAGTGGCTATAGGTATAAATATTATTCTAAACTTATTTTTAATTCCTAAATTTTCCTATATTGGGGTAAGCGTCGCAATCCTGGTATCAGAATTTATAGCATTAATTTTAACTGTTTTCTTTATCTTCCAAAAGGTCAAAGTTAATCTATTGCCACCTCGGTTAGTTCAAATAGTTATAGCCTCAGTAATAATGGGGATTTTTACATGGGTTATCAAAGATTTTAATATAATTTTAGTTGTTACATTATCAGCAATTTTTTATTTTTTTATTTTAATACTGATAAAAGGAATCAACCGAAACGATTTAAAATTGTTAACATCCATCGAGATTTTTGGGAGGGGAATTAATGATGTCATATCAAGAACCGCCAAATAAGTGTCCGGTTTGTCAAAGAGATGGTAAATTTAAATTCATTCAGGATTATGAGTCAGGGAACAAGCAGAAGTTTTCACTTTTTGAGTGCCCACTATGTGATGTACAATTTTGGGTTCCTTTTAAAAGTCCAGGGTTATTGCATTATGAACGGGAATATAGAGTTAGGGATTTCATGAAGCCACATCTTATCTATGAATATCATAAGAGAGCGTTAAGATCCTATCGAAATTTTTCTAAGGGCGTCAGAGTTTTGGATATTGGATGTGGGACCGGTGATTTCATCGCTGAATTACAAAATAAAGGGTGCGAGGTATGGGGCGTTGATCTGGACAAAAATGTTATTAAATTCATTAAGAAATATTTTGAAATAGAAAATGTTTATGCAATGTCCTTTGATGAATTTCTAAAAATACCGAATTTACCGAGATTTGACATAATATGTTTTTTTGAAGTAATTGAACATGTGGATAATCTAATAGATTTTGTTCAAAATGTAAGCAAGCTTTTAAAAGATAACGGCACGATTATTCTGGGTACGCCTTCCCGGGAGAGGGTTTTAGTTAATTTGATGGAGTCGGATTTTCCTCCGCATCATCTGACTCGATGGAACCAAAAGGCAATTTCTGAGTTATTTAAAAGAATTAATTTTAGTATTGTTGAGGTACAATATGTAGATCAACTAAAGTTTTTAATAGAATCTATGAACGTGAGGTTTAGATTAAATCTTGTATTAAAAACAGCAAAGATCTTCAAAAGTCCAAAAATAGATGATAAAGAAAAGGTTCTGGTTGGGGGAACTATCTTAACCAGGATAATACATCTGGGTGCTTATTTAAAAGATTATTTATTATGTGGAGTGCCCGCAGTTATTCTATTTTTAATTGGAAAGCTAATAAACCGTAAGAATGGCGATATGTTGGTTTGGTTAAAAAAAAACATAAAGATATGAATAACATGCCTAAAGTTTCCGTAGTCGTTTCCACTTATAACCGCCCTAAATTCATAGGAGTAGCGATTAAAAGCGTTCTAAGCCAAACTTACCAGAATTTTGAGCTTGTGATTATTGACGATAGCCCAAATGAGGAAACAGAAAAAATAGTAAAGGCTTTTGGCAATCCTCAAATAAAGTACATTAGAAACAAGATAAGAACAAATCTCCCTTCAGGAAGAAACCAGGGGGTAAGGGAGTCAAGCCCAGATTCAAAATATATTGCTTTTCTTGATGATGATAATGAGCTTTTGCCTTTATTTTTAGAAAAGTCAATACAAGTATTAGAAGAAAAAAAAGAATTAACAGGGGTGATCCCTGAAGTAAGACATCTATTTGATGATGGAATAAAAATAGGGAGGTCTATAGAGGTAAAGAAGTGCTGGAATACTGGTATGGGAAATGGTGCTGTTCTAAGGAAAAAATTATTTACAAAAGAAAACATTTGGTTTGATGAAAAACTAAGGAGTTATGAAGATTGGGATTTCGGGATTCGGGTTCTAAAAAAATATAGGGTAGAATCAATTCCGAAGATATTACAAATTTATCATCATCATCCCGTTTTCAAAGGAAGTACTCTTTCTACAGCTCCATTATCAGCAGATACAATAAATTATCTTTTCCAAAAACACATCTCGTATTATTCGCTATTAGGTAAGAAGCCGTTAAGTGTTTTTTATCATTGGTTAGGCATACTTTACTGCAGAAATGGAAATATAAAGAATGGTAAATGTTTTTTTTCTAAATCTTTTTTAAATTATCCCCGACTAATCTATGCGCTATATTATATTCTTTGGTCTTTTCCAAAATTCGCTCAAAGATTCTATTTTGAAAACTTATTATACAAAATTTTGAAAATTAAAAACAAATTTTATCGTAAACTAATAAACCATTTCAAAATAAGCAGTGTATGACAGGAAAGATAGCATTTAAAAAGATAATAAGATTGAATAAACTACCGTATCAGCTATTTTATAAAAAAGTCAGAAGTGAAATTAAAAGAGGAATCTTTAAGCTTAAAATTTGTAAAAGATGTAGAGGAACCTTATCTCTAAAAATATGAATCCCAAAGCAACCGTTATAATTCCTACATATAATCGACCTGATTTGATCAGCCGCGCGATTAAAAGCGTTCTAAGCCAAACTTACCAGAATTTTGAGCTTGTGATTATTGACGATAGCCCAAATGAGGAAACAGAAAAAATAGTAAAGGCTTTTGGCAATCCTCAAATAAAGTACATTAGAAACAAGATAAGAACAAATCTCCCTTCAGGAAGAAACCAGGGGGTAAGGGAGTCAAGCCCAGATTCAAAATATATTGCTTTTCTTGATGATGATGATGAGTTTTTGCCTTTATTTCTACAAAAATCAATTAAAATATTAGAAGATAAGAAAGATGTTGCAGCCGTAATTACAGGGGCAGAGTTTAAAAGTAAGAACGGGTGTATTATTGGGAAGTATCGTTGCGATCGTCCTTCCGTATTTTGGCAACGCACCATAGGAAACGGCAGTATTATAAGGAAAGATATATTTGTAAAAGAAAATATTTGGTATGACGATAAGAAAGTATGTGAGGATCTAGATTTTGGGATTAGACTTCTCCGAAATCATAAATGGGGATGCCTTAATGAAATTTTAAGGGTGTATTACGGCTACCCTTCTCCCAATCAGGATTCTTTATCTACGGCTCTTTCTATAGAGGAAATAGAAGGATTTTATGAAAAGCACTACTTGACTTATGCGCATCTTGGAAGAAAGGCTTTAGCTTTTTTACATTTCTTTGTGGGTAAATCATTTTGCCAATCAAAAGAAATTTATAAAGGAAGAAAAAATTTGCTAAAAGCACTCCAGATATATCCATCTCCCGAGCACATTTTTTATTATTTTATTGCAATTTTTTTTCCAAAATCCTTTCAGAATATCAATCTTAGAGTTTTAAGGCATAAAATTTTCAAAGGATGGTTCAAGCTATGAAGATCTCAGATTTAATTTGTGTAAAAACAAAATAAGGAGGTAGCAGTAATCGGAGTAAATATTGGGTGGTTTGTTTTTATTTTACAAATAGATTTGCTTTACGATATAAGTAATATTTGACTTTTATATTTCAGGCTAAAAATATCTATATTGAAGTTGAAATAACTAAATAAATCTTTATGCACGATATAACTCTTACATATTTTCTTTTATTTTGTTTAGGTGCTATCTGTTCTGTTCCATTTTTAGTTAGGATTAAAAAAAGGCAGAATGATAATTTTGAAATAATCTATTGGGTTACTGCCTATTTTTTATTGATATTTGTATTTAGGTCTGTATATTTGCTTCGTTATGGTTCGTTATTTTTAGGGCAACCCCCATTCTCTGAAGAAATAATAAGTTCGTGGAATATCAGTTTAATTTATCTATTTATTTCTTTTAGTATTTTTTTAATAGGCTATTATTCGAAAATAGGAATAGCCATAGCTAACGTTATGCCTAGTTTATCTGGGCGATGGAGTTCTTTTAAGGCTAAAATTTTTATTGTTTTTTCCATAGTAGTCAGTATTATTTCTTATTTAGTTCTACTGCAATATCTAGGTGGTTTTTCTTATTATTTTTCTCATAAAGGTGAATCGCTAACTATTCCAGGAACAGGTTATTTTAATTTCGGGATATGGTTTTTAAATTATGCCCTTGTAGTAGGGTTGATTTTTTTCTTAAAATACAAAAAATTTAAAAAAATAACTTTTTTATTGTTGTTTCCGCTAACTCTTATAATAGGATTTCTTAGAGGATCGAAGTTGGTTTTTCTTGCACCGATACTGATGGTAGTTGTAGTTTATCACTATTTCAAGAAGAATATTAAAATGAAGTATATTGTTATATTTTTATTATTAACAGTATTGCTAGTACCTGTTTTAGACATAAATCGAGGCACTGCGAATCTATCTGATTTTTTCTCAAGGACCCTTAACACCTATAATCCTTTGAAGTCAATCCGCGTATTTATGGATAGATTTCATGATATGGATTCCCTTATATATATTATTAAAGATACGCCAAGGGTCATGGATTATCAATTAGGGAAGACTATTATGCCTATTTTTGTGAGCTGGATTCCGAGGCGGTTTTGGCCGGAAAAACCGGTTATTTCTTTTGGCAGAGTATTCGGTGAGAGTTATTACGGAGAATTCTGGACTAGTAAAAGTGGTGCTGCTTCAGCAACAATAATTGGAGAAGCCTATATCAACTTTCACATTGCCGGTATTTTGTTAGTTTCTTTACTGTTTGGTATCATGATTAGATTCTTCTATCAGTATCTTATAAAAAATAATTTTGGTGAAGGAGGTTTGTTTATTTATGCCTCAATTTTTTACCAACTATTTATGTTTTGGGAATCTGATTTTGGTACCGCGATAACCGGTTTGATGTTTTCATTATTTTTAACATTTTCAATATCCTTATTGCTTTCTAAGGAGAATTATTATGGTCATAGGAATTGACGGTAGGTTATTAGAAAGGGAAACTACAGGCATAGGCAGAATTGTTTGTAATATTTTAAATTTTATTTTGAAATTTGATAAGGAAAACGAGTATTTTTTATTTTCCTATAATAGATTAGCCAATTATCAAAAATCAAATTTCAGAAATATACTGATTCCAAAGAACGATTTAGTTCCTTTAAAGATATATTCTGCAATTTGGTTAAATTTAATTTTGCCACGTTATCTTAAAAAATATAATGTAGAGTTATTTTTTTCTCCTAGCGGCTTAATACCAAAAATGAAAATTGGTTGTAAAACATTGATTCTTGTATGTGATACTTTTCATAAAATAGACAGAAATTTCCATTCTTTAATGTATAGAAAATATCTTAATTTTCTTCTAACGGATTCTATCGTGAAGAGTAATTTAGTTTTAACTATTTCCCAGAATTCAAAAAAAGATATAATGAATTTTTATAGAGTTCCAGAAGAAAAGATAAAAGTAATATATTTAGCAGCGGAAGAAAAATTTCAACCCAGGTGTTTAGATCTTGCACAAAAAGAAAATTTGAGGAAAAAATATAACCTGCCTGAGAAATTTATTCTTTACGTCGGCATTATAGATTATAGAAAAAATATTGATGCTATAATAGAAGTAGCTGATTTGTTAGTAAATAAGGAAAAAAGAAACATGAACTTTGTTTTAATTGGAAGGGCCGGCCTAAGATATAAGGAGATAATTAATAAAAGTAGAAAAATAAAGAATGGGCATATTTTATTCTTAAATTATGTCGAGGGAGAAGATCTGCCGTTTTTATATAATCTTGCGGACATTTTTTTATTTCCATCGTTGTATGAAGGATTTGGATTACCTCCGCTTGAAGCAATGCAGTCAGGAATTCCGGTTATTGCTTCAAATTCTGCTTCATTACCAGAAGTGTTGGGAGAAGGTGGCATAATGCATCCTCCTAATGATTGTAACTCTTTTGCCAGGGATATAATAAGGCTATTAGAAGATAGAAAATTCTACAACCAAATGAAAGAAAAAGGTATTATGCAATCCAAAAAGTTTAGATGGGCAAAAACTGGTCAAGAGTTTCTCAATTTGATAAAAAATGTTATATAATATTAGCATAGTCCTCGCAGAAAACATGCTAGGTTCCATTCTGTTTAGATGTTTTTGACTTGTTTCATTCTTGATATTTTAAACCGGAGGATAACATAGATGGATCTCAATAAAAAGAAGATATTGATTACGGGGGGAGCAGGTTTTGTCGGTTCAAATTTAACTATGCAGATTCAAAATAAATATCCAGACGCAGAAATAACTGTAATTGACGATCTTTCATCTGGGCATTTCGATAATTTAAAGGGTTATAAGGGGGATTTTATCGCTTCGGATATCGCTGCTATAGATTTGGAAAAATATTTTTCTGGTCTTGATGTTATTTTTCATCAGGCAGCAATCACTGAAACCATTTTTTCGGATTCTAAGAAAATGATATTTCAAAATGTAGAGGGTTTTCGTAATGTTTTAAGATATGCAATGTCTCATAGTGTGGATTTGATTTATGCTTCTGCCAGCGGCATCTATGGACAATCTCCTGTTCCCATGAAGGTTGGCAAGGGTGAGAATCCGTTAAATTCCTATGCATTTTCAAAATTAGTCATTGATAATATTGCCAGAAGATACTTCAGTTCTTTTAAAAATAGATTAATAGGCTTAAGGTATTTCATTATTTATGGCCCGAAAGAAATCCATAAGATATCAAAAACTAAAGGTAGTATAATTTGGAAACTTTATTCTCAGATGAAAAGCGGAGAAAGACCCATGATTTTTGGAGATGGGGAACAAAAAAGAGATTTTGTTTACATAAATGATGCAATAAAAGCCAACCTTCTTTCTTTAGAAGCAAAAAACAACGGGATATTTAATGTCGGAACAGGTAAGGCTGTAACTTTTAATGAAGCAGTAAATATCCTTAATAGATTCTTGGGGACAAGCTTAAAACCAAAATACCAACCAAATCCCATTGAAAAAAGTTATCAATATCACAGTGAGGCAGATTTAGCAGATACCAAAGAAGCTTTGGGATATGAACCCGAGTATACCCTAAAGGATGGAATAGAAGATTATTTAGAAAAATGATGCAAGGTAGCCTAAGTTTTAAAGAATTGATTGAAATAATGATATTTTTACAATTTTAGGGTGTCACTGGAGGTGCACAGTGAAATATTTTGTTACTGGCGGTGCGGGATTTATCGGCTCCAATGTAGTTGATAGATTAATACAAGATAACGATTCCGAAATTACGATTTTTGACAATTTCTGCTCAGGTAAAATGTCTTATATTGAGCATCATATGGGGAATAGGCATTTTAAATTAGTGAGAGGCGACTTATGCGATCTAAGCTATCTTAAAGAAACTATTAAGGGACATGATTTTGTTTTCCATTTTGCTGCTAATGCAGATATTTCAAAGAGTATGGTAGAGACTAGTTTGGATTTGAACCAAACGGTAATCGCCACATATAATCTTTTAGAAGCTATGAGGCAAGGCGGGGTTAGGAGAATAGCTTATTCATCTGGAAGCGGGATATATGGCGATGTTGGACTAACTGAGACCGCTGAGGATTTTGGTCCTTTAATGCCAATCTCGATGTATGGTGCAAGTAAATTGGGCGCGGAGGGGTTGATATGTGCATTTTGCCATATGTTTGATATGCAGGCTTGGATTTACCGTTTTGCTAATGTTGTTGGTAGGAGACAAACGCACGGAGTAGGATTTGACTTTATCCGAAGTTTGAAGAAAAACCACCGTGAATTGAATATTCTTGGTGACGGTAAACAGAGCAAGTCCTATATCCATATAAGCGATATAATAGAAGCCATGTTTTTTATAATCAAAAAATCAAGCAGCAAAGTTAACATTTTTAATGTCGCAACAGATGATTATATAACTGTTAATGAAATTGCAAGAATCGTTGTGGAGGAAATGGGGTTTAAGGATACTAAATTCATATATACAGGAGGGAAGAGAGGGTGGAAAGGCGATGTCCCCGTGGTAAGATTTAATCTTGAAAAGATTCATAATCTTGGTTGGAGCGTTAAGTACAATTCGAAAGAAGCAATTAAGTTGTCTGTTCAAGAGTTATTGAAAGAGTTATGAAAATGCAATATCCCAGTATTTTTATAAAATCGACTCATACGGTTCCATCTAGCTAGAATAATTGAAAAAGGTGTATAGATTGAAAGTATCTATAATTTTACCGGTAAGAAACGAAGAGAGTTACATCGCAGATTGTGTTAGGCAAATAGTAAATCAAACTTATCCTAAGGATAAGATGCAAATTTTAATCGTTGATGGTATGAGTGAAGATAAAACAAGAGAAATCATCGGGAACTTCATCAATAGCAATAACAAAGTTAGCATAAAACTTTTAAACAACGAAGAAAAACAAAGGGCATCGGCATTAAATATCGGAATCAAGGAAGCAGAGGGTGATGTAATCATGAGGATTGATGCGAGGACGATAATTTTGCCTGATTACGTTGAAAGATGTATCGATACACTTATAGAGACAAAAGCCGATAATGTGGGGGGGATACAGAAACCAATAGTAGCTAGAGGAGCAAAATCATTTACGCAGAAAGCGGTCGCACTTGCACTGTCCCATTTTTTTGGAGTTGGAAATGCCCACTTTAGAATTGGTAAAAAAAGTGGATATGTAGATACTGTTTATCCTGGATGTTTCAGGAGGGAAGTTTTTGAGAAAGTCGGTTTCTTTGATGAAAAATCTGCTGTGATAAGTGAAGACGCTGATATAAATTATAGGATACGACGCTTCGGAGGAAAAATCTATTGTAATAAAGATATCATAGCATACTATTATCCACGAGATAACTTTAGAGACCTGTGGAGGCTGTATTTGCGTTATGGCGGAGCAAAAGCAGGTAATCTAATAAGTAGAGGAAAATTAACAGCAGGTAGGCAGTCTATACCTCCTATTTTTTTATTAACCTTGATTTTATTACCGATTTTAGGTATTTTTTACAACATATTATTTTATATTTGGTTATTAATAGGAATTAGCTATATTCTTATTGATATTTTTGTGTCTTTATATTTAGTTCTTAAGTGCGAAATTGAAGAAAAAATAAGACACCCCCTATCGTTATTCTGGAGATTATTATTTGTTTTTCCGATAATACATTTTTCTTGGAGTATAGGATTTTGGTTGCGTTTATTGCAAAGGCCAAAAGTAGGACAGTATTGGGCTTATTAGGGCGATTAGATAAGAAATGAAAATACTAATTACGGGGGTTGCTGGTTTCATCGGAAGCAATCTCGCCGAAAAATTTTTACAGGAGAATCGTAATTCTGAAGAAAAATATCGAATTCTTGGTATTGATAATCTTGTTTGTGGAGTAAGAGAACAAATTCCCAAAGAGGTCGAATTTCATAAATTAGACATCCGCTCTAAAGAGATTTATCCTTTATTTAAAGGAATAGATTATGTTTTCCATCTCGCAGCAAAGAATTGCATAAACGATTGTCAGAATGATCCATTGGAAACAGCAAATGTTAACGTTGGTGGTACTGTAAACGTTTTTGAAGCAGCAAGAAAGGCAAGAGTAAAAAAGATTATTTATGCCGAATCTTCCGCAATGTATGAGGGTAGCAATATATTCCCTACGCCGGAATCTAATATTAAACCTGAAAGTTTTTATGCGATAAGTAAGCTTTGTTCTATGCATTTCGCTAAGGCTTATGAGGAATTTTATGGTTTGAAATTTACAGCTTTGAGATATTTTTGCGTATATGGTCCACGACAAGACTATCGTAGGACAATTCCTCCTGTAATGAGTGCATTTATTATGAGGTTATTAGAAGGCAAACCGCCTGTAATATATGGCACTGGCGATAAAAGAAGGGATTTTGTCTATGTAGACGATGTCAATAATTTCCATCTTTTATGTATAAAAGATTTCCGTACCGACGGAAGGGTTTTTAATATAGGTACGGGGAAAAATTATTCTATTAATGAGATCTATGCCATGATAAGTGAAATCTTAAGTATTCGTATGCCTCCCGTTTTCAAGCCTGATTTACAAGGAGAGGCGGTGGTTACTTTGGCAGATATTAAGGAAGCAATGAAATTAGGATGGAAACCCAAAATTGATATAAGAGAAGGCTTAAATAGAATGGTTGGTTGGATAAAACAAAAGGCGCCAATAAAATGAAGGCGATTATTTTAGCGGCTGGTAAATGTAAACGATTGAAGGGTACAGTAGATAATATTCCCAAGCCGATGATTAGAATTAAAGGAGAGCCGATTTTAGAACATAATGTGGAGTGGCTTAAGAGATTTGGGATAAAGGAAATATATATTAATCTGCATCATTTTCCTGATGCAATTAAAAATTACTTTGGTGATGGAAAAAAAATGGGAGTTAAAATTCGTTATTCTTATGAACCTAAACTTTTAGGGACAGCGGGGGGAGTACGGCGGATCATTGATAAATACTGGAATTCTGAAGATACCGATACTTTTCTTGTAATATACGGAGATAATTTTTTGGATTTTAATCTTAACAAAATAATAAATTTCCATAAAACTAAAAAAGGAATAGGGACGATTTGTTTTTATGTTAAAAAAGAAATTAGCCAGAGCGGCATTGCTATCCTTGACAGAGACAGTAAAATTATTAGGTTTATAGAAAAGCCGAATTCCAAAGAAACAGTAAGCCATCTGGTAAATACTGGAATTTGTATATTCGAGTTCAGTATTCTTAATTATATACCAAAGAATGCGGTTTCTGATTTTGGTAAAGATGTTTTTCCGAGGATTGTCGAAAATAAAACTAAAATTTATGGCATTGTTATGAATGGTAAACTTGTTGCTGTAGATACCCCAGAACTTTTGAAGAAGGTAACAAAATCCTAATTAGAGAGGGGCAGGGAGAAAATATATGATAATTACGCGCACGCCTTTTAGGATAACTTTGGGTGGAGGAGGAACAGATTTACCGAGTTATTATTCAAAGTTCGGTGGATTTATTTTTGCAGCAGCAATAAATAAGTATATGTTTATTAATGTCAATCGTCCGATTGTGGATGATTTGGTGCGAGTTAAATATTCCAAATCGGAGACCGTTAGACATAGAGACGATTTACAACATGATATAGCAAGAGAAGCAATGCGAATGATGGGGATAGAGAACACTTTGGAAATTATTTCTATGGCGGATGTGCCAGCAGGGACTGGACTTGGCTCTTCCAGTTGTTATGCGGTAGGATTACTTAAGGCACTTCATGTGATGAAGAGAGAGGATATACCCTTAAAGGATCTAGCTGAGGAAGCTTGCCGTTTAGAGATAGATATGTTAGGTAAACCTATAGGTAAACAAGATCAGTATATAGCTACTTTTGGCGATTTGACGATTTTGGAGATTGATAAAAACGGAAAGGTTGCTGTACGCAAAGCAAATATTTCTGATGAAACTATCGATGATTTAAACAGGAATTTGTTGATGTTTTATACAAAGACTTCGCGTAGCGCAAATGACATTTTAACAGAACAAAATCAAAGTATCAAAGATGAAAAGCACAATGTACTTGAGAGCATGCATTATATAAAAGAATTAGGATATCAGATACTCGAGGCAGCAGAAAGTGGCAATGTGACCGATATAGGATTATTGTTTGATAAACATTGGGAGTATAAAAAGAAAATTTCTAATAGAATGAGCAACCCCGATTTTAATAACATCTACAATATTGCTAAGAATAATGGCGCTTTGGGCGGGAAGATTTCAGGCGCAGGTGGCGGAGGTTTTTTTGTTTTTTATGTTGAAGACAATAGAACCAAATTCAGGGAAAAGATGAATGAACTAGGGTTAAAAGAAATGCGTTATCATTTTGATTTTGAAGGGACCAAGGTGCTTGTTAATTTTATGGATGCGGTTAGATAAAAGATATCCAATATAAATATAAAATTATATTTTCAATGAATAAGAAAATAGGAGTTGTAGGATTGTGGCATTTAGGATGCGTACTTTGTGCATGTTGGCAGAAACTTAATAATTCTGTGGTGGGATTCGATTATGATGTCGCGCTTATCAAAAAATTAAATAGAGGCATTCTTCCGTTATTTGAGCCGGGGTTATCAGAAACTATATGTCAAGGACTTAAAAAAAATAGTTTAAAATTTTCGAGCGATATAACATCCCTTGCTGCATGTGACTATGTTTTTTTGGCATACGATACCCCTGTTCGTGATGATGATTCAAGCGACACAGCAATTTTAGAAAAGGTTATTTCTGATCTTTGCGAAGCAATAAAAAACGAGACAGTTATTATCGTTACTTCCCAATTACCAGTTGGATTCTGTAGATTTTTAGGAACTAAATTAAAAGAAAAAAAATCTAACTTAGAATTAGCATATTCCCCAGAGAATTTAAGATTGGGTGAGGCAATTCGATGTTATCTTAATCCCGGTAGAATAATATTGGGAACGGCGAGCCGAGAAGTAGAAAAGAAATGCTATGAATTATTTTCTCAAATTAAAACAAATATCATTAGTTGCAGTTTTGAGAGCGCAGAAATGATAAAGCATGGTATAAACTCTTTTTTAGCAACAAGTATTGTATTCGCCAATAATTTGGCTGATATCTGTGAATATGTTGGTGCGGATATTGACGAAGTAGTCAGGGGCATTAAGTCTGACCCCCGAATTGGAGAAAAAGCTTATTTGTCTGCCGGTATCGGTTTTTCGGGGGGTACACTTGGCAGAGATCTTGTGGTTTTGAAACAAAAAAATCTTGAAGGAGGGAAAACAGCAACATTATTTGATATCGTCTATAGCTTAAATAAACAACGAAAACTGGTAATTTTCCAGAAAATCGAAAAGGTTTTAAAAAAACACCAAATTAAATCTCCGCGTATAGGGATCATAGGTTTAACTTATAAGTCGGGAACTAGTACTTTAAGAAGAAGCGTTCCTTTAGAAATAGTCAATTTACTTTTAGAAAAGAAATATGAGGTCAAAGTATATGATCCAAAAGCAGACTACACGGAATTAGATTATATACCTGCGTTTGAAATTTCCAATGATATAAAAGAGGTTACAAAGCATGTTGACCTTATCGTTCTTTTCACAGATTGGCCGGAATTCAAGGAGTATGATTGGAGTAATGTTGCAGGACATATGAGAACACCTTTGGTACTTGATACAAAAAACTTTTTAAGTAAACAAACGATGATTTCGTTCGGATTTAATTATTATGGGGTGGGGAGATAAAAATGGAAGTATTAAAATCTAATATTATCGTAATAACCGGAGGGAGTTTGGGAATAGGATCAGAAATTGCAAAAAGATGTGCCCATGAAGGTGCCCGGATAGTTATAGCCGCTAGAAATGGAGAGAACCTAAAAAAAACTCTTAAAGAACTTCGAAATATTTCAGATAACGGTCACGAATCTTATCGACTCGATGTAAGTAAGGATAAAGAAGTATATACCTTTGCAAAATGGTGTTCAAAAAAGTTTAAATATATTAATGGTTTGGTAAATTGTGCAGGTATCTATGGTCCTATTGGCAAAATACACGAAATTGATATGGCTAAATTCACTGAAACAATCCGTATAAATTTTTTAGGAACCGTATATATGTGTTATGCATTTATTCCTTTGATGCTTAGAATAACCGGGAGAAAAAAAATTGTTAATTTTTCTGGCGGAGGAGCCGCCTCTCCTTTTCCAAATTACTCGGCTTACGCGACCAGCAAAATCGCAATTGTGAGATTTAGCGAGAATCTTGCACAAGAACTTGCGGAAGAGAAAATTGATGTAAATTGTATCGCTCCAGGATTTGTACTTACACGACTCCATCAACAAACTCTTGAAGCAGGACCGCGTTTTGCGGGTGAATCATTTTACAGTAACACAAAAAAACAGATAGAGAACGGCGGAGTACCCTCAGAAAAAGCAGCTTATTTAACAGTTTTTCTCTTATCTTCAAATTCTGATGGTATAACAGGAAAATTTATTTCTGCTCCTTGGGATGACTGGCAGGGAAAAGAATTCCAGAATGCTTTACGTAACGACAAGGATTTTGCAACATTACGCCGGATTGATAACAAGGCATTTTTTAAAAATAGAATATGAAAAGATTTAATGTTGCGATTATTGGGGCGGGATTTATCGGCTGGAAAAGAGCAAAAGCATTGGTTAAAGAGGAAGACTCTAATCTTGTAGTAGTTACAGATATTGTTAAAGATAAGGCCAAAAGCCTTGCGAAAGAATTTAATATAGAAGCAGAATTTGACTGGATTAAAACAGTTAAAAGAAGAGATGTCGATATCGTAGTAGTATCTACTGTTAATAAGTTTCTAGCTCCTATAACTATAGCAGCTTTAACTAACGGGAAGCATGTTGTTTGTGAAAAACCCCTTGGGCGTAATGCACGCGAGTCTAACAATATATTAAAGGCAGCAGAGAATAAAGATCTAGTTTTAAAAACTGGTTTTAATCATAGATTCCATCCCGCTATAGCACAGGCGAAATTATTATTAGAGAATAATAAGATAGGCAATTTATGTTTCTTACGATGCAGATATGGACATGGCGGCAGGCCGGGTTATGAAAAAGAATGGCGTACCAATAAAGATCTTTGCGGCGGTGGAGAGCTTTTGGACCAAGGAGTGCATGTAGTAGATTTATTCCGTTGGTTTGCAGGAGATTTTAGTGAGACGTTTGGTTATATCTCAACTTATTTTTGGAGTACACCGGTGGAAGATAACGCTTTTGCTGTGTTCAGAAACAAAAACGGCATAACTGCTAGTATGCATACAAGCTGGACGCAATGGAAGAATTTATTTTCTTTTGAAATATTCGGAACAAATGGTTATTTAATCGTTGATGGTTTAGGAGGAAGTTACGGAAGAGAAATTTTAAAAATAGGTATCAGAAAAGCTGAGGGGGGGGCGCCTAAAGAAGAAACAATAGAGTTTCTCGGTGAAGATATTTCTTGGGAGCAAGAGTGGAAAGAGTTAATTTTAGCAATAAAAGAAAGGAGAGAACCCTTAGGTAATGCTTGGGACGGTTATCAAGCGAATAAAATGATAGAAGCGATTTACAGGTCGGCAAGAATAAAAAAACCGGTAAGGATTGGCAACTAATAATCGCATGAGGATAAAGAGCCGTATCGATAATGACAAACCATAGTTATAAAATTATAAAAAGAATAGTCGATATCTTTGGTTCCTTTTTAGGTCTAGTATTAATAGCTCCCTTTTTGTTAGTATTATCTTTTCTAATAAAAGTTAGTTCTAATGGACCGGTAGTTTATAGGCAGATAAGAATTGGTTTACATGGCAAGGCATTTCAACTTTATAAATTACGCTCTATGATTAATAATGCTGAGATGAATAGTGGTCCGGTGTTAGCTGACAGAAATGATAAGAGAGTTACCATTATAGGCAAATTTCTTAGGAGATCTCGATTAGATGAAACATTACAATTGATAAATGTATTGAAAGGCGAAATGAGCCTGGTTGGGCCTCGTCCTGAAAGGCCATTTTTTGTCAAGCAACACAAGGTGCTCCAAGGAATAAGATTATCTGTGAAACCTGGGTTAACCGGGCTGGCGCAAGTAGAGGGTTATTATCATACGCACCCTAGGAATAAGCTGAGGTATGATTACATTTATATTAAAAATCAATCTATTCTTTTAGACTTAAAAATTCTACTTAAGACTTTATTTATTATCTTTACTAGATCTGGTAGTTAGTTATTTTGGATGAAAGAGAAAATTATTAAATATTGTGATTGGATTATAGAAATTTGCCTATGTCTTATAGTATTTTGCTTACCTTTTACCAAGGCGGGGACTGAAACCTTTATTTGGCTTGCTGTTTTTTTCTGGATATTTAAAAGAATGTTAGGATATAGAAGCAGTTCATTATGGGGATTGTTTCCTGAGACTAAATTGAACAAAAGTTTAGGGATGCTTGTTGCCGTTAATGCAATATCGGTGATTTTTAGCCTTAACCACAGATTATCTCTTAGAGGCTTCTTTGGGAAAGAGTTAAAATTTCTGGCAATATATTTTATGGTATTTGAAGTTATCAATAGCGGGAGGCGGTTAAAAAATGTTTTAATTACGATAGTTATATCAGTATTATTGATATTGATTGATGCTGCGGTACAATATTTTAGCGGAGTAGATTTTTTAAGAGGCTATAGCTTGGCGAGGCTTACCGCTTCCTTTGGTTCTGCTAATGCTTTAGGCGGTTGGTTATTGATAGTAATATTTATATTTTTAGGATTACTATTATTTAAACAAAACGGTGGGTTATTAAAAAAGATCAAAAAGAATATGTTATTTGGTATGTTAACAATTCTTTCATTAATTTGTCTAATATTGACTTATTCTCGAGGAGCATGGTTGGGGTTTTTCATAGGAGTTGTGGTGTTTATTTATCATTACGTTCTAAGCTCTCTAAGTTTTAAAAATAAAGTATTGTGGTATTTGGTAATAGGCTTATTATCAGTAGCTGTCTTTTTAGCATCACCTCAAATAATACAAGAAAGAGTAAGTTCTATAGGCGACATGAACATTAATCTGAATCGAACCAGTCTTTGGAAAGAATCAATAAGTATTATAGAAGATTTCCCTGTTTTTGGGTCTGGTTTGAATACCTATTCAGCGGTGGCGCGTAATTATAAAATGAGGGAAGGAGGAGGTATATATCCTCATAATTCCTTTCTTCAAAAGGCGGCTGAAACTGGCGTTTTGGGGCTAGTGGCATTTCTTTGGATTTTATTCAGTTTTTTTAATATGGGTATCAGACATTTTAAGCAAAAAAATAACTATTTGATTTTAGGATTTTTAAGCGGTATTTTGGCTTTTTTAGTGCAGTCCTTTTTTGATACCAATATTTATTCTTTACAGTTGGTAGTTTTATTTTGGTTTATGCTTGGTTTAACAACCGCCGCGATTAGGATAGATATCGAAGAAGTAAAAAATAGATAGGTCACGGGGAAATGTTATTAATTAATTTGAGGAAAATAAGGAAGGACGTTTAGTTATGGTTTCTTCAGTAGCCGTTCTTGCTGGTGGTATTGCCACCCGTTTACGTCCACTTACGAAGACTATGCCTAAGGCAATGCTTGAGATAGCCGGTAAGCCATTCATCGCCCATCAACTTACTCTGCTTAAGAATAATGGCATTTCCCGAGTTGTTATATGTTCAGGTTATCTAAGCAAGCAACTTGAGGATTTTGTAGGAGACGGAAAGAAGTTTAAATTATCTGTAGAGTTTTCCAGAGATGGCGATGAACCTCTTGGGACAGGCGGGGCAATAAAAAAAGCTCTACCTTTATTGGGAGAGGTTTTTTTTGTAATGTACGGCGATTCATACCTGAATATTGATTTCGAACCAGTAAACAATTATTTCCTGTCTTTTAAAAAAAAGGGGATGATGACGGTATTAAAGAATAAAGATAAATGGGATAATAGTAATATTATTTTTAACAACGGGATGGTAACTGAATATAACAAGAAGACGAAGAAACCCGGTATGGAGTATATCGATTACGGGTTAAGCGTGTTAAGGCAAGATGCCTTTGAAAAATTTAAGGAAAGGAAATCCTTTGATCTTATTGAGCTTTATCAAACTTTAATTCAGGAAGGGCAAATGTTGGGGTATAAGGTAAAAAAGAGATTTTATGAGATAGGTTCTCCCCAAGGATTGAAAGAAACAAAGGAATATCTTTCAAAAAAACAAGGGAGTTTAAAATGGATATAGGTGCTTATGTAGAAAAATATTTATCGGAGGCGACCGAGATTGCCAAGCGGATTGATAGATTCGCTGTTAAAAAGATGATTAAGGTGATTTTGGAGGTTCAGAAGAATTCTGGGAGGCTTTTTATGCTGGGGGTAGGCGGCGGGGCTGGGAATGCCGGGCATGCGGTTAACGACTTTCGCAAGATTGCCGGGATCGAATCTTATTCCCCAACAGATAATGTTTCTGAGTTGACTGCCAGGGTGAATGACGACGGTTGGGATTCATCTTTCGTTAACTGGCTTAAAGGGAGTAAGCTTGGTCCAAATGATTGCATTTTCGTCTTTTCTGTAGGAGGCGGAAACGCAGAGAAGAATATCAGCAATAATTTAGTGCAGGCCTTGAAATACGCTAAGGATGCCGGGTCTAAGGTTATCGGAATAGTAGGCAGGGATGGGGGGTATACTGCACGAGTTGCAGACGTGGCAGTGATTATACCAACCGTTAATCAGGAAACAGTGACCGCACATACCGAATCATTCCAAGCGGTGGTGTGGCATATGATTGTTTCCCATCCACTTGTTAAAACCCACAGCATGAAATGGGAATCGGTCAAGTAATGGGGAAAGGGATTTTTCTTGATCGGGACGGAGTTATTAACCCAAACGTATTCAATCCCTCTACGGAGGAATGGGAGTCTCCGCACCGCCCCGAAGACCTAGAGTTATTCCCATGGTCGCTTGAGTCCTTGAAGAGATTGCTGGGCGATGATTTTCACCTGTTCTTGGTGTCGAACCAGCCCAGTTACGCTAAAGGCAAGGTTTCACTGGAAGATGTTAAGGCAGTCCATAAGAAATTCCATTCTATCCTTGTGAAAAACGAGATTAGTTTTACAGAGTATTATTATTGTTACCATCATCCGCAAGGCGTTGTTTCTGGTGTGTCAATTAGATGCAACTGCAGGAAACCAGGCATATTATTTCTGCAGGAAGCCCAACGTAACCATTCCTTAGATATGGGGTTAAGTTGGATGATAGGGGATAGAGATTCCGATATTATATGCGGGCAGAAAGCTGGTGTCAGGACGATATTAATTTTGAACCCCGAGGAATTAACGGCAAAGAAAGCGGGAAAGAGTTCACCCGATTTTGAAGCAAATAGTTTGGCAGAAGCAGTTGACATTATCCTAAAAGCGTAATAAGTTATTTTTGATAATGGAGGTAAAATGACGGCGATTCAAAGATTGAAAATCAAATTATTCGCAGACGGTGCGGATATTGATGACATGATAGAGATCTATAATAAGGGTATTGTCAAAGGATTTACTACAAATCCTACCCTGATGCGGAAAGCCAATGTTATCGATTACGAGGCTTTCGCAAAAAAGATATTAAGTAAAATTATGGACCTTCCTATTTCTTTCGAAGTATTTTCGGATGATTTTGGAACGATGGAGGAACAAGCAAGGAAGATCGCAAGTTGGGGCAAGAATGTGAATGTAAAAATACCCATCACTAATACTAAAGGAGAATCTTCTGCTTCTTTGATCAGGAAGCTTTCTTTTGACGGGATATCGCTTAACGTAACGGCTATCCTGACAGTTGAACAGGTTGAGGTTGTCGCAAAAGCAATTTCCCCTGGCGTAAAAACAATTGTATCGGTATTCGCAGGGAGAATTGCCGATACTGGTAGGGATCCTATCCCTTATATGAAGGAAGCGGCAAGGATTCTTAAGCCAAATCATAATGCCGAATTGCTATGGGCCAGTTCGCGGGAGTTATTAAATGTATTTCAAGCGGAATCCTGCGGATGCCATATTATTACAGTCACCAACGATATCCTTAAAAAAATCCACATGATAGGTAAGGATTTAAACGAGCTTTCTCTGGATACGGTAGAGATGTTTCATAAGGATGCCTTGGAAAATAAGTACGATATCAGATAATGCGATATCGGCAGCATGGTTTGAAAAAGATTTTGACAGGAGCCGGTAATTAGGATATAGTAGTTCCTTGTTTTGTTTAGGGAAAAACTGCAGAGACAGTCTCCTCGAGCAGATAAGTAAGGCGATAAGGCGGAGACAGTCTCTTAGGTTTGGATTAGAGAGGGGAATAGTAAATGGCAAAGATGACGATTAAGGATGTGGATTTAAAGGGCAAGGCTGTTTTGGTGCGGGTTGATTTTAACGTGCCGCAGGATGCCGACCTCAATATTACGGATGATACGCGTATACGCGCTACGCTTCCGACTATAGAGTATATGCTGGCTAACCAGCCCAAAAAAATAATCCTGATAAGCCATCTTGGCCGGCCCAAAGGCCAGGCAGTGGCAAAATATAGCCTCAAGCCGGTAGCGGAAAGGCTACAGAAGCTGTTGGGGGAGCCGGTAAGGTTTATAAATCAATGCGTGGGGGATGTTGTCAAGAAAGAGATAGCCGCTGCTCCGGAAAGGGTGATATTGCTTGAGAACCTCAGGTTTCATTCCGAGGAAGAGGCTAATGATGCGGGTTTTGCCAAGGAGTTGGCTTCACTGGCGGATATTTACGTCAATGACGCCTTTGGTACGGCCCATCGCGCGCATGCCTCGACAGAAGGGGTGACGCATTACCTTAAGGCGGTAGCGGGGTTCCTGATTGAAAAGGAGATCAGGTATCTGGGCAGCGCCGTAGAGGATCCCCAGCGCCCCTTTATGGTGATTCTGGGGGGCGCTAAGGTTTCCGATAAGATTGAGATGATAGAGAACCTTTTGCCAAAATGCGATGTTTTTATTATCGGTGGAGGTATGGCTTATACCTTCCTGAAAGCCAAGGGAGAAAACATCGGAAACTCTAAGCTAGAAAGCGATAAGATTGACTTAGCCAAAGATATTATGAATAAGGCCAAGGCTTCAGGCAAAGAGATATTGCTTCCGCTGGATCACCTGGTGGTAGATAAGGTTGATGCGTCTTCCCCCGCAACGTTAGTCGATGTTATCCCGGATGGGAAAATCGCCGTAGATATCGGACCAAAAACAATCAAGCTATTTGAGGATAAATTGAAGGAAGCCAAGACTATTGTCTGGAACGGGCCCCTGGGCATATTTGAGATGGATCCTTTCAGCCGTGGAACGGAGGAGATAGTAAAATTCGTTGCCGCCCTGGCAGCGACAACGGTTATCGGAGGCGGCGATACTGCTGCGGCAGTTGCGAAATTCAAGATGGAATCCGAGATGACTCATATTTCTACCGGCGGAGGGGCAAGCCTTGAGTTCCTGGAGGGCAAGAGCCTCCCCGGCATTGCAGCGCTGGCTGATAAATAAGATGAGAAAAACCATTATTGCCGGAAACTGGAAGATGTATAAAACCCTTAAGGAGGGGCAGGAGTTGGTGGTTGCCTTGAGGAGGGAACTTTATCAGATAGAGAATATAGATATCGTGGTTTGTCCTCCGTTTACGTCGCTTTCGTATCTGGCGGATGCGCTGGAGACGAGCAACATAATGATAGGGGCGCAGGATGTTTATTGGCAGGAGGAAGGGGCTTTTACGGGAGAGGTGTCTGCGGTGATGCTAAAAGATGCCGGATGCAAATATGTAATCATCGGGCATTCCGAGAGAAGGCAGTTTTTTGGCGAAACCAACCAAACGGTCAATAACAAACTCAGGGCTGCCTTAAAGCAGGGCTTGACCCCGATCGTTTGCGTGGGCGAGACCTTGAAGGAAAGAGAGGCAGGCAAGACATTCGGCGTTTTAGAGGACCATATTAATAACGGTCTTAGCGAGATCTCCGAGTCCGATGTTTTAAAATTAGCGGTTGCCTATGAACCGGTCTGGGCAATCGGCACAGGTAAGACCGCTACGCCGCAGCAGGCGCAGGAGGCGCATAAATATATTCGCGGCCTGCTTGAAAAGTTGTATAATGATAAAGTTGCCGCAAGCATCAGGATCCAGTACGGGGGAAGTGTCAAGCCCGATAATATCGCGGAATTGATGCAGCAGCCCGATGTTGACGGCGCACTGGTAGGAGGCGCAAGCCTGAAGGCGGATTCGTTTAGTTCTATAGTCAAACAGGCAAGCGAGGCAAGAAAGAAATGATGGGATTGGTGATTGCGATACACGTTATTGTTTGCGCCTTACTGATTGTGTTAATCCTCATACAGAGAGGGCACGGGGGAGGGCTGTTAGAGAGCTTATCCGGGGTAGAATCTATATTCGGAACTAAAACGAATGCGCTCCTGGCGCGCATCACTACGATTCTGGCAATCGTATTTTTTATTACCTGTATAGGGTTGGCTTTATTTTCAGCCAGGCGCGGGAAATCCCTGATGTGGGGGACGGCTGTCTCGCCAGGCCAGGTTAAGGATAAGGCAGAGGCTGAGGCTGCGCCGCAGGCTGCTGCCAAGCAGGTCCCTCCGGTAGCCCCGGCGCATCCGGCAGAATCTGCTAAATAGAACGCTTGAATTCCAAAAACAGCTTTAGAGTTATTCGGGATGCTAAACAAGGCCACTGTTAAAAGCAGTGGCATTTTTATTTATCTTATGCCCTTATGAATAAAAGGTTGTTTTGGGTTTTTATCTTAAGCAGCGCCGTTTATTTTATCCAGGGAGTAGAGACGCTTCCTTCTCAGGGGCTTTTTTATTATCTTAAGGACACCCTGCATTTTTCTCCTGAAAAAATAATGGTTTTAACCAGTATCCCGGTTTTCGCCTGGCTGGTAAAGCCTTTTATTGGATATATCATAGATAGCTTCTTAAATAAAAAGATTTGGATTTTTATCGCCTTGGGTTTGGATGTTGTTTTGGCTTTAGTATTGGGCGCTCTGGCGTTGCCGCTTTTTATCCTGATCGCAATACTGCTTGTTACTTCCTCAAATGCAGCCTTCAGGGATGTGGCGGTGGACGGGATTATGTGCGTGGAGGGTAAGAAGTACAGCATTACCGGCAAGATCCAGAGCATCCAGTGGATATCGATTTCAGTAGCGGTACTAATTACCGGCATAGGAGGGGGGTATCTTGCCGAGGTCTGGGGATACCGGGGGGCGTTCCTGAGCCTGATACCTGTTTATATATTGGCTGCCGTTCCGGCCATTTTTTATAAAGAGGAGAGGGACGCTGATAACCCTGCGGTGCACTTCAGGGACTTAAAGAAGCTGGTGCTGGATAGGAGGCTTTTGATTATCGGGCTATTCATATTTTTATATAAATATTCTCCCTCTTTTGGGACTCCGCTTTTTTTCATACAGCGCGATAATTTTGGGTGGAGCAAGGTTTGGATAGGCACGCTGGCAACGATTAGCACTTCGTTTTCGATTGCCGGGTCGCTATTGTATTACAAATTCAGTCAAAGGATTAATATAAAGAGATGGTTGTTGTTCTCCGTGTTCCTCGGGGCCGTTACTACCTTAAGCTATCTTTATTATACTCCCGTTACCGCCGTGATTTATGATGCGCTTTACGGGCTGGTAGGGATGTTTATATTTCTGATGATCATGGATTTTATGGCCCGCAACAGCGTAAAGGGGCTGGAGGCAACTTCTTTTGCCCTTCTCTGCAGCATCAGCAACCTGGCATTGGTGGCGAGTAATTTATCAGGCGCATTTTTGCTGCCTATAATAGGATTGAAGTGGCTGATAGTTATTTCATCATTGACTAGTTTCTTGTGCCTGCCGTTGATTAAGAAAATATAACCCACAATACGTTATGCACTTTCCCGATTGCGTTGGAAAACGTTTTTCGATTGAGTTGGAAAGTGTTTCTGCTTTGATGATTTACTTAGATTTACTTATATTTACTTGAAGTTACTTACATTACATTTACTTATTATTACTTAAACTTACTTAGATTTACTTAAATCCAGACAGTGTATTTTTTAAGACCACTGTTCTATTTTTGCTTGCGTTTTTAGAAAACCTTTTATATAATAGTGACTTATGATGAATGTCTTAAGGCCGTATATACTTACTTTTATCCCTATTTTCGTAGCAGTGGATGCTATCGGAAATATTCCTATTTTCCTTTCCCTGGTGGAAGGGGACAGCAGGAAGCAGAGGCGCAGCGTAATCATTGAATCCGTAACCACCGCTACGGCAACGGCCCTTCTTTTTGTGCTTATCGGCAAATGGATATTCAGGCTGATAGGCATCACGATTCCGGATTTTCAGATTGCCGGCGGGATATTGCTGTTGGTTATTTCCGTGCGTTT
>Ga0265297_10003392_pt1 | contig 28959 bp, 33 predicted proteins | sample Munlanlwell13791_FD_192502 | JGI IMG/M metagenome (GOLD analysis project Ga0265297, IMG submission 192502) | Leachate microbial communities from a municipal landfill in Southern Ontario, Canada - Leachate well 137-91 | ecosystem: Engineered > Solid waste > Landfill > Unclassified | place...
GGGAAATTTCGGAATGGATGAGCGACGCTAAAAAGCGGTGATACCCTTCGAGTATATCACCGCGTATAAATGCGTTGGAAGCCTCTTCGAAAAGTTCTTTTTCCTTTGGATTCGGAAGCGCGTGTATCCCCCTACCGTAAGCAATCGCGCGCTCTTTTGGTCTTGGCCGTAACCAAGAAAGCGTTCTATCGAACCATTCCACCACATAATCCCCTGTCTGTCTATAGAGTTGTAGTGTAATCAAAGCAACCTTAAAGCGACGATAAAGTATAATGCGCGTCAATAACAAGAGGGGGTTGTATGGGCTATAAACGTGTGTTGGTTAAGTTCTCGGGAGAGGCGCTGGCCGGTGAAAACGGTCACGGTATCGATACAAAAATCCTCAAGTTTATTGCAACTGAGATCAAAACGCTCGTCGATGCGGGGATTGAAGTCGGGATCGTCATCGGAGGCGGCAACATTATTCGGGGTGTCACTGCGGCACAAGACGGTATAATTCGCCGAACGTCAGGTGATTACATGGGTATGCTTGCAACGGTGATCAATGCGATTGCGATGCAAGAGGCATGTGAACATGAAGGGATGCTTGTTCGGGTGCAAAGCGCGATCAAGATGGAACAGATTGCGGAAGCGTTTATCGTCCGCCGTGCAATGCGCCACCTAGAACGCGGCCGTGTGGTTATTTTCGCCGCAGGGACGGGAAATCCGTTTTTCACCACCGATACGGCTGCGACGCTCCGCGCGATCGAAATCGGTGCCGAAGTGATCATTAAAGCGACCAAAGTAGACGGCGTATACGACAAAGATCCCAAAAAGTTTGCGGATGCCATCAAGCTTCCGAGTCTGGGATATGAGCAAGCGTTGCAAGATCATATCAAAGTGATGGACGACACCTCTATCGCATTGGCAAAAGAGAACAAGTTGCCGATCATCGTATGTGACATGTTTACACCGGGCAATCTGCTCGAAATCATTCAGGGCAATTTAGACCGTTGCTCTATCGTAAAATAAATCTAAAAAGGGAATTATTATGAGACTTGAACAACTCACTGCAAAAGCGCTTGAAACCGCTAACATCGATCGTTATCAATTGGCGTTGGCTGTCGCTAAACGCTCCGAAGAACTCCAAAACGGTGCACCGACAAAAATGAACGTCGATATGAAAAAAGTAAAAGCAGCTGATGTCGCTTTGATGGAGATTGCTGAAGGGCATATCACTATCAAAGGTTTTGTAGACAAAGCTTAATGTAGAATTAGAGCCTCATCATTGAACGCAATCAATATCGATCGAATCACGCACATCAATGATGTAGAAGGTGCCATCGCGTACCTTTATTCCCTCATCCATCCCAGCCATGCCGTTACAACAGCATTGAATTTTGCGCAAGAAGCGCATAAAGAACAATTCCGAAAGAGCGGTGAACCTTATATCGTCCATCCCGTACTCGTTGCCTCCATTGTTGCCTCAATTACGGGGGATGAAGCGATGGTTATTGCCGCATTGCTTCACGATGTCGTTGAAGACACCCATATTACGATTGAAGATGTGCAGCGTGACTACGGAGATGATGTCGCCCATCTAGTGGAGGGGCTGACGAAGATCGATACGATCCGTGATGCTCAGCTTACCCCCTCAAGTTCGGATGAAAAATTGGTCGCTTCGGCACTCTCCTTTCGTAAAATGTTGATCGCTTCGATCGAAGATGTGCGGGTATTGGTGGTCAAGCTGTGCGACCGACTTCATAATATGCTTACCCTTGGGGCACTCAGCGAGGCGAAACAACACCGCATTGCCGAAGAGACCCTTGTCGTTTATGCCCCGATAGCTCACCGCTTGGGGATATCTTTTCTTAAAAATCTTCTCGAAGATTTGAGTTTTCAGTACCTTTTTGCCGAAGACAAACGCTCAATCGATATGTATATGGAAGAAAACTACCGTTCGATCGCGGCACGGTTGAACGATTTTTGCGATAAATTGACCAAGATGATGCTTGAAAACGGCTTTTGTCAGGACGATTTTGAGATCCTCAGCCGTGTCAAACACAATTATTCGATTTATCTTAAAATGCAGCGCAAAGGGATCAGTATCGATGAGATTCTTGACCTTTTTGCCGTTCGGATACTGGTCAAAAAACCGATCGACTGTTATCGTGTCTTCGGGTTGGTCCATCTGAATTTTCAGCCGCTCTCTTCACGGTTTAAAGATTATATTTCGATCCCGAAAGAGAACGGGTATCAGACGCTTCATACGACCGTATTCGATGACAGCGCTATTTTTGAAGTGCAGATACGGACGTATGAGATGCACGCGACGGCAGAACTCGGGGTAGCGGCACACTGGAAATACAAAAGCGGAAACAATCCTATCAGCCTCGATTGGCTTCATAATCTTCAGTACCAGAACGAATCGGTCGAAGCGTTTTACGAGCTGATCAAAAATGACCTCTACAGTGAAGACATCAGTGTTTTTTCTCCAAAAGGAAAACCCTTTACCTTGCCGCGCGGGGCCGTAGCACTCGATTATGCCTATGCCGTTCATACCGAAGTGGGAGACAGTGCCGAGGGGTGTCTGGTCAATAAAGAGAAAGCGAGTCTTCTTAGCGAACTGCATAACGGCGATATCGTCAAAATCACTACGGCTCCCAATAACAAGAAGATCACCCGATGCAGCTGGATTGATGCGGTGAAGACCTCCCGGGCCAAGGCGAGCATGCGTGCAAATTGTAATCAGCGTATCCGCGCCATCGATGCTCTGAGCGGGATGAACATTCTCTCAAGTATTTTTCGCTTGGATGAAGATAAGATCTCTGATTTACTGGAACGTGTCCATATGGAGGATCAGGTACATCGATTGCCGCGCGAGCTGGATTTTCTAAAAGAGTCGATCAACCGGCTGGGGGAAGAGATGCGTGAAAACAGCCGCTTCGGCGGATTCTGGACTCGCAATCGTTTTAAACTGAAGCCCTACTTGTTTGCTTCTTTGGAAGTTTCATCGACCCAAAACATTTCCGATGCGGTATTTGATTACTGCTGCCACCCCAAAACAGGCGATGAGATCGTCGCATTTTTGCAGGATGGAAAAGCTCATGTCCACCACAAGATGTGCAAGAATGCCGCATCGATGATCGAGCGGCATGAACCAATGCTTTACGTGCGGTGGAAACAACAAAATTACTATCGCTACCATCTCATTATCAGTATGCAAAATGCGCAAGGCTCACTCGCCGATTTGCTGACCTACATGGCAAAAATGGGGACGGATATTAACAGTATCGAGCTAGGAAAAGAGCGTTCCGAACATACGAAGTACTGCGAAATGGAATTTCAGACGCTTGAGAGCGATATTAACCGGCTTCGCCCAAAGCTTGAGAAAAAAGGGAAAATAATACAATTTTTTCGGACCGACGATGCGTACCGAAGTCAAGGATAAATCATGTTAAACGAAGCATTACGAGAAATACGACGGGGGAGCGCTGAAATCATTGACGAAGCACGGCTTGAAACTCTCCTAAAAAACTATTTTGAAAAAGGCCAGACCTATACAGTCAAAGCGGGATTTGACCCTACCGCTCCCGATCTTCATCTGGGACACACGGTCCTCTTGCACAAATTGGCGACGTTTCAAAAATACGGGGGACGTATCCAGTTTCTGATTGGCGATTTTACGGCACAGATCGGTGATCCGACGGGGAAAAGCGAAACGCGGAAAATACTTCTTCCGGCGCAAATCCAGGAAAATGCCCAAAGTTATAAAGAGCAGGTGTTTAAAATTCTTGATCCTGAAAAAACGAGCGTCGTATTCAATGCGGAGTGGATCAATCCTCTCGGAGCGGCGGGGATGCTGGAACTGACGACGACGTTCAATGTGGCGCGTATGCTGGAGCGGGATGATTTCGACAAGCGGTACAAAGGGGGGATCTCCATCTCAATCAGCGAGTTTTTGTATCCGTTGCTGCAGGGATACGACAGTGTCCATTTGAAAAGTGACATTGAGATCGGCGGGACCGACCAGAAGTTCAATCTTCTTATGGGGCGCCATCTGCAGCGTGCGTACGAGATCGGAAAAGAGCAGGCGGTATTGATGATGCCGATTCTGGAGGGGCTTGACGGCGTTCAGAAGATGTCTAAAAGTCTGGGCAACTATATTGCCGTTGCCGATGCACCGGGCGAGATGTTCGGAAAAATTCTCAGTATCAGCGATACGTTGATGTGGCGCTATTATGAGCTCCTTAGTTCACAATCGCTCGATCAGATCGAAGCACTGAAAATCGGCGTTGGGAACGGGACTTTGCATCCTAAAAAAGTAAAAGAGGCGCTGGCCATTGAAATTACGGCGCGCTTCCACTCTGAAGAGGCGGCATTGGCGGCTCAAAGCGAGTTTGAACGGGTTCATGCTCAGAGTGAAATTCCGACCGAAATGGAGGAGTATACGCTTGAAGGGCCGATCTGGATTGCCAAAGCGCTTGTAGATTGCTCATTAAGCCCCTCTACTTCCCAATCACGTCGGGAGATTAAGCAAGGCTCTGTTAAAATCGATCAACAAAAAATAAGCGATGAGCAATATCAACTGGAAGCGGGCGAGTACGTGTTGCAGGTTGGAAAAAGAAAATTTGCGCGAATAAAGGTGACCATATGAGTTTTCAACCACTTAAAATCGGCAAACATACACTAAAGTTCCCTATTGTACAGGGAGGAATGGGTGTCGGTATCAGCTGGGACAAATTAGCGGGGAGTGTTTCTGCAGAGGGCGGCCTCGGAGTGATCAGTGCGGTCGGTACGGGGTATTATGAAGATAAATCGTATGCGGATCGTCTAGTGGCAAATCGCCCTCTGGATGCAGAGAATTTTTACTCGAAAAAAGGGCTTACGGCCATTGTCAACAATGCACGGAAAATCTGCGGCGACGCACCGTTAGCGTGTAATGTCCTTTACGCGATCAACGATTACGGCAGAGTGGTACGTGACGCATGCGAGGCCGGGATTGACATCATTATCACCGGTGCCGGATTGCCGACGAATATGCCTGAATTTACGGCCGACTATCCCGATGTCGCGTTGGTGCCGATCGTTTCATCCCCGAAAGCTCTTTCGATTATTTGCAAGCGATGGCAAAAACGGTATAACCGTCTCCCTGACGCGGTGATCCTTGAGGGACCTAAGAGCGGCGGGCATCAAGGTTTTACGTACGAGCAGTGCGCTATGGATGAATTTCAGCTTGAGAATCTTGTGAAACCTGTCGTCGAAGAAGCCCATTTATGGGGAGATATTCCGGTCATCGCCGCAGGGGGGATTTGGGATAAAAGTGATATAGAAGCAATGATGGAACTGGGTGCCAAAGGGGTCCAAATGGGGACCCGTTTTATCGGCACGTATGAATGTGACGCACATGAAAATTTCAAAGAGGTCCTTCTTGATGCAAAAGAGGAAGATATCATATTGATGAAATCGCCGGTCGGTTATCCTGCCCGCGGTGTACGGACAAATTTGCATAAGCTGATTGATACGCGTACCGGCCCTTCTATTAAATGTATCTCCAATTGTGTCGCCCCATGTAACCGCGGTGTTGAAGCGAAAGTGGTCGGATTTTGTATTGCCGACCGTCTTAGCGATGCGTATGCAGGAGATTTGGAACTGGGTCTTTATTTTTCGGGTTCGAACGGTTACCGTATCGACAAGATTATCTCCGTCAAAGAGTTGATGGAAAAATTAACGCAAGGGGAGTAACTATTCGCGTGATGATCCGTCTTTTTTTGCTGCTGGTATTTCTGCTCATTGTATCGTTAATGGGTGCAGATGATATGACCCGTTTAGACTCTGCAAAAAAAGCGCTTCAAAGCAGTGATGAAATCGAGCAATTTCGAGGGTATAACGAATTTAAGATTCTCTATTTGCGGGCCAATCTGGATAAAAACAGTTCATTGTCACGCGAAGCGTTGGAAGGGATTGTTCAGGGAGGGGGAAAATTAGGGATTGATGTCTCAAAATATGAAGCCGACCTCGCTAAACTCTCTTTCGGTGAAAAAAATAGTGTACAAACCAATCCATCTGCCAAGCCGGCCGAGGCAGCAATAAAATCGGCACAATCCCTTCCGAAATCTACTTCAAAATTTTTAACACCCTCCCCGGAAATGTTAAAGCCGGTAGAGTCAAAACACAGTGATGAAATTTCGATAACCATGCGGCATCGCCTTCTTGATGCGAATTGGAAAGATGCGGGGATCGAACTTTTGTTTGATTCACCGATCAAAACGGATGAAGTTCATCTTTCAAAAATCATCGAGTCTGAAAAACAGCGATTCCGTTACATCATCGACATCGATTCGGCTACCCTTTCAAAAAGCCAGAGCTTAGAGCATAAAGAGATCAATCGTATCAGAATGGCTCAGTTTAATGCCAAAACTCTTCGCCTAGTGATCGAACATACCCAGGCCATCTCGGTCAAATACACCCCAAAAGGGTCCGCCCTTTATATCGACCTCTCTTTAGAGCCTCCCAAAGCGGCTGCCCCGACTGAACCTGTTGCACAGGTAGCGCCGTTATTGGCAGCTTTGCCACCGCTTGTGACAGTCACCCCACATGATAGGAGCAAGAAGATTATTGTGATCGATGCGGGACATGGCGGAAAAGACAGCGGTGCGGTAGGGAACGGCTTTATGGAAAAAGAGATCGTTATTAAAATAGCGGGTCAGTTCGCGGAACAGTTGCAGGCGATGGGATATACCGTCCATATGACCCGTAGCAATGATACGTTTGTCGAACTAAAAGACCGTACTAAGTTTGCCAATGATAAAAATGCCGACCTGTTTGTCTCCATTCATGCCAACTCTATTCCGAAAACCAGCGATGCAAATGCTGCGCAGGGTATAGAGACCTATTTTCTTTCTCCGGCAAGAAGCGAGCGTTCGATGCGGGTAGCCGCTCTTGAAAACTCTGAAGACCTCGAAGAGATGGGGGCATACGGGAAACTCAGTTTTTTGAGTTTTTTAAACAAGGAGAAGATTATTGCTTCGAATAAACTGGCGATCGATCTGCAAAAAGGGATGTTGGGAAATCTGCGTAAACAATTCCCTCACGTTAAAGATAACGGTGTAAGAGAAGCTCCGTTCTGGGTCCTTGTCGGAGCCCAGATGCCGGCGGTGTTGGTCGAAGTGGGATATATCTCCCATCCCGAAGAGGCATTGCGCATTGCGGATGAAAAATACCAAAAATGGATGATTGAGGGGCTTGTTGAAGGGGTAGGGCGTTATTTTGCCAATAATAGTCTTTGATTATTTTAATGCTGAGTTTACTACGGCAGTAATAAGCCTAGCATCTTTAGAACTTATTGCCCTACAGGGCAATGGAGCTATTTTTTATTTACTCTTTTCATAGAAGTAGTTTGTCGCTTCGACAAATCCCTCCACGCTACCGCAATCGAACCGTTTTCCTTTGAACTTATACGCCAGAACCTTTCCGTTTTGCGCCTGTGTCATCAATGCATCGGTAATCTGGATCTCCCCTCCCTTTCCCGGAGGGGTGTTTTCAATAATTTGGAAGATATCAGGGGTGAGGATATAGCGGCCGATGATGGCTAGATTGCTCGGTGCAGTCGCAGGATCGGGTTTTTCTACCATATTGCTGATTCTATAGACCCCTTCTTCTATTTCCGTCCCCTCTACGATACCGTAGCGGTTCGTTTGGGTAGGATCTATCTCTTCTATGGCAACGATGGAGCATTGGTGTTTTCTATACAGAGCCGCCATCTGTGATAAAACGCCTCCGTCTCCGTTTCCGTCGCACAGGTCATCGGCGAGGATGACGGCAAACGGTTCGTTGCCGATCAGCGTTTCTCCGGTGAGGATGGCGTGGCCCAGCCCTTTCATCTCGTTTTGACGGGTATAGGAAAAGGTGCATTGATCGATAAGGGTCCGTATTTCTGTCAGATAGTGTTCCTTATCCGTCCCTTTGATCTGATGCTCGAGTTCGTAGCTGACATCAAAATGGTCTTCCAATGCCCGTTTTCCCCGTCCTGTGACGATCGCCATCGTATGCATCCCAGCTTCTACCGCCTCTTCGACACCGTATTGGATCAGAGGTTTGGTCAGTACAGGGAGCATCTCTTTTGGCATGGCCTTGGTAGCGGGGAGAAACCGAGTCCCGTACCCTGCAGCTGGGAAAAGACATTTTTTGATCATTTGAACTCCTAAAGTATGTACGGGATTTTACCACAGGATGATCATCATCTGACAAAATATTTATATACCGTAAATAACAAAACATGAGTTATGATAATTTAAAGGGGGAGGGGAATAGAATGAAAAAAGTAATCGCCGTTGCCTTAATAGCCGGATGTATATCATTCTCGAGAGATAAAAACGTTGTCCCCTTAATCAAAGGAGAGGGATGATCCCTACACGGTTTCTTCCATGCTCTTTTGCATGATAGAGTCCTTGGTCGGCTCGTTTGAAAAGGGTGGGGAGCGTATCGTTTGTTTCACAGGTACTGACCCCGATACTGATCGTCATCTGTCGTACCTCGGGAAAGCCGGTACGTTCGACTGCAAGCCGTAATTTTTCAGCCAATATTTGAATGTTGTGCAAATCGGTATTTGGGCTCAATACGAGGAATTCTTCTCCTCCCCAGCGCGCAAGAATATCTATCTTTCGGATATTTTCGCTCACTATTTCGGCGACGTGTTTGAGCACTTTATCTCCGACATCGTGCCCGAATGTATCGTTCACCGCTTTGAAATGATCTATGTCGATCAGAATGAGCGAAAGAGGGTGTGAAAATCTGCGTGCACGTTCTGCTTCTAGAAGAAAGAGTTTTTCGAATTTGTGACGGTTGTAGACTCCGGTTAGCTGGTCGATTGTCGCGATACGTTCGATCTCGCGATGTATTTTGATCTCTTCTGTGACATCTTTTCCGGTCGTTACAAAACCGACCACATTCTCTTTCTCATCTTTGAGCGGGGTAATTGTCTTGTTCTCATAATACAACTCCCCGTTTTTTCTTCGGTTGATGAGTGTTCCACGGAAAATATTTCCAGCCAAAATGGTTGTCCATAATTCGTGATAAAACTTTTCGTCATGTTTTCCTGATTTAAGGATTTTGGAGGTTTTGCCGAGAGCCTCTTCTTTTGAATAGCCTGTGTGGCGGCAAAATGCATGATTGACATAGGTGATGGTTCCATACTTGTCGGTAATTGCAACGGTATCATCAATCTGTTCAATCGCTTTTGAAAGTTTATCAATCTCTTCCCGTGATTTTTTGATCTCACGCATATCGATGATCATCCCTGAGACGATGTTTTCGTTAAAAGTGGCACTGATCATGATCGGTACTCTGAGGGAATGTTTATCAAGAACCTCTATTTCATAGTTGCTGATGTAATGTTCTTTGAATAACGTATGAATGATCTTTTTTTGCTGTTCGGGATCATGATATCGCGTCGTGCTATCCTGTCCGATCAATTCAGCGGGAGAATCAAAACCGAGTATATTGGCCAATGCCTGATTGACGTAGAGGATTTTTCCGGCTGAATCGGTGCGATAGATACCGATCATCGCATTTTCGACAAGATTTCTGTATTTTTTTTCGGAAGCTTCCAACGTTGCTTGTGTATTTTTTTGTTCGGTGATATCATGGACGATACCCACCATTTTAATCGGGATTCCGTTATCATCCCTTTCCACGCTTCCTTCTTCTACGACATGGCGCAGTGTCCCGTCAGTTTTGTATATACGATGTTCTACACGGTAATTCGTATCGCGTTGAAGGGAGGTATTAACGGCTTCTTGGAGCATCTTCCGGTCATCCGGATGGACGTACGAAAGAAATCCTTCATAGGTTGGCGTAAATTGTTGAGGAAGAAGTCCGAAGATTTGGTAAATCTCGTTTGACCACCATAACGCATTTGCTTTTATATCCCATTCCCAATTCCCGATATGGGCAATTGACTGAGCCCGATTCAGACTTTCGGTGGTTATCGCAAGACTTTTCTCCCGTTGCGCAATGATTTTTCGGCTTCGATAGAGATACCGGTTTAAGAAAAGAAAGACCAATATCAGGGTGATTCCCATTCCGTACAAAAGATTAACTAATAGCTCCTGATGTTTTTGAAAGAATGTTTCCGGAGGATTCAAAAACAGACTTTGCGATGCGATCTTGTTGGGTAATTTGATATGATGTTCGCGAAGCGCTTTTGCATCAAACATCCATCGATTGGTATTTGGATTTATATGCGGTAGCGGAGATGTCGGGTGCGATAAGATTTTTAAAGCTAATTTTCCGGCTTCCTCCCCTTGAGTATAACCGTCAATCGCGTAGCCTCCGAGTACCCCTTCGTGAATATACGAGTCTTCAAGACTGAAAACAACAAACGGACCTGCGTGCACTATCTGATCGAGTACTTCTTTTATGGGAAGCAGATTTCCTCTCTCTCCTCCGTGAAATCCCCCGACTGTCGATAAAATGACAACTTTCCCTTTATGCGCTTTAAGATTATTGAGAATCACGTTAAAATTTGGATCACTTAGATAGCGAAGCGTTAACTCATTATAGTCAGCACTTTGCCGTTCGATCTCTTTATGGGTCATATGTGCAGTGGTGGAGGCATCACTGATGATTAACACCTCTTTTTCGTTGGGAAATAACTGTTTGATGAGTTTGAGATTGGGAAGTATCTCTTTTTTTTCATAGATACCGCTATAGGAATTCGGGTCCAATGTCTTTTGTTTCGAGAGGTCGTTGATCCCTGAAAAAACGACGGGTACCGACGGGAAAAGCTTTTTTTTGTTTTGAATTACGAAATCGAGGGCATTGTCATCGGTAGCATAAATCACATCCGGATGATAGCCTTGATATTTACTGGCAAAATAGTGGAGAATCTCATCCTGATATGCCTGGTCAAAGTTTCGGCGTTTTGTATCAAGATATTCGGCAGAGTAGAGAGGGTATCGTTTTTCCGCATGATCCAACACCGTTTTAAAACCGGTCCGCTGGTTTTGTGTCCACGGATACGCTTCGTAATAGGAGTGTATAGCGATGATTTCATCCTCCGCAAATAAAGAAGAGAAAGCGAACAATACCGACAATACGATTTTTTTCAAAAAGACCTCTGATGTTAAAGCTAAAACCGAAGTATACTCCTAGAGGGCGAAGTAAATGATAAACAAATAAGCAATAAAAAAAATACTAAAGCGGTATTAAATAATCCGAAACGTCCGGCATACGCTTGTGAGCCGCTTCCGTATGGATGCGATTTGTCAGCTGTTTGCCATCCGAAGTGAAATAAACCGGATTGACTGAGGATTGGAATGAATGAAGTTCAATACGATCGGATCGCTTAGCGGTCTGGGGGCGACATATATCCTCTGTATATGCCGATTGGATAACATCGGATTTTTTTCGATATAGACCGCACAATCGGCGATAAAAATCTTGATATCCTTTTCCAGCACTTCCTTAGGATCATTATCGCATCGGATCATAATCAGCTCTTTCGTTTTGATCCCAAGAAAATCGATCCCCGTCTGCTTTGCAGATTCGGATAGACTGTATCCATCGGAGGTGAAATATTCGGAAACAAATGAACGGTAGGTTTTATCGGGTATTTTTTCTACGGATATAACCCTGTTTTTTGGTAATGTCTCGCTTTTGAGAAGGGTCTGCGTATCTTGTAAAAACTGATCTCTTTGACGCGACTCTTTCTCTTCGAGTTCCCGTTTTTTTCGTGAGATGACGTTCATTATCAGATAAATCATCGCGACCACGACGATGAGGGTAATGAAATTAGCCATATAGTCTCCTTATAAACCGTTAGGATAAATTATACAGAATATATTATTGCAATCTAAACCGAATTAGTAGTGTATAATCTCTAATTCCACCGGTACAGGGGAGAAAAATGAATTTGCATGCAAAGCTGCTAAAAACAAAATTGCTATGGATGTTTATCCTCTTTGCCCTAATCCCTATGCTTTCCATCGCTTTGTATAGCTACTACAATATTAAAGATCAAATAACCTCTTCAGAACTGTCCCATTTGGAAGCGATTGCAAAAATAAAGTCATTACAGATTGAAAGATTTTATAACAGAAGTGAAAACAGTGTACAAATAATCCAAAATTCACCCTATGCCATAAATCTCTTATCCGCTACTGCACATAATAATCCGGCTAAATTCAAGGAAGCGAAAACGATTTTTCAACAACTTTTAAATCTGTACGTCTTAAACAACGCTATCGATGAAGTGTATATTATTGGAATGGACGGGAAGGTTGTTGTCGGTTCCACGAAAAAAGAAGACGATAAAGTTGCTTTAACCCATAAGATCGCATTCGAAGAGGGGAAATCCAAAATCTATTTTTCCGATATTTACAGGGGACATGAACGAAACGAAAGCTATCTTTTTACCGTATCCGGTCCGATTCGCGATACCAATAACAAGCTTATCGGTGTTGTAATCGCTGAATTTATAGCTAACGATTTTTTTAAGCAATTGCAGGATTATTCAGGATTAGGAATGAGCGGTGAAACGCTTCTCGGTAAAAAAATAGGGGATCATATTGTTTTCCTTAATCCTCTTAGACACGACCCTGATGCCGGAATGAAAAGAAGCGTCAAGCTAAACGGACCCTTGGCAAGACCTGTTATCTTGGGGGCCAGCGGAGAGTACGGCAGCAGTGTATCGCTTGATTACCGGGGTGCAGAAGTTCTTGCCGCTTGGAGATATGTTCCAAAAGCCGACTGGGGTATGGTGGCTAAAATCGACAAAGCTGAAGCGTTAGAGCCGTTAGCGTCAATAAAAAACGGTATTGTCGCAACCGTATTGTTATTGCTCGCTTTCGGGATGATTGTTTCGCTGAGAATGACGACGGATATTGTTCTTCCGGTGGATCATTTAGAAACCGAAACCCATGTTGATGCATTGACCGGTTTGTCAAATCGAAAGCAGCTTATGGGGGCATTAGAACATGTTCTTGAGAAGGCAAGGGAAAAAAATACTCTTGTCGCGGTCATGTTTCTGGATCTTGACGGTTTTAAAAGCGTCAATGACACCTACGGACACGAAACCGGAGATTTGCTATTGCAAAAGGTAGCAAAAAGACTGACTAACTGTGTAAGACAGGGCGATACCGTAGCAAGACTCGGCGGTGATGAGTTTGTTGTATTGCTCTGCGGTGCCCATGATCTCCATAATATAACCAAAATAGCCAATACGATTATACAATCACTGAACGAAGAATATTCGATCAATGGTGCCATCGCTATTATCGGAGCAAGTATGGGGATAAGTATCTTCCCTAAAGATGCCACGACCGCCTACACGATATTAAGATTGGCGGATGAAGCGATGTATGAAGCAAAAAAAGCCGGAAAAAATAATTTCAAGTTTATCGATGAGACAGACAACCAAACCGTTTAATAAATCGTTATACGAGAAATATATCAGCTGAGTTAAAATTGTAAATGAAAATTAAAAGAAAGGTGACGGACGAGGAGAGATTCGAACTCTTGGCGCGAGAGCCGCCGACGGGGTTCCCTGCGCTTGTCAACTTATTAAAAATTTTCAGACATTTTTATTTATTTCAGATTAAATGCCATTTTCTTAACATTTCTTCTTTCGATTTATCATCTATCCCAAGATCTAATGCTATTTTTCTTAACATTTCTTCTTTCGATTTATCATCTATCCCAAGATCTAATGTTATTTTTCTTATAGTTTCTTCTTTCGATTTATTATCTATCCCAAGATCTAATGCTATTTTTCTCAAAGTTTCTTGTTTTGATTTATCAAACAGTCCTATATCCAATAACACTTTTTTGAAAGTTTCTTCTTTTGATTTATCATATAAACCTAAACTTTCTATTGCTACTTCATAGGCTTCCTGAGAATCTTGGATTCCTGTTGCTTTCATCTCATCCCATATTTGTTTATTTCTTATTTCCTTATTTCTTTCTGTCTCATTATTAGTTGCTTCTTCTAAAATTTTATTTTTAAATTTTTCATTCTCTTTTTTTAATTTATTTATAATTTCACTCTGACTATTTATGATTTTTAATTTTTCATTTTCTGTAACTTTATTTGCTGCTATGTCTGTAGCATTAATTAATCTATGGTTTTTCATTGATTCATTTTCTTTTTTTAATTTTTCTATTTCTTTATTTAAATTATTTATTTTTTCACTCTGACTGTTGATAATTTTCAAATCATTGGGTTGAGTTATTGTTGTTTGTTCTAATTTTTTATTTTTTTCACTTAATTCTTCATCTTTTTTTTGAATTTCACTGCTTAAATTCTTATCAAGCATGTCGTATTTATCTCTCATTTCTATTCTATCTTTTCGATAATCATCACTTTCTTTTTGTAATTTATCTATCGTTATTCTTAATTCATTTTCTATTTCTTTATCTATAAGTACTTTTTTTTCAAATTTTTGTTTTATTTTAGTTGTTAGATTTTTATATCCTAATGTAACAGCATAAAATCCCATTGAAAATAATGGATATATAAAGACATATCCTAATGCAATTAATACTGGATAATATAACTGATGTGAGCAAATATTTATCCCAAAAATGTTGACGGTCTTATCTGAATACATTGATAATAATCTAATTTTTGTTTCTAACTTTTCGTTACCAAAATATATCAATAAGTATTTGTGGTTTAAAAATATCCAAGAAATTACAAATGAACTCATAAATGGTGTATAGGCAAAATCATACAATTTTGCTTTTATTGAATCAGTTAAGTCTTTAACCATTTTTCCTACTTTGTTTTAATTTTACTGAAATTGAAAAAGTAGAAAGCCTACTTTAATTCCCCTATCAATCCCCGAATCATCTCATCCAGCTCTTTTTCCGTGATATTTTCCAAATCGCTTTTATCGTAGATATAGATGAGATAGATATTCGATTTAATTACCTGTAATAGAGTGATGAGACGGTATCCAGCACTTTTTCCTTTATTTTTATCACTGTTGGCAATCCGAACTTTATATATTCCATCGCCTATGGAAATGCCTAGATCATCAACTGAATCTAAAGAGTGTAAAAATTTGTTGACATCGTTATCGATTTGGCGGAACCGTTTTTTGAGTTGTTTTTTGGAGTGTTGATAGGCAGATGATTCGAAGACCGAAAACGCCATCATATTCATGATTTTAGATTTACAGTGATTCCGGTAGGGGTTACGCGTCCATTTTTTACGTCATCGAGACTTTCTAAAAGTGCTCTTTTGTGTTTTTCAAGTTCATGAGCACGTTTTTCTTCTAGTGTTTCTATTTTGAGGGCGTTTTTAGGGAAGAGTTCAAGAAGGGCATACAATTTTTCAGCATAACGGTCATTTACGCGTATGGTCAATGTTTGCATCGTTTTTTCCTTCATCTAAGTGTGTTGTTTATTATAACAACAATTTTTGTAAATTAAAAGCAGTTTTTGAGAGATAAAATTGTAAATGAAAATTAAAAGAAAGGTGGCGGACGAGGAGAGATTCGAAAAAAACCTACCCGTTTTAATGCCTATTTTATGGTCTCCGGGGGCTGGGGGCTGGCCCTCCAGTAAGGCGGTAGCCGCTGATCTTTTAACGCAATTCTTCAAACACATTCAGATCTTTCGGGGGCCGATCATTCTTGATCTTTGGCCGATTTACCCCTCGTCCTCCATGATAAATCAGCATCTTAAATTTTTTTTAATAATGATCTAAAACAGAGATTCGAACTCTTTGCGCGAGAGCCGCCTATGGGGACCCCGTGACCTGTCACGGGGATGAGGCGCGAAGCGCTCTTGTCAACTTATCAAAAGTTTTCAGACATTCTATTAAAAGGTCATTATTTCTATTTCTCTAAATTTCTGATATAATTTCTCTTGTATTCAAGAAGGTGTCTCTTTCCGATTAGCTACCGGATAAAAGATACAAGGCAGGGGCTTTTGAGCTTCTGCCTTTTTTTTTGCCTATAAAATGGTAGGAAGGGTGGAAGAGGGTAGTATCTTTGAAAGGAGATTGCTTTCTTGAAATACAAACTTTTGGTAGCTTTTTTAGTTTTGATGGTATTTATACCCGCTCTTTATTAATCAAAAACGGAGGGAGTAGCTACCCTCCGGGCTATCATCTTTTATGGTAATGGAATATGCTCATATCTTACCATCTCTCTATTTTCATTGATTATTGCTAATGCTGATTTATCGAGTATTGGTTCTGATACTGTAAAAATTCTTTTAATTTCGTATTGTTGATATTCTATATTTTTTGCTAAAAACATTTCAACTTTTCCGACAAATGCACTTATTGCTTCATGGTTTATTGTGTATTTGCTTCCAGCTTTCCAGTTCTTACATTGGATCATGATTGCTTCTTTGTGATTTTTTGCTATTAAATCAATTCCTGCATCTTTTCTTTCCATGATTTTTCCATGTTCTATTACTTCATATCCCAATGATCGATAATACTCTGCTACATATGCTTCGTAATTTGCTCCTTTTTCCACTTTTTGTTCTCTTAATTCACGTTGTTTAATCGCATATTCTTTCTTTTCTTCGGCTGAGTATTTTTTATATCCTTTTTTTTGATTGAAAAAATCTTTTTTAGCTTTTTTTATTGCTTCTATATGTTGTCTCTGTTCTTCAAGTTTTCTCATTGATTCGATCATTCGTTCATGACTTCTTTTGTTTTGTTCTTCTAACACTTCTTCATGGGTTACTTTTTTTCGTCCATTTTTTATGAGCTCGTTTCTAATTTTTCCTCGTTCGTATATCCTGTAAAAATTGTAAGCTGCTACTATCAATACAATTAAAGCAATTATTTTTCCAAACATTTTTTTATTTCCTATTCAAAATCTGACAGTTCTGCCATGATTATGTGATAAAACTTTTTTGCTTTTGATTTTGGAAGGCGATCAATAGCTCTGTTTATTTCTTTTTTCAAGAATTCTTTGTCGTCTAATTGAAGATAATTCTCGTCTCTTTCTTTTAAATCAATGTATTCAATTAAAACTTCAAATAGCTTTTTATTCTTTTCACTGTTTTTCCAATCGTATAAAGTAGACTTTGGCTTGTCTGTTTCTTCCGATATTCGTTCTATTAATTCAGATAATTTTCGAGAATCGTTCATTTTTTCATCTTTTTACGTATTTCGTTTAAAATCACTTGACATTAAAACGAATATCGTGTAATATTGCTCTAGTTTAACCGAATATCGTAAAAATTACGATTACCGGATACAAGGAGTGATAGCCATGAAAAACACAAACCGCCAAACCTTACCTCTCGGTAGATCGACTAAAGAAGAAAATGCAGGTCTATCACTCCTACGCCCTCGATTGATAGAAATCATCGGGGACAATTACGTATATTTTAACGAAATTCTTCAAAATATCTGTACATCTATCGTAAACGTTATCTCAAAGCCTATCTCTCCTTTTATCGCTCGTCTTAAATCTTTTAAATTTATTGATAATCCTACTTATCATTGTGCTTTCTCTTATAACCATCCTCACGCTCATGCTGCCATTTATTATTTTTTAACTGGTGGTGATCGTTGGTTTTATGATTACCGAGGTATCGAATATTAATTTTTACGCCCCTGATCTGAGGCGTTAAACCCGATCCCCCGGCAGCTTATCACTCCCCGGGGTTAAATAAAAAGAGAGATAAAAAAATTTTGTCTAAATAGGAGTGATTCAATGTCTGTAATTAGCCAAGGTTTTCGAACCATGTACGAGATTCTCGAAGTAGGAACTATCAAACCTGGTGGATCTGGAACCATGAGTAACGGTAATCCTTATAGTGCATCTGTCAAGTTTCGTTCTCGTAACGTTGTTGAACGTATGGACAAACGTGTCGGACTTCAAGAAGTTGAAACGGCTATCGAATTTAAAATTCCTTGTGATTCGGAAGATCAAGCTGCTTTGATCAGTGAAGAGATTCGTAAGCTTCGCACTTCTAAATCACCTTTTTATATTTCCGGTGATCTTCCTGTGACTCACCAGGACGGACAAAAAAAAGATGTTGCTCTTGTTACTTCATTCGATAACGGTACAGAGTTTTTAAAGAAAATTGGCTCTAAGTCAGCTCCTAAGGCTTAATGATGTTCGGCGCTTTGAAAGGGTTCTTTGATACTTATCCTTGTCATGTAAGTCGACCGAATACATCTTACTTTAAGGGGTTTTCCATGAATCGTATGATTAAACGCGCTGCTCAAAAGTTGAGCAAATCTTCTAAAGTTGCAACTGGTGTCGTTGTTGGTGGAGTTGTTGCAGCTTCAAACGCTTTCGCTGTTGCGAATATTACTGTAACTGAGCCTACCTACGACAATCTATGGTATGCGGTCGGAATTATGGCTGGTGTCTTGATTACCTTTTCCGTTGGCAAAAAAGTACTCGGTTATTTTCGCGGGTAACATTTCCCCCTCCGGGGGGCATTTTAAAGGCTATAAATGAAAACCGTTTTTTTGTTTCTCTTTTTCTTTTGTAGTCTTTCAAATGCGGCGATTATTGTAAAAACAATTTCTTTTGATGATTACGAAGAAAACGCTTCAACTTATCTCATTACTTATTATCCAAAGCAAACTTTTTTGGATCTAGGTCTTTCCGATCTTGAAGCTAACGAAATTCTTAATTGTCGTAATTCTTGGACGCCTACTCTCACTTGTATTGATCTCTCTGCTCTTTCTGCTGTTTCTGTTCTCCGGATCAGAGAACAATCGCATTTGATCGATTGGAATGTATACACCGATTCATTAGGTTTAAAACTCGTGGATACAAATTTTCTTTATGCTCTTTCGGGTGTTTTGTTCGGTTTTTCTTTTTTCTTTGTTTCTATATTTTTGGGTTCAAGGATTAAATGATGAAATTTTTATTAATCTTTTTGGTATTTATCCAAAGTGCTTTTGCAAATATGCCAGTAATCACTATTACCGGGATTTTACCATTCGATTATTTTTCCTCTTTGTTTATCTACATGGCGATTGTAATGATTGGCATGTTTGCAACTCTTGCATTGTTTACGGCTTGATTATGAAATTCTTTCTTTTCTTTTTAATGATTTTTTCTTTTAATCTTTTTGCCACTTCTTACGTTTTGGCTGGTTACCATGTTCAATTACTTGGTTGTTATCTTACTCGAACCGATTCTTGGGGTTGGAGTGGAGTTTATAAACTTCATTATATTAGTGGACCTATTGGTGAAGCTTGCGGTGGTAATTATTATCCTCTCTGGCAAGATAATTATTCTCCTGTTGATACTTGTCCTACTGGTCAAGTCCCTGACACTAATAATATATGCGTTATTCCTGCAACTTGTTCTTGGGCTACTAATCCCCCTTATTTACCTACTGGTTTAAGTCAAGCTAATTGCAGTAATGTGAATCGTGTTCAAGCTCATATTGATTCTAAGCTTTCGTATCTTTGGAACAACCAATGGTGTGATGCTGATTCTCAGTGTTACGGTCGTGAATATTTTTGTCCTGCTGGTCAGCTTTTTAATTCTGGTACCCGTACTTGTACCGCTCCGGTTCCTCCTGTTACCGGATTATGTGTCGGAGAGAATTATTTCACTCGTACTGGTTCCGTTGCTGTTAATGGGGTTGAATCTTGTTTTCAAGATTTTGTTTGTAAGAGTAGTAATAAGGTTGTAAAGCGTAGTGAAGTTTCTTGTGGTGCTGTTGCTGCTTCGGATCTTCCGTCTGTTAATCCTTACACTCCTGATCAGTCGGTTGCTCCTGCTGCTCCTATTAAAGCCAAAGATACTGTTAAAGTTGTTGGCTTCAACAAATGGAAGCAACTTATAATTGCCAAGCTCCGAATGTTTTAAAATTCAGTTGTGATGTTACGACGAATGTTGCGACTACTTCTTGCGTTGCTCAGACTGAGACGACGAAAACAACTGTTGATTCTGCTGATTCTACGGCTGTCGCTACGACTGCCGATATTAAAAATCTTAGTAATTCTCTTCCTGATTCTGTTCGTAACGCTTTAAAAGATTATTTGTCTGATGGATCTATGCCATATCTTGAATCGATCAAAGGTTCTCTTGATGCTTCGGTTATTTTACAAGCCGATGCAAACGATAAACTTGACACAATCTCCGCTTCTACAGATGCCGGACTTGCTCTTCAATCCGATGCTAACGATAAATTGGACACTCTTAACGAGACTATGAAAGAGGGAAAAACGGATCAAGCTTTTCCGGGTTTTAATGATTCTCCGGATGTTGCCGTTCCTGAAGATCATTCTTCCCTTTTTAGTGATATTCACGATTTCGCCAATCAAATTATTAGTGATGCTTCCGGTATTTCTACACAATACGATAATGCTAAATCCGCTCTTGACAATGGTTTTCAACCCGTTTCTCTTCCATCAGGCGGTTGTCAAGATATTACGTTTTCTATTCTCGGCAGTGGTGTTATTTCTGTAATCCCTATGTGTAAAGCTCCGGAGCTTATCGCTCCATATAGTCCAATCTTTAGTCTTTTGGTTTATGTTGTTGTCATGTTCTTTATTTTTCGATTTCTCTTTTTATTCTTTATTTCAAGGAGTAGATAATGCAATGGATTGTATATGGATTTGTCGCCTTCGGTGAGATTGTTGTAACTTTTATCAAGCAATATTGGCCTAAATTAATTGCTAAATTTGGATGGCAAGCAATTGCGCTCACTATTCAAAAAGTATATTCCGGGATCATTATTACAATGGTTACTTCTTTTTGGCTCGGTTTTATTGCTTTTGTTACTTCTGCTTACATTCGGATTACTGATTTTATCACTTTCATCAACACGGGTGCATTCGTCGGAAATGTTGGTGGTTCTGGAACGGCTTCTTCTGCCATGTCTTGTATCTGGGCAATCATTAAAGCTTCCGGGGTTGAACTTGGTTTGTTGTCTGCTTTGCCATTTTTATATCTGACGATTATTTTTGTACTTAGTACGGTTCTATATACCGTTACAAAAGAACTCTTAATCATCATTGGCAATGAATTGTCAAAACATTTGAATTTGTTGACTAAGTAGGTATTGAAATGTTACGCGGTATTGTTGGTGTTCCCGGAGCCGGAAAAACTTCTTTTGCTGTATCTCTTTTGCTTGAGGCTTATGCAAAAAAAGATCGACCGATTTTTACAAATATTAATTTAAAAATTCCTTACGACGATTATCTTCGTCCTTTAGATATAGAAGATTTTCATGATTTTTGTGAAAATGAATTGGCATTTTTTACTGAATTTAGACGGTTACAATCGGATAAGCGAAAATCAGATCCTGATAATTTTGAGCCGGACAACTATGATGATCTTCTTAGGACTTCGGGTGTTTTGCAGAATTACGGTAATGCTCTTATTTTTTGGGATGAGTGCCAAACTGATTTTGCTAACGAAGATGCTGCATATCTTCGTTTTTGTTCCTATCATCGTCATTTTGAGGGAATGGATGTTTATCTTATCACTCAAAATTTTTCTTTAATTCATCGAAAATATAAGGCTGCTCTCGACAAAGTTTATTTTGCTGTTAGTTCTTCAAAGCGTCTTTTTTCAAAAACTTTTATAATTAAAGTATTCTCTGATTCTAAAATGTATGGGCGTGATTTAATTGAAACGATTAATTTTACTCCTACAAAAGAGATTTTCAATTCTTATGATTCCGGTCATGATAAATTAGATAAATCTGTATTTTTAAAAAAGATTTTGCCGGTTGTGATTCTTGTAATTTCTATCTATTCAATTTGGACTTTTTTAATTGTTCCTTATGTTTTCGGTAATTCTAGCTCTGAAACTGTTAAAGATCCGTTGACAGAAATCCAAGACAAACCGATTGAAAAATCTCATGTTACTACATTGCCAGTTTTGCCACCTCCTCCGCCTCTTATTTCGGGATCATCTAGCAGTTTTCAAAATTCACAATCTTCACAAAATCAGCAGGCTCGATTTTTAATTCGTTTTCAATGTACCCAATCGTATTGCTACTTTTCCGAAAATCGTTTCACTATTCCGCTTGTGAGTATGAATCGATTTTTCGAGGAGTTTAATGGGAAAATTCTTTCGGCTGAAATGTTAAATCATGATATTTCGATTATCACGGCATCGATACCTTCTGAACTTTTTCAAATGTTAGAACCGCATAAAATAACGTCAAGGGGTGATAGCTATGGCACATATAAACAGACTGATAACTTTGGGGGTAGCTCTATGGTTCCCATTAATACTATTCCTACCGATTCAAGTACGTTCCGCTGATCTAGTCGATCAATCGTTTCTTGATTTCGTCCGTTTTGTTTCTAATACATCGAAACAAAATATTGTCATTGATGAGAGTGTTAATACCCGTTTTTCGATTGTATTGCCGAGCGATTACCAATCTAAAGATTCTATGCAGCTTTTTTATTCCGTTCTCGATAAAAACGGTTTAGAGCCCTCTATCATTGGATCAACGCTTTATATCAAGAAATATTCTGACAGTAAACGTTTTTACAGCATCGACCTTTATTTTGAGTTACCTGATCTCATCATAAAAGCCATTGTTGCAAACTATCCGGAACTTATTGTTTCATCGATTCAAAAAACCATTGTTTTTAAAACCGATTCTAAAACATTTAGAGATATTGATATTCTTGTCAAATCTTTAGACCGTCCTCGTCCTCAACGAAAGTTAAAAGTTATGATGATCTCTTTTAATGATTCGGATCTCAAAGAGTATGGAGCTAAGATTTCCGGTGCCGGATCTTCTTCCAATTTAGATTACACGTTTAGCTCTCTTATCAATTCGCTTGTTTTGGGTAATACCCTGAGTATATCAAATAATTTTCACGGTCTTTCGTTGTCGTTCTCTGCTCTGAACTCTGCCGGAGTTGCCAAGATCCATTTAGACAATATTGTTTCCCTTTTTGACGGTAAAGATTCTGTCATCAATTCCGCAAAAACGATTCCTTATCTTTCGCAGCAAAATAACGTTGATGCTACTAAAAACGTTTCTACCAATTCTTATGATTATAAGGACGTTGGAACATCAATTAAACTCTCAAATGTGACGGTCACGGATGATACCCTCTATTTTCAAGCGGATCTCAAATATGAGCAGCTTATCAATGATTCAATTACACCTACCACTTCAAAACGTCAAATCACTAACTACCTTCGTATTCCGTCCGGTGGATCGATCTTGATCTCTGGGATTAAGTCAATTGATGATTCAAAAAATGTAGGGAAGATTCCGCTTCTTGGTGATATTCCTTTGATTGGATCTCTTTTCAAATATAGCAGCGGTTCTGTTAAAAATGAGACGTTTGCCATTTTTCTTGAGAACATTTCTTTTGATGACAAAAATTCATCTGTGGGGATAGTACAATGAATCAATATGGTCTTAATCATCATGATCTTAAACACGCTAAAGATAAACTTGATGCTCAGCGGTCCTATTTGTCAAACAATACGTTTCATACTTCGACCGGCCAGGTTAAAACGCTGCTCGAGGTTTCTTTTTCTGCCAATCTATCCAATCGGTATTATTCGCAGCTTTCCAATAAGATCAATACCATGCACTCATTGGCTATGTCTCAAGGGCTTAAACCAGTTTTTCTAACGATTACCCTCGACGGATTCTTTCGTGGTTTTTTAACGGCTAATTTCACTAAATGGCACCGTCAAACCGATTTGCAAAAAAAAGAGTACCTTCGCCATATTCCAAATAATGACGTATATGGCTATCTCCGGGATAAAATCAAAGAGGAAAAGAAATTTACGGTCAAGGATTGCTATAACGTCCTTGCTTTTCAATGGTATCACTATTCTTCTGGTTACGCTTTCAAAAAGATCAAAAAAGATGGTAAACAATTTATCTATCTTAAAGCTGCTGAACCGCACAAAGACGGTGTTCCTCATTTTCACGTTCTTTTGTGGATTTCTGAAAGTTATTTTCAATCATTTAAAAAAGATTTTGAACGCTATTTCCCTGCTCCTCAAAATCACAAACCCATTGAGGACGGTAACCCCGGTGATACTAAAGGGTTTCAAACGGCTATACATAACCCCGTTGGCTACATTATGAAATATGCCACAAAATCTTTTATCGATCTCCGCGATAATAATGAGCTCGATTATCTTCAAGCTTGGTACATAAAACATAAAATCCGCCGGATTACAACCAGCCATTCAACTATTCCTCAATGGGTTTACCAAAAAGTATTTGCACTTGAAAAAGATTGGTATCACCTTACGGATCTAACCGTTCGTGAGCCGATGCTCTGTGAATGGAGCAGGGAAGACGATTATTTTATTCTTATTGAAGATACTGGCCGGGTCTTGGAATATGATCGAGGCGTTCTCACACTTCGATACATTGACGGACCAATCATTAAGCAGCTCGGTGAATTTAACGATAGGCCAAAAACTCAATCTCGACGGCTTGAACCCGTTCCGTCTACATGGATGAAACCGGAACAAAAACGCTACATTGATGTTTTCATCGAGCATGATCATTACCTTTACCGTGAAGGTGAATTATTTAAGCCGACACCTGTACCAATGCAAATGTCTAATTTAGATCTTTATGGATATTGGAACGCTCTTGATCTCGAAACGGTTAATCCGCATCATTTTGCTCATGTTCGTAATGAAATGATCTCCCGTGGACTTCTCGCCGGTGATATTGTTTCTTTGAACAAAATTTATACTCGCAATCCTTTTGAAGATGAAATTACTTATATTTCTAATCCGTGGGAGGATGATTATGAACTTTAATCGTATTTGCCCTATATGTGGTCATGAAATTACAAAAGTTGACAAATTTAAACCCTCTACTTATTGCAGTAATGATGCTTGTCGTGATTATTCAAAGTTTAAAACTGCTTTAGAAAAAGCTATTTTGAACATTAAACCCACTTCTGAGGCTCGCAAAGTTATTCGCGGTGATATGTTCAGATTGTGTAACTTATTGGGTAATGGTACCAATACTATTTTGGAGGATCAAAAATGAAATTTGACCTTTCTTTTATTCCTCTTGTTTTGGATGGATCAAAATATTTAACTGTTCGACGAAAAATTAATGAAGATGATTTTATCTTGGAAGATGTACTTTTTCATTCTAAAGTTATTGATTCCTGTTTTGCTTTACATTTTATTGAAATTGAAATGTCTTATATTCATAACTTTCGGGCTTATGGTTTTGCAAATTTTTCTCAAATGCTTTCTTATTATCATGATTACGTAAAAAAATATTCAGTATCCGATAATGAAATGTTTTATACTCATCGTGTTTGGCGTGCTTAAATGACCTTTGACCACTACGCAAACCTCTATTTAAAGTTCAAACAAAAAGAGCTCAAAATCTCTACCTTTGAAAAATACAAAAGTATTATTGAACTTCGATTGCTCCCGATCTTCAAAGATTTACCCATCACCGATATCAAAACCTCTGACATTAAATCGTGGCTTCTCGATGTTGACGACGTTGGCGGAAAGTCCAAACGTATCTATATCAGCGTTGTTAAGGGTATCTTTGACGAAGCGCTTTACGATGAAATTATCGAAAAAAATCCCGTTTCCCGTATCCGACCGCCAAAAATGGATAAACCGCCGATCCATCCGTTCACGGCTCAAGAAGTTTTTGACATTATCCAAACGGCTGAAATGAGCAACTATCGAAATTATCTTAATATCGCTTTTTTCACGGGGATGCGTAGCGGGGAGATTATCGGACTCAAAAAAGAGGACATTGATCTAAAAAATAAGATCTTGCAAGTCCGCCGGACACGTTCACGCTTCGGAGAATCAGAACCGAAAACACGCGGATCAAAGAGGGACATCCCCATACTTGATTCACTGCTGCTATTGATTGAGGAACTATACAACTCCCACGATCACGATTACCTTTTCAAAACTCAATACAATGAACCCTACAGAGACACGAATGTTTTTGTAGATCGCTACTGGAAACCCTCGCTTGAATCTCTCAATATTCCTTATCGACGTCCCTACAATACTCGTCATACATACGCTACAAATATGCTTTATCGCAATTTGGTAACACCTGTAGAGCTTGCACAGTTACTTGGACACTCTTCGACTCAGATGGTTTTTGATGTTTATGTTGCTTATTTGGATCAGAATTACAAGAGTTTTGATAGATCAATTTCGATTTATAGTTAGGGAGTAAATGTGACTCAGCAGCTTATATTATCAACTTTTACTGGTGTCGGTCTCCTTGATCGTGCTTTCCGTGAAGCGGGTTTTGTCGTTGTCTCTGCGGGTGATCTTATCTATGGTCAAGACATCCGACATTTCAAAGGTATCAAAGGAAGATTCGACGGTGTCTTTGGTGGTCCTCCATGTCAACCTTTTTCCGATGCTAATCGTGACCGTCCTGGAGGCGAAAATCATTACGGTTTTCAAATGATTGATGAATTTAAACGCATTGTAAAAGAGTGTGACCCGACCTGGTATCTTTTTGAAAATGTTCGTAATGCTCCAAACTTCTTTATTGATGGATATGAGCACCAACGTATCGACATAAATCAAGGTTGGTATTCCGATGTTCACCGATTGCGTCACATTCAATTTGGACATAAAGAGGGTAAAAAAATTCAATGGAAAAGAGGAAGCGTGACTCATCGATCGTTAAAATCGTGCGCTCTTGCTTCGGATGATCGTTCATTCCGTGAGCTTTGCAGTTTGCAAGGTCTTGAAGATGATTTCGATCTTCCTGATTTTACTGTCAAGGGAAAAAAGAAACTTGTCGGTAATGGCGTTCCTCTTGTCATGGGTCGTGTAATCGCTAATGCTGTTCGTGACTGTACCGGTCTTAATAACTGTGACTTGGCAGCAGAGAATAATCGTGACACACCAGGACAAAATAAGTGTGATTCTTCCCGGCTTTTTAATTGTGACTCACCGGCAATCGTAAATTATTGCGGTTGTGGTTGTGGTCGTATTGTGACTGGACGTGCTAAAACTTATGATGCAACTTGCAGAAAACGTAAATCAAGATTGAGTGTTTAGGGTAGGTAAGAAAAAAACGTGATTTTTAAAAAGGCTTTGAAAGTCCCTAAAATAGGTACTTGTGGCGGACGAGGAGAGATTCGAAAAAAACCTACCCCGAAAAGTCTATTTTTTTTTGTCTTCGGGGGCTGGGGGCTGGCCCTCCAGTAAGGCGGTAGCCGCTGATCTCTTCACGCACTTTTCAAACATAATCAGCTCTTTCGTGGGGTTTATCACTTCGCAACTTTGGCAGATTACCCCCTCGTGCTCAATGATAAAATAAACAATCTAAACTTTTAAACAGTATCTGCCGCGCGCGGGTCAAGCCAATCAATCTTTGCTTAAATTTTTACAATTACAATCCAAAAATGGGATTCGAACTCTATCCCATAAAAAGTAGGGGCGACGTCGGTAGGCGTATCGACCGCGCCGCGCCTTAGCGGCAACGGGAGTAAGCCGACGGCGAGCCGCCGATACTTCGGCGGTGTCCCGGAGTGCGGCTTCGCCGCGCTCCCTTGTCAAATTATCAAAATTTTACCGACATTATGCTGTAGGCATTTTCAGAATTAGTTTTTGTATTGATTGAGGATTTTGAGATATGAATCTTTCTGCTGTGTAATCCATGATTTCATCGGAGATCGCAAAGTATCTTTTTATTGTACACATTTGAAACATTGGATTTTTCTCTATGTATGTCGTACAGTTCCCGATAAATTCTTTTATATGTCTATGATCTATTTTGTGTTCATCTGATACCTTCCAGTTTTTACACTGAATAAAAATAATCTCTTTCTCTCTTTTTACAATCAAATCAATTCCATAATCTTTTTTACCATTGTCTAATCCGTGCTCTGCAATCGTGTATCCTTGTCCTCTGAAATATCCGCTTACGTATTTTTCGTATTCATCACCTTTTGCCTTCAGCTCTTTTTTGAATTCTCCATAATTAAAATTACTGTTTTTATTATCGTCAACTTTTTTAATACCGTTTTGTTTGTAATGGTCAAATTCTTTTTTTTGTCTCTTTTTTTCGCTAATACTTTTTTCCGTAAATATTTTAATTGCCATTACCGATAGCATTAAAACGATTAGCCAAAATATTTCACTTCCCATTTTTCATTCCTATTTTAATTTAAACTTTCCAGTGCTTGTGGCTTTCTGCTTCATTTCTTTCAACTTTTCCAAATGCCGTTCCGCTTCCTCGATCTGATCTTCAACCGATAATCCAAGATTAATAAGCTTTACTAGCTCTGGCTTTTCTTTTTCCCAATTATTTAGAGTGTTTCTACTCACTCCTAATATCTCTGCAAATTCTTCTCTTGTCATTTTATTGTTCACTTTATTTGATTTATGCACAATTATTGTAAATTATCAGCTTTGTTTAAGTTATAATAGTTTAACATTACTTTTATAAACGCACAATAATTGTGCAAACTGGAGTGATAGCCATGAAAAACACAAACCGCCAAACCTCACCTCTCGGTAGATCGACTAAGAAGAAAAACGCGGGTCTATCACTCCCTATTCCCCCTCTCTTCCAAGTTACGGGGAATACTTTTATCTATTATAACGAATTTCCGTTTATTGCTAATCTAAAACGTGTCAAATTCGCTTTTGTTCGTTTTTTTCACCCTTTGCATTTTGCCATCAACCTCGGTCGTTTTCCAAAAATCGTCAAACATAACGGAATGTCCGCATCCGTTACTCATTCAACGTATCAGTTGGATTTTAACTTTTAATTTAAGCGCCCTCGATCGTTAGGCGTAAAACATCGATCTGACTATCTGCTCTTTGATCATTAGAGGTTAAAAATCGATTCCCCGGTTGACTATCACTCCCCGGGGTTAAACAACAGGAATAGATAGAAAAATTTTTTATAAATAGGAGTGATTCAATGTCAATACTTATCAGAGGTTTTTCTCTCAGTTTTGAGATAGTTGGTATAGCCAGTATTAAGCCCGGTGGCGCAGGAAAAATGGATAACGGTCAATCTTACAATGCTTCTGTTAAATTCCTTTCT